>Ga0265295_1000118_pt1 | contig 159216 bp, 149 predicted proteins | sample Munlansysbiofilm_FD_192503 | JGI IMG/M metagenome (GOLD analysis project Ga0265295, IMG submission 192503) | Leachate microbial communities from a municipal landfill in Southern Ontario, Canada - Methane capture system biofilm | ecosystem: Engineered > Solid waste > Landfill > Unclassified ...
TGAATTTTAGGTATCATTTTCTGACTCAATAAAATTGAAATATGAATTGTAATAATCTTTTATTTCCATTGCAGCATCAACTGCCATATTTACCGGAAGAACCGCACATACATCATCACCGCCTGCATAAATAAGTTTCCCTTTATATTTTTTTATTATTGAGGAAACTCCGTAAATTGAAAAATCTCCAAGTGATTCTGAAATTGCAGCGTGAATTGATGGTGTTAAAAGTCTTTGTGGATGTTTATCAAAAATTTTATTCCAGTTTTCCTTGAAAAGCGGTAGAAAATTTTTATTTTCAAGCCTTTGCTTTATAACAGGATGTAAAATTGACTGCCAGGTTGCATTTATTGTAGAGCCGTTTACAAGATTACCCATTTTATCTCCGTCCATGAGTAAAACTGCGTAGTATCTGTCTTTTATTTTCGGAGATTTCATTCCCTTTAGAGAATCTGAATCTGAGTCATGAAGCATTTGTGCAATGTCTTTTTTTTCAGAATCAGATTCAATATTATTTTTTTGAAAATAATTATACAGGCTCATTTCTGTTGTTGAAGGGTATGATTTTTGATTTTTAAAAGTTTTTGAAAGAACATGATTATTGTAGTCAGAATTTTCAAAAATCCTGTATAAAATTCTTTTTATCATGCAAAGAGAGCATAGTTTTTCATTTGTATTTTCTTTAAAATCAGGCTCTCTATTCCATTTTTTCTTAAAATCATGCCAAAATTCTTCAATATTTTCCTTATATTCAGAAGCCTTGATATCATTATTGTATTTTTTGCAGTGAAGAACTTCAAATTCTCTGCATTGATGACATTTTTCACCGGTTTCTTCTTTTCTTGAACTTGTTCTTATAGATTTTGATGCTGCAAGTGAAGACTGAACAAGGCTGTGTGAAACAGAGTAGAGTAGTCCTGTTCCTGATTCATCGTAATGTTTGCCTTCAATAATTTTATTAAAAATTTCAACTACTTCTTTTTGATTTTTAAATAAAGGGTCAGGTAAAATTTTTGATACTTCACCAAGGTCATCTTTTGTAACAAGTTTTGTAGAAGACCATGAAAAGTCAAAATAATCATGGCATTGTCTTTCAAACATTTCATGAATATGATTTATTTCATCTTCTGATATTAATGGAGTATTTTTAACCACAAGTTCTTCACACATGGTGCAGATTTTTATCCATTGATTTTTAATATGTGCCTTAATTTTATCAGTTATTTCCTCTGATTTTTCAAAGGGAAGAAGAAACAAAAACTTGTTTGGAAAAGATGCAATATCCCTGATGTTGTTCATTGAGTTTATGCCTCTTATGTCTTTTTCAATATCAAGATATTCGTTTATAAGAGGCTGATCTATAAGTGAAGGATATAAAATATGGTCAGGTCCCAAGTTTTCACAAACCCATTTAATTCCTTCAAAGGCAAGCCAGGATAGAATTATTGAACCTGTCCAGAAATCCCTGAGTTTTCTTGCATTTGAAATATAATCCTGAACAGGGGTGATTGAAAAAACTGCCATTCCTGCTCCGTTAGGATCTTTGGCTAAGTCCATGCATGAATAAAGAGCAGATGTAAGAGCATTGTGCTGCCAGATAGAATGATCCGGAAATCTTGAATCAGCCGGAAGTCTGTGCCATAAGGCACCAAGTGATGCAGTATTTTCTTCTGCAAGAATAAATCTAAGGCAAAGATGAATGTAAAAAAATCTGTTTTCTGCAAATTTTTCAGGGTTGCCTTTGAATAAATTTGAATAGCCTCCATCTTCTGGTTTAAGACCTATTTTATTTTTTATGAGTTTTATAAGGTCTCCTGAAATTTTTTCAGAAGCTTCATCCTGGCTCATGTTTTTATAAACATCAGGAAGTTCAATATTTATTTTTTTATCTGATACAGGATGGGTAAGAACAGGATTTTTTAAAAAATCTACTGCACCGTTTTTATTTTCATCTTTGTCGTAAGAAGGAACCTGTCCTCTTTCAAATCCTGATGCCATTCCATCAGCTTTTTTCCAGAATTTTTCGTTTGGCTGCTGAAGTCCTAAAGCTTCAAGAATTTTTGCTGCTCTTGATTCATGTCCCTGAATTTTGAAAACCTTGTCAAAGGGGTCATGAAGATATGCTGATAATTTATTGTTCCAATAGGTTTCAGGGTTAGTTATCATTTAGAGCCTCCTTGATGCTTTGTTCTTTAAGGCATTTTGTTTTAATAATTTTATTCATATCATCATATACTTTCAGATATTTTTCTTTATCTTTTTGTCTGTAGTAATTGTAAGGTAAGTATAGAATCTGGCCTTGAAATTTATTGTCTTTGGTTTTTTTAACTTTTAAGAAATATGACTTTGAATGTCTCTCAGGGATATTTATTTCACCTTTCACAATAATTGGCTTTGCAGCTAAAGCACGTCTGTCAAAAAAATGTCTTTTTTCAAGGCTTGTTCTTGCTTCTCTATATGCAATTCCAATTTGAGATAGTGAATTGCTCCAGGAGTTTTCAGGTTGGAATTTAAATAGTTTTGCCTGATTTGAAAAAGAAGTAAAAGATTTTAATTTATCATCAATTTTATCTGTTATTTGTGATGAGCTTAAGCCTTTTATATTAAGGGAACCAAAACCATTCCTTGATCTTGAACCAATTCCTCCAAATTTATTTAAAAGGAATAAAGAAGTCAAAATTTGTTTTTCGTATTTTTTTGAAAATTCTAAGTTTAAATTAAATTTTCCGTTTTCTTTTATATGTCCTTTGGTAAAAACATTGCCACTTCCTTTTTTATATTCGTAAAGGCCATAGGCTAAATATTCAATAATACTTATGCTAAAAGATTTTCCTTTTGATGTTACAGAAATAGATGCACCTTTTGGAATATTGGCAATCTGGCTCTGAAAGCTTTTATCAGAAATAAAAATTTTTAAATCAGACTTATTGGAAGTGCTTCCAAAAATTTGAGATTCTTTTTCCTGCATTTCATCAAGATTATCACTGCCGAAAAAAGCCCTCCACCAGAAACGCAAAAGGCCGTTTAATGTTTGTTCTCTTAATTCAGCATGTTCTCCGTCAGCTCCCATTGCAAAGGCCGGAGTGAGAAATTCCACATCAAAAACTGATGTTTTTCTGTCAAGAATTTTTTCTGCAAAGTTCATAATTTATTATCTCCCTGGTTTAAAGAGCTTTTGTTTTATTCAGCTTCATAAAACCTGAATTTAACGTGCTTAAATATTCTTGTTGTTTTTATTTGGTTTTCTTCTTTTATTTCTTTTTCAAGATTTCTTTTTGTAACCGAATAAATTGGCTTTCTTTTATTTTTTAAGCAAAAATTTACAATATTAAATAATGCACCTGATTCTCCCTGAACCCATATAAAATCTGACTCATTGGAATTTTTTAAAATCCATTTTTTAACAGGCTCAAGATAAAGCGAAATTTTATCCATAACAGGTGGAATATTTGACCACATTTCTTTAATTTTTAAATCAGCTTCAGTTTCTATTTTAGCGTTTAACTGCTTTTCAATATCTTCAAGCTGCTCTGGTGCTGGTATATGGTTTAATAAGATGAGTATTTTTTTTGTTTCTTTCAAAATGTATATCCTTAGTTTTTATAAAATGCTGAACTCAAACCCTCCAAGCCCAAAAACAGTATTTTTACCAATATGAACCTTGGAGCAGGCCTCAATTAAAGGAACAAATTCAGTTAAATTGCCACTATATGTAATGTCTCCCAAAAGACCGCCCATAAACATTTTTTTGTTTTGTCTGTTTGAGTATCTTTGCCAGTCTTTCCAGTAAAGGTTTGAATTTTCAATTTTTATCTCAGATGCTTTTTTAATAAGTCCCTTATAATCAAGGTCCGGCTCGCCATTCCCATAAGTATTCATTAAAGATGAAATTCTTCTTAACATGTTTCTTGTAAGCTCTTTAAAGTTAAGCTCAACTGGAAATTGTTTTCCAAAATTGACCCGCAAAGGCGTATTTAAAATAATTTTCAGTTTTGAACACTCATATTTACCTGAGTCATTTGATAATTCAATTTGTTTTGATTTGTCTTCATGAACCATGGTGTTTTTTTTGCTGTCAAAAATTATTTCATTTTCAGTTGAAACTTTTTCAAGTAAAAATTTGCTTCTTTTTCCTTTTATTTTTTTCCCTATTCCCATTTTTCCCATATTTTGAAACGTAAGAACAAAGTAGGGGAGTTTTTCATTGGCAATTCCGAAAAGAATAATTTGGGTTTCAAGTTCATCACCGGGTTTGAAAAATCTTTGTTTTGTTTCAGGGGGAACAATTACAATGGGATGGGGATTTGCAGAAACATTGTGATTTAATTTATTATCTTTTTTTTCAAAAACAAAAGAGTAAAGACAATTTTCTTTTAAAATGCAATTTTCACAGGTTTGAAGCTTTAAGGCACAAACAGATTTTTTTAAAGCGTGCCCAAAAACACCTCTGAATGTTGAGCCTTTATACTCTGGAAGAATTGCATCATCTATAAATTTAATGTAGAAGCTGTATTTTCCTGTTTTCATATATTCTTTTTTTTGTTAGTTGGTTTTAACTTTAATAGTTAATATTAGGAATTGAATTATTTCAAGCTTTATTTTTTTTCTAGTAATTAGAACGGCATTAAAATTTCAAATTTCAAATTTTTTATCGAATACTTGCTTAAAAACGATGTTTTTTAAATTTAAGTAAAATAACTCGAATTTTTAGTACGGTGCTGAAAATCAGTTTTTCAAATAAATTAAAAATTTATTTGTTTTATTTTTTGGAGCACCTAAAAACATTTTGCACTTTATATAAAATAAGATTGAAATCTTTGTATAGAGACTAGAAGTAATACAGGGGGTAATGTTTTTGTTTCATCTTTGCAGAATAAAAATAAGAATTCTGTAAAGTGAATAATATAAGGATTTAAATTAATTGAAGAGATTTGTATCCCCACCAGAAGATCCGTTTGATGAACTTAGCCAGCCACTTACGGCAGGTGAACAATTAGTATATGATTTTTTCAATAAATTTTTAGGCAAAAAATGGAAAATTTATGTTCAATCATATTTAAATAGTTTACGTCCGGACTTTCGGCAGTTACAAAACTCCTGTTTGGAAATATTATTTCATAATTACAGATAATTACCTTTCCAAGCGAAGTTTGGAAAGGTAAAGAAAATTAAAAATTATACTTTATTCCTGCACTGATTACAGAAATTTCAAAATCGTCTTTATCCATATAATTCATGTATTCAACATTAACGCAGAATTTATCAACATAAAAGTCAAGTCCTACTCCGTATGAAAAATCGGATTCTGTATCTGAAACTTCTAAATATATATGTTCATTATAATATGTGCTTTTTACCTCTGCTTTCGCACTTGCTTTTGCTTTAGAATACCCAGCAATTGCATATATAGAGGCTACATCTTTAAGAGGAATGTAACCGCTGAGATAAGCTCCATAAACTCTGTCTAACTCAAAAGTCCCTTTAACGTCTAACTCAAAAGTCCCTTTAACGTAACTTCCATTAGAGTACTTTACGGTGACTGTATCGTCTCCAATTCCAAAACCAAAACGTCCCTCAATTGCAATATAATCAATTATAAAATAACCAGCCTTTGCAACCAAAACTGGGAATTCAATATCAGGGAAATTATTTTCTTCATAACTCAGCATACCTGCATTAAGTCCAACATATGCCTGTCTTTGTTTAATTTTGCTATCAGCAAAACAAGTTGATGCAATAATAAAAATAAACATAATTGATAAACTAAAAATCTTTTTCATTCTTCCTCCAATAAAGTTATAAGTCATTTGAGAGCATTAATAAAAATTTGCAATGCTCATAATTCCTGAAATTTAGTTTGGTTTGATAAAAAAATTCATATTTACTTTTTTATAATAAGTTAATTCTTTTGTTAAATTGTTAAACAACAACCCAGGGAGCCCGAACAGGCTCAGGCCCGATTCCGTCCTGTTTTATAAAAGTTCTGCAAGCCCTGCAAAGTGGATAATATCTTATAGAATCAGTATTATGATCAATTACTTCTGAAATATCAGAACGAAGCTTTTGAAGCTTATAATCACTTAAATTATAGGCTTCAAATACTGATTTCTGAACTCGGATAGAATATTTTTTAAGTATTTTAACAGCTCTATATCTTTTTTTATCATCAACTATGTCAAAACAAATAAGGTAAAACATTTATCTTTTCCATTCAAAAGGCTTGTAAGTTGTTTTATTTTCAAGGGATTCAATAAATTGTGAAATTTGCCTTGAAATTATCTTTCTAATTTCTAGTTTTTTATTTTCCGGTGGGTAAAAAAGTCCTGTATTCATCATATATTCGTATGATTCTATGAATTTATTTCTAAATTTAGGCTTCATTTCAACAGGACGATTTAAAACCATATCTTTTTCATCTGAGTATGCGTCTTTTTTTTCTCTGAATACAAAATCATCTTTTTTAACTATTTTTCTGTTAACAAGCTCAAGCACAAATCTATCTGCAACCGGGGCTCTATATTCTTCAACAAGATCGCAGGCAAGAGACGGTCTTGAATACAAAATTTCATGCAAAGATCCAAGATAAGGATCTAATCCCTTGATCTGGATAGCAGTTAAAACTTCAGATAAAAGGATTGTATAAATGTATGAAAGCATTGCGTTTATAGGATCAAGAGGAGGCCTTTTGCTTCTTTTTTTAAAATAAAAACCTTTATTTTTAATCATTTTTTTAAACATTCTGAAATATAATGCTGATGCTGCTCCTTCAAGTCCTCTTATTCTATCAAAAGAATCTGTATAAACTGGTTTAAAACTTTTGAGAGCAAGTCCTGCTTCAGAAAGCTGTCTGTCCTTATAATCTCTTCCTCTTAAGGCCATGAGATTTGACATGTTTTTAATTTTTCCGTTTACTGCAGCACAGGCAAATTTTTTTGAATAAACAGGATCAGACAACAAAAAATACTGTTTTTTTCTAAGTTCAACCTTTGAATTTTCATCTGTTGAAATTCTTGCACGAAATTTACCATTTCTTGTTAAAAATACAGTTTCAATTTTGTTATCAACCAAATAATCAAGAACAGCTGAAGTAAGAGACACTCCTTTGGCAAGGACAACTCTTTTTATATTGGAAGAAGGGATTGAATTTAAAACAGAGCCGTTTTTTACAATAGAAAGCTCGCCACCTTTTTTTCTTATAAATGAGCCTGGCTCCATTATGTAGACTGATTCCATTTTATTTTATATACCTTTCAACTATTAAAATTGCAGTTTTAAGATTTTCAAGAGCCTGCTGAAGACTTTCAGTTTTTTCAGACCTTCCTTTAAATTGTTCAGGGGAAAATCCAAGATGGAGCAGGGGAGTAAGGTATTCTCCTGATTTTTCAAAATAGCAGTAACTTCCAGAATATTCGGTGATATTATGTATTCTTCTACAGCCAAGAGGAGTTCCTTTAAGCCTTGTAAGATACAAATCAACAAGTTTGTCATTATAATCAGGCATTCTTTGAAACAAACTATGAACAAGCCTTCTTCCCTGGGGAAGAAAGCCAATTGTCTGGTAAATTATTTTTTCCTGGGTTCTTGAAATATTGTTTTTATTAAGACATTGAACAATAATTTGCCCTATTGGCGGACAAAGGTTTTTGAGGTTTACAATTTCAGGAAATTCAGAGTTTTTTTTTAAGGGAAAATCTTTAACTTCAGCTTTGGATTCTTTTATGTTTAAGTTTCCAATTTCCTGAGGTGAATATTTTTTCAAAAACTCAAGCTGACTTTGGGTTTCTCTTTTTTTGCACTCAGGGAAATAGGATTTTTTACCTGTTTTTTTATGAATTCCAAGGGGAAGTTTAACAAGGTTTCCCAAACCTTTTCCTGAAAGATAATCTTGTTTTGGAAATACCTCTAAATTAAAATATGTTAAGTCATTTTTAATTTCACTGGTAATTGATTCAAGAAGTTTTTTTACAATTCCGGCTTTTGGTGAATTTTTAAAAAAATACCAAAAATGATATCCTTTGCCTCCGCTGAATTCCAAAAGAGGATTAAGTCCATATTTTCCAGATATTTCTTTGATTCTTTTTACCATCCATTGAGATTCCTGATTTATTTTACCAATCAGTTTTCTTTTGTTTTGAGAACGAACTTCTTTTGTTAAGTCTATATCAATTACACCAAGATTTACTGAATTGTCTGAATTTAAAATATAAATACCAAGGCTTTCTCTTCCTGAAATATGGGATTCAATTTCATCTTCTGTAAGAATTTGTCTTACTGGAACATAGCCTTGCTGCTGCTTTTCTTTTGAATGCCATTGTCTTGCAAAAACGTCAGTTCTTCCTTTAAAAAGTGAGAAATAATATTTAATCAGCTCCTGATTTTTTCTTAAATTTTCCAAAGGATAAAAACTTTGTTCAATTTCATTTGTTTTTTCCTCAATCTGAAAAAAAGCAGAGGTGGTTTTAAATCCGTTTTGTTTTGCAAGAGCTGTTATTTTTAAAAGCTTTTCCTTTTCATTTAAAATGGAAAGCATTTCAATATGATTTTCAAAAGCTGTAAAATTTTTTGGAAATTTGTTATGAGTAAAATTGTAAATTTTTTCTGCGGCATCAATACTGCAATTCATTCTTGCAAGCTCGCTCCATTTTATGAGCATTTCTTCATCAAGATCTGATAAAATGGAGTTATTTTTTAAAATTCTTTCAATTTCTTTTTTATCGCCCCCTTCAATAATTTTATTTTCCAATTTTTTGGAAAGAAGGGTGTAATCAGCATTTTTTAAAAGAATCTTTTTTGCATTAGTTGATGCCATAATCCACCTTTTAACTTACAAGTGATGAAAATTTATCTTCAAGAACAGAAAGCTTTGAATATGCAGGATTAACTTCCTTAAGTTTTGCCATTGCTCTTATTGCCTTGTCTGAATTTTTAAGCTTAAAGTGACATACTGCCTGAAGATAGATTGACTCAGCATTATTGTTATTCCAGGTCTTTTTTGAAAAGTTGTGTGCATCTATTGCAAATTCCAGTGCTTTTGAAAAATCACCTCGAAGATATCTTATTCTTGAAAGCTTTATCAAAGTTTTATGTCTTGATCTCATATCTGATTCAATTTTGTCAGTTAAAAGCTCTTCAGCCTGATCAAACTTTCCAAGAGAAGATAAGATATCTGCTTTTGTCCATCTGCAATAAGGCTTCATATAATTTGAATTTAAAAGATTTATTGTTTTAAGTCCTTTTTCAGCCTTATCAGAAAAAAAGTAAGTTCTTGCCAGAAGCTCAACTATATAATCTTGTTTTTTTTCAGAATATTCCATTGCAAGCTCAAGGCTTTTAATAGCTTTTTGATAATCTGAAATTGCAAAATAAATTTTCCCAAGGGCAAAGAATTTGTTTTGAGGTAAAAGATAATTTGTTTCATTATCGTATTCAATACACTTATTGAGATACAAAAGAGGCTGATTTGTTTTGCCTGATTTTAAAAGAACAGAAGCTAATTGATAAAGAGCTTTTATATAGTTTTTCTTTTCCTGATGTCTTTTTTCTTTTTCTTCATCTAAAAGATTTTCCCAGTTTTTTACAGCCGAAAAAAAATAGTTAATCGCTTTATCAGGTTTTCCTTCAAATTCTTTTACAAGCATTCCCATGCGGTAGAAATTTGTAATTGTGTCGGGTTTAATTGCTATTGCAGCCTGAAAATGTTTTTTTGCAAGTTCAATTCTTTCTTTTTTATGATTCCCCCTTAAAAAAACATCTTTGTTTTTTGCACTGTAAAGTGAATTGTATGCTGTATAAGCAAGATTATGATGAAAGATAAATCTGTCAGGCTGTGAATTTAATGCTGTTTTAAGCTCAATGATTGCTTCATCAAACCTATTGAGTTGATTAAGAGCAAATGAAATTTTAGATCTTAAATCTGCTTCAAACTCTGTATTTGCAAATTCAGGAAGTTTTTCATTTAAAGGATGGAAAAGTTCAATTATTTCAATCCATTTATTGTTGAATGAAAGTTCTGAAATTTGTCCTGAAATTCTTATTGAAGAATCTTTTAAACTTGACTGACTGATTTTTAAATCACTTAGTTTTACAAATTCATCTTCAAAAATTTCATTTGCAGGACTTAGAGATTCTGCTTTTTTGACAATTTTTGCACCCATTTTAAACCTCCTGATTTTATTGTTTTTCTAATCTTAAAAACGGCGGTAAAAAAATGGATTTCAAAAATTAATGGAATTATTTTAAAAAAATAGATTTTATAACTTTAAAGCAAGACTTGACCAAAGTTCCATGTTCAGAGTTTTTAACTCTGAAGTTTTAAAAAACTGAAAAGAATTCAGCTCTTCGCCTGGAATAAAACTTTTTATATCATCTGAAATTATTTTATAAACAATTCCCAAATGAACTTTACCCACTTCAGTTACTTCTTCATTGATAATTCCGCAAAAAGAAATAGAATATTTTTTTGGTAGGCCTGTGATTTCCTCGGACAATTCTCTTTGCATTCCATTTTTGATTGTACTAAAAACTGACTTTGATTTGTCATTGGTATTTACATGTCCTCCAACTCCAGAGGACCATAAATCAGCAAGTCTTTTTTCGCTTCCTTTTCTTTTATAAATACCTGTAAGCGTTTTTTTAGAGTTCTGAATTAAAATATAGGGAATTATCTGTTTTAGATTAAAATTTTCTTCAGCCTTGCTTCTAGTTTCATATAAAACTTCAAAAGAATTTATTTTATTTTTAAATTCATCCTCCAGAATACTCAGGCTTAGATAATTTTTAATCCATTCCTTTGGAAGATTCTTTCTTTTTATGCACAACACTTTTTCACTATTCATTGAAATCACCTTTTAATATTAAATCTAAAATTTCATTTTCTGCATTTTTAATAAGTTTTGTTTTTGTTTGTCTATCAGCAAAGGCAGATTTAAAACCATTTCTTATTAGTATAAAAATTTCCCAAAGTGAAAGCCCGTTTTCTGTCATTTTTGCAGCTTTTAAAAATTCATTTGTAAAATCAGTTTTAGAAATACCAGGATTGTCAGTGTTTATAGTTACTTTAAGACCTTTATCTAGATAAAATTTAAGGGGATAATCAGAATGATTTTTTGTTTCATCCATTAAAAAATCTCTATAACCAACTATTTGAAAATTACTGGAAGGGCACATTTCAAGAGCAGTTCCAGAATTTAAAAATTTTTCCATAAGAGAGCTATTGTCTTTTAAGGTAAGTCCATGTCCAATTCTTTCTGCACTTAAATGATATACTGCTTCCCAGATATTTTCTGCAGGCATGTTTTCACCGGCATGAATTGTAAAATGCATACATTTTTCCATTAAAGGTAAAAAAGCTTCCCTTATTTCTGAAGGTTTTTTTGCTTTTTCATTTCCTGCCAAATCAAAGCCTTTTAAAATTGTATTTTCATCAGTTTCAGCAATACTTTTTGCAAGCTCGACATGGCTGTAAATTGTGCTCATTTTTCCGTGACGGCTTCCAATAAAAATAATTCCTGCTTCAATGTTTTTTAATTTATTTAATTCATTTTCTATTGTTTTATATACCAAAAGAGGACTCATTCCTCCTCTGGTATAATTGTGGGGTGAACATCTTAATTCCAAATATTTTATATTATGAAAATTTGCTTTTCTTTTTAAAATTTCACAGGTTTTTTGTAATGTTTTTTCATGTTGCAAAAGCCCTGAACCCTGCAAATCTCCAATTTTTTCATAAGGAGAAAAACCTTTTCCACAGAAATTGCTTTCGTATTTTAGATCAGAATAAATAAAATCTTCCAAAAGCTCAGGATGATCTTTAAAAAGAAGAATAAAATTTGCAGTTATAAAAGGTTCAGGAATATTGTTTAAAGCTGTTCTTATTTTTTTGGGAATATAGGTTTTTCTTAACTTAACAATTTCTTTTGATTTTATAAGCTTTTTTGCTTTTTCAAAAAAGGAGTCCAGAACTTTTTTGTAAAAAAGAAGTTCTGTTTCTAATTCTTTTGCAATTTCAATAAGTTCAAAAGCATCTGCAACACCTCCTAAGTGACAGTGAAGTTCTGTTTTAGGAAGTTTTTTTAAAAGATTATAATCTTTTTTTAAATTCTTTTTATTAATTCCAATTTTATAATTTTTCAAAAAACCTATAAGTTCAGGAGGCAAGGTATAAAGTGCAAGAAAGTTTGTTTGATTTTCTCCCTGAATAAGCTTTGAACTATAATTAAAAACAAGATTGGTTGCATTTTTCTTTCTTTTTTCAATTTCATCAATTAAATAATTTTTATCATCAAATTCTACAAAAACAGGATCTGAATTTTCTGGATATTTTATAAAAAAATCTTTGGATTTTATTATAGGGTCTATTTCTAAAAGTATGTTTTTTTGGTATTGGCCTGTAATTACAGGAGTGAAAGCATTGGAAAAAGGCTTAACCAGAGGTGAAAGAAAAAAATCTGTGTTTTTATCTTTTAAACTTTTAGCAATTTCAAAATTATCAAGAATATGAATCATTGCTTTGCATCCAAAAAAAGATGCTGAATTCTGCAAATCAGAACTCATGGTTTTTCTTCCTCCTGTAAGAGAAAGAAAAAGACTTTTGTCTTTTGTTTTTTCATAGGCAAGAAGGGTGATTCTGTGAATTGTTTCTGCCATTTGTCTGAATTCATATTCTGAAGTCAGATCATCGGCATTTTTTACAAGCCAGATTTTAAGTCCAGGCTTATTTTTACTTAATTTATCATACCACTCAACAATTGTTTTTAATGAATTAAGAGTTTTTTGCCCACCTGTACCAACCATCCAGATTTCATTGATGTTTTTTATATTATGTTTTTTTCTTTTTTCTTCAATTTCTAAAATATCTTTATGATTTTTATAAAGATTTATTGTTTCAGGGTTTGTAAAGCCTATGATTTCAGGGATTATCTGCCATGAAATTCCAAAAGTTGTTAGTAAAATATTTGTCATTTTTAAATTCCGAAATTAAGATTTACTTGCTCCAAAAAAATTCTTTGGAGCAGTATCTTATTTTTTAATCGGAAAAATCAAGTCCATCAAGTTCAAAGTTTAAAATTTTCTCTTTGTTTTTTTCAAAAAATCTTTTCATTCTTTCTCTTCTTTTCCGCAAAAATCGTCCCAAATTTCTACCATAGTGTTTTTCCTTTTTATAAATTATATTTTTTGTCTTCAAAAATTAACTACGGCATTGATATTTTAGATTTCAAAAAAACATTTGACTAAGAAAATTCAGTATTTTTCAAATGAAAATAAAAAAACAAATTCCAGGAACAAATCTTCAGTCTTTTTAATCCTCTCGAAGCGAGGCTAATTTCTGACCTGAAGTAAAACCTGAAGTAAAAACAAAGTTACGCAAAGTCTTAATCCTCTCGAAGCGAGGCTAATTTCTGACCCTCGTTGGCAGAAGGTAGTGCAGAGTGTTTTCTCAGAGTCTTAATCCTCTCGAAGCGAGGCTAATTTCTGACTCGCCTCATTGGCAGAAGGCCACTCTGAGGTCTACCGTCTTAATCCTCTCGAAGCGAGGCTAATTTCTGACTTAAATGAAGCTGAGGCAACTCCTCTTGAGGCAAGAAAGTCTTAATCCTCTCGAAGCGAGGCTAATTTCTGACTACACCTACGAAATCCAGGAGTGTAAGGGTGTTAGAATGTCTTAATCCTCTCGAAGCGAGGCTAATTTCTGACTAAGCTCGCCGAGAAATTAATGTCAGTGGAAGGCAAGGTCTTAATCCTCTCGAAGCGAGGCTAATTTCTGACGCTGAAATGCGTGTTTGCACGTGTGAAGTGACAAAAAGTCTTAATCCTCTCGAAGCGAGGCTAATTTCTGACCTCTCGGAGATTTACACCTCTACAAGCTGCCAACCAGTTCGGGTCTTAATCCTCTCGAAGCGAGGCTAATTTCTGACCAGTCTGCTCCCTAATCAAGAAGAAATTCTTAACTCCGTCTTAATCCTCTCGAAGCGAGGCTAATTTCTGACTTAATGTCAGTGGAAGGCAAGAAGCTTCCAGCTGACGTGTCTTAATCCTCTCGAAGCGAGGCTAATTTCTGACACTTGTTGAAGCTAAACCTATGGCTATCGAGACTGTAGTCTTAATCCTCTCGAAGCGAGGCTAATTTCTGACAGAAGCTATGTGGGTAGATACTAACGATAAAGGAGCTGTCTTAATCCTCTCGAAGCGAGGCTAATTTCTGACTATACTGGACAAAAAATAGAAAAAATATTCAATAAAGTCTTAATCCTCTCGAAGCGAGGCTAATTTCTGACTCAATCCTTGTTGCATTAAACCTTGAAAAGGTTGAAAAGTCTTAATCCTCTCGAAGCGAGGCTAATTTCTGACTTAATGGCTGGAAGGAGCAAAAGATTTAAAGATGAAGTCTTAATCCTCTCGAAGCGAGGCTAATTTCTGACAAAAAATCGAATTAAAAAACAAACATTTTAACAACTCAGTCTTAATCCTCTCGAAGCGAGGCTAATTTCTGACAAAAAAAAGATTACAAAATCAGAAAAACGAGAATTGTCTTAATCCTCTCGAAGCGAGGCTAATTTCTGACTACGAAAGACCTGCCTGTAGCTATAGCTGATGTATCCTAGTCTTAATCCTCTCGAAGCGAGGCTAATTTCTGACTCCTGCCTTTTGTATAGCTTTATTCATGCGGGTTTTCAAGGCCAAAATGAGACATCCCCTCAAATTTTAGCCTCCGTGTAGTTTTTACCCACCTTGAATTTCTCATAAAATCAGTTAAGGTGCTGAAATAATTAAACAAAGATTACTCCTCTGTGGATTTTGGTTGCTGTGTAAGCTAATGTATTGATTTTATTGTATATATCGAATTTAAGACCAAAATAATTTTAACATCCAAAATCCACCTCATATCTTTTTATATAACCACTTGAAATTAAAGACTTTTATTTGAGAGATTTTCAATATTCAATTGTCACAGAGCAAAATTACCTATAGGAAAAAGGAAAAAATTTTTCTTTATCTTCCCTTATATTTTTTAAAATTTCAATTGTTTTTTTCTTTGTAAATAAAATGGAAAAATGGGAATGGGAAAGTTTTAAAGCTGATTTTTTTATTGTTTCAAAAACTTCATCAGCCCATGAATTTAAATCTTCTAAAAGAACTAATTCAGATAAAGGAAGCAAGGCCATTACTCTAATTGAATCGCCGTTTACTTCGTCCAGACAGATTTTAAGACTTTTTTTTAACAGGTTTTTTGAATCATCTGATTTTTCAAGCATTAGACCAATTAGCCCCAGATTAAAAAACCAGAGCTGGGAAGGATGATATTTGTTTATATTTTCAGGATGGGAGTTTTTATATTTATCAAAATAGAATTTTTGGTATTGAATAGAATTTTTGATATCAATATTTTTGTTTCTTGAAAGAAAGCTTGCACACAAAAAATGTCCCCATTGGTCAAATTCTTTATTTACAGCTTCTGAAATACTGGAAGAATTGGAATATTTTAAAAAGTATTTCTCAGCCTGATTAAAATCCCCAGCATCAAGATAGGCAAAGCAAAGATAATTGAATTGTCTTTTTATATCATCCCTGAACTTTGAATTTTTAAGATTGGTTTCTCCTCCAAAATATTTTATTGCTTTTAAGGCAAATTCTTTTGTTTTATGAATATAATCTTTTCCGCAAAATCCATAGTTTTGTGCAATTGTTCCGCATAAAGCTGCAATTGTATCATCTGCTGCTTCAGGGATAAACTCACATTCCTCATGAAATCTTTTTTCCAGGATGTTTAAAAAATTCTTTATTGTAATCGGAATTTCTGGGTTGAAAATATATTTATCATGATTTGAATTTACAAGGCAGTGGTTGGTAAACCAGATAAAAGCATTTCTTCCTTTTCTTGTTTTCACAGCATTATTAATAAATTTTTTAGAAATTTCTATCCATTTGTTTTCCTGGGAAGGAATTCCTTTTCTTGAAAAAACAAGGGAAGCAGAAGAAGAAAACAAAAAAAGTAAATCAAAAAAAGGTGATTTTGAAAAAATTTTAAAATTGTTTTCAATTAAAGAAATTATTAATAATGCTTTTTCAAGGTCAGTGTTTGAACTTTTAATAAAATTTTTAATAAAACCTGAAAAAAGAGTTTCATTAAAAACTATATTTTCAACCAGGGATGTTTCTTCTGTTTTTTTTAAAACAGCTTTTAAAATATTTACAGGAACTGAATAAAGATAGGATGACAAAGCTTCAGCCGGAAATAAAATAAATTTAAAATATTCTTTTAAAAATCCTTTTTGAGAAGCCAAGGCCAGAGTTTTTTTAGCTTCTTTTATATCTGTGGAAGGAAGGGTTTTTAAATCTTTAGAAAGATTTTTATTTTCATAATAATTAATTGAAGGAACTATAAAAAACTTAAAGTTTTTATTTAAAATAAATTCCTTTTTTTTATTTAAATCCATTGTGTTTTGAGTTTTGCCTTCATCATCCAATACAGATGAAAAAATCAAATCATTTGGGTATAATTTGTTGTTTTCAATGGAAAAAAATCCTAGATAAAAAGATAAAGAAGCTGATTTGCCACCTAACTCAAGATTGGAATTGTATTTCAAACCTTCTATAAAAAAAGATTTTTTTGAATTTAAAAGTTTAAATGAATTTAAAACTGAATCTTTAAATTCCTTACTGCTATTATTTTTTATAAAATCTCCAAATATTATGTTTTTTTCTGATTCTATTTCAGAAATAAAAAAATAAATTAAATCAATTTGATTTTCATTTAAAAAAACACAGGGAATAAAAGTGTTTTTATCTAAAAACTTGAAATTAAATGAAAAAGTATTGCAAAAATAAATATTTGCAAACTCAAATGATTTAAGTTTATTTGTGTTTAATGATTCAAATAAAATATGATTTATAAAAAGGATGGTAAGATTTTTATCAAACTCTAATTTTTTTATATATTTTTTAAAAATTTCTTCATTGAAATCTAGATCAATGATTTTGAAAAAAGGATCTTCAAGAAAATTGATAAGAGTAGTTGCTCTTGATCTTGATTTAAGACAAAAATCTATTTTTTTAAGATTTAAATTATCTCTTATCAATTTGTATCAGTCCTGTACCAATTAAAAAACCAGATATTTTTTCCTTTTGAAAACTGAAATCTTGCTTCAAATACATTGGTTTCTTCATCAAAATCTGAAAAGATTGATTCTATTGTTTTTCCTGAGTTTGTCTGGAAAAGGGCATGGCTCCCTGAATAAACAAAATCTTTATTATCTGGCTCTGCTGTTCCAGTAATTATTAGGTTTTCATTTTCTATGAAATTATCTTCCAGATTTGCGTTTTGAAGTAAAATGTTTTTAATTTCTTCATTTTCAACTATTACAGAATAAAAATAAAAATTTATTTTTTCACTTCCTGCATGAACAATTGTTGGATTAAAATAAGTTGCCAATTCTTTTAAAAGCAGCTCAGGATTATTAATCAGATTGTCTTTTAAATAGATTTCATTGGAAATAAGTTTTTTTGCTTTTGTTTTAAGGGCTTTTGCAAGTATAAATGCCGGTGATGAGGTAAATTGTGAAGCACAAAACTTTTCTATCTTCCTAAAAACTTTAACTTCTTCCATGTTTTTATTTTTAAATCTGCTTTTTGACCAGATAGGAGGAGTTTCTGAATTGAAAAACAAATCTATATCAGTTTTAAAATCACTTAAATCACAAATAAAATTTGAAATAAGAGTTTTGTGAATTTTAATTTTGTTCCAGCCCTCAATTATAAAGGGTATAAAATCTGAAATTAAATCTGGAATAAAAAGGTCTTTTTCAGAAAAAATTTCTGTAATTGGAGAAACTAAAAAACATTCAAAAAAATCATCTTTTATTTTATCAAGATAAACTAAAGGAGGAACAAGATAGAAATTGTTTTTCCATTTCCCAAGCTCGCTTTTTAAAGAGGCAATTTCCCCGGGCTTGGGCTGGTAAATTTCAATTTCAGATTTAAAACTTTCTGCAAGATCAAAAAACGGATCAGGGGTTTTGTTTTTACACAAAGGACATGTTTTAAAATGGTTTAACACCTTTTCTTTAAAATAAGGATCCCTTATGGTTTGTTCATCTGGACACAACCTGAGTGAGACGGCTTCTTTAAGATATTTGTTTTTATTTATTTTATTATAGTCAATTTTCATATTATTTTTCCGGTTTATTTTATTTTTCCGGTTTATTTTATTTTTCCGGTTTATTTTATTTAACGGCTTTTTTTTGTTAATTTTTAAAATAAGTTAATTTTTATCAAGAATATTTTTTATTGAATTAATTATATCTTCTGCCTCATTGGGGTTAAAATTGTTTTTATGAAAAATTGATTGTAGTTTTTTAAGGGTCTTTTTTATAAGTGCAGTCAGTGCGGATTGAGAAGAATAGCCAAGCTCCCTTGAAACATCAGCTTTTTTTGTTTGAAACAAATAACAACTTAAAGCTTTTTGTTCTTTTTCATTAAATTCTGACAAAATCTGGTTTGCGATTAATTCAGAATCATCATAAATATCAGGAAGATTTTTGTCATGAATTTCAATAAAACTATTTTTATCATCAATTGAAACCCATGAATTTTCAAACATATTATTGGAAAAAATCCAGGCATTAAAATCATTTACATTAACAGCTGTTTTATTTTTTTTATAACCGTATTTTTCAACTTCATTCATAAAATGGAAAAAAAGATTTTTTAAATTTTTTTGTTTAACAATTTGATTTTCAATTCTAAATTCGTCGTTTTCAGGATAAAAAACATCATTAAAATCTATTGTATTTGAGTTTAAAAAAACAGTTGGGGATTTTGAGATTGAGAAATAAATAAAACTATCATAGTTTTTTGAAATAATTTCTTTAGATTTTTTAAAATCATCAATTATTTTCTTCCGAAGATAAAGAAAAAAACTATTGTCTTTTGTTCTTTCCTTATCTTTTAAATGATTTATAAATGCTTTTTTTAAATAAAATTCTTTGTTTGGAAGATTTGAAAGTTTTTTTGATAATTTTTGCTTATTTTCCAAAAGAAAAAGAGCAAGGTCAGATTCAAGCTCCATGATTTTTCGATTTTCATTTATGCCTTTGAATCTGGAAAAAATTTTTTTATTTGTATTTATTTCTTTATATAATGAAAGAGCTGCTTTGCTTATAAGTTTTTCCATTTGCTGATTTCTTTATAGTAAACATCTTTGTATTGGCTTTTGCAAATACAAGCTGATGAATTAATGAAAACTTTTTATAAAATCCACAATAATCTTATTAACTTCAGCTGATTTTTCTATTGGAGACATATGGCCTCCGTTTACTTTGTGATGTTTTATATCAGGTATAATTTTGGGAATAAAATTACTTATATCTACAGTTAATGAAGGACTATGTTTTCCTGAAATAAGACAAACAGGAAGGTCTATATTTTTATAAATATCAGAATGAAGATTTTCATCAATTGTTGCCTTATAATCAAGGGGCATTTTTTTAATACAAGTGGTAAAAATTTGTTTGATTTCTTTTGGAAGTCTTTGGAAAGTGCCTTCACCACTGAAAAAATCTATAAATTTAGCACTCCCTGTTTCAGGATTTCCAGAGGAGATATCATTTTCTATTTCTGAAATAAATTCTTTGGCCAATATATAAGTATCAGGATCTATTTCTCTTGAAACATGATTTAACATTGGTTCAAATACGCAAAGACTTAAATTTCTTTTTGATTGAAGGGTAGAGTATTTCATTGCAACAGCACCTCCGTAGGAATGACCTACAAGGTGAAATTTTTCATTTTTTTCTAAATTTGATTCAAGGATTTTTTCAATAAGCTCTATTTCATCATCAAGTGAAAAGCCTTTTGTTTTTTCTGGAAAAGCTGTTTGGCCATACCCGTAAAGATCTATTGCTATTACCTTGAAATCATTTGAAAGAATTTTTGAAAGATTAATCCATTGTTCTTTTGTACTCATGCTGCAATGAAGAAGAAGTACTGGAACTCCTTCTCCTTTAATAAAGTATCCTGGTAATTCAGCCATTTAATTTATATCTCCAACTAAGATAAATTTATAAAAATATTTATTGCTCAAAAGTCAAAACATCAATAATTTTAAATTACTTATTTATTGCCAATAAAAACAAATATAATCAATTATTCTCTAAATTTATATCTAGACTTGAATACAATTCCTTTAAACAAATTTCAACCCAATATACAAATTGTTTAATTTTAAGTTTTGCAATTTAATTTAGCCAGGGCAGAGGATAAAAATTTGTTTTTTTATAATTGGAAATTAAAGTTTAATGATTGTAAACAAAAAAACCCGATAAAAAATTATCGGGTTTTATTTTTACATACTCATGATTTTTATAATAGATACAAAAGAAAGAAATCTTATACCCATTGTCCTTCTGCATTGGGAGCATCAAGGATTTTGTATTTGCCGTTTTTAAAGTTTTCCACAGCTTCTCTTATTGTTCCTGATACATTATCACATGCCTTGATTTCTGCTGCTTCAAGGGTGGTAAATGCATTGGGTCCGCAATAACCTGTGAGAAGAACTTCTGCCTTATGTTCACTTATATCAGATGCAGCCTTGATTCCAGCACCTTTAAAGGCATTTCTGTTTTCTGAATTATCTATAACCTCAAATTCAAAAGTATCTGAGTCAACCACCAAAATAAATTCTGCTCTTCCAAATCTTGGATCAACTTCTGAATCAAGGGTTTTTCCCTTTGATGTTACTGCTATTTTCATAAATTCTCCCAAGTATTAATTTTTTTTAATGGCCTCCGCCGCCTCCGCAGACCTGATTGTCTGTGATTAAGGAAAGCTTACCTTTAATTAGATCTTCTACCACAGGTCTGATTTCAGCTCTTAGATCGTCATGAAACACATCAATTCCAACCTGCTTAAATCCCATCAAAGGTCTCATTCCAATTCCTCCTACAATAAGAGCTGTTACCTTATGTCCTGCAAGAAGATTTACAGGAACCATACATCCGCCTTGATCATGGGGTAAATTTTCTACTGTAGATACATTTTTTATTTCGCCGTTTTCAACGTCAATAAAAGTAAACACATCACAATGTCCGAAATGTCCGGCTCTTTGTCCGTCAAGTCCGCCGCTTCCGTTTGAAGGAACAGCAATTCTTCCGTTTTCCATAATTATAATTCCTTTTAAAATTTAAAATTGTTATTTATCGATTTGCACTTGGATTTAAAATCAGCTGAAGATAATCAAAAAGTCCCTGGGCTTCCTCTTTTGAGGGATTTGTGCTTATTTTTTGTAAAATCCCAAGCCCTTCTGTAAATTCATGAAAATCTTTGTCTGATAAATTACTTGCAAGAGCAGTATTTACCATTGCATTAATTTTAATAATTTCTTCAATTAAATTTTTACCCGGGAAATCGTCTGCAGTACTTTCATCACAGACCACAAGAGAAAAAAAAGTATTTTTCACAAGTTCTAAAACCTGATCTTTTCTTTTGGCAAAAAAAACTTTATAGCCTGGAGTCAAAGAAAAAACTGATTCTACTTCCTTAAACTTTTCCCTGTTCCCGCTTACAATCAAAACATTCTTCATTTACACCTCTTTGTTTATTATCAGGCATTCTAATAAAAATTAATCCGAAAAGTTCGGCTAGCCTAAAAGATAAGTACTCGTATACTCTTATGTCAAATAAAAATCAATATTTCTATTGAAGATAATTTTGGATTTTTTAAATATGAAGAGTTTATGGGTTTATTAGGACAGGAAATAAAAAAGCCTTAAACTTTACAGTTTAGGCTTTTTATGGTGCCGAAGAGAGGACTCGAACCTCCACGACTCGCGCCACCAGGTTCTAAGCCTGGCGTGTCTACCAATTCCACCACTTCGGCACAATCACAAAAAACTAACTATACTTTTGATTATAATTAGTCAAGGATTAAAAAAATTATTTTAAATTTTTATATGAATATTTGTAAAAAACCTGTTAACAATAAGCTTTGATGCTTTAATAATCAATCCAATTGCTGTCAGGAGAAAAAATATGAAAGAAACCATTGTTTTTATTCATGGGATGTGGGGAAGAGGTCTTCTTTTGGAAAATGTAAAAGAATTTTTTGAAAAAAAAGGGTATAATTGCATTTCTTTTGATCTTCCAGGACATAATCCCAATTCAGATAAAGATTTAAAAGTAGAAGATTACGGGTTTAATGATTTTGTTGATTATTCAGCAGAAATAATAAAAAATCTTGATTCAAAACCAATTGTTATGGGACATTCCATGGGAGGATTGATCGCCCATAAACTTGCAGAAAAAGGACTTGCTAAAAAAGCTGTTCTTATAACTCCAGCAACCCAAAGAGGAGTATTTAATCTTTCTTTAAGTGCTATAAAAGGATTTCTTCCTGTGGTTCTGATTCCTTTATTTTGGAAAAAACCCCTTGAACCCAGAAGAAAAATTTTTGACCATATATTTAATGAAATTCCTGAAAAAGAAAGAGACGTTTTTTTCCCTTATCTTGTTCCTGAGTCTGGAAAAGCTTTTTTTGAAATCAGTATTTGGGCTGCAGACCTAAACAAATCAACTAAAATTGACAATTCAAAAATCAATTGCCCTGTTTTTCAAATTGCAGGTAAAAAAGACACAATTATTTCATCCAAAGTTTTAAAAAAACAGGCAAAACTTATTTCAAAATATGTTTCTGATTTTAAATTTAAAATATATGAAAATCACGGACACGGAATTATCTGGGAAATTGGCTGGGAAGATGTTTGCCAAGATATTTACGATTGGATAAATCAATAATAATTTTACTATGGACTTTCCTTGAATTTTAAATAAGGAAGTCCATAAACTAATTTAGTCTGTTCTACTGATAACTTCAAGAAGATGATAACCAAAATCTGTTTTTACAGGACCTTGAACAACTCCTTCTTCGGCTGTAAAAACAACCTTGTCAAATTCAGGAACCATTTCTCCTCTACCAAATTCCCCAAGAAAACCGCCTTGAGCTCCAGATGGGCATTTGGAGTGTTTTTTTGCAAGCTTTGTAAAATCACCGCCGTTTTCAATTTTTTTCTTAAGATCATTACATTCTTTTTCAGTTGCAACCAGTATGTGTCTTGCTTTAGCTCTTGCCATAATTTTTTCCTTTTAAATTTAGAAATAAAAATTAAACCAAGGTTTAATTCAGTTAAATGTTAAAGATTAAAACATAAAAGCATAGATGAGATATTAGAAATTTAAATATTAATCAAATGAAATAAATTTACAGCTTGACTTTCAAAATTGAAAAGTATAGAAGTTTTTTTACAAGTTGTGCCGAAGTGGTGGAATTGGTAGACACGCCAGGCTTAGAACCTGGTGGCGCGAGTCGTGGAGGTTCGAGTCCTCTCTTCGGCACCATAAAAAGAGCTTAAAATTATTTTTAAGCTCTTTTTTTATTTGGAAATGTGAGATAATAATAATTTGGAATATAATCTTAATTTAAGGATCTAAAAATTGAGTTATAGTGCAAAAATAAGCAGAACAGGCGGAAGCGTAAAAAACCTGTTTGTAACAGGCAAAGATGAAACCAAGAGTGATTTGAGCTATTTTTGTGTTGAAGACAATGAATTTAATCCTGATTTGTATTCATTGACTAATCACGCAGAAATCAATTCAGATGATGACATTTTATCGGCCTGGCTTGACGGGCTGGCAGAAGAAGTCGAACAAGACGAATAACTAATTTACAAACTTTATTTTCCTAATCAAACCAAAAAGTTCAGGAGAAAAAAATGAGACGATCCATTATAAAAGGTACTGGCAGGTATATTCCCCCCCATTTGGTAACCAATGATGATTTAGCAAAAATTATTGATACCTCAGATGAATGGATTCAGCAAAGAACAGGGATTAAGCAAAGATACTGGATTGAACCAGGAAGTGTTACAGGAGCATCAGACCTTGGGCTTGAAGCTTCAAAAAAAGCAATGGACAAAGCAGGGTGGAAGCCCGAAGATATTGACCTTATAATTTTTGCAACCCTAAGCCCTGATATTTTCTTTCCTGGATCAGGAGTTTTTCTTCAGAAAAAACTTGGTTTAAACTCAACTCCAGCTCTTGATATAAGACAGCAATGCACAGGCTTTCTCTATGGGATAACAATAGCTGATGCATATATAAAATCCGGAATAGCAGACAAAGTTTTAGTTGTAGGCGCAGAAGTTCATTCAACTGGACTTGATAAAACAAACAGAGGAAGAGATGTTACTGTTATTTTTGGTGACGGAGCAGGAGCAGCCTGTATTGAAGCATTTGAATCAGATGAAGAAATCGGAATTTTAGGACATTCGCTCCACGCGGATGGTAATTATGCAGAAAGCCTTATGCTTGAACTGCCTGCTTCAAGATATTCTCCTGAAAGACTTACAAAGGAAATGATGGTTGATGGAAGAGAATATCCAAAAATGGATGGTTCACGAATATTTAAGCTTGCAGTAAGAAAACTTCCTGAAGTAACCTATGAAGTCCTTGAAAAAACAGGATACAAACTTGAAGACGTTGATATGATAATTCCCCACCAGGCAAATTTAAGAATCAATGAGTTTTATCTTCAAAAACTTGGTCTTCCCCCTGAAAAAATGTTCAATAATATTCAAAAATACGGAAATACAACTGCTGGAAGTGTTCCAATTGCACTTGATGAAGCTATTGAGCTTGGTAAAATTGATGATTCAAAGGATCTTGTTCTTATGTCTGCTCTTGGAGCTGGACTTACCTGGGGTGCTGTACTTTACAAATTTGGTTAAAATTAATTAATTTAAAAATAAGTTTTTTAGAGTAAAAATTTAAGGCCGGGTATAATCCGGCCTTTTTTTATAATTAACTTATAAATTTTTGCGTTTTGACAAAGCTTTCATATAATAATTGTCTCTTTGAGTTTTTTCTGGAAAAATATTATTGTTTAATGCGTTCTTTATAGTATTTCTTTTTTCATTGGCAAGGATTTTTCCTGTTTCAACTCCAAATTGATCAAAAGGGTTTATTTCCCACAAAAAACCTGCCATTACGGTTCTTGCCTCATAAAATGAAACAAGCTTTCCAATTGTCAAAGGACTTAAATCATTTATTGTTAAAATAGAACTTGGTCTGTTTCCTTTGCATATTTTTTCTGGTTCATCTGAATTTCTTCCAAAAGCAAGGGCATCGGCCTGGGCAAGAAGATTTGCAAAAAGTTCATCATTATTCAAAATGTTTTCATATTTATGGAAATTTTTGCAGGGAGGAGAAAGAACTCCTATAAATTCTAAAGGTATGGTTCTTCCCTGATGAAAAAGCTGAAAAAATGAATGTTGAGATTTTGTGCCTGTGTCTCCAAAAATCACCATTGAGGTATTGTGATTAAGGCTTTCATTATCCTCAGATAATGATTTTCCGTTACTTTCCATATAAAGTTGCTGAACATGTGCAGGCAGTTTTTCAAGCTGAAAAGAATAGGGAATTATTCCAAGCACTGAAAAATCAAGATATACAAAATTCCAAATATCAATAAGTGCGGAAATAAGAGCAAGATTGTCTTTTAAATCTGAATTTAAACAATGCTCATCCATTTGATTCATTCCCTTAAGAAACTCTTCAAACACATCAAATCCATAAACAAGGGAAATTGGAAGACCTCCAACAGCAGATGAAACACTATATCTTCCCCCAATTGAATCAAACATATGAAAAACTTCAAATTCAGATAAATCTCCAGGACTATTTTTTGATGTTACCCGTACAATATGTTCTTTTGGATTAAGATTTAATTGTTTAAGCTCATAATTTATCAAATCTTCATTAATCATTACTTCTCTTGTAGTATATGATTTTGAAATAATTACAAAAAGTGTTGTTTCAAAATCAATGGAAGACTTAACGCTTTCAATTTCGCAAGGATCACAGCTGGCAATAAAAAATGGATTAAGATTTTGTTTTTTGTAGGAAAGGGCTTTAACAACAAATTCTGTTCCAAGATTTGAGCCTCCAATTCCGATTACACAAATATTTTCAAACTTTTTTCCAGTTGATGAAAGAATTTCTCCCCTATGAATTTTGTTTGAAAATTCTTTTATCTGAGTTTTAACCCTTATAATTTCTTTAAAAAGAGGGTGGTTTGATTTTTCAGCCCGGCAAAGAGTATGAAGTGCAGGCCTTTTTTCTGTTTTATTTACGATTTCACCCTCAGCCATGGATTTAAATTTTTCAGCTATCTTTTTTGTTTTTGCAAGCTCAATTAAAAGCTCAAAACCCTTTGAATCTATCAGTTGCCTTGAATAATCTAAAAAAACTTCAGCACCTTTAGATGAAAAATCTTTAAACCTGTTGTTTTCAGAAAGAAGAGCAGTTAAGTTAATCCCGGAATCAAAAAAATTGAAGGAATGTCTGAATAATTTTGAATCAAGAGAATGGGGTTTCATAAAATTTACTCTCCATTTTAATTGATAATGATCTGTTTAATGCTAGAATGCTTTTCGCTTTAATAGCATTTTACTAATAAAAATCAACTTTAAGTTAAATAGGCAATGGTGAATAAATGAATAAGATCATAAATAAACTCATTGATAAAGGGGTGTTGATAGAAAACCCCAGCTCCGTTTTTATAGATGAAACTATTGATATAAACAATATTGAGCCAGGGGTTAAATTAAACCAGGGAACAAGATTGTATGGAAAAAACACTTATATTTCAAAAGGATGTATTGTTAGTAAAGAAGGTCCTGCTGTAATTGAAAATTGTGTTGCAGATAAAGATTGTGTTTTTGGTTCAGGATATTTTAATGGTTCTGTTTTTTTATCTAAATCAAAATCAGGAACAAATTCCCATGTAAGAAAAGGCTGTATACTTGAAGAAAAATCATCAATTGCCCATACCTGCGGAATTAAACAAACCATAATTTTCCCCTATGCCACTCTTGGAAGCTTGATAAATTTTTGTGACTGCATGCTTACAGGAGGAACTTCACCAAAAAACCACAGCGAAGTTGGAAGTTCTTTTATTCATTTTAATTTTACTCCAAATCAAGATAAAGCAACCCCTTCTTTATTAGGAAATGTTTATGAGGGTGTTTTTTTAAATAAATCCCCTATTTTTCTTGGAGGCCAGGGCGGAATGGTTGGTCCTTTAAGGCTTGAATTTGGGTGCACAAGTGCTGCTGGAACTATTTTAAGAAGAGATGTTCTAAAAGAAAACAGGCTTATATTTGAAAATATTCACAAAAATATAAATATAAACCAAACATCTATGATTTATCTTTCCATTAATAAAATTATAAAAAACAATTTATTTTATATGGCAAACCTTATTGCCCTTAAAAACTGGTATATTTTTGTAAGAACAAATTATCTTAATCCTAAAATCAATGAGTTCGCCATTAATACAATAGATTCTGCCATTGAAGAAAGAACCAAACAATTGAAAAAACTCTCAGATAAGGTTGAGTTAGGGTTAAAAATTTTAAAAAAAGATGGTAAAAATTCAAAACTTGTTGAATTAAAGGAAAATTTTTGTAAGAACACAAACACAATCTTTGACTTAATCATTGGTTTTTCTGAAAACAAAAATCTTTTTTCAAAAGGGCGTGATGATTTTTTAAACGAATTTGAAAAGGAGAATAATGGTCTCAATTATTTGGAAAAAATTCATTCTCTTGAAGAAAATACTGTAAAATCAGGTGTTTTATGGCTTAATCAGATAGTTGTTGATTTTAATGAAAAAATGTCAGAAATTTTAAACAAATTTGATCTGGGAAAATAAAAAATGAGAAAATTGTTTGGTACGGATGGAATAAGAGGAAAAGCAAATAGTTACCCAATGATTCCAGAGCTTGTTTTAAGAATTGCTAAGGCAAGTTCCTTATACTTTTATGAATCAGGCAGAATAAAATCTAAAAAAATAATTATAGCAAAAGATACAAGAGCTTCAGGATATATGCTTGAATCAGCTCTTTGTGCAGGTTTTACCTCCATGGGATTGGATGTTGAGCTGGCTGGAGTTTTACCAACTCCTGCATTGTCCTATGTAACAGCAAACTCCGATGCTGATTTTTCTGTGATGATTTCGGCTTCACATAATCCATATCAGGATAATGGAATAAAGTTTTTCAAAGGAAGCGGAAAAAAATTCACAGATAAAGAACAAAATGAAATTACTGAAATTTATTATTCAAAAAAATTTAAAGATTTTGAAACTGAACCTGGAAAAGTTTTTAATAACCATAAAAAATATATAAAAACCTATAAAAGCCTTTTTGATGACTTTTACAAAAAGGGAAATATCCTTTCAGGCTTAAATATTGTAGTTGATACATCAAACGGAGCCTGCTACGAAATTGCTCCTGAAATTTTAGAAGAACTTGGAGCCTCAGTAATAACAATAAATAATACTCCCAATGGATTTAATATAAACAAAAATTGTGGTTCAGAACACACAGAAGAACTAAGCCGGGCTGTAATTGAAAACAAAGCTGATTTTGGGCTTGCTTTTGACGGTGATGGAGACAGGCTTATTGCAGTAGACAACAATGGAGAAAAAACCACAGGGGACCAAATTCTTGCCATTGCTTCAGAGTCTTTTAATGAAAAAAAGATTGTTGCAACTATAATGTCCAATCTTGGTTTTAAAAAATTTTGTGAAGAAAAAAAGATTTCACTGATAATGACCAAAGTTGGGGACAGATATGTTTATGAGTCCATGATTAAAGAAAATGCAAATCTTGGAGGTGAAGACTCTGGACATTTAATCTTTTTGAAGTACCAAAATACCGGAGATGGGCTTTTATCCGGAGTTATTCTTTCTGAAATAATTAAAAATTCAAACAAACCATTATCTGAGCTTAAAAAAATAATTACAATTTATCCTCAAAAACTTGTTAATATTGAAGTAAATGAAAAAGTACCTGTTGAAAATATTCCTGAAATCAAAAATGCCATAAATACAATTGAGAAAAGACTTGATAAAACGGGGAGGGTGCTTGTCAGATATTCTGGAACCCAGAATATGCTTAGAATTATGTGTGAGGCAAGCACAATGGAATTAGCTGAAAAATCCTGTGAGTTTATAGAAAAAGCGGTTAGAAACACTATTGCATTATAAATAAAAAAACCGGGGAAATCCCCGGTTTTTAAATAATTTAGATTTTATTAAAACTTTTTATTCTCTATCGCCCATAATTCTTAGCATCATTATAAAAAGGTTTATAAAGTCAAGGTAAAGGGTTAAAGCACCTAAAATTGCACCTTTTCTAATTGCTGAATTATCAAGATCAGCAGGCTGGGAAAGTGCCATTTCTTTTATTTTCTGGGTGTCATATGCGGTAAGTCCTACAAAAACAATCACTCCCACATAATTTACTATCCAAAAAATGGTTGAACTGGCAAGAAAGATATTAACAATAGAAGCTATGATAATGCCTATAAGGCCCATCATCATAAAGTTTCCAACTCCTGTTAAATCTTTTTTGGTAACCATTCCAAATACACTTGTTACTGCAAAGGTTGCTGAACATACAATAAAAGCAGCTGCAACTGAAGCAGTTGTGTATGCTGATACGATCCAGCCAAGAGTAACCCCGTTTAAAGCAGCGTAAAACATAAAAAGTGAAGTGGCCGTAGAAGCCTCAAGCTTGCTGATTCTTGCACTTAGATAAAATACAATTCCCAGTTGACCAATGGCTAAAACAAAAAACAATGCCGGTGGAAGAAATATTATCTCTGAAAAGATGTAGGCAAAAACCGCTGTCAGCGCTAAGCCTATAGCCATCCAGTTGTATACGCTTTGAAGAAAACTGTTTACTCTTACTTGAGAAGTTTCCTGAAAAGAAACTCTATCCATTAATGCCTCCTTAAAAAATAATTAATTACTTTAGTTTGCTTAGGTTATATTATACTTTTTCGGTTACAGAATTAAAAGCTGATAACAAAATAAATTAAAAAACTTTAAAATCAAGTAAAATCGATAAATTTAATTAGATTAATTTTTTATTCAAAGAAAAGGGGAGAACTTTAATTTATGTTCAATAATAATATCATTTAAAAGCCATTCTATCTATTTAATTCAGCTTTCCGATAAAAGTTTACATAATATGTATTATAAGTCACTTCAAATTTTAAATCATCAATCCTTGTAAAAAAACATTTTAAATCTTATTATTTGCCAAATTTTAATTTATACTTTTTAATTTAAACTATTTAAGTTCAAACCTTTAAAAAAATTTAAGGATAAATTTTGGAATCAATTGCCCAGGGGAAAAAAATTTATACTGTTTCTGAAATTACCGGCGAAATTCATTCGGTTCTAGAAATAAAGTTTTCCTTTATCTGGATCACAGGTGAAATCTCTAATTTTTCAAAACCTTCTTCAGGTCATATTTATTTTTCTCTTAAAGATAAAAAATCACTTATAAATGCTGTAATGTTCAAGGGACAACAAAAAAACTTAAAATTTCAGCCTAAAAATGGAACTCAAATCACAGGATTTGGAAGAATTTCTGTTTATCCTCCAAGGGGATCATATCAGATAATTTTTGAATACCTTGAAGAAAAAGGTCAAGGATCCATTCAAATGAATTTTGAAGGAATCAAAAATAAGCTTTTAAATGAAGGCCTTTTTGATAAAGTTCACAAAAAAAAACTCCCGGATCTTCCTTCTAAGATTGCCCTTATAACTTCACCTGCAGGTGCAGCTTTAAGGGATATGCTCAAAACTATTAAAAAACGATTTAGAAATATTGAAATTTTGCTTTGCCCTGTTTTAGTTCAGGGTGAAAAAGCTCACCTGGAAATAATAGAAGCTATAAATGACCTAAATATTCTTAATGAATCTGACCTCATTATAATAGCAAGGGGCGGAGGTTCCTTTGAAGATTTAAATGCATTTAATTCAGAAGCTCTTGCAAGAACAGTGTTTGATTCAAAAATTCCAATAATAACAGGTGTTGGTCATGAAACTGACTTTACAATAATTGATTTTGTTTCTGATTTAAGGGCCCCTACTCCAACTGCTGCTGCTGAATATGCAATTCCTTCAAAAGAAGATATTTTAACTAACCTAAATATCTATAATAAAAGACTTTTAAATACATTTTCAAAGTTTATTCAAATAAAAGAATCTGAACTTAAAAACTGTAAACAAAGACTAAAAGATCCAAAAAAAGAAATTGAAGAAAAAAGAATTTATATTGATGAAAAACTTCTTTTGCTGGAAAAAAGGACTAAAAGATATATTAATGGTAAAAAAGAATATTTAAATATTTTAAACAAAACCATTCAATTTAGAAGAATTGAAAATCTTATAAGCTCAAAAAAAGAAAGATATTTAAACTCAAGATTAAATTTAATTAAAAACTTTGAAAAAATAGTTTATAAAAATAAGTTTGAATTTGATAAACTGTTTTCATTACTTTTTGAACTTAATCCCTTTGAAATTTTAAAAAGAGGATATTCAATCACAAGAAACCCTCTTAATAAAAAGGTTATAAGGTCTGTTCAAACCGATGTTAAAAAAGATGATGAAATTGAAGTTGTTTTAAAAGACGGAACAATGATATGCATTGTAAAAAACATTAAATAAAGGTTATCAGTTATTTATGGCAAAAAAAACTTTTGAAGAATCACTCTTAAAACTTGACGAAATTGTTAACTCCCTTGAAAATGAAGAATTAAACCTTGAGGATGCTGTAAAAAAGTTTGAAGAAGGAATCAAACTTTCAAAATTTTGTGAAGAAAAGCTTGATGAAGCTGAAGAAAAAATAATGATTTTAAAAAAAGACATGGAAGGTAATTTAACAAAAGAACCTGCAGATCCAGCTTTTTTTACAGAAGCGGAAATAAATGATGATTGAAAATTTTGATTTTAAAAATTTTCTAGACATACAAAAGGAAATTGTTGAAAAAAGGCTTAAAGAGCTTTTAGACCCAAAAAACAGCTCTACTCTTCTTTTTAATGCCATGGAATATTCTCTTATGGCAGGCGGTAAAAGGCTTCGCCCTATTTTATGCCTTACAGCATCCAATCTTTGCGGTGATAAAAACCTTAAAGCACTTGACTGTGCCTCTGCCATTGAAATGATTCACACTTACTCACTTATCCATGATGATCTTCCTTCTATGGATGACGATGATTTGAGAAGAGGAATTCCTACTTCACATAAAAAATTCAATGAAGCTTCAGCCATTCTTGCCGGAGACGGACTTTTAAACATGGCTTTTGAAGTTTTATCCAATCAAAAACTTGAACCTGAAATTATTGTAAAAACAATTCAGATAATTTCCAAAGCTTCAGGCAGCTATGGAATGATTTCAGGACAAATGAAAGATATAGAAGCAGAAAAAAAGACTGTTTCCCTTGAAAAACTTCAAAATATTCACATGGAAAAAACCGGTGCTTTAATCAGAGCTTCACTTGTTTCCGGGGGAATAATCGGAGGGTCTGAGGAAAAAGGGCTTAAAGAGCTTGATGAATATGGAAAGTGTATTGGACTTGCATTTCAGGTAACTGACGATATTTTAAATGCAACAGGCGATCCTTTAGTCATGGGTAAGTCTACAGGGACAGATTTAGAAAAAAATAAAGCAACCTACCCTCTTTTAATGGGTTTGGAAAATTCAAAAAAATATGCTGCTGAATTAATAGAAAAATCACTGGAACATTTAAGTTTTTTCAGGGTTGAACCAAACCCCCTTAAAAATCTTGCGTGGTATATTTTAAACAGAAAAAAATAGCGGGGAATTAAAGTGAGCTTTCTTGAAAACATTGTAAATCCGGAAGATTTAAAAAAACTTTCACTAGAAGAACTTGAGGTTTTATCAAGCGAAATAAGAGAACTTATAATTTCAACAGTTCTAAAAACCGGAGGACATCTTGCATCTAGTCTTGGAGCTGTTGAGCTTTCAATGGCACTTCATTATGTATTTGATTCTCCAACAGATAAACTAGTCTGGGATGTGGGACATCAGGCCTATGCCCATAAAATTCTCACAGGCAGAAAAGATAAGTTTCACACCCTAAGAAAACTAAATGGAATTTCAGGCTTCCCCCATATAAGCGAAAGTCCTCATGATGCAATCACTGTTGGACATAGTTCAACTTCTATTTCAGCCGGGCTTGGAATGTCAGCTTCCAAATGCCTTAAAAATGATCCTGGAAATGTGGTATGTGTAATTGGAGACGGCTCAATGACAGCAGGAATGTCCTTTGAAGCCTTAAATCATGCTGGAGATTTTGAAAAACGGTTGATTGTAATTTTAAATGATAATGCCATGTCAATCTCTCCAAATGTTGGAGCTCTTTCCTCTTTTTTAAGTAGAAAGCTATCTGGAAAACATTTTCAAAATCTTAGAAAAGAATTTGGAGAGTTTTTAAAGTCATTACCCAAAATTGGTGACGATATTTATAAATTTGCTAAAAAAAGCGAAGAGTCTTTTAAATCATTTGTAACCCCGGGAATGCTTTTTGAAGCCCTAAACTTTGATTATTTTGGACCCATAGATGGTCATAGACTAGACCACTTAATTAAAATTTTAAATAATATAAAAACCCTTGAAGGGCCTATTCTTCTCCATGTAATTACCAAAAAAGGCAAAGGTTACAAAGAGGCTGAGGAAAATCCAACAAAATTTCACGGAATCCCTCCTTCTTTACCAGAAAAAACAGCTGTAAATCTTCCAAAATATACAAAAATTTTTGGGAAAACATTATGTCAGATGGCAGAGAAAAATAAAAAAGTAACAGCAATTACAGCTGCAATGCCAGATGGTACAGGCTTGGTTAATTTTTGTAAAAAATTTCCCAAAAGGTTTTTTGATGTAGGAATTGCTGAGCAGCATGCTGTTACTTTTTCGGCAGGACTTGCAATTGAAGGACATCTTCCTTTTGTGGTAATTTATTCATCATTTCTTCAAAGGGCCTATGATCAGATTTTTCATGATGTTTGCCTGGACGGTCATCATGTGATTTTTGCCTTGGACAGGGCTGGAATTGTGGGAGAAGACGGTCCCACTCACCATGGATTGTTTGATCTAAGTTATTTAAGGCCTTTCCCCAATATAACTATAATGGCACCCTCTTCTGGTGATGAGCTTGTGAAAATGATGAAAACTGCAGAATCAATGAATTCACCGGTGGCAATAAGATACCCAAGAGGAAGCTCTACAAGTGAAAATTTTATTTCCTATGATCAAGCTGAAATAATTTCGCCTTTAAAAGCAAAACTTTTAAGAGATGGCCGTGATATTCTTATTATTGCAATAGGAAGCATGGTGGCTCCTGCTGAAAAAGCCTGTGATTTCCTTGAAAAAAAGGGATATTCCCCTTCACTTATAGATGCAAGATTTGCAAAACCGCTTGATAGTGAGCTTTTAGCTTCAATGGCTGAAACAACAGATAAAATAATTACAATTGAAGAAAATGTATTAAACGGTGGTTTTGGCTCTGCTATTTTAGAACTTTTTGCAGATTTGGGGATCAATAATAAAAAAATTAAAAGAATGGGAATAAACGACACTTTTGTTCCCCAGGGAACCCAGGAAGAATTACGAAATCTTTTTGGTCTTAATCCTGAAGGTATTTTAAAAACCGCTTTGAGTTTACTTGAAAATGACAAATAAAATTCGCCTTGATCAAATCCTTGTTGAAATGCGCCTTGCTGAAAATATCAAGGAAGCAAAAGCTCTTATCATGGCTGGGAATGTTGTGGCAGAAGGCTTTGACAACTTAAAATCTGGAAGTTTAATTCCAGAAAATACAATTATAAGATTAAAAAAACAAAATTTCCCTTTTGTGAGCAGAGGTGCGTTAAAATTAAAAGAAGCTGTTGAAAAAACAGGTTTTGAAGTCTCAAATCTTATATGTATGGACATAGGTGCATCAACTGGAGGATTTACTGATTATCTTCTCCAGAAAAATGCTTCTAAAGTTTATGCTGTTGATGTGGCTTATGGACAGCTTGCCTGGAAACTTCGTCAGGACAAAAGAGTAATTGTAATTGAAAGAACAAATATAAGAAATCTTGAATTTGATACAATTGGTGAAAAAGTAGATTTAGTTGTTTGTGATACCTCCTTTATTTCTCTTAAAACAGTAATCCCCTCTGCAATTAAATTTATGAAAAAAAATTCAGAAGTTTTTGCTTTGATAAAACCTCAGTTTGAAGCAGAAAAAAACGAGGTGGAAAAAGGCGGAGTTGTAAGGGATAAATCCATCCACCAAAGGATAATAGAAGAACTTACCAGTTTTTTTAAAAAACAAGGATTAGTAAAAAAAAACCTTGTCTCCTCACCGATTAAAGGCCCAAAAGGTAATCAGGAGTACATTATACAGTTGACATTAAGGCAATAGCAAAATACAGAATATAAGGTTTTTATCATTCAGCATAGAGTTTTTTATTTTGTTACTTTAAAGGAGGAAAACTAAATGTCAGATGCGATCAAAAGAAAAAGAACTGTGGCGTTGGCAGGTCATGCCAGCGCCGGGAAAACTACTTTAGCCGAAAATATTCTTTTTAAAGCAGGCCTTACTTCAAGGGTTGGAACAATTGAAGAAGGGAATACTGCTATGGATTTTGAGCCAGAAGAAATTACAAGGGCTTCAAGTATTACCACTTCATTTTACACAATTCCCTGGGACAAACATGAAATCACCCTTGTAGACACTCCCGGAGAACTTAATTTTTTTGAAGATGCTCCTCCCTGCTTTCAGGCGGTTGAAACCATGGTTATTGTTGTTGATGCAGTTGATGGAATTAAAATTAAAACTGAAGAAACCATGGAAATCGCAGAAGAACTTAATAAGCCCTGTGCTGTTTTTATCAACAAACTTGATAAAGAAGGTGCAGATTATGCTTCAATAATTGAAAATTTTGAAGAACAATGCGGTCTAAGGGCATCGGCTTTACAATTCCCCATAATTGAAAACTCAAGCTTAAAAGGCTATGTGGATCTTATTTCAAACAAAGCCTACGAATATGATCCTGAAGGAAATCAAAACCCTGTTGATATCCCTCCAGAACTTGCTGATGATATTGAAATTGAAAGAATGACATTAATAGAAAATATAGCAGAATCAGATGATGATCTTATAGAAAAATACCTTGAAGGTGAAGAGCTTACAGATGAAGAAATAATCAATGGACTTAAAAACTCATTTAAAGAAAGAGTTTTTGCTCCTGTCTTTTTTGGCACTGCTATTAATGGTTCAGGTTGCCAGGCATTGATGGACTTTATTGTTAATGCTGCCCCATCTCCTTTGGATGCCCAACCTGTTAAAGCATTGGACAAAGATGATAATGAAATTGAGCTTAATACAGATCCTGATGCTCCCTTTGCAGCCTATGTTTTTAAGACAATTCTTGATCCATATGCAGGAATGTTGAATATTTTTAAAATTGTTTCTGGAAAACTTGGAAAAGACGGAACTTTTCTTAATGTTGAAAAAGACGAAAAAGAAAGATTTTCTCAGCTTTATCTTACAGAGGGAAAAAACCAGAAAACCATTACAGAAGCTGTTGCAGGTGATATTGTTGCTGTTCCAAAGCTTAAAAGGACTAAAACAGGAGAAACACTTTGCGATCCTGATAATCCAGTGAGAATTATCCAGAGAAAGCAAAAAACTCCTGTAATTTCTTTTGCAGTAATGGCTGAAGAAAAAGGTGAAGAAGATAAAGTTTTTACAGCTCTTGCAAAAATTATTGATGAAGATAGAGCTCTAACCCTTGAAAGAAATGATGAAACCCATGAAATGATTCTTTCAGGTGCAGGGGCTCTTCACATAGAAACTACAATTGCAAAACTTAAAAGAAAATTTAAAGTTAGTGCAGCTCTTAAAACACCTAAAATTCCATATAAGGAAACAATCACCAAGTCTGTAAGAGTTCAGGGTAAACATAAAAAACAATCAGGAGGTCATGGACAATACGGTGACTGCTGGGTGGCATTTGAGCCTCTTCCAAAAGGAGAAGGCTTTGTATTTGAAGAAAAAATTGTGGGCGGTTCAATTCCAAAACAATATATCCCGGCTGTTGAAAAAGGTATTTCTGAAGCAAAGGATGTAGGAGTTCTAGCAGGATACCCCTGTGTTGACTTCAAAGCCATTGTAGATGACGGCTCATATCACGCGGTTGACTCTTCTGAGCAGGCTTTTAAAGTTGCGGGCTCTCTTGCCTATAAAGCAGCTATGGCACAGGCTGGCCCTGTACTTCTTGAGCCCATAATGAAAATAGAAGTCCTTGCTCCAGAAGAAAGCATGGGCGATATAATGGGTGATTTGAACTCAAGAAGAGGAAGAGTCCAGGGAATGGACACTCAGGGCAAAAAAAGTGCTGTAAAAGCAGAAATTCCACTTTCAGAAATTCAGAAATATTCTCCTGAACTAAGATCAATGACAGGTGGTAGAGGTACTTTTTCAGTTGAATTTTCCCATTATGAGCAGGTTCCACCAGATATTGCACAAAAGGTAATTGAAGCTGCAGCCAAGGAAAATGAAGAATAAATTACACTTTACTTTTTTAAAGCCCGTTGTTAAAAAACTTATTTAATTCTGGGCAGGTAAATCCAAATACAAAGGGTTCTTTCCTTAACGGAAGGAGCCCTTTTTTTTATAAAAAACTTAAACTAGAACTACAGGTCTTATAATTGGATATATTTACACAAAAGAAAAAAAGACCACAAGATTGTTTTCAGTCTGCTCTTAATTTTTTAAAAATAAGAGATCATTCAAAGTTTGAGCTTGAAACCAAGCTTAGAAAAAAGAAATATTCTTCAAATGAAATAAAAGAGGCAATTAATAAATGCTTTGAATATAAATTTCTTGATGATGAAAAATTTGCAAAAAATTATTTTGAGATTGAAAAAAGAAAATTAAACGGACCTCTTAAAATTAGAGCGGCTTTTTATAAAAAAGGCATAGATAATAAAATTACCGATGAATTGATAGCAAAGTTTCAGGAATCAAAAGAAGAGTACAAAATTGCCTTAAAGTTTTTTTTTAAATCAAAATATAAAATTGATAAAAAAGAAGGATACAATAAAAAAGCCCAGACCTATATTAGAATTATGAGTCAAAAAGGCTTTTCCAGATCTATTGTAATGGATATTTTTGAACATCATTTTAGTTTAGAATATAGCAAACCTGACTATTAACTAAAAAAATCAGTATTCAAAACACTTAAAAATTTTAGTAATTATATTCTTTTTTTATCAAATAAAAAAACAGCTTCCTGGCAATTAGAAGTTAAATTTTATTTTTTTGAATTAGAAATAAGTTTAGAAATTTTTAAAAGATTTTCACCCCAGCTTTCAGCAAGAGGATCTGCAATTACAACTTTTAGCCCAAGAGTTTTTTCCATTACTTTTACACTGGAAGAAGGGAATTGGGGCTGAACAAGAAGGGTTTTTATATTGTGTTTCTGGGCAAATTTCATAATCTTTGAAAGATGAGATGGCCCAGGCTCTTTTCCCTGTGCTTCAATTGGAATCTGATTAAGATTATATTCATCCATAAAATATCCCCATGAAGGATGAAAAACAAAAATATTTCTTGTTTCTATGTTTAAGGTTTTTTTTATAATTTTTTCATCTAGTTCTATAACTTCCTTTGAAAACTCCAAATAATTTTTATAAAATTCTTCTCTGTTCAAGGGATCTTTTTTCGAAAGAACTATCATCATGTTTCTGGCTATTCTTATTGCATTTAATGGAGACATCCATATATGAGGGTCATAAAATTCGTTACCATGGTTATGAATTTCTTTTTCCATTCTATGCTCTTCAAAAAAACCATCATCTGTTTGCCTTTTTAAAACACCTGAAGAAGAATCAGAAATAAAAAGATTTTTATAGTTTTTTTCAATTTTTGGAAGCCAGTTTTTCTCAAAAGGAACCCCAATTGAAAAATAAATTTGAGCTTTGGAAAGACTTGCCATCTGGCTTGGTTTTGGGTTGTATGAAACAGGACTGTGACCAGGAAGCACCATTACTTCTGCTTCAATAAAGTCTTTACCTATTTTTTCTAAAAAATATTTCTGGGGCAAGATACTTACAAAGACTTTTGCTGGTTCTGCAAATCCGTTAAAAGGTAATAACACAGCAAATAAAACAATAAATATTTTTTTCATCTAAACCTGCCTTGTTAATTATTCAGGAACAGGGTCAAAAAACTTTAACCCTGAATCAGTGTTTATGATTTTTAATTTATCTTTACAGTCACGTCCGCATCTTATAAGCCTTTCACTTGTCAAATAAGTTGCCTTGAAAAAATTATGATTTTCAAAGGCAATTTGTCCAAATGATGAACAATTTGGATGCATTGAACATTTTCCTTTTCTTACAAAATTTAAGCTTTTAAGCGAATCTTGATAAACTCCTGTTATTTCAGAAAAATAACTTTTATGAATAAAGTCATTGGTAAAATTTGATGAACAGCCTGAAATAAAAAGAAAAATTAATAAGCTAATAAATAAGTTTTTCATAAAGTTCAATATTTTTTTTAACTGTGAAATCTATTGAAAATTGTTTTGATTTTTTTCTTGAATTAATCCCAAGTTTTTCTCTTAAATTTTTATTTTCATAGAGTTCAATTATTTTTACTGCCAAAAGTTCAGGGCTTTCTTTTTCAACAAGAAGTCCGTTTACCCCGTCATCTACAAGTTCAGGTATTCCTCCGCTTTTGCAGCATAAAGATGGAATCCCTGCTGACATTGCATCCATTAAAGATGTTCCCAGTCCTTCTGTTTTTGAAGAAAGAATGAAAATGTCAAAATTTTTCAAATGATTCCCAACGTCTTTTTGAAACCCCCTTAAAATAAACTTCTCATTTAGCCCAAGTTCTTCTCTTAATCTAAAAATTTCTTTTCTATCAGGACCGTCTCCAATTGAAACAAAATAAACGGAGGGTAGTTTTTTTACTACAATTTGAGCAGCTTTTAAAAGGGTTGGATAATCTTTGTGCCCAGCTAAAGCTGCCACTGTTCCAACAATAAAAGAATTTTCAGGAAGACCTAGCTCTTTATGTAAGAAATCAGACTTTTCTATATGAACAAACTTATCAATATCTACTCCGCTTTTAATTACTTCTATTTTTAATTCATCAATCCCGTCTTCAATTAAAATTTTTTTAATTTCATTTGAAATTGCAACAATTTTAGTCATTTTGGCTGACTTATATTTATATTGACTGAAGATATTTTTTTTTATGGGATAATCCACCCTTCTTACGCCTATAAGTAAAAGCGAAGGGTAAAAAAGTTTTGCCCAAAGACCTGTTGCCATGGCATGGGCATCGTGAAGGTGTAAAATGTTTATTTCTTTTTCCCTGCATATTTTAGCAACTTTTTTACCAGCAATAAAATCTACTTCTCCATTTATTCTCATGGTAAGGTAATCAAGATTTTCATTTTCAAGTTTTTCTTTTAAGATTGAATCAGGCTGACATAAAAAAACAGAGTTATAGTTTTTTGTTAAAAGCTTTTTATGAAGATAAAAGCCCTGTTGCTGCCCTCCTCTCCATTCTTTATCAGTATCAATATGCATTACTTTTATTTTATTCATTTAATTATCCATTAAGTTTAAGCTTAAAAGTTTGTTTTATTTTTTTATACCACTAGTTTAATTGACATTAAACTGTATTATATTTATAAAATTGCATTGTAAATTAGAAAATGGAGCAAAAATGAAGATATCAAATATATTTAAAGATCATATTAAATTAATAAATGAGCTTGAAAAAAAAACTGAGCTTATTTTAGCTGCCGGATCAAAACTAACTTCTATTTTAAAAAACGGCAATAAAATACTTTTAATGGGAAACGGTGGATCAGCAGCTGACAGCCAGCATATTGCAGCTGAACTTATTGGGAGGTTCCAAAAGGAAAGAGACGCAATTCCAGCCATTGCCCTTACAACAGACACATCAATTCTAACTGCAATTGGGAATGACTATTCTTTTGATGAGATTTTCAAAAGACAGATCCAGGGACTTGCAAATCAAGGAGACGCAGTTTTAGGGATTTCAACAAGCGGAAACAGCAAAAATGTTATAAAAGCACTTATTGAAGCAAAAAGAAAAAAAGCATATACAATAGCTCTTACAGGAAAAGACGGTGGACAATTAAAAGATATTGCTGACTTAAGTATTATTGTACCATCCAATGTTACAGCAAGAATTCAGGAAGCACATATTCTTGTGGGACATATTTTATGCGAATTAATTGAAGAGGGATTTTGTGGATAATTATTTTAAAAAAATTGAACTTATTCCAATGATAGAAAATCTGGGCAAGGGTAAAATCACTGTTGCCGGAGATGTAATGCTTGACTCATACTGGTATGGGGAAACAAAAAGAATATCTCCAGAAGCCCCTGTTCCGGTTGTGAAAGTGCAAAGTTCAGATGAAAGACCCGGAGGAAGTGCAAATGTTGCCATGAATATTGGAAGTCTTGGCACAAGATGTGATATAGTTTCCATTACTGGTGATGATGAGCTGGCAAAGGTTTTGGAAAAAAAACTTAAAGAATTCAAAATCAGGACAAAATTTCAAAAAATAAAAAACTCTAAAACAATTTCCAAATTAAGAATAATAAGCCAACATCAGCAACTTTTAAGAATTGACCATGAAGATGGTTTTCCAGGAATAAAAAGAGATAAGATTGAAAAATACTATGAAGATTCAATAAAAGATTCAAATATTGTTGTTATTTCAGACTATGATAAGGGAACCCTTCAGTCCACAAGAGAATGGATAAAAAAAGCTGTAAGTCTTAATAAACCAGTAATTGTTGACCCAAAAGGAACTGACTTTTCCAAGTATAGAAACGCCACAATAATCACTCCTAATTTTTCTGAATTTGAAGCAGTAGTCGGCAAATGTAATAACGAAAAAGAAATAGTTAAAAAAGGCAGTGGTCTTATAAAAGAACTTAATTTAAACACTCTTTTAATAACAAGGGGTGATAAGGGAATGACTCTTATTTTTGGTGATAATGAGTTTATCAATATCAAAGCTAAAACTAAAGAGGTTTACGATGTAACAGGAGCTGGAGACACTGTAGTTGCAGCTCTAGCATCTTCTCTTGCTGCAGGGATCGATCTTGTTTCAGCTGTTAGAATTGCCAACTATTCAGCAGGAATTGTGGTTTCAAAACTTGGAACTGCATTTACAACAAAAAAAGAGTTAAAAAACGTTCTTTTAGCTGAGGTTCAAAAAGAATTCAGACCCTTAGAAAAGGGAATAGTAAACCTTGAAGAACTGATAAATCTTCTTGGTGAGGCCAAAAAGCGGGGAGAAAGAATTGTAATGACAAACGGATGTTTTGATATTTTACACCCAGGTCATATCAAATATTTAAAAGAAGCAAAAAGTCTTGGAGACAGATTGATTGTAGCTGTTAACTCAGACAATTCAGTAACAAGGCTCAAAGGAGAGCCAAGACCTTTAAATCCCGTTCAAACAAGAATGACAATGCTTGATGCTCTTGAATCCACCGACTGGATAATAGAATTTGGAGAAGATACACCGGAAAATCTTATTGAAAAAGTACTTCCAGATATTTTAGTAAAAGGCGGAGATTATAAAATAGATGAAATTGCCGGAGGCTCAGCAGTTCTTCAAAACGGGGGAGAAGTAAAAACTCTTAATTTTCTTGAAGGCTACAGCACCACAAATCTGATAAACAAAATAAAGGAATAATCCATGCTTATAGTAACCGGAGGAGCAGGTTTTATTGGGAGTAATATTGTAAAAGGGCTTAATAATATTGGAAGAACAGATATTATTGTTGTTGATGACCTCACTCAGGGAGAAAAGTTTTTAAATATAGCTGACCTTAAAATCCATGACTATATGGACAAAGATGATTTTATTGAAAAATTAAAGAACAATCATCCTGATTTAAAATATATTGAAGCTGTTTTCCATGAAGGTGCTTGTTCTGATACAACAGAATGGGATGGAAAATTCATGATGGAAAACAATTATGAGTTTTCAAAAATCATATTTTTAAAATCCATGGAAAAAAACTTCCAGTTTATTTATGCATCTTCAGCTTCTGTTTATGGAGATAATACTATTTTTTATGAAGAAGAAAAAAACGAAAAAACTCTTAATGTTTATGCATATTCAAAACTTTTATTTGATAATTTTGTAAGACCTTATCTTGGCAAAATTACAAATCAAACAGCAGGACTTAGGTATTTTAATGTTTACGGGCCCAGGGAATTTCATAAAAAAACCATGGCAAGTGTTGCCTGGCATTTTTATAATCAAATAAAAGAAAATGGAGTTTGTAAATTGTTTGAAGGAATTGAAGGATATGAAAACGGAGGCCAAAAACGAGACTTTATTTATGTAAAAGATGCAGTTGATGTTAATCTCTGGCTTTTTAAAAACCCTCAAGTTTCTGGAATCTTCAATGTTGGTTCAGGAGCAGCCCAGACATTCAATGATGTGGCTAATTCTGTAATTAAATATATGGGTAAGGGAAAAATTGAATACATAAGTTTCCCAAAACATTTAAAAGGAAGATACCAAAGTTATACCCAAGCTGATATTACAAAATTAAGAAAAGCAGGATATAATAAAGAATTTAAAGATGTAGCCCAGGGTGTACAGGCTTATCTTGACGCTGTGAGTACTACAAAGGTAATTTAATGAAAATTTTAATTATTCAAACAGGTTTTCTTGGTGATATTATTCTTTCAACTCCTGTTATAAAAGGGGTAAAAACTCTCTACCCTGAAAGTGAAATTTATTTTCTTACCACTCCTTTGGGTAGACTTTTAATTGAAAATGACCCTTTAATTAAAAAAGTTCTTGTTTATGATAAAAGAGGAAAAGAAAAAGGCCTCTCCGGGGTTTTTAAGATTGTAAAAAAGATAAACAATTTAAACTTTGACAGGGTTTATTGTCTTCATAAATCTTATAGAACTTCATTCATGCTTTTTTTAACAAAAATTCCCCACAAAACAGGATTTAAAAAAGCAAAATTATCCTTTATTTATGATGTATCTGAACCAAGAAATATAAAAGATCATGATGCAATAAGAAATCTTTCAATTCTTTCATCGGAAACAGATATCACCCATTTAAAACAGGATTTAAGGCTTTTTTCTCCAATTGAAACTGAAATAAACCCTGAGCTAAAAACTTTAAAAGATTCAAAATATATTCTTTTATCTCCTGGAAGTGCCTGGAAAACTAAAATCTGGCATTCCAAAGGTTATAATGAAACTGCAAAACATTTTGAAAATAAAGGGTATAAAATTGTTGTAACAGGAGCTGAAGCTGAAAAAAAAATATGTGAAAAAGTTTGTGAAAATACCAAAGCTTTAAACTTTTGTGGAAAACTTAATCTTTTGGAACTAAAATTTGTTGTTTCAAATGCCAAGCTTGTTATCTGTAATGACAGTATGGCTTTACACATGGCCTCCGCTTTAAAAACTCCCTGTGTTTCTATATTTTGCTCAACAATTCCAGAGTTTGGATACGGCCCATGGAAAAACAAAAGCATAGTTGTTGAAAAAAAGCTTAATTGTCGTCCCTGTGGAAGGCATGGCCATAATAAATGTCCTTTAAATACTGAAGAATGCATGAAAATAGATTCATCAGAAGTAATTACTGCCAGCGAAAAACTTTTGGGAATATAAATGAAAATTTTAATTATAAAACTTGGTGCTCTTGGCGATGTAATAAATACTTTCCCACTTGCAGTTCATCTTAAAAACACTCTTAATGCAGAAATTACCTGGATAACAGAACCTTTGAGTTATCCCTTGGTAAAAAATCACAGGGCTGTTTCAAAAGCTGTTTTATTTGATAAAAAAAACAAATGGGAATCATTTAAAAACCTTTCAAAATTTCTTAAATCAGAAGATTTTGACATTGTTTTAGATCTTCAAAGAATTTTAAAATCTGCTGTTTTTACTTTTAAGTCACCTGGTAAAAGGAAAATCACTTTTGATAAAAAAAGATGCAAAGAATTAACCTGGATTTTAAATTATGAAAAAATACCGCCAAGCAATCCTGAGACAACTCATATGCTTGACCAATACCTGGAGTTTTCATCATATCTTGGTATTGAAAAACCTGAAATTATAACCTGGGATCTTCCCAAATTTGAATCATCCATAAAAATTGAAAATAAATATCTTGTTTTAAACACAGGAGCAACAAAATCTTGTAATAAGTGGTTTGAAAGTGATTTTGCAAAGCTTATAGATCTTATTTATGAAAACACAAGTTTCTTACCTGTACTTACCGGAGGGCCTGAAGATCTTGAATTTTCTGTAAATATATTGGAACGATCCTTAAAAAAACCTTTAAATCTTACTGGAAAAACAAATCTTTACGAGCTTACAGAAGTTTTAAGAAATGCAAACTTTTTAATAAGTTCGGATACAGGGCCCATGCATCTTGGGGTTGCTCTTGGAGTGAAAACCCTTGGACTTTTCGGACCATCAAATCCTGTAAGAACAGGACCTTATTTTGGAAAAATTATTAGAAAAAAAGATTCTTCATGCTTAAATTGCGGACAAAAAACATGCAAATCAAGGGATTGTATGAAAATTGATCCTGAAAGGGTTTTTAAGGCCGTCTTTTTGGAACCATGGAAAGAAAAGAAGGTAGATTATGTTTTTTAACCGCCCTATTCCATCTTGACTCCAGCTTTTCCCTTAAATAAAAAGGCAGCCCTTCAAAAAAAAAAGCCTTATCAAAATCAATTAAATGAATTTTTTCACCTCTTGAAACAAGAACATTTCCAGGATGAAGATCACAATGAAAAATTTTATTGTTAATTATTTCTTCAAATACAGGTAAGAATTTTTCTTTAAAAATTTTTTGGCCCTTATCCTCATTTTCAATACAAAATTGTGCAAGAGTGGTGGAGTTATTAATGTATTCAGTAACTATTCCGCCCTTATAAAACAAATTTCCCCAATAATAGGCCGCAATTGGTTGAGGAACAGGAAGATTAAGCTTTTTAATTTTATCTAAAAAGATAATTTCAGTTAAAGGTCTAATATTATCTTTAGTTTTAAGATAAGTTCTTTTATTAAAAACTCCTAAAATCCCACCTCTGAAGTAATTTTTAAAAACTAAAAGCCCTAATTCAGGAAGATTTTTAATTAAAATCTGAGCTCTTCCCCCAAGAGGAGATAAAGAAGTTTTTATTTTTTTTTCAGACTTTAAAAGTGTATTTGTAAAAGGAAGAAGAGTTTCCTCTTTTAATTCTTTTAAAGAAACAATTGTGTATTTGTCTCTAGAATATTTATGTAGTTCACTCAATTTGTTTCAGCCGTTTTTTTAAAAAATTATCAAATCCATTGCAGTAAAATTTAATTTCCGCATCCATTACTATAAGATCAAAAGGGAAACTTATATTGTTTTCTTTTATTCTGCAATAATCTTTAGTTGTTGTTAAAAAGCAATCGCAATAATCTTCCTTGGCTTTATTTATAATTTTTTTTATGTCTTTAGTGCTGTATTTATGGTGGTCATCAAAAAACAAAGAACTTTTTACATTAAAACCAAACTTTTGAACACTTGAATAAAAACTTTGATTGTTTCCTATTCCGCAAAAAAGAAAAGGTTTTTTATTTTCCAAAGACTTAAGTCCTGGAATAATTTTATCAACTTCTGTGTGGTGAAAAGAAAAAAAAGTATTATTAAATGACAATTGGGGATTTTCTGTTCTTGTATATATAATTGCATCTGCTCTTTTAAGATTCTTTTTTTTCTCCCTTAAAATCCCCCTTGGCAAAGTAAAAAAATTTCCAAAAGGTTTTTTATAATCTAAAAGAAGAAGATCTAAATCTCTTTTTAGTTTTAAATGGGAAAACCCGTCATCAAAAATAATAACATTGGCTTTAAACTCTTTTTCAGCCTTTTTAACAGATTCTTTTTTATTATGACCACATAAAACAGGAACACCTTCAAGCTTAGAACAAAGAAGAACTGCTTCATCACCAGCATTGTTAAAATCAGCTTTTAAGTTTTTACCATCACAGGCAATACCTCCTGTTTTTTCAAATCTGCCCTTATAACCTCTCATTACTATTGCTGGTTTCAATCCCTTGTTAGTCAAAAATCTGGCAAGATAAACAGCCATTGGAGTTTTCCCTGTTCCTCCAGCTGTGATATTTCCAATGGAAATAATAAAAGCACTTGATTTATATGATTTTAAAATAGATTTTTTATATAAAAAAATTCTTAAATCAACAGCAGTAGAATAAAGTTTTGATAAAATAAAAAGAAAAAACCTTAAACTAAATAAAGGATTTTTATAATTATCTGAATAAATTGTTTTTATAATTTTAGTTTTTAAAGAATTTATCATGAGCTTTGAATCAGTTTTTTCTCGTAAAAAATAAATACCAAAAGGCCTAAAACACCAAATACAATATTTGCAGTCCAGGCGGCTAAAAAAGGATTAATATTTTCTCCATATCCAAGTGAAATAAAAAAACTGTGCATTGACCAATACAAAAGGGAAAGAAAAAGAGAAAGCCCAACTCCAAGGGGAATTTTTTTACCTGTAATTGAGCTTGTCCCAATAAGAGTACCTATAATTGCCATTATAAAACAGACAAAAGGAAAAGCAGTTTTAGAGTTTAAGTCAACAAGGTATCTTTGATATTCATACCCTTTTGCCTTTAAGCTTTTTATATATTTTTCAAGCTCTAAAAGACTCATTTCTTCAGGAAGTTTTATTACTTCTTTTAATTCCTCAGGTACAAAATTAAAAACAAAATCTTTAGACTCAAGATGAATAACTTCTTGGCCATAATCCTTTTCAAGTCCTTCTGAATAATAAATATCATTTAAAAGCCATTTGTTATTTTCAAAAACAGCAGATTTTGCCTGATATCTTTTGGAAAGGAAATATTTATCATTAAACTCATTAATGGTTATGTTTCTCAGCATTTTTTTTTCATAATTAAAATAATCAATATAAATAATTTTATTATTATCTTTGATCCAGATATTGGTTTTATTTTCACTTATAATTCTGTTTTTTTTAATCTGGGTTGAATTAATCAAATTTAATTTTGATGAAGAAAAGGGCATTAGAAAATCTGAAACCAAAAAAACAAAAGCACTGAAAACCAAACTTAAAATAAGAATGGGAAAATATATTTTTTTAAGATTGATTCCGCTTGAGCAAAGGGCAATAATTTCTTTGTTCTTATTCATAAGCCCAAAAAATATAACAGCAGCAACAACTATTGATACAGGTGTTAAATGAACAATTACAAAAGGAATTTTTAAAAGAACAAAACCAATTCCACCTTGAACCGAAAGCCCTGCCTTAACGAATTTGTCAAGATTATTAAGGTAATCAATTATAAGAAAAATAAAAATAAGAAAAATTTCTATTAAAAAAAATACTTTAAAATAACCTTTAATTAGATACCTGGTTAATAAACTCATTTAATTTTGCCAAAAAATTTAAAGTTAATATTTTTTTCCTTGATTGCAAGATAAAGAAGAAAAATTCCAAGTCCAAACATTATAATATTTGGAACCCACATTGCCGCAAAGGGAGGATAAACTTCTGGTTTTGACTCTCCAAGAGAAAGCCCCAGGGCAAGAAGAATATAGTAAAAAACAAAAAGAAAAATCCCATAAATTATCCCCGAGGATTTTTTACCTGTTTTATTCCGAAGACCAAGAGCAAATCCTATAATACCAAGAAAAATTGAGGCCGCAGGAAGGGAAAACTTTTCGTGCATTTTTAAAAGTGCTGAATAATATTTTGAAGTTTTTTTATCAAAACTTTTAATATGTGCTTTTAATTCATTAAAATACATTTCTTTTTCATCTTTGTTTTTTACATTTCCAGGGTTTAAACTTTCTGGAAAGTCAAGACTGAAACTATATTTTCCAAAACCTGTTTTATGAACTGATTCTTCCTTTTTATCTATTTGAATAAAAGATCCATTTAAAAGCTCAACCAGATATCCGTTTTTAATTGGAATTATTCTACCTTGAGGAGCAGTTATTGTTACAGGAATTTCGCCTGTACTCATATCTTCAAGAAAAATATCTTTCATTATACCTTTTTCCTGATCAATTTCATTGATATAAAGAGAAAAACCTTGAAACGAATCTATAAATGTTTTTTCTTTAAAAGATACTGCCATATTGTTTTTAGCAATTTCAATGGCTTCTTTTTTAAAAGAAAATTTTCCCCAGGGAAGCCCGTAAAAAGTCATAAATGCTGTTAAAAATGAACCTATTATACAAAAAACAAGAAGAGGAGGAAGAAGCCTTAAAACACTTACTCCTCCAGATTTTAAGGCAAGGGTTTCATTTGACCCTGTAAGTTCAATAAAAACAAATAAAACAGCCATCATTACAGACATGGGAATTGTGTATTGAAGAAAAAAAGAAATTGAATAAATAACAAGTTTTATAATAGAGCCAAAAGACACATTAAAATTAACTATCATATCGGCTATATCTAAAATTCTTGATAAAAGAAAAATAAATGAAAAAAATATAAGGCTTACAAAAAAAGGAGGGAGCAATTCTTTAAAAATATATTTATCTATAATCTTAATCATAAATTTCTTTCAATAAAAATCTTTGAAACCTTGTCTCCAGTTTCATTAAAACATTTTTCAAAATCTTCTTTTAAACCTGATTCAAGGGCTTTTTCAAACAATGTTTTTATTTTTTGATTAAATTGGGTGTTTTCCATAAGTTCATAAACAACCACTCCTTTGGTTTTGCCCTTTACTTTTACTTCTTCTATTTTTCTTGTAAGAAAATCTTTGCCTATTATTTTATTTGTAAACTCACTTATTAAAATATTTGTTCCATAAGTTTTATTAAGACCTTCAAGCCTTGAAGCAATATTAACACTGTCACCAAGGGCAGTATAATTAAATCTATTGTCAGCTCCTGTATTTCCAACAACAGCCATTCCAGTATTTATTCCAACTCCTATGCTAAGGTCAAAATCAAAGTCAAATTTATTTTTAAGCTCTTTAGAATTTATAAACCTAAGCATTTCAAGTGCACTCTTACAAGCCATTTTGGCATGATCTTCAACATTGGCTGGAGCGTTGTAAAATGCCATAATCGCATCCCCAATATATTTGTCAAGAAAGCCATTATTGTCTTGAATTGTTTTTGTAAAAGGATTAAAAAGCTCTTTAAGCATATTAACAAGCTCAACAGATTCAAGCTTTTCAGAAATTGTTGTAAAATTTCTTATATCAAGAAATAAAATTGTAATTTCCTTTTCTTCGCCTCCAAGTTTTAAATCTTCAGGATGTTTTGCCAGCTTTTCAAGAATAATTGGAGACACATAAGCTGAAAAAGCCTCTTTTATAAAAAAGGATTCCTTTTCATGGAACCGAAACATTATAGCTTCTGCTATAAAAACACTTAAAATTAAAGCAACAAAAGGATAAAAACTGCTAACCCAAACATTTGAGTTAACATATAAAAACTTTGAAAAAGTTATAAAAACAAAAGCTGCTCCAAGATTTAAACCAATTCTTAAATAAATTTTTTTGGAAATAAAAACACAAAATAAAGGAAAAAAAGATAAAGCAAAAATAGGAATGATTGTGTATATCTGAGCTTCTTTTATAAGGTCATTGTTTAATACATTGGATAAAAAAGTGTAATGAAGCAAAGGTCCTGGAATTGCTCCAATTGGAGTTGACCTTATATCAGAAATTCCTGCTTCTGTTATTCCAACAATTACAATTTTATTTTTAAAATAAGCTTTCTCAAATTTATTATTTATAATGTCTGAAAATGAAATATGATTATAATCATCTAAATCGTAATAATTAAGTCTTTTAGTCCCAATTTTATTAAATTTTAATTTATGCTTTGAAAAGTTTGCCAAAATTGTTTTGTTTTTTTGCTCAATTTCAAGATCTTCCTGAAGATAAAATCTTAAGCCCTGAATTCCAAGGGTTGGATAAATAGAATTGTTGTAGGCAAAACCAAGGGTATAGTTTCTAAAAATTCCGTCTTTATCTGGAAAGGTTGAAAAGGCGGCATTCATAGAACAAGATTTTAAAATAGGTTCAATGCTTACTTCAGCATATCTGGCACTGGGAAGAGAAATGTTTTTTCCCTTGATTCTTTCTAAAGAGGAAAAAGACAAAATTGTTTTTCTTCTGCTGTCAAGTTCCTCTGTTGCTTTATCTCTTAAAAAAAAACCGCAAATAACATTATTCATTTTGGAAATTGTATCACTAAGATATTTATCTTCTTCTTTGGTACTTGTTTCAGAAAAAGTGATATCAAGAAGAACAACTGAGGCCTGATCCAGATTTTTCAGGCCATTTGCCAAAACAGCCCTACTCCACGGCCATCTTCCAAATTGATTAACACTTTTTTCATCAACTGCAGCAAAAACAATGTTTTTATTTGGGGTGTTTTTTGACAATAAAAAATTACTATCGTCAGTTTTTTGAGCAAGTTCAAAAAAAGGAGAAACTTCAAACTTGAAAACAGAAAAAACAGCTCCAAATGAAACTAAAATAAATGCTGAAATATACAAGTATTTTTTCTTTTTCATAGAAAAGTCCTGAATTTTTCAAACTCTTTGTCTAGCTCTTTGCTAAGCTCATCTTCATTTACAATATTGTCTGAAAAAGAAACCATTTTGTCAGGTTTTAACTCAAACTGAGTTACATATTCTATAAATTCTCTTGCCTGTTTTTCCTTATAATCTCTGAAAGCACCCATTATTTTTTCCTGAAATGCCTGAAAAGCAGATTTTTCTTCTTTTCTTCTAAGCTCAAACTCATCTTTTAAAGATTCAATGTTTAAAAGACCTGTTTTTAGAGCAACAGACTGATTATCTGATTTGGAATTAACTATAAACTCAGTTCCTTTTACTCCAATAACAGCAAAGGGAGTTTTTACCTTAATTCCTTTTTGCTCTTGTCTTACCACAGAATAATAGGCTTTTCCCTCTTCCTGCTCATAAAAATTTGAATCTTTAACCTTAAATTTTGAATTTGAATCAACAACAACAGACGAATCTTCATTTATTTTTATCAAAGCTATAGAATCATTATCTGTCATTATAAGGTCCCCTGAAAAAACCTCCATTTTTTCTTCTGCAAATTTTTTCATAAAACTATTCTTTTTTAAAATAAAAACATTGCCTTCTATTTTTGAAATATGAATATTTCCTTCACAAAAGCCAAAAACCGGGAATAAAATAAAAGCAGCAATTATAAAACTTAAAATATTTGATCTTTTCATTTTTTTTCTCCCTATGATTAGTTATTTAAAAATATGGAATGCTCAATTTAGGTTTTACTTTGCTTTTGCCCTTAGAACTGCTCTTATGGGCGCTGGATATCCTTCTTTTGTTTTGGTTTTATCCAAAGGATCTAAAAAATCTTTTAATGATTTTTTAAAAGTCCAATCAGTAACTCTTTGTTCATTAAAATCAGTTTTGCTTATATCTAAACATTCAATTTCATAAAACCCAGCTTTTTTAAGCCAAATTTCAAGAGTTTTTATTGATGGAACAAAATATACATTATTCATTTGAGCATATCTTTTTTCCGGAATTAGGGCAATTGGTTCTTGATCTGAAATTATAAGATTTTCAAGGATAAGCTCTGAATCTTTTTTCATTAATTCTCTGATTCTAATCAACATATCAAGAGGAGATTTCCTATGGTATAAAACACCCATGAGAAACACAAGATCATAAAAACCTTCTAAAACAGGGAGCTCATTAAAAGTAATGGGAATAGTTCCAATGTTTTTAAGTCCCAGATATTTATTGATTACCTGAAACTGAAAATAATATGGAGTGTAAGGTTCTATTCCAAGACCAAATTTTATATTTTTACCCGCAGCCTTAAAAAGATAATATCCATTGCTTGAGCCGATATCTAAGACAACTTTATTGTTAAAATCAATTTTATCTTCAAATCTTTTCCATTTTAAATATGAATCCCATTCAGAGTTTATTTTTACTCCAAAAATATCAAAAGGCCCTTTTCTCCATGGAATAAATTTTTTTAGTTTTTCTTCAAGATTTATCTTTTCATCAAAAGAAAGCTCTTTTTTTAAAAAACACCCTATTTCCCTTTTATCAAGTTCAAGATAATCTGGTTTTAAATCGGGAAGATTTTCATAAGATAATTTAAAATTTGATATAAGTTTATTAGAGTTTGAATCAATCAATTTGTTTTTTTTATAAACAATTTCTTTTAAAGAAGAAGATAGGCTGTCAACTCCAAATTCAGATGCATTTTTAAGCAAATTATCCATTTTATTTTTCTTTTCCTGCAATAAAAGAAGTGAATTGAAACCATTTTAAATAAATGTCAACATAGGAAAATCCAGCTTTTTTTAATCTATTTATATGTTCAATTGTTGTTTCAGGAACAAGCACATTATCAAGGGCTTCCCTTTTTCTGCTTATTTCAAGTTCAGAATATCCGTTTTTCTTTTTAAAATCATAATAAATTTTAGTTTCATTTTCCAAAAACCTTTGATTTTCATTTAATACCTTTTCTGTTAAAAGAAAAATGCCGCCTGGATTAAGACCTTTATATATTTTTTCTATTAATTGTTTTCGCAAAGACTTTTCAATAAACTGCAAGGTAAGATTCATAACAACAACAGAGGCGTTTTCAATTTTTATATTTTCCACATTATCATTAATTAATTTTATTCTTGAGCTGTCTGGTCTTGAATCAAGTCTTTTTAAAAAAAGTTCTATCATGGGTTTTGAATTGTCAACAGCAGTCATTGAAAAACTTTTGTCTTTTATTTTGTCTAAAAAATTTATTCCAAAGTTTCCATTTGAACATCCAAGGTCATAAATCACACTGCCCTTTGTATAAAACCTTGATGCAAGCTCAGTTTGAAGGTTTATTGATTCATTATATAAAGGCACCGACCTTTTGACCATATCATCAAAACATACAGCTATTGTTTCATTAAATTCAAAGGGATTGGGCCAGTTTTTTTCTTTTGAAAACACCTTATCTTTCATTTTAGTTTTTCTTTCAATTGTAACATTTTTAATTAAAACTATGGAACTCTTAAGCAATTACTTGAGGACTTATACAAAACATATAAAAAAGTCTAAGTAAAATCAAAATTAAAAGCTGTTTCTTATGATTGTTTTCTAAATTTATTTAAGACAATCGTTTAATTTAAAATTTACAAATCAGCACAGGCCAATAGATTGACAAACTAATGCCGACAGATATAGTTTACAGGGTTAAACAATTTTAACTTATTAAGTTTTTAGAAAAACAATCCAAAAACTTTTGTTCTGCTCTTAATTAAATTGGAATTGAGATGTGAATATGAAAAAACAGGCAGAAATATACTTAAAGCAGGTCTTAAACAATAAAGACGCTTTTTTTCGTGATGGACAATGGGAAAGTATAGAAAAGCTGTTGGATAAAAATCGTGTCCTTGTTGTTCAGCGTACTGGCTGGGGTAAAAGTATGGTTTATTTTCTAGCAACAAAATTACTAAGAGAAAAAGGATATGGTGCAACACTTTTAATTTCTCCCCTGCTCTCATTAATGAGAAACCAGCTGGAAGCTGCCCAAAGAATTGGCCTAACAGCCCAAACTATAAACAGTACCAATATCGACCAATGGAATCAGATTGAAAATAAACTCAGACTAAATAAAGTGGATCTCCTGTTAATTTCACCTGAACGCTTGGGAAATGCGGATTTTCGTCAGAATGTTTTAGCAAATATTGCTGAAAATATAGGACTTTTTGTTATAGATGAAGCCCATTGTATTTCAGACTGGGGACATGATTTCAGACCGGATTATCGCCGTATAATAAGAGTACTTAAGGCTATCCCCTCTAACGTACCGATTTTAGCAACCACAGCTACAGCAAACAACAGAGTTGTAAATGATATTCAATTGCAATTGGGCGAAAATATAACTCTTCAAAAAGGTTCTTTGGTTCGCAAAAGTTTAAAACTTCAAAATATAAAAATGCCAAGTCCTTCAGCTAGAATGGCTTGGTTAGCTCAAAACATTCCAAATCTGCCTGGAAGCGGTATAGTTTATACATTAACACAACGTGATGCCGAAAGAGTCAGCAAATGGCTTAAACTGAATAAAATTTCTGCAGAAGCTTATCATTCAGCAGTTGGGAAAAAAGAAGACAGCTGTATAACCAGAGAAGAGCTTGAACAAAAACTTTTAAACAATAAAATCAAAGTATTGGTTGCAACTATAGCTCTTGGTATGGGTTTTGATAAACCTGACCTTGGTTTTGTTATTCATTTTCAGCGTCCAGCTTCGGTTGTGCATTATTATCAGCAGGTCGGCCGTGCTGGTCGTGCTGTTGATCAAGCTTATGGAATCCTTCTTTGTGGAAAAGAAGATGATCATATTGCAAATTATTTTATGCAAACTGCCTTTCCACCTCAACAGCATATTTCAAAAATCCTAAATGCTTTGGATCAATCTGACAATGGACTTTCTGTACCTGAAATCCAAAGTGCTTTGAATCTGCGTAAAGGACAGATAGATAAAACCTTGAAATTTTTAACTATTGAATCTCCATCGCCAATTACAAAAATTGGCAGAAAATGGAATGCAACTGTAGCTGCAGCTTCCTATCAGGCGGATCAAGAATATATAAATGCCATTACCAATATAAGGCTTGAAGAACAAAAGCAGATGCAAGACTATATGAATTATTCTGGTTGTTTAATGAAATTTTTACAAACTGCTCTTGATGATCCATCACCAAACCCTTGTGGAAAATGCAAAAACTGTGCGCCAAGTTTATTGTTAAATGAAACTTATGACAATGAGCTGGCAAAAAAAGCAGCTTTATTTCTTCGCAGAAGCTATCAGCCCCTTAAACCAAGAAAGCAATGGCCTGTTTCAAATATTTTTTCTTTATCTCCTTTAAGCGGATATAAAATCCCAAAAAAACAACAGGCTAAAAAAGGCCGTGCATTAAGCATTTGGCGTGATGCGGGCTGGGGAAAACTGGTTGCTCATGACAAATATGAAGCAAACAAATTTTCAGATGAACTTGTAACTGCCTGTGTGGAAATGCTTAAGAACTGGTCTCCTAATCCCTTTCCTAAATGGGTTACCTGTATTCCATCCCTTATTAATCCTGATTTAGTACCAGATTTTGCAGAAAAATTGGCTGAAACTTTAAATTTGCCGTTTATTCAATGTATTGAAAAAATCAGGGTAAACAAAGAACAAAAAGAAATGCAAAACAGTTACCAGCAAGTAAAAAACCTTGATGGAGTATTTAAGATTACAAATCAATGCCTGACAGATGAATGTTTACTAGTTGATGATATAATTGAGTCAGGATGGACTTTCACAGTAGCTGCCGCCCTCTTGAGCCAAGCCGGCTGTTCTTTGGTATATCCCATGGCCCTGGCCTTAAATTCACCAAGGATGGATTAATGGATGGATTAATATATGAATAATTTTTTAACAGAAGACACAAAAGCAATTATCCTGCTTTGCTGTATTTTTGGGAAAACCCCCCCAGAAAAATCTTTAACCCAGACAGAATACACAAAAATTGTAAGATGGCTGATAAGTGCTAAGATGCGTCCAGGTAATTTATTGGAAAAAGAATCAATTAATAAAGCAGCCAAGGGAACTGGTATTGATAAACAACGCTTGGAAACTCTTATGGGTAGAGGGGTTCAGCTTGGATTTGCAGTTGAAGAGTGGCAAAGAAACGGAATCTGGGTGATAAGCAGAAGTGATAAAGATTACCCATCTAATTACAAAAAACACCTTAAAGATAAAGCCCCCCCATTATTATTTGGAGTAGGAAACCCTTGTCTTTTAAAAGGCGGAGGACTTGGAATTGTTGGTTCCAGAAATGTGGATAAAGAAGGTGAAAGTTTTACCCGCCGGGTTGCAGAAATTTGTGCTTATAATAAAATGCCGGTTGTTTCCGGAGGAGCCCGGGGAGTTGATCAAATTTCAATGAGAGCAGCTCTTGATTCAGGCGGGATTACTATAGGAATAATCGCTGAAAATCTATTTAAAAAAAGCCTAGAACGCTATGCTCGAAATTCAATTAATTCAGGACATTTGCTTTTGATTTCACCCTATCACCCTGATGCTCATTTTACAGTGGGCAATGCCATGGGTAGAAACAAATTAATTTATGCCATGGCCGACTATGGACTGGTTGTAAGTTCTGATTATAAAAAAGGAGGCACCTGGGCAGGGGCCACAGAAGAATTAAAAATAGAAAATCACAAACCTGTTTTTGTCAGAATTGGACAAAATGTCCCCCAGGGAAACTTAAAACTTCTGGAAACAGGTGCTGTTAAATGGCCTGATACCATTGATAAAAACAATTTGAATAAGCAGCTTGCTGATCTGGGAAGCAATAACAAGTCAAACCCGATTAGAAAAAATCAGACTTGTTTTAATTTTAAAAAGAATCAGGTATAATTACGTTTTTAACAATGGATGGAATTTATGAATAAGATCATTACCAAAATCCTCATATCTATAATGCTTTGTTCAATTATTGTCGCTGTCTCAATAGGCAGTTTAAGTGTATTGCAAACATCAAAAATCATCTATCAAGAAACAAGTGATAAATTCCATTATATATCAGCAAACTATGCAAACGAATTCAGTGCAAAACTTAAAAAAACAGAAGGATATGTTGATGTACTTGAATCTGATGTGGGCTCCTCTTTTGATCCAAGTCAGTTTGTAAGCAACCAGAATTATCAAAATGAGTATATGAAACGAATGAATGATTTGCTCAAAAGAATAGGTGATCAAAATATAGGCATTCAGGGAATTTATGTTATCATCAATCCTGAATTAACCGGTCAGGTTTTTGAGTCCTGGTATATTAATGATGGAAAAGGGCATTTCATTTATCAGGAATCTGAAGATATCTCCGCCTTTTTTCCTGCCAATGAAGATATGAGATGGTATTATGATGCTATTAACAATACAGAAGGTGTTTGGATTCCCCCATATATTGACGCAACCATCAATTTAAAAATGATCTCATATACAAAAGCCATTTATAAAAATGGTTTGTTGGTTGGCGTTGTAGGAATAGACCTTAGTTTTGAAGATATTGAAAAAACAATAAGTAATATGAAACTGTACGACTCCGGCTACGCTTTCCTGATCAACAAGGATTTAACTATTCTTGTTCACCCTTTCCTTCAAATAGATAGATCTATACTAAATTTAAAAGATAAAGATTTGAATAGTATTGTAGAATCTATGGAAAAAAACAAATCAGATGTTATTGAATATGTTTACATGGGTAAAAAAAAGATAATGGGATTTTCAAAGCTTTCAAATGGCTGGATACTAGGTGTTTCAACGGTTATCTCTGATATCATAAAGCCTATTAATCACTTGGAAAAGAGCATAGCAGTCAGTATTATAATCCTATTAATTATCACAGGCATTATTGGTCTGTTTATTTCCAAATCTATTACTAAGCCGATCAGCCGCTTAAGAGATCTGGCCGTTTTAATAAGCCAGGGACAGCACGAGATTAAACTTGATTTGAATTCAAACAATGAAATTGGAGATCTATCAAAAAGTATCAGTATAATGACAAAAAAATTGGTCATCTCCCATGAAGAATTGAAAAAAAGTGAAGAACTCTTTAAACTTATCATTGGACATACCAGTGCACTTGTTTCCATTCATGATTCAAATGCTTATTATATCTTTGCAAGCCCATCCTTTGAAAAACTAGGATATAAACCTGAAGAGCTTATTGGGCAATCCGGTTTTAAAATGATGATAAAAGAAGATGCTGAGCTTTTGTTGAAGAGTTTGGATAAAGCCAAGCAGGGGAAAATTTCAAACGCCCTGCTAAATTACAGGATCAAAGATAAAAAAGGCCAAACTCACTATTTCAGAGGTTCATTTGATGCTGTTTTTAAAGCAGATGGTTCAATGGAAAAAATTGTTTCTGTTGGAGAAGATATTACTGAATTAAAAAAGGCACAGTCTGAAAAAGAAACCGCATTTTCCCTGGCAGCTGAAAGGGAAAAGCTTGCATTGGTTGGTCAGGTTGCCGGAAAAATGGCCCATGATTTTAATAATATTTTAGGCATTATTATGGGTAATGCAGAACTTTCACTTATTAATTGTAAAGATGCTAAAATAAAAAAGAAACTGGAATTAATTTTTGAGCAGACTCTTCGTGGTAAAAATTTAACAAGAAATCTTGTAGCCTTTGCTAAAGATCAGGAACCCAAACAAGAATTCTTTTCAATTAATGAAAAAATAGAACTTGTTATAACCCTGATGAAAAAAGATTTGGAAGGCATCAAGGTAGAAAGGGAATACAGACATGATTTACCAGAAGTCCTGGCTGATCCCGGAATGATCGAACATGCAATTGTAAATCTTGTACAAAATTCAATTCATGCTATAAGCCTTGTTAAATATCCAAAAATTATTTTTCGGACCTATCAGCAAAATGAACAAATCTTTATTGAAATTGAAGATAACGGATGTGGTATTCCCCAGAAATTTCTTGGGGAAATTTTTGAACCTTCTTTTACATTGAAAGGCAGTAAAGATCTATACTCTATGTATAAACAAGACATTAGGGGGACTGGTTATGGAATGTCCAATGTAAAAAAATATATTGAACAGCATAAAGGTGATATTTCATTTTTTTCGGAGCTTCAAAAGGGTTCAAAAGTTATCATAAGCTTGCCTGTGATAAAAAAAGAACTAACAACCAGAGAAATAGAAAAAGTTAAAAAAGAAAAAACTTTTTCTGGAAAATACATTCTGCTTGTTGAGGACGAACTGTCTATTTCAGACATTTATTCCAGGATACTGACAGATGAGCCCTGGAATCATAAAGTAGATATTGCCAGAAATGGTCAGGCTGCAATGGATTTGTTGAATGGGAATCAATATGATTTAATAAGCTTGGATTACTTTATCCCCGGAAAATTCAATGGTATGGATGTATATCATCATATCCGTAAAACAAATAAAACCATCCCAATATTATTTGTTTCCGGCAATATAGAATTTATAGAATCAATAAAAGAGCTTAAACAAAATGATGCCAATATCTGTCATTTATCAAAACCGTGTATGAATATTGATTATGTGAATGCCGTGAATAAATTATTTGCAAATCTGGTTGGCTGATTTTAGCGACTTTTTTTATTTAAAGCCTTTCCAGGCAGGTTTTTAAATAACATTTAATTCAGAAATTAATCTAAATATTTTTCAGTCTGTTTTTTTGCTTTACGTACTTCTATTTCATCAGCAACTTCTTTTGGAACACAAACTTTATTTACAGGATTAAAATAAGTGCCCAGTGATTTTGCTAAAACCAAAGCAACAGGAATTCCAATTATTGTTATAAACAATCCGGCAATCTGTAAAATTGTTACAACAGCTAAAATTAAGCCAAAAGGAAAATAAAGAATCCTGACAATGAACCCAAAACTTTGCCATAATTTGTTTTGTTCTACTTTCAAATCTTTTTTACTAATCATTGAGTTTGAAAACGGGCACAATAAAAACTTTGATAATTGAATCAAACCTAATCCAAGGGGTGCTCCAATTATTGTTATTAGTAAAATCACACCAAGTAAAAATGTCCCTAAGGCAGATAAAAACCCTAAAAACGGAAAATGCCATAAAATATTACCCAAAGTTCTCATAAACTTTCTCCACAATTTATTTTTTCTGGTTAAAACTTTGCCTTGGTTTCAAACTCCAATTTAACAGTATAAAAATTTGATATAATAGTTTTTTTCTGTTTAACTAAGAGTTAACAATAAAAGCTCCACAATCAGCAATCATATACTTTTTGATCTAAAGAAAAACCAATGGATTTCCAATCTACTCAGTTAAAAAATCTTATGTTTCCGAAATAATAGGAGAAACAAATGCAAATTTAAACCCCTGCTCACTAAGAGATGATTTCCCACGCATTGTAAGATCTGAAACAAAACCAAATTGCTGGGTTACGCTCACAGGATATGCCTTGAGTCTATAATGGGTTCCCCAAGGTTTTTCTTTTAACACAACCTTGATTGGAGAGTTAAAATATAAATAAGCACTGGTTAAAGCAAGATCTTCTAAAATTTCAACCACTTTTCTGCTGTCATGATCAGGTTCAAGATAAAAGTCTGCCACACACAAAAGCCTTGGTTCTCCATTGTTGGAATTTATAACAGAAATATTCCAGAGCATGGAATGGGGAATAAGCACTCTGTCATCATCAGGAGTTATAACTTCAACTGTTCTCATTCCAACGTGATAAACCTCTCCATAGATATCCCCTACTCTTATCCAGTCGCCATTTCTATAATTTCTTTCGCCCACTGCAACTATTCCTGCAATAAGACTGCTTGCATAATCTTTCAAAGCAAAACCAAGAGCAAGACCAACAGTACCAAGAAGCGCTGCCATGTTCTGAAAGGAAGGTTCTATCACAAGAGGCACTATAATCATTATTGAAACAATAATTACAAAAAGCCTTACAAAAGGCACAATAGCAAGAAGGGTCAGTTTTTTTTGGCCGTGAAGCCGCCCGCTCAGCCATCTAAGTCCGTGCTGAAGAGCTGCCACAATTAAGATTGACAAAACAATTATTATTCCAAGTTCAACAAAATCCCAAAGCTCCAGAGTTTTAAAAAGATGTGAATCTTTGTTTTTAATTGACACTTTTCACCTCTATTTACAATTTATCCACAAGATAATCTCTTTCAAACAACATTTTTCTAACTGAATAACAGGCAGATTCAACCACAAAACATTTACCTTCCAAGTTTTTTACAAGACCCAAGCCAAGAAGATATGACAATCCACTTCTACACACAGGTTTTGAAAAAGGAAGAATTTTATAAAGAATATCCTCTGGAAGACCATCATGAAGGAGAAGAACATGGAGAATTATTACTAAGTCCTCATCCGTGGAAGGTAAATTTACAGACTCTGAAATTTCTGAAGACATCCAGACAATTGTTTCATTAATTATTTTTCCTTTACTTTTTTCTAAATCTATTTTTTCAACTTTTAAATTTTCATTTTCAAGCCTGAGTTTTTCCTTCCACAAATTTACCTGCATTAAAAGATTTCCTCTGCAAAAAGAAGCAAGCTTTGTAAAAAAAGGATCTATAGGTTCTTCATTAGAAGATATCCCTGTAATTTTTTTACCATTTGACATATTTAAAAATTTAAATTTTGTATACCTTGCCCTTTGGACTGATTTAGAAAGAAGCTTGATAAATTTTTCATTGTCAAAAGCTTGTAAAGTAAAAACATTTTTTTTGGAAAGTCTGAAAATTAAATTTAAATATGACCATCCAAAACTCTGGCAACCCACCACTCCTTTTCCAATCTTTCCTGTTTCTGCAAGCTCAAGAAATTTACGGATTATTTTTAATCCATTTACATGGCGGAGAAAAAACTTTTCTAAATTGGGAAGGACCCATAATTTACCCGACTCTGGAAAACTTTCAGGAAGTTTATCAGAACCTGAAAGAATTTTATCATAATCTGGAGGCTCAATAATTGTTGAATCATTGTTTTTTGCCCACTTCTTAAGAATTTCACTATTTCCTGAGTATGGCTGCCCAACAATATAAACAACAGAATTACCTGTATCAGGATTTTCAAGCCAGTTGCTAAGAACATTGTCCAAAGCTTTTGTTCCGTCTTCAAAATCAATTATGGGAAGAAGAAATTCCTCAAGCCGGGAGGGTAAAGAATAAAGTTCTTCTTCACTTCCCGGGTAAATTTCTTCACCCTTATCTTCCCTTTTGAAAATAAGCTTAAAAGATGACCATAAATCAGCTGCCGCACTGCTAGCTGGAACTGTAGGAACTTTGAAACTGTCAAAAGAGACATATTCCCAAATTTCTTTTTCTGGAATAATTTCTTTTTCTGGTGAAGAATTAAATTTATCTTCTGAAAAAGAGGACTTGTTTTTTTTGCTCATATCAATCCTGAAATAAATAAAAAAATATTAAAAACAAAAACCTGATTTTGAAAACTGTTGCTAAATTTTTTATGATAAAAAATTTGGCTTATTTACTCCAGCTTTAAATAATATTTTATAAAAGATTTTATTCTAGCGACACCAACAAAACACCTTATATTTTTAAAATAACACTCTCGGAAATTTTGTGGTTTTGAATTTTAAACCTGAATAATTTGGTGAATAAAAATTACCATAACAATTTGATATAAGAGTTAATTAGTTTAAAACTAAAAAAAGTGAATGCATTGTTTAGGTATATTGATTTGATAATATATCCATGCTATACGCACTAAGGATTTCAGATTAACAGCCACAGGCTTACCTGGCCTGTCAACACCTAGAATTAAACCAGAACCAAAGTTGAAAGATCTATCCAGGTTAGCTTTTCATATAAAAACAATTTGAATCAGATCAAAGGCCTGACAGACAATGGCTATTAGGTTTTTGATCTGCCCTGTAAATGAACCAAAAATAATTTATAATTAAAACCATGGATCAAATTTTAAACAATATTTTTTGTATTTTAAGCGGAGTATTATATGACTGTTCAAGTAATTATTCTTTTAACAATTATCCTTATGGCCCTGATCGTGTTTATCGGAGGATGGCTATCAGCGGATCTTGTGGGGCTGCTTGTTCTTTCCACACTGACCCTGCTGGGATTTTTGACTCCAGATGAAGCTCTGGCCGGGTTCAGCAGTCCGGCGGTGGTTACTGTGTGGGCTATGTTCATCCTTTCTGCAGGACTAAACCGTACAGGCATAGCCCATAGACTTGGACAGCCTCTTCAGCGTTTTGCTAAAGGCAGTGAGATGACGCTTGTGGTCGTCTTGATGGCCACGGCCAGCATTTTTTCGGCCCTGATTAATACCACAACAGTTGCAGCTGTTCTTTTACCCACCGTCATGGATCTTGCCCGGCGCAGCGGCAGGCCTCCCTCACGGCTTTTGATGCCTTTTTCTTTAGGCTGCCTTCTTGGCGGGCCATTTACCGGAATTTCAACCTCTACCAATATCCTGGCAACTGATGTTTTAAGCAGTGCAGGTTTTACAACTTTTAAAATTTTTGATTTTACACCGATTACCGCGGCAATTGTGATGGCAGGCATTCTCTTTGTGGCCTTGATTGGGCGTTTTTTGTTGCCATCTGGAAGTGGAAAAACATTAGAGAATAAAAACCTTTCAAGCGAAGACCCCTACGGGCTTGACAAGCATCTTTTCACCACTCTGATTCGTCCAGGATCAAAGCTTGCGGGTCGCACCCTGGTTGAGAGCAGGTGCGGTTCAGCTCTTTCCATCACAATTGTGGCGCTGAAGCGTAAAGGAGTACTAATTCTTGCCCCCCGTCCCACGGAAATTCTTCAGGTGGGTGACAAACTTATTTTCCACGGCCAGACTGATCGTGTAAAACAAATGAACGGCAGTGAGCATCTTAAAATAGAACCAATGGATCAAGCCAGTAATATAATTTGTCAACAAATGGTGGTTGCCGATTGTCGGGTCTCTGAAGATTCTTCTCTTTTAGGGGCTACGCTTTTTGAAAGTGGATTACGGCGTGAACACCATGTTCATGTATTAACTTTGCATAATTCTGAGGGCAAGCTTGTCAAAGATGCCTTACGCCATCCTTTTGCTCCTGGTGATCGTTTACTGCTCCAGGGTGAAAAAAAAGCTCTAGAAGAATTTTTTAACAAAGATTTAGTAACTGGGCCTAAGTTTATCGATCAAAGTGAGGTGGATAATTTAACAGGTGGCCATGGCCAAATTTTGCCCGTGCGTATTCCTTCAGGTTCGGGGCTTTTGGATCGCAGTCTGCTTGAAACCCGTCTGGGTAATGTTTTTGGTCTTACCGTTGCAGGAATCCTTAGGGACGAAGCCTTGATTTGTATGCCGTCTCCCCAGGAAAAAATCCAGGCAAATGATCTATTACTCATGCAAGGCTCTCCACAAGACCTTGAAATCCTTGAGGGGCTTCAGGATCTTGTGATTTATGAAAAATCTGCCGGCCTTTTAGCCGAGTTGGAGTCCCAGCAGGTTGGTGTTACCGAAGTATTACTTTCACCTAGAACCACCCTTGCAGGCCAAACCCTGGGGGATCTTTTGTTCCGGGAACATTATGGGGTCAGCGTACTTGCGATTTTACGCAAGGGCAAAGTCTTTAGAACCCGTTTACAGGAAATGCCCCTCAAGTTTGGGGATGCCCTGCTTGTTTATGGACAAAGGGAAAAACTGCACGCCGTGGCAAGGGATCCTGATTTTCTTGTACTGGATACCTCTGCTGTCAAGGTTCCCCGTCTGGAAAAAGCAGGTTTTGCAGCTGTTATTATGGTTTTAGTTATTGCCAGTGCCATCCTTGGTTTGCTTCCTATTTCCATTGCCGCAGTTGCCGGAGCCTCTCTTATGATTTTGTCCGGAGCATTAAGCATGCAAGAAGCTTATCGAGCCATTGAGTGGAGAGTTGTTTTTCTCATGGCCAGTATGCTTCCCCTGGGGGTTGCCATCCAAAAAACAGGAGCTGCTCAAATGGGGGCTGATTTTTTAATCACCATGGTAGGTGATCTTGGACCCCGCTGGGTGGTTGCTGCCTTTTTCTTTGTTACCGTTATAGCGGTTCAGGCTATTCCTCCGTCCGCTCTTGTTGTGCTCATGGCTCCTGTAGCCCTGAGCGTTGCTGCAAGCTTGGGGATTTCCCCTCAGCTCCTAATAATGACCGTTGCCATAGCCGTTTCTGCCAGCTTTGCAAGTCCTGTTTCCCATGCCGCCCATATGCTTGTCATGGGACCTGGCGGGTATAAATTCATTGATTATATCAAAGTGGGAGCACCCCTTACTATAATAGTTTTTGGAGTTTCAGTTTGGCTGCTTCCTATTTTCTGGCCACCTTATTAGTTGCGGAAATGCTCCATAAAACAGACAACTTGCGACAATTAAAACAACAAAAGGAGTTTGTAAATACAAACTCCCTTTGTTGAAACTAAATAAGCCTATAGTTTGTTAAGATAGGTTTCAAATGCCTCAAGACCATTTTTGCCGTCTTTTGTTTTAACATTATTAAACCATGGACGATAAACTTCAGGATTTTTCTTAATCCAAGCTAAACCAGCTTGTTTAGGAGTCAGATTCTGATCCTTTTTAAGTGAATCCATTATTTCATTCATCATAGGAATGGGGAACTTTAAGTTTTTAAGGAAAGTTGCAGTATTAGGCTGTTCCTTATCAAAGCCTTTTCTTATATTTGTATAAACAACAGCTGTACCATTATTTGGGCCAAAGGTATCAGGGGTTGAACCTGTAAGATAGGTCATATCAATAACTTCATTCATATAATGAGGAGACCATCCTAAAAACACCACCCATTTTTTTGTTTTTGTATAAGACCTTACCTGGGAAAGCATTCCAGCCTCACTTGAAGGGATCAGCTCAAAACCTTTAAGATTAAACATATTTTTATCAATCATGGTCTGAATCACAAGATTTCCGTCGTTTCCTTCTTCAATTCCATAAATTCTTCCATCAAGCTTATCTTTAAACTTTGCTATATCTGAAAAATCTTTAAGACCGCCTTCAGCAGCATAAGTTGGAACTGCCAAAGTGTATTTGGCTCCGGGCATATTTGCAACAAAATTTACAACTGTTCCTCTGTCAAAATATCTTTCAGCAATATTTGTCATTGAAGGATACCAGTATCCAAGAAAAACATCAGCATCACCTGTTTCAAGTGCCTTGTATGCTATAGGCACAGAAACCATTAGATTTGAAGCCTTATAACCAAGGTTGTTAAGAATAGTTACTGAAAGTTCTGTTTTTACAGTTATTCCTGTCCAACTTGTGCTTACAAACCTGATTTCATCTTTTGCATAAACAGATCCTGCAAAAACAAAAGAGAAAATCATAAAAAATACCAGCCACGTTTTTTTTAAATTAAACATAAAAACTCCTTATTTTTTATTAACTAATTTGATTAAAAACATTTAACCGAAATAAACCGGATATCAAACAACTTTTTAACAACTTATTTAAATTTGCCAAACCAGTTCATTGGCTTATTTTGATAATTTTGGAAAACATGCTTGAGTTCGCAATACTCATGGAATCCCTCAAGTCCAAGTTCTCTTCCTATTCCAGATTGCTTATACCCTCCCCAAGGAGCTCTTGGGTAATATACATTGAAATCATTTATCCAAATTGTTCCAAACCTTAATCCTTTTGAAAATTTTTCAATTCTTGAAGGTGAATTTGTCCAAAATCCTGCAGAAAGTCCATATTTTGTATCATTGGCAAGTTTTAAAGCTTCATCATCAGAAGAAAATTTTTCAACAGTAATTACAGGACCAAAACTTTCTTCTTTTACAATTTTCATTTCTGCTTTGCAGTTTGTAAAAAGAGTGGGAAGGTAGAAAAATCCTTTTTTTAATTTTTCATCATCCGGTCTTTTTCCACCTGTTTCCAGGATTGCCCCTTCTTTTAAAGCAAGACTTACATAGTTTTCTATTTTTTCTCTGTGCTCTTCTGAAATAAGCGGACCCATTTCAGTTGATTCATCAAACCCGTTTCCAATTTTTATTTTTTCAATCCGATTTTTAAGCTCTAAAACAAATTTATCATGGATTTTATCTTCAACCATCAGTCTTGCCCCTGCTGAGCAAATCTGGCCAGCATGGAAAAACACAGCATTTAGAGCAAAATCAAGAGCTGTTTCAAAATCACAATCTGAAAAAACTATATTGGGATTTTTTCCCCCAAGCTCCAAAGCAATCTTTTTCAAACTGCTAGCAGCTGACTGCATTATGATTTTTCCTGTTTCAATCCCTCCTGTAAAAGAGATGAGATCAACATCTAAAGACTTGGCAAGCTCTGAACCCACTTTGTTTCCAGTACCTAAAACAAGATTTACAACACCTGGAGGAATTCCTGCTTCCTCTGCAAGCTCAGTTATTTTTATTGTGGTAAGAGGGGTAATTTCACTTGGTTTCATTACAATAGTGCATCCGGCTGCAAGTGATGGGGCCATTTTCCATGAAGCTTGTAAAAGAGGGTAATTCCAGGGTGAAATCTGCCCACAAACCCCAACAGGTTCATACACAGCTTTACTTGATGTATCCGGGAAAGGAGAATCTATAATATAGCCTTTGTTTTCCTCTGCTATGGACGAATAATATTTAAAAACATCTGCAATTCCGTCCATATCCCAGCGGCTTTCTTCAACTGTTTTACCTGTATCCAGACTTTCAAGTCGTGAAAGCTCTTCATGATCCCGAAGAATTAATTCATGAATTTTATGAAGATACTCTCCTCGTTTAGCTCCTGAAAGACTTGACCAGATACCTGAATCAAAAGCTTGTCTTGCGGCTTTTATTGCTTTTACACTATCCCTTTCATCTCCTTCAGCAACTTTTGCTATCACACTTTGATCAAAGGGATTTATAATTTTCCTTGTTCCTCCGGACTCTGATTCAACCCATTTTCCGTTTATGAACATTTTTTTAAACATAAAACTTCCTTTTATTGTTTTTCGTGCTTGTAAAAAGGTACTTTTTCAGCGGGAAGAGGTTTTTTCCCAAGAATCATATCTGCAGCTTTTTCTGCAATCATCATTACAGGTCCATAAATATTTCCATTGGGAATAAGTGGCATTACCGAAGCATCAACAACTCTTAAATTTTCAACTCCATGAACTTTGAGTTCAGAGTCAACAACAGCCATCTCATCATAACCCATTTTACAGGTACAACTTGGGTGATATGCACTTTCACCTTCTCTGGCAACAAAATCAAGAATCTGTTCATCTGTCTGGGAATCAACTCCTGGTGCAAGCTCTTTTCCTCTAAGCTCGTCAAATGCTGACTGATTTGCGATTTCTCTTGTCTTTCTTATAGCTTCAACCCACTCTTTTCTTTCCTGCTCAGTTGAAAGATAATTAAAAAGAATTGAGGGATATTGATCAGGATTTTTCGACTTGATTTTAACATGACCTCTTACATCTGTATTCATTGGTCCCACATGAAACTGGAATCCATGGCCTTCCTGTGGAGCTGAACCATCATAGCGGATTGCAATTGGAAGAAAATGATACTGAAGGTTGGGGTATTTAACTTCATCATTTCCTCTTATAAATCCACCTGCCTCAAAATGATTTGTTGCAGCAGCACCTTTTCTTTGAAAAAGCCATTGAGCACCTATAAAAGGCTGTCTATACCATTTAAGTGCCGGAAACATGCTAACAGGTTTTTTACATGCATATTGAACATAAAGCTCAAGATGATCCTGAAGATTTTCGCCAACACCTTTAAGATCCTTTACCACATCAATTCCAAGATCTTTCAGTTCTTCTCCGTTTCCAATTCCTGAAAGCTGTAATAACTGAGGTGAATTTATTGCTCCTCCGCAGCTGATAATCTCTTTTCCGTAAACCTTTTGTTGATTTTTTCCTTTTACATTAAACTCAACCCCAACAGCTTTATTTCCCTCAAAAAGAATTCTTGAAGCCTTGGCAAAACATTGTATTTTTAGATTTGTTCTCTCTTTTTTGACAGGATGAATATATGCCCTTGCTGCATTATATCTTCTTCCCCTGTAAATATTTTGGTCAAACTTTGAAAAACCTTCTTGTTGGTAGCCGTTAACATCTTCTGTCAAGGGGTAACCTGCCTGCTGGACAGCTTCAAAAAAAGCATCAAAAAGAGGATTTTCACACTTTGCAGTTGAAATTTTAAGTGGCCCTTTATCTCCGTGATAGAGATTTGCACCCACAAGCCTTGTTTCAAATTTTTTAAAATAAGGAAGGCATTGAAAATAACTCCAGTCTTCAAGCCCTTCTATTCTTGACCATTTTTCATAATCCATTGCGTTGCCGCGTATATAAATCATTCCGTTTATTGTACTGGAGCCGCCAAGAACTTTTCCCCTTGGCTGATAAATTCTTCTATTATTCATAAATGGTTCAGGATCAGATTCATACCACCAATTATAAAATCTTCCCTGTAAAGGATAGGTAAGAGCAGCCGGCATATGGATCCTGAAATCAAGCTTATAATCAGGTCTTCCAGCTTCAAGCACAAGAACCTTATTTGATGGATCTTTGCTAAGCCTGTTTGCCAGCACACTTCCGGCTGAGCCTCCTCCAATTATTATATAATCATAGTTTGTCTTTCCCATTAATCCTCCTAAAAATTTTAATTAAATTATTGTCTGCTTTTTTGTCTTCAATACACTGCCTTAAAAGAGAATAATGATAACCAATAGAAGAAAGTGCTTTCATAGGTTCATTACTCTTGATTTCAAAAGCTGTTTTTTTCCAATTATCAGCTGTAAGCCTTCTAAATTCTTCTTTTTCATACAAAGCATAGTCATATGATGAAAAACCAAATTGTACTGCTTCCATTATCCAGTCAAACAAAGGATTTTTTGTCATTTTAGCCAAAAGAATATTAAGTTCCCTGTCAGCTTCGCCAATCAGGGTCAAATCTGGATTTTCACAAGAAATGAGTTTACTAAGTTCAACTGCTTTTCCATAAAGATATTCTTTTTCTTCCACACTACCCCTTGCTATGGAAAGAATAGTTATTGTCTGATCTATATTTTCCCTGAATTCTATGAGCTTTTCAGGCTCAATTTCCTTTTGTTTTAAAAACAAGGATAAAGTTTCGCTTATTTTACCTACTTCAACTTCTTTGACAAAAGCTCCGCCCCTTGAACCTTTTCTAATTTCTAAAAGATCTTTTTGCTTTAAAATTTTAAGAGCTTCCCTGACCACCCCTCTTCCTGTGCCGAACTGAAGCTGAAGCTCCCTTTCGCTTGGCAGTTTTTCGCCGGGGAGGAAATCTCTGTTTAAAATTGCAGCTTCAATCTGAAGTAAAATATCTTCCACTGCCCTTCCCTGAATAGCTCTTTTAAATACGTACTTTGCCTCCATTCAAAACCCTTTCATCTCAATCAACTCTCTTTGGTAATACCAATACGCTATATAATATCGTTTTTTAAGTCAATAAAAAATCTGAAAACTTTTAGACATATAAGCTTAAAGTGTGAAATCAATATGTTATAGTAGACAAGAGAAACTAGGTATGAAAAAAAAGCTGATAAAAACAAGAAGTTTAATCCAAATAAAACGCAACAACCATCTGATTTTAATCATTTTGTAATTGGTAATACCAATTACTAAAATTTAAATTTAAGCAAAACCAAAATCTATAAAGAAAAAAAGGTTTTTTTAATTTCATCCAATTAAAACTTTACACAAAAAAAACTCATGTTATATCTCAGTACTTAAGTACAATAAACTCAACCTAAAAAAGATCAGGACGGAAACAATGCATAAACTTTTACAGGGAAAACCCGAAAGCAGACACTTCCTACTGGGAAACGAAGCTATTGCAAGAGGTGCAATTGAAGCTGGGGTAGCATTTGCAACTACATATCCTGGCACACCATCATCGGAAATTTCTGAAAACCTTTTTCAGATTTCAAAGGAAACAGACCTTTATTTTGAATACAGCTCCAACGAAAAAATTGCTTTAGAACTTACAGCGGCCTCCGCAAACTCGGGCCTTAGAAGTCTTTGTCTCATGAAGCATGTTGGTGTAAACGTTGCAGCAGATGTTCTTATGACTCTGGCTTATCTTGGGGTAAAAAAAGGACTTGTTCTTCTCACAGCAGACGATCCTTTCATGTTTTCAAGTCAAAATGAGCAGGACAATAGATATTATGGGAAACTTGCAGGACTTCCTGTTCTTGAACCTTCTTCTGCTGATGAAGCAAAAGAAATGATCAAATATGCCTTTGATCTCTCTGAGCAGCTTAATGAACCTGTAATTTTCAGAACAACAACAAGGATCAACCATTCTTCAGGAGTAGTTCAGTTTAAAGAGATTACTCCGCCTGATACAAAAGGTAAATTCATCAAAGATCCCATGAATTATGTTTCTGTTCCTGCGGTTTCAAGAAAAAGACATAAAATTCTTTTAGACAACCTTGAAAAAGCGGCAACACTTTCAGATTCATGCTCATACAACTTTATTGAGGGTAAGGGTAGCTTTGGAATTATCTGTAATGGAGTAAGCTATTCTTATGTATGCGATTCAATCAAGGAACTTGGAAACGAAGAAAAATTTAAAGTTCTAAGACCTGGATTTACCAACCCAATGCCAGATGCTCTTATAAAAGAATTTCTCAAGGGCTGCGAAAAGGTTCTTATTGTTGAAGAAGGAGAACCTATAATGGAAGAATATGTTCGTTCCGTTGCCCAGACTGAAAAAGTAACCTGTGAGATAAAAGGAAAATCCAAGGAGCTTTTTTCAAGACTTTATGAATTCAATCCCTCAATAGTAAGAAATGCAATTTCAACATTTTTTGGATTAGAAAATAAAAGTGCACAGCCAGTAGATATTTCAGATCTTCCTGTTTTACCGAACAGACCCCCCAATCTTTGTGCAGGCTGCTCCCACAGAGCTGTTTTCTATTCAGCCAAAAAAGCAGGAGGTGCCGACACAATTTATCCTTCAGATATTGGCTGTTATACTCTTGGTTTTCTTCCTCCTGTTTCAATGGGAGACTTTGTTTTGTGCATGGGTGCATCAATTGGAACTGCCTGCGGTTTCTCAAAAAGCACAGGGAAAAACACCCTTGCTTTTATTGGAGATTCAACCTTTTTCCATTCAGGAATAAACGGGCTTTTAAATGCTGTTTTCAACAACCATGATATTACCGTTGTAATTCTTGACAATAGAACAACTGCAATGACAGGACACCAGCCAAACCCAGGTGTTGATATGACTGAGCTAGGGTACAACAATTATAATCAAATCGATATAGAAACTGTGGTAAAAAGCCTTGGAATTGGCTATGTCAAAACCGTAAAGCCCTACAATATCAAAAGAACCCAGGAAGCCATTGAAGAAGCAATGAATTTCAAGGGAGTTTCTGTTGTTATTGCAAAGGAAAAATGTGTTTTATATGCAAAACAGCTTGGACAAGGCAAAAAAACAGTGTTTCAGGTTAACCAGGACAAGTGCAAAAACCATAGAAACTGTGTCAATGACCTTGGATGTCCAGCTTTTTACATAGAAAAGGATCAGGTCAAAATAAATCCGGAAATGTGTACAGGATGCTCGGTCTGTGCCCAGATTTGCCCTGAAAATGCAATTTCTCCGGTAAAAATCAAATAAAAATATTAAGGACAATAAGCATGAGCAAAATAACTAAATTAATAATAGTTGCAGTGGGAGGCCAGGGTAATTTGCTTGCTTCAAAAATTTTAGGAGAAGCAGCCCTTGAATCTGGAATTCAGGTTCAAATGAGTGAAATTCACGGAATGGCTCAAAGAGGAGGAGTTGTTGAATCTTCAATTCTTTTCGGAGATGCAAAAAGCTCAATTATAGCAGATGGGGAAGCAGACATTTTACTTGGATTTGAACCCCTGGAGTCTTTAAGAGCTGTTGCAAAATGCAATAAAAACTCTGAAATTATAACCAATATGAGACCTCTTCAGCCTTTTACATCAGCAATAGGACTTGCAAAATATCCTGAGCAGGAAGAAATCGAAAGTCTTTTAAAAGCAAAATCAAAAAAATTTCTTGGCTTTGATGCAACCAAACTTGCAATTGAAGCTGGTACAACATTGAGTCTTAACATGGTTCTTCTTGGAGCCCTTGCCCAAAAAAACCTTATTCCCATTAAAAAAGAAGTTATTGAAAAAACAATTCGTGAAAAAACAAAAACCCAGTTTATGGAGACAAACCTTAAAGCCTTTCATTCCGGAATGAAAAAAGCTCAGGAGCTAGGGTGAATAAATTGAAAAATTTATCTTTTACCTTATTTTTTGTCTTGGTTTGTTTGATTTTTCCATTGAATGTGTTTTCAATGGAAAAATCCCTGGTTTATATTGAAAAGTTCAAAATTCATTCTTCAGAAAAAGAAGATCAATATCTTTCAGAAGGAATAGATTCACTTCTCAAAAGCCTTGTATCCTCTGCTGACGGAGCGGTTTTAACTGATTCAAAAAGCAATGAGGGTTTTACAATTTCAGGTAGTATTCTTATTATTGAAAATACTTCAATAACATCTGCTTCACTTATTCAAAACAAACAAATTATTGAGTCTTATAATAAAAAAAGTGATAAAAAATCAGATATTTTAAATAATATCAACGAGGTTGGAATTTTATTTAAAGATATAATAGAAAGCAAAACAATAAAAAGTTCTCCGGCTAAATTCCAAAAACAGCCAGAGAAAAAACAACAGCCTGATTCTGAAATCATTTTTTTAAGTGAACAAATTCCTGAAGAAATAATTGGAATAACAATTGTTAAATCAGACTATAACAATACTCCTAAAATCGGGTGGCTCACTAAGACAAATTTTAACATTTCAACAATAACAGATGGTAGACTTGAAACAATTGCAAGTCTGGAAATCCAGCCTAACTTTTCTCCCTTATGGATTGAATCTTTCAATAAAGGGGGCAAAAGTATGTTTATAGTTAATTTGTTTCACAATCGAAATAAAAGCTTCAAGTCAAACCTTTATTTTCTAAAAAATAAAACTAAAACAATTATAAAAGACAAAAGTTTTCCTTCAAACTATTTTTACAAATCTGCCGACCTGGCCTCAGGTGAAAAAATTATAATTGCAAAGCAGGGAGATTTTTTAAAAACAGAGCTGTTCAGAAAAGGGATAAAAGTTTTAAATACAGCAGACTTCAGCTTTAAAGATTTCCATATGAAAAAAGACTTTGAATTTTTTCCTGGAATTGCTGGAGGCAATTTTACAAAACCTGATTCAAATGAATGGGCATTTCTAAAAGCTAACGGAGTCATAGATTTTTATTCCAATGATTTAAAGAAAATATATGAATCCGAGCCTGAATACGGAGGCTCTGTCACCTTTGCTGATTATGAACAAAAAGGAAGAGACGAAATAGATTCAAGATATTTTTTTCCAACAAGGGTAATTAGTATCAAGGGTGAAAACAATACAGATCTTCTTCTTTCAATAAAAAACCAAGATGGGGGAAGCAGACTTCTTCAAAGGCTGAGATTTTTCAAAGAAGGCTATATTTCGGGCATTTCCTGGGACAGAATTTCCTTTAAAGAAGTTTTTTCTACCAGAATTTTCGATGGATGGATTTCTGACTTTCAGTTGTTTGATATCAATAATGACGGAAAAAGAGAATTGATAATTGCAAACACAGATAAATCAGGAGGGCTTGGGAAAAATCCAAAAAGCAGGATCATTGTACTCCCCTTTGACAATTAAAAATTTGTTTAATTTAAAAACAACAAATCCGGTTTTAAATTAATAAGGCCGGCTTTGTTGTTTTATATCTTGAGCAAAACTTGGATTTTTAACAAATTTAAATATAATAATAAAAACATTAATTTAATATTTATCCTAAAAACATATTCAGCTTAACCAAAAAATCATTAAAACTTAACTATCTAATATCTGTAGTAATTTTAAATTGTGTTTGACATTAAGAGTTTTTTTAAATAAATTGTTTTTTCAACATAACCATGTGTTTATTTATCAAATCCAAATAAAAAAATCATAATTTAAATATTTTAGGAAACAAAAATTAACAATGGTTAACTATCAATATAATAGCCATAAAAGGAGATAAGGATTAAGATTTATGAATGAATTTCTTCACAAATTAAGAACAGCAAACAGCAACAAAAAACACAACAAACCCTATAGAAACAATGATGGTAACAGCATAGGAAACCATTATCCTGAAAGAAGATCTAATAATGATAGAAGATGGAGGGCTCCAAAACCTTCGGGAATTAAAGAAGAAGTTATTACTTCACTGAAAAACTCTATTGAAGATACTCATACAACACTTCAGGATCAGGTTCTTTTACTGGAAAGAAATATAGACGCCCAGGAAAGACAGGCCAATGCTCTTGAACATATTGCAGACTTATTTACAGCTTTCATGGAAAAACTTGAAGCATTGCCTTCACCTCAGCCTGCTCAGGAAACAGCTCCGGCTGAAATTCTTGATGAAAGCAATCTTATCATGAGTGCAGAAGAAGCTGAGCAGATAAAAAAAACAAGCAGAACCTATATTTTAAATCTAATTCAAAGCTTAAGAGATAAAAATTCAACTTATGATGAAGTTGCTCTTTATCTTACAGAAAATGATTTTCCGACTTTTTCCGGAAGAGGAAAATGGCACGCCCAAACCATTCACAGGCTATGCCAGGAAATTAAAAAGTCAAAAACAAAACAATAAATTAAATATCCATAAACAAAAAGGCAGACTATAATCATTTGTCTGCCTTTTTCATAAAACCATTTATTCAGCTTCTTTGATTTGAAAGATACTCTGACCACTCCATTGGAAGAAGGTTTTTTTTCTTGTTATTACACTCCTTGCAGGAACACACAAGATTTCCTTTAGTACTTTTCCCCCCTCTTGATAAAGGAACTACGTGATCCATGGTAAGTTCATCAGGCGAAAAGCTCTTAGAGCAATAATAGCATATCCCTTTGGAAAGCCTCCGTTTCCACCATTGACTATTTCTTATTTCTCTGGCTTTTGCTTTTTCTCTTTTTATTTCTTTTTCATCAGTAAACATTTATTCTATACCATACTCCTTGAAAACTCCTGGTTTCTTAGTCCAGTTTTTATTCACCTTTACAAAAAGGTGGAGCATTACCTTTTTTCCTGTAAAATCCTCAATTTCAAGCCTTGCCCGGGTTCCAATTTCTTTTAACATCAAACCTTTTCTACCAATTACTATTCCTTTTTGTGAATCCCGTTCAACATTAATATTTGCAAAAATTTCAATCTTTTTGGAAGATTCCTTAAATTTATCTATGGTTACTGCAACAGAATAAGGAATTTCATAATGGGTGAGATTAAAAACTTTTTCCCGTATAATTTCAGAGACAATAAATCTTAAAGGCTGATCTGTTAAAAAATCTTCAGGATAAAAAGGAGGGGAAAAATCAAGTCTTTGTTCAATTGCAGGTATAATTTTTTCTATATTATCTCCCCTTACAGCAGAAATTGGGATAATATCTTCAAACTCAAGCCGTTCTTTCCATCCTGCTATTGATTGAAGAATCTCTTCTTTCACTTTCACCTGGTCTGATTTATTCAAAAGAAGAATAACTTTTTTATCCATTGAACTGAGTTTTTCAACTATAATTTCATCATCTTTATCTTTATTTAAAAGATCAACAACATATAAAATCAAATCAGCTTCTTTGGAAGCCTCAAGGGCTTTTTCTACAATTTTTTTATTCATAATCTTTTCAGAAGAATGAATCCCCGGAGTATCAATAAAAACAATTTGCGAGTTTTTATTATTAATAACTGCAAGTATTTTGTTTCTTGTTGTTTGGGGCTTGTCAGTTATAATTGCCAGTTTTTCACCGCAAAGACGATTTAAAAGAGTTGATTTGCCAACATTAGGGGTTCCAATAATTGAAACATATCCTGCTTTAAAATCGGGTTTTTCATTAAAGATAAAATTTGAATCAATCATTTTCAACTCCTGCTGCTTTTAAAATTTTTTCCCAGAGTGTTTCTCTTCCTGTTTTCTTTATTCCCGAAGCAGTTATAAAAACCTCTTCACTGAATCCTAATTTTGAAGCAATTTTATTTTTCTGGGCAATTTGTTTTGTTTTGGAAAACTTGTCAGCTTTTGTGAGCACATTGATATAAAAAATATTTTTTTCTTCAAGCCAAAGTGCAAAATCATGTTCAAACTCAGCAGGCTCTCTTCTTATGTCCATTACCCAGACAAGGCAGCACAAACTTTCTCTTTTAATAAGATAATCTTCAATCATCTTTTCCCACTCCCCTCTCATTGTTTTGGACACCTTGGCATAGCCATACCCAGGAAGATCTACAAACCTTAAAGCATTGTTTACTTCGAAAAAGTTTATCCTCTGGGTTCTTCCGGGAGTATTACTTGTTTTTACAAGTTTTTTTCTATTAACCAGGCAGTTTATAAGAGTTGATTTGCCTACATTTGATCTCCCTGCAAAAGCAATTTCAGGAACACTATCATCAGGATATTCACTTTCATTTCCTGCACTTGTTAAAAATTCAGCACTTTTGATTAAATATTCTTTTTTGTTACTTTTAAATTCCATATATTATTTATATACCTTTTCTGGATCAAAAACTTTTTCTGCCATTATTACAGGTTTTCCGCTATTTACTGAAGTGTGAAAACAGGAACTATATCCCTTATGGCAGGCCGCTCCTCCTTTTTGCTCAACAATGAGTAGAATTGTATCATTGTCACAGTCCAATCTTATATCAGATACAAGCTGGGTATGTCCCGATGTTTCTCCCTTTACCCAAAGTTTGTTCCTTGACCTTGAAAAATAAGTTGCCTTTTTTGTTTCAAGAGTTTTTTCAAAGGCTTCTTTATTCATATATGCAAGCATTAAAACCTCTCCGTTTTCTTGATCCTGAGCAATAACAGGAACAAGCCCACCTTCTTTATCAAAATCTATAAAAATTTCTTCCATGAAATCCCCTTTATTTTTATTATACTGTGCTATACAAGTAGATATTGCCAGATTAAATCTGATCTGTTAGTGATATTTTCGTTACTAAAACAAACCTTAACTATAAAATAATAAAAAAATGACTGCAAAAGAAAAAAACAATAAATTAAATAAAAAACAAACATCTTTGATAAAAAAAATTACTTTTATCTTTTTTGTTATGATTCTTATTTGTTTTATCGGTGGAGTTTTGTCAATAACCGGACTTTATCAGTATTATAGCAAAGACCTTCCTAAAATAAAATCATTGTCAGATTATTATCCTCCCCAAGTTACAGAAGTGTTTGATGTTTCAGGCCATAAAGTTGCAGAATTTTACAAGGAAAAAAGAATACTTGTTCCCCTTAACCAAATGCCAAAACATCTTTTACAAGCTTTTATTGCTGCTGAAGATGCCAGATTTTATGAACACGGAGGAATTGACCTTGTAAGTATAGGAAGAGCTTTTTTTAAAAATATAAATGCAGGTGAAATTGTTCAAGGAGGCTCTACAATAACCCAGCAGGTTGCTAAATCTTTTTTTCTTACCCCTGATAAAATCTATGCAAGAAAAATAAAAGAAGCCATCCTTGCCTATAGAATTGATAAATATTTTTCAAAAGAAGAAGTCCTTTATCTTTATCTTAACCAGATCTACCTTGGAAGCGGAGCTTATGGGATTGAAGCTGCTGCACAAATTTATTTTGGTAAAACTACCAACAATCTTAGTCTCAGCGAAAGTGCCCTTTTAGCAGGACTGCCCCAGGCTCCCAGTCGCTATTCTCCCATAAGATATTTTCAAAGAGCAAAAGCAAGGCAAAAATATGTTCTTCAACAAATGGTGCAAAATAATTTTATTTCAAAACAAGATGCTTTAAATGCTTTTGATCAAGAAATAAAATTTGCTGAAGCCAAAAATTTTTTTATGGAAAAAGCTCCCTACTATTCAGAGCATATAAGGAAGCTTATACTTGCTCAATATGGAGAAGAACAGCTTTATAAAGGAGGGTTGAATGTTTACACTGCCCTTTCTCTTGATGCCCAAAGAAGTGCAGATGAAAGCCTTAATAAAGGGCTTAGGGAGCTGGACAAAAGACAAGGGTACAGAGGCCCCTTAAAAAGACTTTCCAAAGATGAAATCCAACATTTTCTAGATAAGCAAAAAAACCTTGTAAACTCTGATCAAATAGAGCCAGGTTTTGAATTGGAAGCTGTGGTTGTCCAAATAAACGACAAGGAAAATTACGCTATTGTAAAATTTTGCCAATCCAGTGCTAAAATTCCCATCCAAAATATGTCCTGGGCAAGAAAACCCAATCCAAACAGATACTATCTTTACCATAAAATAAAAAGTCCAGGACAGGCACTTAAAAAAAATGACCTTGTCCTCATCAGGCTTGTATCAAAAAACGAAAAAACTGATATTTGGGAAGCTGCCCTTGAACAAACCCCTGAAGTGTCTGGAGCAATTCTTTGCATTAAGGCAGGCTCAGGTGAAGTCACTGCTATGGTTGGTGGAAAAAGCTTTCAATCAAGTCAGTTTAACAGGGCAATCCAGTCAAAAAGACAGCCTGGTTCAGCATTTAAACCTATAGTTTACTCTGCTGCCCTTGATAAAGGCTATACAGCTGCTTCTGTAATCATGGACAATGCCTTTGTTTTTCACGATAAAGAACAAGATTTCACCTGGAAACCCCAAAATTACAACCAAACTTTTTATGGGCCTACACTTCTTAGAAAAGCTCTTGCTCTTTCAAGAAATCTTGTGACGATCAAACTTATGAAAGAAATCGGCATTGATTATTCAATAAATTATTCAAGAAAAATGGGAATAGTATCCCATCTTGACAGGGATCTTTCTTTAGCTCTTGGTTCTTCTGGTTTATCACTTCTTGAAATGACAAATTCATATTCTGTATTTGCCAATGAAGGAAACTTTTATTCCCCTGTTTTTATTAAAAAAATTGAAAACAAAAAAGGTGAAGTTTTGTTTGAACACCTCGATTCACCTAAAAGAGTAATTCCTGAAGAAACAGCCTATATAATGACAAGCATACTTAAAAGTGTTGTTGAAGACGGTACAGGATGGAGAGCAAAAAGACTTCAAAGACCAGTTGCAGGAAAAACAGGGACCACAAACAATCTTAATGACGCATGGTTTGTTGGATACACCACAGATTATATTTCAGGAGTTTGGGTGGGCTTTGATCATGAAAAATCCCTTGGAAAAGAAGAAACCGGTTCCAAGGCCGCCAGTCCCATCTGGACAGATTTTATGGCAGATATACATAAAGGAATGCCAAAAAATGATTTCAAGGTTCCAAAAAATATAATCTTCCAAAGAATTGATGCTGAAACCGGTCTGCTTCCAGGACCCGACACAAAAGAAGAAATCCTTGAATGTTTTGTAAAAGGCACTGAACCAACAAAAACTTCTCCTGCCAGGGAAAAAGTAAAGGACAAGACAGATTTTTTTAAATTTGGAATGTAGAAACTCAATAAACTGGAAAAATTAAAGAAATGACTGGAATTAATCTTTTGGTCATTTATTTTGAAGTACAAGACTTTTAGGTTGGATTTTTTGTCTTTATCATCTTGTTTCTATAAAAAAAGATTCAAATGGAATTTCAGGTTTTTTTTCAATAAATATATTTTTAAAACAAAATCTTTTCTTTAAATTACTAATGTTATTGTTTTTTAACCCCCTTGCTCCTGATTCAAAGGAAGGGTTTAAAAAAATATAAAGATTTTTTCCAGAAGTTGATTTATTGGATAAAAGAATCTTCATTGAAACTTTCTTATAAAAGCTTCTTGAAATTACAAGCTCACCAAAAGAAGGGTGCCAAGGTCCTGCAACTATATTATCTTTTTCAGCAGCCTCAGAAGGAAGGCCCATTCTTATTATTTTTATTTTATTTCTTTTGGAATAATCCCTTATCAAAGAAGACATTTCAACTGCCTGATTTAACTCCAGAGGCTTAAAAACACCTTTATAATACATTTTTTCCAAGTGGGTGTTTTTTAAAACAACAAGGGGATAAATCCTTAAATATTTAGGACTGCTATATTTAAGGAATCTAAGTGTTCTAAAAATACTGCTCCTTGTTTCTCCGGGAAGTCCAGGCATAATCTGAAGACCAAGGTCAAATTTTTCCCTGTATTTTTTTATAAGATCAACTGCATTGATAGAGTCTTTTGAAGTGTGCCCTCTGCCGGATTTTTTCAAAACCCTGTCATCCATAGACTGAATTCCAAGCTCAATTGTTTTGATTTTAAATCTGGAAACAAGGTCTAGTTTTTCATTGGAAATTGTATCCGGTCTTGTTGAAAACCTAATCCCTCTGTTCTTGCCTTCCCTGCAAAAACTTTCTGCTATTTCAAGATATTTTAAAATTATATCATTTCCCATTCCAAGAAAATTACCTCCAAAAAAGGCAATTTCAATTGGTCTGTCACTAATTTTTGAGAATGAAATAAATTTTTTGAAATGCTTAAAAAGCTCCTCTTTTTCAGGTAAAACAGGTGAGCTTTTTCCTGTAACTGCATTTTGATTACAAAAAAAACATTTGTTGGGACAGCCATGGAAAGGTATAAAAACCGGAATTACAAAAGGTTGATCAATCATCCAGGGTTTCAAGACCCTGCCTGGCAGCTTCCTGCTCAGCAGATTTTTTACTCTTGCCTTTTCCTGTAGCTTTTATATCTGAAATTCTCATTTCAACCTTAAAAACTTTATCATGATCTGGTCCAATTTCAGATACAACCTTATAAACAGGGGGTTCTTTGTATTTCATCTGTGCAAGTTCCTGAAGTCTGCTTTTGGGGTCAAGATAATTTTCAGGTTTCCCTGCATTTTCAATTACAGGTAAAAACATGAACTCAACCATTTTATAGGCATCTTCAAACCCCCCATCCCTATAAATCGCAGCAATAATAGCCTCAAAAGCATCGGCAAGAATTGAGCTTTTGTCGCGCCCTCCTGAACCTTCTTCACCTTTTCCTAATTTTAAATAATTACCAAGCGAAATTTTTCTAGCAAGTTTAGAAAGCATAACTTCATTTACAAGATTTGCTCTTATTCTTGAAAGATTTCCTTCATCCATCTTTTTAAAATGCTTCATCAACATATCGCCTACAACCAGGTTGACAACGGAATCCCCAAGAAACTCAAGCCTTTCATTGTCTTTTATATCTTCATTAGCTTCATTTGCATAAGAGCTGTGACAAAGTGCTTTAAAACAAAGCTTCTTGTCTTTAAACTTATACTTTATTGCTTTTTCAAGCTCTTTGTATTCATCTAATACTGATTCCATAATCACCATCCAAATTAAGCTGATAAAAAATCAACTTCAGATTTTGGGATTATTTACCGGGAAAGACAAGAATTTATCTCTTCAGGTAAATACTCCAAAAATTTTTTAGCGTTCTATTATTGATTTATAAACAGAATAGGGAATATTAAGATTGTTTCTACCCCTGCCCAAAACCAGTCCCTCGTTTTTATAACCATGGAAGTCGCTTCCTCCAGTTGAAAGAAGCCCAAGCCTTTTTGTCTCGTTTAAAAAAAATGAACGTAAAGATTTTGAGTGGCCAGGATAAAACACCTCAATTCCTTCAAGGCCAAGTTCCTTTAAATATTCAAAAAACTTACGAAAATCATCTTTTTCATAACTATCTATAAGACCAGGATGTGCGATTACAGGAACCCCTCCAGCTGATTTTATTTTTTCAATAGCTTTTTTTATTGGTATTTTGTACTTGTCCACATAACAGGGTTTTCCTTTTCCAAGATATTTTTGAAATGCCTGCTCAACATTCTCAACATATCCTTTTTCAAAAAGATATCTTCCTAAATGAGCTCTTCCTATCTGCACATCCCCTGAAAACTGCTCAAGGCTTTCCATTGAAATTTCAATGCCTTGTTCTTTTAATTTTTCAACTATAAGAGGGTTTCTATTCTTCCTTGAATTTCTGAGAAGAACAAGCTCATCTTCCAAAGATTGATCCTCAGGGTCGAATCTATAACCCAAAAGATGAACACTTCCGGGAATCTTAAACTTTTTCGGAGCAGTTGAACTAATTTCAACTCCAGTAAGTATATCTGGAAAATTCTTTCCCTTAAGCTCTAAAGCTTGTTTTGAACCTTCAATTGTATCATGATCTGTTATTGAAATGGCTTCCAGATCCAAATCTGAAGCCATTTCAAGAATTTCTTTTGGTGAATATACACCGTCAGATGCAGTTGTATGTATGTGAAGGTCTATCATCTCTTAAATCAGATACCCAGAGCTCTTTCTCTGGCTTCTGCCTTTGTTTTGCATTCAATGCATTCAGTGGTAACAGGTCTTGCATTTAGTCTTTCAAGTGAAATTTCTTCACCACAGGTATCGCAAATACCAAAACTACCTTCTTCAATCCGATCAAGGGCTTTTTTTATTTTCTTGATAAGCTTATGCTCTCTATCCCGTATTCTTAAGGTAAAATTTCTGTCTGTTTCATGGGAAGCTCTATCTGTAGGATCTGGGAAATTTTCCTTGGATTCAGTCATTCCGATTACAGTGTTGTCGCCATGGGCAAGAAGTTCCTTGAGCTGGTCTGTTAAAACCTGTTTAAAGTATTGAGAATCTTTTTCTTTCATCGGGCGGCACCTTTCATCTAGGCTTAGTCTATCAGATATAAATTAACTTGTTTTGATAGCAAAACAACTCATAAAAGTAAAGTTAAATTAGCAATGCTAACTCCAATTAACAATCAACTTGGAACCTTGTTCACTCAATTTACAATTCTTTTGACTTCGCATTCCTTATTTTTTTTTTGATCGAGATTGAAAAGATTACGTACAAGAAGAAGATATGATTGGGTATCTCTATGGGATCCAGGGTTTTTTAAAAATGCTATGGGATCATGCAAAAGCCTGGAACAAATTGAACTAATCATTCTTTCAACAGACTCAGTTTCAAACTCTTTTTCAAGATTATAATCTTTCATTGTCCTGAAAACTTCATATTTAACCGAATCCTCCACTTTTTTTCTAAGTTCAACAATTGTGGGGACAACCTCAAGACTTTTTTTCCAACTTAAAAAATTAATTGCTGTTTCTTTAATTATTTCTTCACCTTTGGCCGCCTCTTTTTTTCTTTCTTCCATATTGACTTCAACTACATCCTGCAAATCATCAACATCATAAAGATAAATATTGTCAATTTTATTAATATCAGGATTTATGTCTCTTGGAACTGCTATATCAATAAAAAAAATCGGCCTGTTTTTTCTTTTCTTCATCACCTGACGCATATCTTTAGCGTCAAGAATATAGTTAGGAGCACCAGTCGAAGAAATAATTATATCTACCCATTCAAGAGCTGACAATACTTCTTCAAACCTTATTGCAGAGCCTGAAAATCTTTTTGCAAGATCAAGGCCTTTGTCAAAAGTTCTGTTTGCAACATAGACATGAGAAACACTGTTTTGAACAAGATGCTCAACAGCTAGTTCCGCCATTTCTCCGGCACCTATTAAAAGAACTTTTTTATTTAAAAAACTGCCAAATATTTTTTTCCCAAGCTCAATGGCTGCATAACTTATGGAAACAGCATGGCCGCCTATTCCAGTTTCAGATCGAACTCGTTTTGCTGAATGAAAAGCCCTATGGAAAAGCCTGTTTAAAATCACCTTTGAACTTCCTGCGGAGGTGGCACATTTATAAGCACTTTTTACCTGACCTAAAATTTGAGGCTCACCAAGAATCATGGAGTCAAGACTTGAAGAGACTCTGAATATATGCTTTACAGCTTCAAGCCCTTTAAGTTTGTAAAAACATGGAATAAATTCAGACATGGGGATCTTTTTTACAAGTGCAAGAATTTCAAAAAGCTTTTTAATACCCTCTTCAGGGCAATCAGAAACAAAAACAGCCTCAACCCTGTTGCAAGTAGAAAATAAAAAAGCTTCTTTGAAAACTTTTTTATCCTTCATTAAACTAAGAGCTTTTTCAATCTCTTCATTATTTAAAGATAATTTTTCTCTAATTTCCACAGGAGCTGTTCTGTGGTTCATTCCTGCAACAATTATTTCCTGCTGATTTAAAACACTCATAAAAATAACTCCGAAATTATAATTCCCCCATAAAATACTCACCATGGGAAGTATCCATAAATATATTAATCCCGACAAAAGAAAAAACTACTATTGCAAAGCCTATAATTGACATTATTGCCGCTTTTCTTCCTCTCCATCTAGAAGAAATTCTTCCGTGAATAATCACAGCATATAAAAGCCAGATAAGAAATGACCAAATTTCTTTAGCATCTATCATGAGAAAACGGCCAAAAATTTGCTTTGACCAAATCACTCCTATTCCAAGACCCAGGGTAAGAAAACAAAATCCCCAGGTGATACAAAAATTCCCTGATGACTCTAAAATTTCAAGGGAAGGAAGTCTTTTAAAAATTATCCCATGCTTTTTAACTTTGATATTTTTTTCCTGAACAAGATAGAATATGCCTATTACAAAGGCTGTAAAAAAAGCCGCATTGGCAAAAAAAGTAAAAAATACATGAAGAGCTGTCATAAATATGCCCAAATCCTCCTGACCCGGATACCGGGAACTGTCAAAGAAAAGAGCTAATCCAGTCAAAAAGCCTGAAAATAAAGCAACTGCTCCTCCAAGAAGATCCACTTTAAATCTTAAAAACAGCAAAATGAAAAAAAACGAAATTAAAAATGAAGACAAAAGTAAAATATTCCGAATCCCAAAAGCAGGGAGGTATCCTAAATTTATTCCTTGAAATATAAGTTCACCGCCCAATGATAAAAAAGCCAGACATAAAAAAACAAACCCTGTTTTTCTTAGTCGCAAGTCAGCTTTAAGCTGTGAAAAAGCATAAAAACAAAAAGATAAACTAAAAAGAATTAAAGTTGAAAAAATCATAAATCACTCTCTTTTGATAAAAAGGAAAAGCTGTTTTTTTCGACATCAAAAAAATATTCGTTTTTGTCTTTGAGGAGTTTTTCCATAAGCTTCCCAGAAAGAGCTTCATTGTTTAAAATCTCCTCTAATTCATTTTCTATTTCTTCAATATCCTTATTTTTTATAGAATTCAACAAATTACCAAAAACCATTTCCCTGAATATCCCTTTATTTTCAGGATTACCTCTTCTTTTTTCCAAAATTTCTTCTCTGACTATGCCTAAAAAATAAAGAAATACTTCATATTCATCACCAAACTTCTTTTCAAAATCTTTTCTAAGCTTTCTTGATAAGGCAGGGCTTTTTCCTCCTGTTGAAATAGATAGGATCAAATCTCCCCTCTTAATAGATGAAGGCACAATAAAAGCTGATTTTTCAAGATTATCTGCAATATTGCAAATAATTTTTTTTCTTTCACAGATATCTGCAATCTCAGAATTAAGAATTAAATCATCTGTGGCAGCAAAAACAAGAAAAACATCGTAAAGATCATTTGTATCAAATTTTTTTAAGTTTAAAAGAAGATTTTTATGGGATTTAAGATTTGAAAAACCATGAACAAAAAAAGGAGATACAACTATAGTTGAAGCATTTGCTTTAAGAAGTCTTTTTGTTTTTCTCAAAGCTACCTTTCCCCCCCCAACCACAAGCACTTTTTTCCCACAAAGATTTAAATATACTGGATAGTATTCCATTTATAATTTTATCTCCATAAGATCTGAAGCAAGAGTTAATTTCCCTTTAAATATTTTTTCTGCCTCATTTAAAAAATCAGCTTTTTCACATTGGGGATAAAAATGAGTAAGCACCAATTCCTCAACCTTGCCTTTTAAAGCAATTTCAGAAGCAATAGCAGGTGTAAGATGACCATCAACTTTTAAATTATCAGGCATGGCAGAGTCTATGATTAAAAGATTAGAGCCTTTTATAAATGATTCAAATCCCAGGGTAACATCCATATCACCTGAATATACAAAGTTTTTTCCTTTTTTATCTGAAATTTTAACAGCCAGAGATTCCGGCCTGTGATTCACTGGAAAAACTTTTATTTTTATGTCAAAAATTTCCAAAAAATTCCTTTTGTTTTTATCAAACTCTAAAATTTCAAGTTTTTCTCCAATATCAATCCAATGACCATAAACTTTTTTTAAATTATTATAAAAGTCATTCAGCCCCAAACCTCCCATGAGAAAAAACTTGTTTTTATTGTTTAGCAGACCTCCGTTTTTAAGAGAAAAAAGAATTGGAACAAGTTCAGCACTATGATCAATATGAAAATGGGAAAGAAAAATTCCGTCAATTTTTGAAATATCAAAACCTTTTTCAAGAAGTCTTCTTGTGCAGCCTGTGCCAGCATCAAGTAAAAGGTTTGTATTTTCTGTTTCCAGAAGAATAGAAGAAGATGCTCTTTCAAGCGAAAAAACACAGGTTCCCGAACCAAGAATTGTTATTTTCAAGGCTTTGTCCTTTTCTTTTTCGTACGTAGCTCAATATGATTTCTTATCCAAAGTTCAAGTTTTTGCTGATTTTTTGTTGAAACAAAGTCTTCAATAGCACTGGTTTCAATTTCAGCCCTTGCCATTCCAATATGACCTCCGGCAGAGCCATATTCCCCAAAGCTTGCTTCTGCAACTTTTCCAGCATTTTTTCTTATTCCGTCATTTCTTATAATAATTACAACTTTTTTTTCACAAACGCCTGAAACTATTGTCCAGTTAACTTTATCAACTCTCATGAAAAAGTCTGCAATCTGAACAAGAACATCTGGGGTGGGAACTTCTTTAAAATGAACATAAAGCCTGGTTCCTTTAATGACTTTTGAACTAAAAGCCTTTTCATAGTATTGAAGAAATTCAAGGGGAATTTCTGCCTGATCAATTCGCCTTTCAAGATTAGGATTGATAAATTTAAAAAGGTATTGAAAAGCCCTTATATCTTCTGGGAGAGTATCCCTTTGAAAATTTGAAGTATCAGTTTTTATTCCATAATACAATCCAGTAGCAAGCTTTACAGATGGTTTTATTTTGGCAGCTTTTAAATATTCAGTAAGCATGGTGGCATTGGCACCGTAAGTAGGTCTTATATCACTGAATTTAGCTTTGTATCCTGTATCTGGATGGTGATCAATTAAGGCATCAATATCAAACCCATTAAACAACTCGCTATGAGATGGCTGAGAATCAACCATTACAAATTTATTGAATTTTGACTTATCAACATCTTCTATATCAATCATTTTAATTCCAAGAAGCCTTATCATTGCAAGATTATCAGGCCTTTTGACCTTGTTGATCTTTGCTATTGAAACCCCTGCTACTTTTCTCCATAAAAGTCTTTTTACAGCCATAGCCGATGACATTGCATCAGGATCTGCATTAATTAAAATTAAAACCTGATCTTCTCCGGAAAAAACTGAAAATAATTTTTTCACCCTATCTTTGTTGGAAAGAGCCATAAGTTCTCCTTTAAAACTTTTTTATCTGTTTTCCGCCAATAAGATCAATTGTGTGAAAAACTCTTTTTTTGTTTCCTGCCCTTTTAATTCTTTCCAGTTGCAAAACACATGCTGGACAGCCTGTTACAAGAACTTCTCCTTCTTTAAGACTAAGATCACCAGCCTTTTTATCAAGAATTTTCTTTGAAATACCAGGATGATCAATACTAAATGTACCTCCAAAGCCACAGGATGAATTAAGCTTGGACTCTTGTAAAGGCTTAAAGTTTAAACATTTTTTTAAAACATATTCAGCATCTTTTTCACCGCCAAGAGATTTCAGGTGGCAGGGGAGATGCCATTTGATTTTTTCTTCTGCCTTTCCTTTAAACTCAAATTTATTTTCTTTAATAACTCTGGCTGCAAATTGATGAAAATCTAAAACTTCAAAGTTTCTATTAAATTCTTTTCCAAACTCAAAAAAGTCTGGCCATAAATTTTTTAAAGCTGAAATACAAGTAGGACACCCAGAAACAATAAGATTTGATCCTGAATTTAAAAACTTTCCGTATAATTTGTCTCCAGCCTTAACAAACCCCTTTTTGTCTCCTGATGTTAAAAAAGGAAGGCCACAACACTCATCATCCACAATAACAGGATCAAAACCCGAACTTTTAAAAAAATCTAAAGCTCTTTTTGTTGTATCTTCAAAAACTCTGTCAAATAGACAGCCTGTAAAAAAAATCAGCTTTTTTTCATTTACCTTCTCAAACTGATAATTATTTAAATTTGAATTGTTTGTCCTTTTAAAAAGCTTAAAAAGAAAAGGAAATTTTACAAAAACTCTTATCAGAAATCTTTTTAAAAAAGATTTTTTATCAAACTCATTCATTGCTGTTCTTGCTTTAAGAAAAACAGACAAGGTATCAATCCCAGAAGGACAGGACCGTTCACATCTCCCGCATAAAAGGCAAAATCTTAAATGCTTTTCTATTAAGGAAGGATTAAAGAAAAAATTATTTTTAAGCCCATTTATAAGAGTAAGCTTTCCCCTTGCTGTATGCTGCTCAAACCCGGTCTGCCTGAAAACAGGACATACAGATTGGCATTTCCCACACTTTCTACATGAATCAGCAGCTGAAAAGATCTCATTTAGCTCTAGAAATTTTTTGTTAACCCCAGGTTTTTTATAAAAACTAATTTTCATTAATTATACCCAAACTAGTCCTTTAAAGGTAAATTTTTCTTTAAAATACTAAGGATAAGATTTATTTTTTCATCAAACTGTTCTTTTTTTACTGAAAATGCCCCGGCTCCTTTGTGCCCTCCTCCATTGTGCTTTGCAAGAAGGTTTCCTAGATTAACATTACAGGTTTTATTGAAAATTGAATGTCCAATACTAACAATCAGCTTTTCTTCATCATCATCTGCACATCTTATTTTAACGCTTACATTGGTTTCAGGAAACATTGAATAGATTAAAAATCTATTCCCAGAAGGAGCTTTAGTTTTAAAAGCTCTTAAATCAAGAATAGAAACATTTTCATCTGTTTTTGTATTTTCTTTTAAAATAGTTTTCCATTTTAAATTCTCTTCAATTACTTTGTCAGATCTTTTTTTAACTTCAGGATCTTTCATTATCTGGTCAATTGACTTTTTTCGAAGAAGTTCAATAAGCCTTTTCCAGTATGGAATATCTTTAAATTGCCTGTTTTTGATTGTCATTGAAAGAAGAACATAAGGATATTTTTCTGGAAACTTAACCTCATCCATGGTTAGATCTGCTGAGTCTATTTTATCTGTATTTATTATAAGATCTTTAAATCTATCCTTAAAAACATCTGAATAATAATTGTAAATTACCCCTGCTGCCGAGGGAGCAATTTCATGTTTTCCTTCAAACGTTTCTGGTAACAAATTAGAAACATGGTGATCAAACCACATGGTTGCATTTTTGTGGTAAGGAATATTTGCAAGGATATCACCTTTTTTTATATCCGCTTCATTATTTTGAATCTGGTTTGGTTCTACCCAGTAAACATCTTCTTTAATATCCAAAGCTTCATATAACAAAACAGCACAAACAACACCGTCAAGATCAGGTCTGGTTACAATTCTCATTTCAACTCCTTAAATATATAGATTTCAAAATTTTTAATTTTATATTAAATTCTATTTACAAACAAGAGCATATTGTTTTTAAACTTTATTGAATTTAATAAGCTTAATATAAAGTTTGTTAAATTTAAAGGTTGCTCAAGTTAACTGTTCACACTTAAAAAAAGAGACAAAATGAATAAGATTTTAAAAGATCCAAAACTATGCGAACCATCCAAAGACTCTTTGGAAGAATACAAAAAAAAAATACATGGAATTACAGAAAAAATAATTGATTCTTGTTTTGACGAGGACTTGTTTATCCATATAAATAACGAACCAATACCCTCAAGGGATGAAATTGTAAGCATTATTAACCAGCTTATAAAAATCCTCTTTCCTGGATATTTTTCAAAGCGAAAAATAGAACAATACAATTTGAAATACAAAATAGGATTAAGTGTATCCTATCTTTTTCCAAGGCTTGCCGAGCAAATTATAAAAAGCTTACGTCATGAATGTTTCAGGTATGATAAGCCATGTGAGGTATGCATAAATAAAGGCTACGAATCAGCACTTGAGCTTTTTAGACAAATACCATATTTAAGGAAGCTTCTTGCTACAGATGTAAAAGCAACCCTTGATGGAGATCCCGCAGCAAAAAACTATGATGAAATAATATTTTCATACCCCGGTATTTTTGCAATCACTGTATACAGGATTGCCCACGAACTTTATAAAATGGAGATTCCTCTTATTCCCAGAATAATGACAGAGTATGCACATAGTGCTACAGGAATAGATATTCATCCCGGTGCAAACATAGGTGAAAGGTTTGCAATCGATCACGGAACAGGGGTTGTTATTGGTGAGACAACAAATATCGGTAAAAACGTAAGACTCTACCAAGGAGTTACCCTTGGAGCTCTTTCACTTCCCAAAGATGCCGGTAAAAAATTTCGAGGAATTAAAAGACATCCAACCCTGGAAGATGATGTAATTGTTTATTCAGGAACAACAATTCTCGGGGGAAATACAATAATTGGAAAGCGTGCTGTAATAGGCGGTAACGTATGGCTGACCAAGTCTGTCCCCCAGGATACAGTAGTTTTACTAGAAGAACCAAAACTAAATTACAGACAAAAATCCAAGGATGAAAACCATGATCATATTTGAAAAAAAAACAAAGCTTAAATTCACTAAAAAAGAAGTTTTTAATTTCCATGAAAATCCTGGAGCCTTGAAAAGACTTTCCCCTCCCTGGCAGAAAATTTCTGTTAAATTACACAAAGGAGGAATTAAAAAAGGCGCAAAAGTTAAAATGCATCTTTATGATCCTGTAAAAATTACCTGGAAAGCAAAGCACACTGAATATATAAAAAACAAATATTTTGAAGATATTCAAACTTTTGGACCTTTTTCAAAGTGGAAACACAAGCATATTTTCAAAGAAGATGAAAATGGCTTTTGCGAAATGACAGACCGGGTTGAATTTAAACTTTTTTTTCATTTCATAACTTTTCCTTTATTTAAAAAAATTATATTAAAAAAACTTAATACAATTTTTCAACTCAGGCATAAAATTCTTAAAAGAGATCTTGAGATAAACTCTAAATTTAAAGGTAAAAAAATCTTTCTTATAAGTGGTTCTGGAGGAGTCCTTGGAAACCTTCTTATTCCAAGACTTACAACAGCTGGCCATGAGGTGAAAAAGCTTGTCAGAAGACTTCCTAAAAATGGAAATGAATTCTACTGGAATCCTGATAAAAATTTAATAGATAAAAAAGCCTTTACAAATACAGATGTTGTCATAAATCTTTCAGGAGAACCAATTGCCCAGGGGTATTGGACAAAAAAGAAAAAGAAAAAAATTGTTTCAAGCAGAAAAAACACAGCTACCCTTTTAGCAAAAACAATAAACAGCCTTGAAAACCCTCCAAGCATTTTTATTTCATCTTCTGCAACGGGCTTTTACGGAAATAAAGGTAATGAATTGTTAAACGAAACCTCAGGAATCGGTGACCTTTTTATTTCCAAAGTCTGTAAAATCTGGGAAGACTCTGCCTTACTATGTACAAACAAAAAAACAAGAACAATTATTCTAAGAACAGGGGTTGTTCTCACCCCTGAAGGAGGGGCTCTTCCAATTATTTTAAAGGGATTTTATTCAGGGCTTGCAGCTATTCCAGGCTCGGGAAACCAGTATCTAAGTTGGATTTCACATGAAGATTGGATAAACGGGGTTTACCATATAGTTTTTAACGAAAAAATCAAAGGATATGTAAATCTTTGCTCAAACAATCCTGTGACATTCAATCAACTTATGACTGACATTTCAACTTCTATTAAACTCCCTTTTTACTTTAGAATTCCATCTTTTATAATCAAAGTTTTTATGGGCCAAAAAGGATATGAAACTGTTTTATGCGGAGCAAAGGTTTTTCCTGATAAACTTCTTGCAAATAACTTTAAATTTTTTCATAACACTCCAAAGGAAGCTATTGATGAAATGCTTGGAAAGGAAAGCCTAAAATGAAATTTAAAGAAAAAATTTTTCTATCTCTTCTTATGTGGGTTGCTTTTGTTTTTGGATTTACACATCATCTAATACCTCCAATAGACGGCCTTCATTTTGATCGTCTTCATATTTTTCTTTTTAATTTATCTGCGGGCGGAGTAATTATTTACTCATACACATTGAGTAAACCAATATTTTCAAAAAACAGTATTATCTTTATTTTAATTTCACTTATTTTTGCTTTTGCTGCGTTTACTGAACTTTATATTTTGGCAATTATTTGTGCTTTTTCTCTTTCTGTTTTTACAGAAGCTGCCAGGATTAAAAAATTTGGGTTTTTCCCATGGATGTTTTTTAACAAAAGAATAATAGTTCATAGAAAATTTCACAATGCTGCCATATTGTGTCTCTCCCTTGGATTATTAATTTCAGGTCTTGTGATGATAAATAATGAATTCATCCATTTTGTAAAAATGGACAAACTTGAGCTTAATACTTTTTTTCTGGGCTTTTCCTTCCCTCTTTCTCTTATTACAATGTGTGTAATGTTCAAGCTTACAGGCGACAATAGAATTCATCTTACAAGAGTTTTAAAAAACATAGGCTTTTGGACTGTAAACCTTGGAGTGATTATTTTTTTTATTTTCATTCTTTTTGAATTGTTTATAGCCCAGCTTATAATTGCATTTATATTGTTTTTCTCTGTAATTTTAATATTTTATGTGTTTTTTACAGATAAATTCAATAAACAGCAAAGGGCTTTTCTTGTTTCAGGAATGTGTTTTCTATTATTTACAGGGGTGAGCGGAATAGCCTATATAGCTTTGGAAATGACATCTTACTATTCAAAAGAAAATAGTGAGATCCTTTTAAGAACCCACTCTTTTGCTTCGGTATATGGATGGAATCTTAGTGGCCTTGCTGTTCTTGTCAGGTTTGAAGACTTCCCAATAGAGCTTCATTCTAAAAAGTTTATTGCCCTTCACTGGATTACTGCCCTTATTTTTGCCCCTATAGGTTCAATTTCACCAATTATGGCTCTTTTAGCTATAGTTTCCTATGGAATTATTATTAAATGGATCTTTTTCAGTAATTCAGAAAATCAAAGTTTGATTTAAACTTTTAAAGCTTAGTTTTTTTAATACTTTATCAAGCCTGAATTTTTTATTTGGACTTGATAGTTATTTTAAGTTCATTTTCAATATAGATTTGATTATGAACTCCAAGTCTTGATGCAATTTCCCAGACTAGATTCTTTTTTTCCAAAATTTCATCTGGGTTTGCAAAAGATACCCTGCCTCCCTGAATCATAAATGTTTCTACATTGTTATTTTTTAAAAATTCACTTGTTTCAACAGCCTGCCTGGCTGCCTTGTTGTAGATATAAAAAAGTTTTTTAAGATAAGTATGAAATTTAACATCTTTACTTTTCCAACCCCCTAAAATATTAAGAAAAAATATAAATTCATTTTTAGAAAACAAAAATGGATGAAAAGATTTTTTAAGATAATCATTTAAAATACTTATTTTTTCATTTTTTATATTTTTAATATCTTTCCAGAGAAAAGAAGCTATCAGTCCTTTTTCTTTTGGGTCAAAATTGTTCAAAGTTGCTAAAATTTTCTTGTCAATTTTTTTTAAAAGTCCAAGTTTTTTAAAAAAATATCTCAAAACTTCTTTGTCTAAATTTACAAACTCAGACAATTCTTTATAAACAATTTTTGTTGGATTAACCTTTTTTAAAATAGTCTCCAAATTAAAACCTTGAGCTTGAGACTGAATTTTAAGCCAGATCAAAGCAAATCTTTTTCTCATTTCAAAATCAGGAGTAAAAATATAAAAAACAATTTCTTCTGATAAATCTTTATCATAATTTGATACAATATCTTTTAAATCATTAAAATTTATATTAATTCCAAGATCTTTGGCAAATTGAAAAAACTTATCCTCAACAATAAAGCCTTTATTAATTTCATTAATTATTAACCCATTAATGTCCAAATTACCTCCTTTAGATAAATTTAAATCAAAACCACCATTAATCTTTCATACTAAACTTCAAATGTGAATATTTATTGTTTGTCAAACAAAATTTAAGGAATTAAATTTACTTTACTATCATATGATCAATGGTGTAGCTTTATTTTACTTGGAGCTGCCGTCAAAACACTTCCTGTAGGAACTATGATTCCCTGGAATCATTTTTTTGGAGACTCTGCCAATATCTTTAGACGACAAGTACTATACAGATTATTTTAAAAATTGTAGATGTAAAACTAACCCATAACTCCTGGATAATTAATAAACAAACCCTTTAAAATATTAGATTAAACTGAGGTTATTATTATGAATATTAAAATTAACTCAATTTATTTCAGCCCAACAAAGACCACAAAAACAATTGTTTCAGCCCTTTCCGAAAAATTATCAAAATCAATCAACAATTCAAACTCTGTAAACTCAATAGATATAACTTTACCAAAAGCAAGAAAAAACCATTTAAACTTTGACAAAAACGAACTTATAATTTTGGGAATTCCTGTTTATGCCGGCCGGGTTCCTAATGTTCTTCTTGATTATCTTAACTCTATCAAAGGAAATAATACTCCTGCAATTGCAATAGTTTTATATGGAAACCGTAATTATGATGACGCTCTTATAGAACTTAAAGATATAATGGAATCAAACAGGTTTATTGTAATTGGAGGAGGCGCTTTTATAGGTCAGCATTCTTTTTCTAAAATCCTAGGCGGCAATAGGCCTGACAAGTCTGATATGGAAATTGTTGATAAATTTGCAAAACAAGTTCACTCAAAACTTAAAAAGTCAACTATTTATAATAAAATTCAGGTCAAGGGAAATAGACCCTATAGACCCTACTATCTTGTAAAAGATGAAAACAATAATCCTTTATATGATTTCAGAAAAATCAAACCAAAAACAAAGGATAATTGTATTGATTGTAAAATCTGTGTTGATGTTTGCCCCATGGGTTCAATAGATCCAGACAATGTTTCTTCTGTCAAAGGAATTTGCATTAAATGTTGTGCCTGCATCAAAGAATGTCCTGTAGAAGCCAAACACTTTGATTCTCCTGATTTTATAAAACATAAGGAAGAATTGGAGCTGGAATTCCTGGAAAGAAAAGAGCCCGAACTTTTTATTTGATTTGTAGATAAAAAGAACATAAATTTAACGGAGGCAATTTTGATTAACCTCCGTTAAAAACTTCATCAGATATAGTTGGAGATAAAAACTCAAGTTTGGTTATAGGATTTAAATTTAAAGTTTTACTAATTAAATTTCAGGCGGAGGGGGATGAGATGCTTTTCTTTGCTTAATGAAATTGTTTTGCCCAGCTCCCATTCAGGTTTGAGATCTGACTTCCCGATTTTTGAGGCTATTTTTTCTACAATTTCATTTATATTAATTACAGGATGCTTGGCAAAAACCGTTGGTAAACCGTAAGTAAGGCTGCATACAAGACATTTACCCGGCCTTTGATCAAGGTTGAAGTCAAAAACAATTTCTTGACCATTTTCTTCCCTAAACTTAAGTGAAATATCATATGCTCCATCTTCGGTATCACCGAAAAGAGCTTCAAAAAATTTATCGGATTTTTCGGATGGAAAGATTTCATTTAAAACTTCAGAAGAAAAAATCTTTTCAATTTCAGTCATACCTACTCCCTTGGTTGGTGTTAATCAGAAATCTTTCATTACTATAAAACTAAAGTTAAAGTCAACCAGGTTTTGAAATTGATTTTTCAATAAAAGCACTAAGTTCCCTGATTGCAAAATCTGCTTCTGGAAAACATGAATAATAACTTTGAAACGAATGCATCATCAAAGGCCAGATTGATAATGTTGAATCAACATTACTTTCAACAGCTTTATTGTGACAATTGATAGAATCTTCCATAAGAATTTCCTCTGTTCCAACCTGAAAAAAAAGATCGCATGAGGAATTAAAATCTCCATAAACAGGAGATAGGCTTGATTTTTTCAATTTTTTTCCTTCACCTGAATAAGACTTTACACAAAACTCCAAAAACTCTCGAGTTAATACAAAATCTTTAATTTTGTTTTCTTCAATTGAGGTGTTTTTAAGACAAAGGTCAAAAAACCCAGATAAAAAAATACCGAAATCTGGTTTTAATCTTTGATTTTTATTTAATTCTAAAATCGCAGCAAGCCCTAAATTTGCTCCTGCAGAGTCTCCTAAAATTCCATTAAAAAAAAACTTTGAAGAATTTTCTTTCATAAATTCAAAAGATTTTAATACTTCATTTAATTGTGTGGGATATTTGTTTTCAGGTGCAAGGGGATAATCAACCATTAAAACATTGGCGTTAAGTTTCTTTGACAAAATTTTTGCAAACGGCCTATGGTTGTCAAGAGAACCTGCAATAAATCCTCCCCCGTGAATGTATAAAATATTAACTTTTGAATTTTGACTAGATTCTCTAACCCATTCAAGACGGGAGTTTGAAAATTTAAAAACATTTCCAGGAGTGTTGTTTTTAATATTTTTTGCAGCAATTAAGGCGTTTTTTCTTATTTCCTTGATATTATAAGAGCCGTTTTCATAATAACTTAAAAACTTTTTCCATCTGATAATTTTTTCTTTAATTTCTAAAAACTTCTCAGAAGGTAAATATTTAAATTTTGACTTGGCAATCATTATTTCTTTTTTTTACTAACTTTTTCAAGCCAATCTTTTTGTGATTTCAAATAGTTTTCTTCAGATTCCTCCCAGCCGGGATTTTTTTCATCAAGATTAACTTTATTGTAATTTTTTTTGATCCTGAATTTTTTAAGTTCTTTAAGAGCCTTGATAATATCCTTTTTGTTCTTTTTTTTATTCATAAGATTAAATCTATGTTTTACTTTGATTTCCTTTTTAATTTATTTAATAATTTAAAATTCTAGTTAGCTTCTAAAAATAACTTTATTTGATTTCTAGTCAAAAGTAAACCGGTTAAATATTTATCTTTATATACAATAAACGGAGGTAAACTAAGTTTATTGTTAAGTTTAAAGTAAAAACCCTTTGTTATTTTAAGCTGAAAGTCAAGATCCTTAATTTCATTTTTTAAATTCCTGAGTGAAAAATAAGACCTTGGGCAATCGGGCATATAATAAAAACAAATAGTTTCCATCCTAAATAAAAATATACTTAACAGCTTCTACTGCTCGTGAGATTATTGGCTCGGGATAAACCCCTGTAACTAAAATTCCAAGATTAATCAAAATAGCAAAAGAAGCCTTTCCAAACCCAATTGAAAACCTAGGTTCGCTATTATCACCCAAAGTATAGGCTGCTCTTACAAGTTTTAAATAATAATAAGCTGAAATGCCTGCATTTATCACACCGATAATAACAATTGCATAATAACCTTTTGCAATTGCAGAGGTAAATACCATCAACTTGGTTGTAAAACCTACTGTAGGCGGGATTCCGGCCATTCCAAATGCTGCAAGAGCAAGGGTGAAAGCAAGAAAAGGAGATCTTTTACTTAATCCTTTTAATGATTCAAAGCTAATATTTTCCCCGTTTTCAGAAACATTATAGATTACAAAGAACAAAGCAATGCTCATAAGGACATAACCTGCAATATAATAAACTGAAGAAGAAAAACCTTCAGTTCCAGCACTCAATACACCAATCATCACATAACCTGCATGGGCAATGGTTGAATAGGCAATAAGTCTTTTTATATCTTTTTGAACTAGAGCTGAAAGATTACCAAGTGTCATTGAAAGTGCTGCAAGCACAGTGAGAACTAAAATTATTTCTCCTGACTGAACACCTGAAAGAGCTACGAATCTGATAATCAGTGCTAGACCTGCAAGTTTTGGAAGAGTTGCAATATAAGCTGCAGTTTCATTGGAAGATCCTTCATAAATATCAGGAGTCCAAAAATGCATGGGAAAAAGTGCAAGCTTAAAGAAAAAACCTGTAAGCATTAAAACAAAGCCAATAATTCCAGCTGGAGATTCATTTAACATAGATGGAAGAACTGTGAAAAGCTCTTTTAATACTGTGGTATGGCAAAGACCAAAAATATAACTCATTCCAAAAAGGGTGACAGCTGTTGAAACTGCTCCAAAAAGAATATATTTAAGCCCTGCTTCATAGTGTATTTTTGTGGAATCATCTGATCTAAAAGGTATTGCAATGTAAAGGGAAAATGAAGATATCTCAAGACATAAAACAATAGTGATAAGCTCAGCTGCACTTGTGATGGCAGTAAGGCCAAAGGTACTTATTGAAAGAAACATTAGATACTCAGGAGATATCTCTTTTTTTATTCCTTTGATTCCTCTGCCCAGAAGAAGAACAAGAAAAAAAGCAGCAAGAATTAATACCTTAAAAGTTTGGGAATAAAGATCTATTCGATAATAGCCAGAAAAAAGCTCTCCATTTGCATTGAGGGAAGCTAAAGCTGCCAATAATGCAAAAAATGCAAAAAAAAGGGCTGATTTATCCGATGCAAACTTATTCTTTTCTCCAAGGGAACCAAAGAAAAAGAATAAAATCATTGAGATTAGTACCAGTTCAGGAAGAAATAAAAGTAAATTCATTTTTTATAATCCAGTTTAATTAATTTATTTTTAATTAATAAAATCATCCTGCAATAAAACATTTAACAGTTTTTAAAGCATGATTCAGACCTTCAGAAGAATCAACAGCCTGAGTTATTCCGTCATTATATTGGATTAAAAGATGATTTATGCTTTCATCCATTATATTTAAAAGAGGTTCTGGATTAAGACCTATCCAGAAAACAAAGAAAGTTAAAAATGCCAGAGTCAGTTTCTCTCTTAAATCAAGATCAAACAAGCCTCTTTCGCTGCCGTCTCCATGCTTATGCCCGTCACTGTCAGCCCAGACCATTTTCTGAAGCAATCTAAGCATATAAGCTGCTGCAAGCACAGCTCCTGGAATTGCAATTGCACCCACAAGTTTGCTTTTTTTGAAAGCTCCCACAAGAACCAAAAATTCACCTACAAAACTGTTTGTTCCTGGAAATGCCAGGGATGAAAGAGAAAAAATTCCAAGAAATGTTACATAAATCGGCATAAACATTCCTATGGCAGAGTTGACTTTAAGATCCCTGCTCTGGGTTCTTTCATAAATTATTCCAATACAAATAAACAAAGCACCAGTTGTAATACCATGATTTATCATCTGAAGCATTGCACCTTTAAGACCAGCGGTATTTAAAACAAAAATACCAAGTGTTACAAAACCCATATGCCCTACACTTGAGTAAGCAATAAGTTTTTTAATGTCATTTTGCCCAAGAGCAAGATACCCCCCAAAAATTATAGAAGCCAGTGAAAGAGCAATTAAGTAAGGTACACAGGCTTGAGTAGCAAGGGGAGTTATGGGAAGACATAATCTTAAAAACCCGTATCCACCCATTTTGAGAAGAACAGCTGCAAGAATTACACTTCCTGCTGTAGGTGCTTCAACATGAGCTGCCGGAAGCCATGTGTGCAAAGGAAACATGGGAACCTTAACTGCAAAAGCAATGGCACATGCAAGAAAAACCCAAAGCTGAAATGAAAAAGCAAAATTTCTTCCCATAAGTTCAGGTATGAAAAAAGTTCCTGTATTTATATAAAGGGCAATTATTGCAACAAGGAGGAAAATACTTGCAATCAATGTGTATAAAAAAAACTTAATTGAAGCATAATCTTTTCTTGTGCCTCCCCAGACTGCAATAAGAAGATACATTGGAATAAGCATTGCTTCCCAAAATATATAAAATAACACTGTGTTAAGGGAAACAAAAACTCCAATCATTGCAGCTTCCATTATAAGGATTACAAAAAGGAACTCTCTGATTCGTTTGTCTATATAGTTCCATGAACAAAGAATACAAAGAGGCATAACAAAAGTCGTTAAAATAACAAGAAGAACACTGATTCCATCTATACCCAGCACATAATTCAGATTTATGGTTGGAAACCATTGGTAAAGCTCAGCAAATTGATATTTTGCTGTAGTTGTATCGAAACGGGTATAAAGAGGAATTGATATCACAGCTGTGAGAAGTGTAATAAAAAGTCCCCATATTTTCATCATATACTGAGAATTGATGAAAAACAGCCCTATCGCTCCAAGAATTGGAGTAAATACAAGCATCGATAAAACCGGGTAAGAAACATTGTCAAAAATTAAAAACTGTTCCATATTTATCAGCCGTTAAATAATTTAAGGGTTAACTTCTTTAAATAAGCACAATTACTATAAGGACAGCAAATAGAACTAAAACAGCAGCTCCTATATATTGCTGAATTTTGCCTGTGGTAATCATTCTAACCTTGTCTCCAAGGTTTAGAGTCTCTTTTGCACTTCCATCTATCACATAATCTATTCCGTTCCAGTCAAACCAGGACATTGCCTTGGCAAACATCATTGCAGATCTTGTTCCTATGGTTTTGTAAATGTCGCCAACAATGTCATTGATTTTTGACAAAGGTCCTTCGCAGAAGTGTTTAAAAGGATTGGCAGCTTTTCTGTAAAACCAGTCAATATCAAGATTGATTTTATCTTCAGGAACCAGCTTTTTCCGCATGAGATAAAAACCAAGACCTGTAAATCCGATTATCTGTAAAGTTTCGGAAATATGATACATTGTATAAGGTTGATAATTAACTTCAAAGGGAAGCATATTGTAAAGAAAATCAGGATAAAAACCCATCATTATGCAAAAGAAAGCTGCTATTGACATTCCGCCTATCATAGGAAGATGAGCTTCCTTTACATCTGGAACAGAAGGTTTTGCTTTGTGAAACCAGATAAAATAAGGAAGTTTGATACCAACTGAAAGAAAGGTCCCAACAGAAGCCAGGAGAAGCATGAGCATGATAAATATCCTGTGTTCATCACCTGCTGCAGTTATAATCATTGACTTGCTTATAAATCCGCTTGTAAGTGGAAATCCTGAAATTGCTATTCCGCCTATCACAGTTAATATGAGAGTTATGGGCATTTTGGAATAAAGACCACCCAACTCTGAAAGTTTGGATTTTCCTGTCATCTCAAGAACTGAGCCAACTCCCATGAAAAGCAGGGCTTTATAGAGGATATGAGCATAGGCATGGGCACATGCACCGTTGATTGCCATGGTAGTACCTATTCCTACTGCACAAACCATATATCCGACCTGGGAAACAATATGATATGACAAAATTCTTCTGGCATCGTTTTCTATTACAGCATAAAAAACACCGTAAAGTGTCATTACCGCACCTAGAACCACAAGAATTTCAAATCCGGCAAATCCTCTTGCAAGGACATAAACCGCTGTTTTTGTAGTATAAGCACACATATATACTGCACCAATAACTGTAGCTTCGGGATAGGCATCTGTAAGCCAGGCGTGAAGAGGTGGTACAGCCGCATTCACCATAAAACCTATCATGATCAGATAGTCACCAAATGTTGCTGCTTCAGGCACTATTGGAACAAACAAAAAATTACCCACTTCACTATGTCTTATAATTATTCCGGCAAGAAGGAAAAGACCTCCTGTTACATGGATAATCAAATACCTCAAACCCGCTTTGTGGGATTGTCTTTTTTTTCTGTACCAGATAAGAAAAACAGAAGAAAAAGCCATAAGCTCCCAGAAGATAAAAAGCGTAAGATAATCTCCTGCCAGAGTAACTCCAAGAGCACTGCCCCCATAAACAAAAGCTGCTGCACGCTGCTCCCACCCATCTGAGTAGGAACTGTAAATCCCAGCTATAAGAGACATAAGCGTAAATACATTTAAAAATATATAGCTGAGCTTATCAACTCTTCCTAAAACAAGATCCAGTCCAAGATAACTTATATTTCCAAATTCTGACGGAAGAAAGTTTATCTGAAACATTGCAATTACAGGCACCAGTACAAGCACAGGCTTCATTAAATTGTTTTTTTTAAACCAGGGCATAAAAAAAGCTGCAATAAAAAATACTGATGCAGGATGCATTAAAAATGAAACCTGTGTCATCTCACTATCCCTTCGTCTTCATCTTCCCAGTAGTAATCAACATCTTTCATGAGAAAAGAATGAGCTATTCCCTTGCATACAAGTATCATCACAAGACAGCCTACGATTCCGAAAAAACTCCAGAAACCAACAATTGAGTCTCCGAAAAAATGACCATTACCGCTTCTTGGAACAAAAAAATCAAAACAAATTATTCCAGCAAGGAAAAGAAAAAACAACCACTTTAAAATATTAGAATTTTGTTGTAAAAAACCGAAAAATTTACCCATCATATTGTATCCACCAGAAGGTTAATGATTTTAAGGAAAAGATCGGGCCATATACCTATACATACAGAAATTACCGCTGTTATAAAAAGAGGAACCACCATCATTGCAATTAAGGGGGACTTCTCAAGATTTATATTTGACTCCGGCATCCTGGAAAAAGATCTTAAAAATATAGGCACAAAATAGCAGGCATTTAAAAAAGAACTCAACATAAGTACAGTCAGTAAAATCATATTATTTATATCCAGAGTTCCAAGGGCAAGAAACCATTTGGTAACAAATCCTCCGGCAGGAGGAACACCAATCATACTTAAAATTGCAAGACCAAAAGCCGTTATTGTAAAAGGCATCTGGTATGCAACCCCTTTCATGTCTCTTATATCTTTTTTGTTTGTAGCAACAAAAATTGCTCCTGCACAGAAAAACAAAGTGATTTTTGCAAAAGCATGGTTTGTAATATGAATTAAACCACCTGTAATAGAATTAGGGGTAAGCATAGCAACCCCAAGAATTATATATGAAAGCTGACTTACAGTTGAATATGCAAGCCTTGCCTTTAAATCTGTTTTGGATAATGCAATCATTGACGCAGTCAGAATGGTAAAAGAAACTATATAGGCTGTGATAAGGCCAAGATTAAGTGAAGATAAAAGATTTACTCCAAAAACTGAAAGCATCACTCTTGAAATTGAAAAAACACCGACTTTTACAACAACAACCGCATGTAAAAGTGCTGATACCGGAGTAGGAGCAACCATGGCAGAAGGAAGCCAGCTGTGAAAAGGCATGATCGCAGCTTTTGCAAAACCAAAAAGGCACAAAAAGTAAATCGCTATTATAAGGCCTTTTGAAACACCACCTGAAAAAATACCCTCAGCTATACCTGAAGTTGCAAAGTCAAGAGTTCCGCACTGCCAATAAATAAGAGCCATGGCAGGAAGAAGGAATGCTTTTGAGGTAAACATCAAATAAATAATATATTTCTTTGATCCCTCATAGGATTCTTTGTCCTGATGATGGGCAACAAGAGGATATGTAATAATTGATACTATTTCATAAAACAGATAAAGGGTAAAAAGGTTGGCTGAAAAAGCAGCACCCATTGCACCACAAACTGCGACTGCATAGCAAAAATAAAACCTTGTCTGTGCGTGTTCCGAAAGCCCTCTCATATATCCTATGCAGTAGATTGCTGCAAAAATCCACAAAAAGGAAGCTGTTCCTGCAAACATAAGACCAAGTCCGTCAATGAAAAAAGAAACATTGACACCTGGAACAAGTTCAAAAAGAGTAAAAGAGTAATGACCTCCTGAAATAACTTGAGGAGCAATCATTAAAGCTATGGAACCAAAAGTCAAGACAGCTCCGACTATGGCACCAGCATCCCTTAAATTTTGCCTTCCGGAAAAAAACATTACCCACAAGGCGGCCAGGACAGGCAACATTATTGTTATCATCAGTTTAGCGGTTACAACTGTTTCCATTGTTGAAATTCCTGTAAGATATTTGAAATATTGATATTAATGTTTCATTTCATGTACATTGTCTGGATCATCACATTTATAGCGCCTGTAAACTGCAAGAACCATACTTATTGCAATTGCTACCTCAGCTGCGGCAATCCCCATTATAAATAAGGTAAAAACCTGACCAACAGCTGGATCTGGAGCTGTAAACCTGTTGAAAGCCATAAAGTTCAATGCTGCAGAATTCAGCACAAGCTCAGCCGAAATCAGCATACCCACAAAAGATCTGTGCTGAATCATTCCGTAAAGTCCTGTAACAAACAAAAAAACGGCTATCAGCAAATATGTTTCCAAAGTTTGGCTGAAAAACATGTTAATTGTCCCCTCTTCCACCTTTTCCAAGAATTATTGCACCTACAATTGCTGCAAGCAAAATTAGAGAAATCAATTCAAATGCCAGGCAATAGTCATATAAAAGTGATCTGCCTAGCCGCTCCATTGAAAAATCACCTGTTTTATTTAGAGCAGGAACAAATTCGGTTCTAAATATCAATGCTGTCATCAAACTAAAAACAGACACTCCTGCCAAAACAGCAAGAACCAAATTTTTTCCTTTAAGATGCTTTTCTGCTATCTGAGTTGGGGTGTAACCGACCATTACTCCAAAAACAAGCACTATGCAAATAGCACCTACATAAATAAGAATCTGCATCATGGAAAGAAATGGAGATCCAAGATAGAAATAAAGACCCGCCACCCCTAGAAAACAAACAGCCAGACCAAGGACTGAATGAATTATAAGCTTTGACTTTACCGCCAAAATTCCGCCAAAAAAAGTCAAAACAACAAAGGCAAAAAATAAAACTTCGGCAATATAATAATAAATCAGCATGAAGTCTCCTTTAGGCATTCAAGAAGATCAAAATGAAATTCTTCTTTGGTAAAGCCTGCCAGATTATATTCCTTGGAATATTCAATTGCACCGACAGGACATGACTCAACACAGATTCCACAAAGAGAACACTTGGTAAAGTCAAGATCAAATTTTGTGAGGCTCTTCTTTTTTTCACCTTCTTTTTTTTCAGAAGAAATCTCAATACAATGAGAAGGACAAGATCTTGAACAAGTGCCGCAGGCTATACATTTGTGCGTTCCTGCCTTTTCATTTACAACCAAGACAATATGACCCCGATATGCTTGGGGAATTATATTTTTCTCCCTTGGATACTGAACAGTTACAACTGGTGAAAAAAAGGCTTTGATTGTTACGCCCATTCCTATAAGAAGGCTTTTTAGGCCTATAAAAAAATACTTAAAATATTTTATCATAGCTTCACTACCACTGCTGTAATTAAAAGATTTACAAGCGAAAAAGGTATAAGATACTTCCAGGAAAGATTAAGAAGCTGATCAAATCTTACCCTTGGGAAAGTCCATCTGAACCAGAGTATTAAAAACATAAGACAATATGTTTTCAATAAAAACCAAACTGCAGATGAATATTCAAAATACGGAAGGGGAAATCCGTGCCATCCACCTAAAAAAACAGCTGTTGCAATTGAACTTACAACAAAAATCTCTGTATATTCGCCAAGAAAAAACAAAGCAAAAGCCATTCCACTGTACTCTGTATGGAAACCGGCTGTAAGCTCACTTTCTGCTTCAGGCAGGTCAAAGGGAGCTCTATTTGTTTCAGCAACACTGGCAACAAAATAAATCAAAAAAGCAACAGGCTGAACAAGGAAAAGCCAAATTTTACCCTGATAACTTACAATATCCCCCAAACTGAAAGAACCAACAACAAATACAATTGAAAGAAGAGAAAGAATTATTGGAATTTCATAGGCAATACCTTGAGATATAGACCTCATTGCTCCAAGAAGTCCATATTTGTTATTTGAAGCCCAGCCCGCTACAAAAATTGCAAAAACGTTTAGAGATGCCATTGCAAGAATATAGATTAATCCAATGTTTATGTCAGCTGCCTGAAGTTTTGGAGCAAAAGGCATTACAACAAAGGGAAGAACAGAAGGAACAAAAGCAAGAAGCGGTGCTATCCTAAAAAGCTTAGAGTGTGCAGCTCTTGGAACTATCAGCTGTTTTGCCATAAGCTTTACTCCATCAATTAATGTCTGGAGTACACCATGCCAGCCAACTTCCATTGGTCCAAGTCTTAACTGCATATGGCCCGCTACTTTTCTTTCAAGGTAAACCATAATCAATGCATTGATAAAAACAAGAGAAACTACAAGAATCAATGCAATTGGTATTCTTAAAAAATGTGGTGGTAAATTTGCAATAAAATCCATTTTTCTACCTGTCTATTTCAGGAATTACTAGATCAAAACTGCCCATGACTGCCACAAGATCAGCAATAAGCATCCCCTCGCAAATTTCTGCAAGTGCTGAAAGATTGCCATAGGAAGGAACCCTAACCTTAAGTCTGTATGGAACATCGCTTCCATCAGATACCATATAATAACAGAGCTCTCCCCTTGCAGATTCAACTGAAAAAGACGATTGCCCTTTTGGAATTTTCAGTTTTCTAGGAACTTTTGCTCTGATATCTCCTTTAGGTATCATATCAAAAGCTTGGGAAAGAATTCTCATGCTTTGTTTCATTTCATTGATTCTTACATAATAGCGTTCAAGACAATCACCTTTGGTTCCCAAAGGAACCTCAAAGTCAAATTTATCATAGATTGAATATGGAAAAGCTTTTCTTATATCATAAGAAACCCCGCTTGCCCTGAGGTTTGCTCCTGTAATTCCATATCTTCTTGCCATATCTGAACTAACAACTCCCACACCTTCAGTTCTATTCCGAAAGATCACATTTCCTGTTACAAGCCTGTCATAAACATCGAATCTTTTCTCAAGCCTTTTCATAAATTCACGGGATTTTTCGATGAAATCATCGTCAATATCTTTGTAAACACCGCCAACCCTGTGAAAACTATAGGTGAGTCTTGAACCGGTAAGACTTTCAAGTATATCCAGAATATGCTCTCTGTCATCAAAACAATATAAAATAGGGGTGAAAGCACCAAGATCAAGAAGAAAAGTTCCAAGCCAGAGGAGGTGACTTGCAAGCCTATTAAGCTCAACTGTAATTACTCTTATGTATTCTGCACGCTCAGGAACTTCTATTCCAGCCATTTTCTCAATAAGAGCAACATACCCATGATTGTAAGGAAGGGCACACACATAATCCATTCTTGCCGTATTTGGGAGAAAAGATTGAGCCGGCCTGACCTCTGCTATTTTTTCATGCATGCGGTGACTGTACCCTATTACAGGATCAATTCCCATTACGTATTCGCCGTCCATTTCAAGCACAACTCTTAAAACACCGTGAGTACTTGGATGCTGGGGACCCATGTTTAAAAGGAACTTATGCTTCCCCTGACTTTCCAAATTTTCACATTTAATTTCATTTTCTAAAGTCATTGTATTTAGATTTCCTCTGACTTTGTGTTTGTTAATTTACTTTGCTAGCCAAAATATAAACTAAACTTCAAATCCAAAACACTAAGTATTTTTAAAACCTGTTTCTTCAGCACTCAAAGCTTTATCTTCTTTTTTAAGAAGAGGGTTCAGCCCTTTATCAGATTCATCAAGAATAAGGGTTCGTTTATCTTGGTGCCCTTCAAAATCAAGTCCGAAAAACTCCATAACTTCCCTTTCATACCAGGATGCACCATTAAAAATATCTGAAATTGTTGGTAAAGATCTGGTCTCACTGCAAAACACCCTTGCTCTAATTCTAAACTTTGATTCAGGGTTTACAAATTGGTAGATTACCACAGGAAAAGGTTCAATATGTACTGCAGTTACGAAAAGCAGCATAAATTCACTTTTATAAGCAATTGAAACAAATTCCCTTATATTTTCATTTGAAACAGTGAATTCATACTCAACTCCAGGAAGGATATCCTGGCTTTTTTCTTTTACTGATATTTTCTCTATTTCTTTTAAAAACTTAGCTGTGTCCATTGCAATTAACCCTAACTCCTTGATGGATGTCTGTTTTGAGGAAAAGGATGACGTTTGCCGGTAATTTTTTCCTGAAGTTTGAAAATTGCTTCAAGAAGTGCTTCCGGTCTTGGGGGGCATCCTGGAACATATACGTCAACCGGAATCAATTTATCGACCCCTTCAATAACAGTATAATTTTCCTCTATCGCAAAAGGCCCGCCTGAAATTGCACAATTTCCCATTGCGATCACCCATTTTGGCTCAGCCATCTGCTCGTAGAGCCTTACAACGGTGGAAGCCATTTTTTTATTTACTGTACCAGCTACTATCATTAAGTCACTTTGTCTTGGAGAAGGCCTAAAAACTTCAGCTCCGTATCTTGCGGAATCAAATCTTGCCATTCCTGTAGCCATCATTTCAATTGCACAGCAGGCAATTCCAAAAGTTAAAGGCCAAAGTGAGTTTGCTTGGCAATGCTTCAAAAAAATATCAGCCTGAGCAAATTTAAGGACTAGACCCTGACCTTGGTAATCAGCGTTTTCCAAGACTGCATCAGATCTTGTATTTTCAATAAATTTATCCATTTTTAAACCTTTTTTCTCTCCCAGTTAAAAACACCTTTATTCCAGGCATATACAATTGCAAGAGATAAAATTCCTATGAAAATAAAAAGTTCTAAAATCCCTCTCCAAGCTTCAACAGAATTAAATGCCACAGCAACAGGAAAAAGAAAAAGAATATCAACATCAAAGGCCAAAAAAATGAGGGCATAAAGATAATATGCAGCTCCATATCTGAAATTCCACATTTCCCCATATGGTTTCATACCACATTCATAAGTATCTAGACTTTTAGATGAATCCCGTCTGCCAGGGGCAACTAGCAATGCAATTACAAAAGGTGCAAAAGCTGCAAGAAACCCTCCTATCAGAAAGGATATTATGTAAAGATAATGAATTAGCAATTCATCTGGCATTTACTCATCTCCATGTATCAGGTTTGTACCAAAGTTATACTTTATTAGTTCCTTAAATATGGCTATGTCAAGGATAAATATTTTAATTTTTGTTTAAAAAAATAAATATTTTTAACCAAAAGCCTTTAAGTATTCAGTTGGTGCAGCTTCTAAGTATATCTAACTTTTTTTCCTTGAACTCATTATGCTTTTTTTCAAAAAAGAATTCTTTTTCACCAAAAGCTGGCTCTAATTCATCTATCCATGAGGCATCTTTGTTGAATTTTGCAAAAAAAACCTTATTTACATGTTCTTTAATTCTTGACTGTACAAATTTTAAAACATAAACTTTTTCACCTTTTATTTCAGTGATATCCTCAACAAGAATTTTACCAATTTCGGCTGACATAGAAGGACCGCGTACAGTTCTTGCCAATCCTGAAACATTTCTATAGGCTTGGGTAAAAATTTCAAAAGCCTTAGCAAGAGAAATTTCAAAATATTTTTTCGACCCTGTGTCCCTTCCAACAAACATATAATATGGGATTGTGCCAAGCTTTAATTGACCCTTCCACATTCTTTCCCAAACATAACTATTGTCGTTTATATTTTTTATCAAGGGAGCCTGGCATCTTATCTGGGCTCCTACTGACTTTAGTCTTTTAACTGCTTTTTCAACGGCAGGAGTTTCAAGTTCTCTATAATGGGAAAAATGAGCCATAATTGCGAGATGGTAACCTTTGTTTGTTATTTTTTCAAAAAGCCTCATTAAGTCATCTGAATCTTTATCCCGATAAAATCTAAAGGGCCAGTTTGCCAGAGCTTTTGTTCCAAATCTTATATTAAGAAGATTTTCAGGTTTTTCCTTTAAAAAAGGTTCAATATATTTTTCAAGAACAGATGTTTTCATAACCATGGGATCCCCTCCTGTAAACAAAAGATCTGTTACCATGGGATTTGTTTTTATATATTTATGAAGACTTTCTCTTTCACTCGATGAAAATTTAAATTTCTGAAATCCTATAAATTGAGCCCATCTAAAACAATAGGTGCAATAACTATGACAAAACTGACCCTGAGTTGGGAAAAAAAGAACAGTTTCATCGTATTTATGCTGCATTCCTTGAAGAATTGTCTTATCCATAACCGGAACGTTTAAATCCATTTGTCCTGCAGGGTGAGGATTCATGCCTAAATGAATTTTTCTTACCTGCTCTTTAAATACATCCATTTCACCGTTTAAATACAACAATTTCAGTTGGTTATAGTTATCATCACCTATCATCCCCGGCTGGGGAAATGTCAACTGGAAAATTGGATCATCTGGAGCATTATTCCAGTCAATGAGTTCATCAAGAACATAACTGCTAACCCTAAAAGGAATTATATTAGCACAGATTTCAATTTCTTCTTTTATTTCAGGTGCCAGCTTATCGAGGTATTTGATTTTATTTAAAAAATTTTTATTGTAAAATTGAAAATTGAGTTTATCCATTGTGCCTCCTTGAATATTTCTAATTTTAGAAAAATCTAAACGCGAGATTTAAGTTTTGTTTGTAGGGTGAACGAAAGATATGAGAGTTTAATTGATTTGTCAAACAAAGACAAACACCAAATTCTTTTAAAACAATGAGTTATACAATTAAACAACTAGAATTTATTTTTATTTAAGACTTAAATAAAAGTATAAACCTGGTGTTTAAAAAATTTTTTAAAAAAACAACTTAATGCCAGGAGAGCAAACAAAGAGAAAATCAAAGCACTTAAGCATTAAACAACTTTGACTTTAAAGGGGGTTCTTTTTAATTACAGCCTTTTTTATCAGACCCATCTTGATAAAATTATTTCCTTCAGATGAGAGGTACAGCAAAGCAAAAATGGTTAAAATTTAACCTGGGGATAATTGAGATTGAAAATATTTTCTTACAATATCAAATTGAAGCACCCCCAAGATAAGCTTGCAAAATAAGACGGCGACCATAAAATGTTTTTCTAAAACAAAAAGGGTTAGCTTACTTGTCCGAATAGAAAAAATCGGCTAAAAAAGATGCAATATATTGCTAATCTAGATATAAAACATCTTTGAAATATTCTTGCGGGCAAACAAACCGTTAAAGCTTGTGGAAATTTTCCAACAGCAAGTCTATGAACCAAAAATCACCCTATTAAATCTGAGATCCTCTTCCTTTTAAAACATCTTTTTTCCCTAAAGAGTATTCCCGTATGTTCATATTTTTTTCAAGCTTATGGATTCTTTCACCCGCTTTTAAAAAATCCTTTCTTGACAACTTTATTCCTGTTAAAGCTGTAAAAAGTTTGGAATAAAGGCTGAAGTTAACAAGGGAAATTGCAAGGGCTGGAAACCTTTTCACAAAAATATTCAAAGTTAATTTAGGACAATATTTCAACAAAACGGGATTACGAGCATAGAAATAGGATGTAAAACAGCAGATACCAAGTGAATTTACAGCACAAAAAACATTTTCAAATAATTTAATAAAGCCAGGTTGTGACCTAAGATTATCAATCTTTAAAAGTCTAAAAAAAGAATCAATTGCAATCTCATAAAAAGAAAAACTAAAGGACCCGCTATTTAGATCATGAAAATCAATTTGAGAATCAGGCAAAGCCTCGTTCATAAAAGCATCCATTTCCCTTATTTTCATCTTAGTTGTAAAATCTTCCTGGTTGTATTGCCTTAAAAGCTCTTCTAAACCAAGACCTGCTTTTACTCCTTCACCTCTTGAATATGCAATCTCATATAAAAAATCCTCTATCCCTTTATAGGATTCAGTTTTCACCTGAAAATCAAGGCCACACTTTTCTGAACTTCCCATTATCCAGCCAATAGTTCTTCCTGCTAAAATTGTATCCATCCCCATTTTTGAACAGATTTCATTAAACTTAGCCGTTATGCTTGAGTCTGAAGTTTTAAGGTTTGTGCCAATAACTGAAGCTGCTCCAAGTTCAATCAGGCTTTTTTTGTCCTCAGATGAAACTTTATAAGGTTTTCGTTTTGTAAATATTTCACTGAAAATTTCGCCTAAATCAGAAGAAGATTCAGGCTTAAAACTTTTAAAAAGATATGAACCGGCTTGGTTTTGATTAGTATATTTATTTGCTTTTTTTCTAAGTTTATTAAGCTTTTTCTTATTTGCAGGAAGAATTTTATAATCTCCGCCTTTTACAACAACTCCTTTTAAATTTTTTGAACCCATTACAGCACCAAGGCCTTCTTTTCCAAAAAAGCTATTCCCTGATCTAATATTTGCAAACTTTACCCCGTTTTCACCTGCTGGTCCAATCACAAGGGCGGCTTCGTTTTTACCTTTTACAAGTTTTTCCTGGGACTTTTTTGTGCTAAACCCCCAAATAGCTTCTCCATCTTCAAAGTAAGCACCATTTTTATCAATTTTTAAGATTATATGCTTTCTACTTCTTCCTTTGATTATCAAACCATCCCATCCTGCTGTTCTAAGCTGAACTCCAAAAGAACCGTTGCAGAATGAAGAATTAAACAAATTTGTAAGAGGAGATTTGGCAACTGAATAAAACCACCCAGAACAGCCTCCTTTTGCATCCGTTAAAATACCAGGGACAATTGAGAGGATGTTTTTTTCGCTAAGAGGATCAATCCCTGGATTTATTCTGTCAAACAACAACTTTAACCCTAAACCTTTTGCTCCAATATAGAGTTTTCTTTCCTCCCTTGAAACCTCAAAAACATTCCAGGTTCTTGAAGATAAATCAACTTCAAGAACTTTATTTGAAATTCCAATATTTTTTTTAGCCATAAATATTTTTATCCTGATTTTAAAATGCTTTTTTCAAAATTCCCATTGCATCTTCATGACTCATCTCCTCTGGATTCATCATCAAGGCACCGTCATTTATTGTCTTTGTTGCAATACTTTCAAACATGTCTTCTGTTACGCCAGCTTCTTTCAATCTCATTGGAAGAGATGCTTTTTCATTGAGCTTTCTTTGTAAATTTCTCAAATTTTCAATAAATTTAAAAGCTCTGTTTTCCTTTGAAGTATTTGAATAAATTTCAGGGCCGGAAAGAGGCAAAAGAAGCTCACTTAAACTGTCTTTGATTTTTTCAAAACTATATTCAAGCCCATAGGGAAGAAAGATAGACATTGCCACTCCATGTGGAACCTTTGCAACTGCACCTGTTGAATGACCAAGAGCATGAATTCCGCCAACCATTGAATTTGAAAATGCAATTCCTGCCATAGTTGCAGCATTTGCCATATTGAGCCTGGCTTTACGATCCTTCCCGTTTTCCACAGCAGCCAAAATATTTTCACTTATAATCCTTATTGCTGAAAAAGCATAGGCATCACTTATGGGATTTTTCTGTAAACATGTATAAGCCTCTATTGCGTGGGTTAAAGCGTCCATCCCAGTTGCAGCTGTAATTTTAGGAGGCATTGTTTCTGTCATTCTAGGATCAATAACTGCAAGGTTGGGAAGAAGGTAGTCTGAAATAAATTCCATTTTAACTTTTTTTTCTTCATTATAAATAACAGCGACAAGAGTAGCTTCTGATCCTGTTCCCGCCGTTGTAGGAACAACTATCAAAGGTTTTAAAGGTTTTTTAAGTAAGTCTGTACCTTCGAATTCCATCAAGTCATCGGAGTTTTCAGTTACAAGAATATTAGCCCCCTTGGCAGTGTCAATTGGAGAACCTCCCCCCACCGCAATTAAGGAATCACATTTTTTTTCTCTGTAAACCCTTGCAATATCTTTAACAACTGAATTTGAAGAATCAGGAGGAACATCCGAATAGATCCCGCCTATTTCAACACCGCTGTTTTTAAAAGAGTTTATAAAAACTTTAATTAATCCTGCATTTTCAACACCCTTATCTGTAACTACAAGAGGACGCTTTGAGTTTAAAAGTTCAAGTTCATAGGGAAGGTTGTCTAACGCTTTGTTTCCAGATATTATTTTTACCGGATTATAAAACTGATAGTATGATGGAAGCATTTTTTTCTCCTTATTTAAAAACTTTTATAAAAAATGAATTATATAAAATTTAAGTAAGCTGATAGCTGATTAACAACCCCTAACCAGCCCTATTGTATAAAAATAGAGTCTTTTTGACATTCTTTTCGAAAAGCTTATTTTCGGGATTCTCCTCATTAGATTTTTACAAAGAAAATCAGGGTAAAGATAGGCAAGAATTCTGTTTAAACACCTTGTAAATGACATTGCCTTGGCAACATCGCCAATTACAATAAACCTGCTTTCTGAAAAACCCTGGGGAACTCCCATTAAAGGAGTAAGAATAAGAAAAGCTGATTCTATATTTTTAAAATTTACTGATAAATTCGGTTTGTTTTCCTGATTTGAAGATGCCTTTAAATTACCACTATTTTTTGTTAAAAAAAGTTTTGGCCCATGGGGAAGAACATTAAGTTCAAGTATAAACCCTTCCGGCCAGGCTCCAACCTCACCCATAATTTCATGATCATGCTTTGAAAATACCTGAAAAGCTCTTCCTAAAATCACCATTACAACTTTGCATACAGCGGTTTTAAACCATTTTCTGCCAGGTTTGTAACTTTTAAATTCTGACATCTTCTTCCCCCTTTGTGTTTTTAAACAAAATTTTGATTAACTCCACATATCTTTTGCTTGAAACTTCGTTTATGGAAAGCAGGTTCTGAATAACAAGTCCATCAACAGCCGCTATAAAAAAACTTGCAAGAGCATCTGGATCTCTAAGATCTGGAACAACCTCATTCAAACCCCGGACAAGCATTTTTTTCCATCTCCCGTAAATATAACGAAACTTGTCCAAAAGCTCTCCTTTTTCAGTTACAGCTTCACGAACTAAATAAATATGGAGCCTGCTCCTTGTTATTGAATCAGGCACTGTTTCAAAAAGTTTTCCAACTATTTCTTCAGGTGGATCGCCTGTGTTTAAAAGATTTAAAAGATTTTGAGTAATTTTTTCCATATGCATTTCAGTCACTGCAAAAACAAGATCGTTTTTAGTTGAAAAATGATAATACAAGGTTCCTTTGCTTATCTTTGCCTTTGAAGAAATTTCAGCCAGTGATGTTTTTTCCACACCTTTTTCAGTAAAAAGCTTTGAAGCAGATTTTATTATATTTTTTTTCATCAAACTATCCGTTCGGTCGGCTGACCGACATAAGGTTAAAAAACAAGGCATCTGAGTTTTTTTACAAACGCCTTATTATTTGTGTATATAAAAATAAAAATTATTTCAGTCAAGAAAGAAGTTAAAAAAAGATAAAATTTATCGTTTATCTCTCATTTCTTCTCTTATTTGACTTAGATCTTTTTCCAGAATTTCCCGCCCAAGAGCATTTCCTTCTTTAATTATCAAAATTGCAAGCCTATGCATATACTCTCTTCTTTCTTCTTGGCTTCTTCCAGGATAATTCCTAAATGTAAGCACAACGCCAGCAAGGGACGCAAAAAAAGCATGGGTAAAAAACCTTATATTTGAAACACCTTCAGCCTTATTAACTGCTTTATCAAACATATTGAGGAAATATCTTTGAACTGCGTTAAATTTCTTCAAAGCCCTTTGATTAACCTCACCTCTTATCATAAAATGGCACATCATCTGGAAGGTTGATTCGTTATCTATAAGATAATCAACTACAGCTATTGCAAGTTCATCTAAAGTACCGCCAGCAGTTATTCTTTTTTCGAGCTCGCCTTCTATCTTATTTATATCCTGAATAAGGGCTTCTACAAACAAATCATCCCTGCTTGGAAAATATCTATAAATAGATGCGGCAGAAACCCCTGCTTCTGCTGCTATATCCCTCATTCCTATTTCATGGAAGGATCTTTCATCAAAAAGTGTCATGGCAGCAGAAATTATAAGCTGCTTTCTCACTTCTCTTTCATCCTCCCTAAGCTTCATAAAAGTTGACTGTTGAGTCATTAACAGGCCTCCTTAAAAATTTATATATATATGTACTGACACATATTAATCTGAGTTAATTGAGGAAGATAAAAAATGATTTTCCCTAGTCAGATTCAAAACTTAAGCCTCAAAAACATCAATTCTGAAAGTTAACTTTTTTACCTGACTTAAAACAAACCCCAAGCCCCTAACATTTAACAAATAAATCCAATTAGTTTTATTCAATATAAATAAAATTACGGAGATGTTAATAGCTAACACTTTAACAAATAAATTACAAACAGCTTGGACAATCTTTAACTATGGCTATTCACTTCTGCAAAATCACACAGTTTTCACGCATTTTTTACCTGCATCACTTAAAGCAAGAAAAAAAGCTCCCACAGCCAGTTCAGCACAATGAGTTTCATCTTCAGGCAAAGTTTCAAGGTATTCTACAAGGTCTTCAGGAGTAGTTTCCCAAGCCTCATCAAAGTCCTTACCTTCTACAAGCTTTGAAAGTGCAGCTGAGCATGCATTTGTGTTTATACATCCATCAATCTGATATGAAAGAAACTTAATTTTTTCCTCACTGATTGTAAGATACATTGAAATTGTATCCCCGCATTCTCCTGTTTTAGAACCAAAACCATCAGGATTTTCCACATATTCTGCTCTGTCTGTGCTGAAAGCCATTTCAAGAAATTTTTTTGAATGTTTTTCAAAAAAACCTTCTTCAATACCATGCATTTTATACCCCCAGATACTCAAATTAAAAAAATTAATATACATTATGCCAGATACCAAGGCAATTGATTTTTAGTCTCACTAATAAAAATTGAATGCTCTGTCAAAATTTAAATTGCTTTTCACCTTAACTTTCTACTATTAAGCATATAAAATCCAGTACAAAAAAAAAGCCCCCTGATAAAACCAGAGGACTTTTTTAAACCAATAAATAACACAGCATAAGGAGAATAATTGTTATTAAATTTGAGCTTAATTTTATTTTAAAAGAACTCTATAATAAAAGTTTATATAATTCAACTAAAATTCAGTTTTTGAAATTTAAAAACAAACTAAATTAATTATTTGCAAAAACTTATTTAAGAGATAAAAATCTTTATCAATGCAAGTGATTTAAGATTTTTTCCATTTTTAATTTCAATTAAATACCGGCTTGAGTCTTCTTCTTTTTCTGAAAAAACTTTAAGTCTATCATTATATAAGGAATCATTTAAATATAAAATTTCAATTTTTTTTAAATTTTTATTTTTAAAATCATCTTCATCTATACATTCTTTTGCCCATTTTAAATAAGAAGTATTATTCACATGGTTGTTAAAATCTATATCATCTCTTAAAGCTTTGAACTCCGATTTTAAAACAGGATTTAAAGGGCTTTTAATTTCAGCTGCAAAAACTTCAGGATTTTTTGGTTCAAAGCAAAACTTTTCTTCAATTGTTCTATCTAATCTTGAAGGCCTTTTAGTCTTTTTATCTACAATAACCCAGGAACAAAGACCTTTTACAAAGACGTCATTATTTGAATCCAAAAAATCAAACCTTCTCATCTCATAGAGCTTTTTAAAAGGATATCTCCAGGTTCTGATTTTAAAGACTTCATCCCAGAAAGGTCTTTTTTTAAATTCAAGCTCATACCTGTGAACAACCCAGATTTTTCCTTTTTCTCCAAGGTGGAGAGCTGAAAGACCTAATTGATAAGAATGCCTGCTTGCAATATCCTGACATAAATTTAAAATTTTAACTGCTTTTATCTGACCTTTAAAGTCAACATCAGAATATAAAACTCTAAAATCTTCTTCAAAAACATCTTCACACCCAGGCATTTAATTTCCTTTTATAAAATTTCATTTCTCAGCTCACAAAGCAACAGGCCTTGATCAATTATTGCCCAAAAGTTTTTTTTCTAAGTAATTCAAATCAATTATTTTAACCCCTAAACTTTCAGCCCTGTCAATTTTTGAGCCTGCTTTTTCACCGGCAATAAGATAATCTGTGTTTTTGCTTATGCTATTTGAAACCTTACCGCCCATATCTTTAATAAGTTTTTCAAGCTCTGTTCTAGTATACCCTTCCATTTTACCTGTTATCACAAAAGTTTTATCAGTGATTTTTGTTTGTTTGGATGGTTGTTGAAAGGTTAAATTTTCTATTTTAATTCCACAATTAAACAAATTTGATATTATTTTTTTGTTTGTTTCATTTCCAAAAAAAGATTTTATTTCCTTTGCTGCTTCAGGACCTATGCCTTCAATACTTAAAAGCTTTGTTTCTTCTGCACTTAAAAAATCATCAAATGTTTCAAACTTTGAGGCTAAAACTTCAGACATATGTTTTCCTACATTTTTTATCCCAAGAGAATAAATAAACACATCAAGAGTTGTTGTTTTTGAATTATTTATTGAATCAATAAGATTTGATGCTGATTTATCTCCCATTCTTTCAAGTGCCGAAACCTCGTCTTTTGAAAGCTTGAAAATATCAGAAAATTCTTTTACCAACCCTTTACTTACGAGTTGTTCAACTGTTTTTTCTCCAAAACCGTCAATATCAAATCCTGATTTTGAAGTAAAATGCCTTATTTTTTCCTTAAGCTGGGCTGGACATGAAAGATTTACACATCTGTGTGCTGCCTGCTCTTCATCTTTTATAATTTGTTCACCACATGAAGGACATTTGGCTGGCATTTCAAATTTAAGCTCTTTACCAACTCTTTTTGATTTAACGACTTTTATAATTTTTGGAATTACATCCCCTGACCTTTGAACAAAAACACTGTCCCCAATTCTTATGTCTTTTCTTTCAATTTCGTCCATATTATGAAGGGTAGCTCTCTTTATCAAAGCTCCTGAGATTTTAACAGGCTCAAGTTCTGCAACCGGCGTAAGCACACCTGTTCTTCCCACCTGAACTGTTATATCCAGAATTTTTGTTGTTTCCTCCCTGCCTGGAAACTTTATTGCAATTGCCCATCTTGGGGCTTTTGAAGTGGCTCCAAGAATTTGATGAAATTTGAAATCTTCAACTTTTACAACAGCTCCATCAATTTCACAGGAAAGACTGTCTCTTATTTCAAGATAATTTCTATAAACTTTTATTACTTCTTCAGGGGACAAATTATATTTATTAAGTTCATTTATTCTAAATCCCATTTCCTTTAAATCTAAAAACATTTCTTCAAAAGAGCCATATAAGATATCAGTTTTGCCAACCCCGTAAACATAAATTTCAAGAGGTCTTGAAGCTGTAATTTTTGAATCAAGCTGCCTTAGTGAACCCCCTGCTGCATTTCTTGAGTTGGCAAAGAAAGTCTCACCCTTTTTTCCCCTTTCAAGATTAAGTTCTTCAAATTCTTTCCTTGGAATTATTACTTCTCCTCTTGCTTCAAAAATACCTTTTACATGTTTGGAAAGTTTTAAGGGTAGGGTTTTTATGGTTTTTACATTTTCTGTAATATTTTCCCCAATATATCCATCCCCCCTTGTTGCAGCCCTTAAAAAAACCGAATCCTCATAAATAAGAGAAACTGCAATTCCATCAAGTTTTGGCTCTATTGAATATTTTATTTCTGAAGTTTTTAAGTTTTTTACAACCCTTGAATGAAAATCTAAAAACTCTTCTTCATTTAAAGCGTTGCTCAAACTCATCATTGGAATAAAATGTTTTACTGATTCAAATTTAGAAAGGGGTTTGGAACCTATTCTTATTGTAGGAGAATCAGGAACTTTAAACTGGGGATATTTTTCTTCAAGTAAAATAAGTTCTTTTAATAAAGAATCGTATTTTGAATCTGAAATTTCAGGATCATCATCTATATAATATTTTTTAGAATGATAATTTAATTCTTTAACAAGATTTAAAATTTTATTTTTAACTTTATTTTCTGACATAGTCTGCTGCCCAGTTAATAATTTTTTTTCTTGATTCATTAAACTCCTTTGATTTAAACCCTTGAACCCATTTCTTGCCTGAAACAAAATCTGAAACAATATTTATACAAATAAGATTGATATTTAAAAATTTAGCAGCATGGTAAAGTGCAGAATTTTCCATTTCAACACAGGTTGAGCCCTTGTTTTTAAAGAAATCAATTTTCTCCCTTGTTTCACGAAAAATTGCATTTGTAGTCCAGATTTTTTCTTCCTTAAACAAAATATTGTTTTTATTTAAACTTTTTTTAATTTTAACTTGAAAATCTGAATCAAATTTTATTTCTTCATCTAAAGCATAGCTTTTATATGTTGAATCTTCATATTCAAAGGATGAAGGAATTATTAAATCCCCTAATTTTAAATCAGAGCTTAAACTTCCACACCATCCAATTGCTAGAATATTATCTGCTCCTGAACAAACAAGAGACTCAAGCACAGCAACAGCATGAGGAGCTCCAAAATAAGGGCCTGCAATAAACCCTGAGTCTGAAGAGTAAACCTGGCTCATTAAAAAACCAAAACCTCTTTCCTTAAATGAAATGTTCTGGCGTAAAAAATCAAAATCTTTTTTTACTGCAGATAAAACTCCTTTTCCAGGAAGAGGTTTTTTAGATAAAATTAAAGGTCTTACAAGCCCTTTAGAATCTCTTTTATTCTGGTAAGGCAAGATCCTGGAGCTCATCTTTTAATTCATCTATTATTTCATAAAGCCAGATTATATCTTCAACACTAAGTCTTCCAGCACGCCTTGGAGCACCTTCAGTACCATCCTTTTTCATTATAATTCTTGGACCAATTTGAACTTTTGGCTCTCCTTCAGCATATTGATTTATGGAAACAACAAGACCTGTTTCTTCAGATCTCCATTGTTTTAATAATTTGTCTTTTTCAGGATCAAAACCTGCCATAATTTACCTCCTCAATTTTATTAACCAGATATTCTTGAAAAATCTGCAAACCCTTTAAAAATATTTGAAATATTTGATAAAAGAGCAATCCTATTGTTTTTTATTTTTTCATTGTCTGACATTACCATTACATGATCAAAAAAACTGTCAACCTCATCTTTTATTGAAGAAACCTCAAATAGAGCTTCTTTTATTTTACCTTCGCTTACAAAAAGTGCGGACTTTTCTTTTATATCTTTTGCCTTTGAATAAAGAGCTTTTTCTTCACTGGATTCAAAAAGAGACTCATCAATTAAATCAGTTTCTATTTTGATTTTTTTAAGAATGTTTTCCACTCTTTTAAATCCGCTTGCTAAAGTCGCAAAAGATTCCTTGTCCTTTTGTCTTAAGGCAGTTATTGCAGAGACCCTTTCCCAAACATTTGGAATTAAATCAAAGTCTGCTGAAATTACAGCTGAAACAAGATCTCTTAAATATCCTTCATCAACAAGAATCTGCTCCATTCTTACAGCAAAAAACTCCATAACTTCATTTAAAATAATATCTTTATCTTTGGTCATTAATGAAGAAAACTGCTCAAGTGAAAAAGTTACCATTTCTTTTAAGGAAATAAATCCTTTTTTTGCTTTTAAAATCTGAATAATTCCAATGCATTGTCTTCTTAAGGCATAGGGGTCAGAGGCTCCTGTTGGGACAAGACCTATGGAAAAACACCCACAGATTGAATCAAGTTTGTCTGCTAAAGAAACACAATACCCAGATTTTGTTTCAGGAAGCTTGGCTCCAGCACTTACAGGCATATAATGCTCTTCAATTCCTATTGAAACTTCATCTGGATAACCCATGTTTTTTGCATAAATTCTTCCCATTATTCCCTGGAGTTCTGCAAACTCATCAACCATTTTAGAAACAAGATCTGATTTAGATAAACTTCCAGTAATTTTGGCATTTTCAGTTTCATTTTCATCAAATCCAAGTTTTTCACAAATAAACTCAGTGTTTTTTTTGATTCGTGAAACTTTTTCTCCAATTGAACCAAGTTTTGCCTGAAACATTACATTTTCAAGTTCTTTATTCCAGGTTTCAAAATCTGCTTCAAGATCAGCATCAAAGAAAAAATCAGCATCTGAAAGCCTTGCTCTTAAAACCTTTTCATTACCTTTAATTACAATTTCATCTTTTAAGGGTTTTATATTTGAAACTGTAATAAAATAAGGAAGCATTTTTCCATTCTCATCTAAAACTGCAAAATATTTCTGGTGATTTTTCATTGCAGTATATAAAACCTCATCAGGAAGTTTTAAAAATCTTTCTTCAAATTTTCCTGTAAAAATAACAGGATATTCTACAAGGTTGGTTACTTCATCAAGAAGCCCAAGGTCTTCGTATACCCTGCCGCCCGCTTCTAAGCCTGCTTTTTTAATTTCAGATTTGATAAAATCCCTTCTTTTTTCTCTGTCTGCAATTACAAAAGCCTTTTTAAGCTTTTTTTCATATTGATCAGGATTTTCAATTACAAGCTCTCCGCTGTGATGAAATCTATGGCCTGTAGTTGACCGGGAAGACTTTATCCCCTCAACTTCAAATTCTATAAGTTCACTGCCGATAAGGGCAATAAAGCCTTTTACAGGTCTTGCAAATGTCAAATCAAGATCTGCCCATCTCATGCTTTTAGGAAAAGGAATTTTTGTAACAAGCTCAGGAAGAAGCTTTTTTAATATATCTTTTGTTGAAAAAACATCTTCATTTTTAAGTACAAAAATATAATTTCCCTTTTTAGTTTCTTCAATCTGAATATTATTTGGTAAAACACCATTTTTTTCGGCAAACTTAATTCCTGGAGTCTGAAGTTTTCCATCCTTAAAAGCAACTTTTTCAGGAGGCCCCATAATTTTTGTCTGAGCTTTTTTTTGCTCGGAGGAAATTTTATTTATAATAAGGGCAAGTCGTCTTGGAGTTGAAAATTTATAAACTTTTTTAAAATCTATTCTTTTATCTGAAAGATTTTTTTCAAGGAATGAAGACATAAAATCAAGAGCAGGTTTTATATATCCTGCTGGAAGTTCTTCTGTTGATATTTCAAATAAAAAATCAGTCATATCCTAATTTCCTGTATTCTGTTTTTTAAGCAAAGGAAACCCCATCTCTTTTCTTTGTTCAAGATAAGCTTCTGAGCATTCCCTTGCAATCTTTCGTATCCTTCCTATATAGCCTGTTCTTTCAGTTACACTTATTGCCCCTCTTGCATCAAGGAGATTGAATGTGTGTGAGCATTTGAGACAAAATTCATAGGCAGGAAGAACCACTTCTTCTTTAATGAGACGGTGTGCTTCAGACTCGTAGCTTGAAAAAAATTCATGGAGAAGAGAAACATTTGCAAGCTCAAAATTATATTTTGACTGCTCCACTTCCTGGGTATGGAAAAGATCTCCGTAATTTAGTTCATCATTCCATTTTAAATCATATACATTGTCAACACCCTGAATATACATAGCAATTCGTTCAAGACCATAAGTTATTTCCACTGAAACAGGCTTTACTTCAATACTTCCTGTCATCTGAAAATATGTGAACTGAGTAATTTCCATTCCGTCCAGCCATACTTCCCAGCCAAGTCCCGAGGCTCCAAGAGTTGGAGATTCCCAATCATCTTCCACAAAACGGATATCATGCTCAAGAGGATTGATTCCTAAAACTTTTAAACTATTTAAATATTTTTCCTGAATATCGGAAGGAGAAGGTTTAATTAAAACCTGAAACTGATAATAATGCTGGAGTCTGTTTGGATTTTCTCCATACCTTCCGTCTGTTGGCCTTCTTGATGCCTGAACATAGGCAGTTTTCCAGGGCTCAGGGCCTAAAGATCTGAGAAGAGTTGCATGATGAAAAGTTCCTGCTCCCACTTCAGTATCATAGGGCTGTGATATAAAACATCCTTCATCTGCCCAGTATTTTTGAAGATTAAAAATAAGATCTTGAAAATTCATAACAAAATTTTCCTTAAATATTTTGAAAATTAACCAAAAAACTTTTGGGAATAATTAAATGCCAAACTTTATACTAAAATTAAATTTCGTCCATGATAAAATTCAGTTGATCTAAATCATGAAAAACTCAAATTAAATGAGAAACTAAAGTTTAAATTGATTCAAACAAAAGCCCCTCAGATTCTGGCTTTGTATCAAGAAGCATTCCTCCTTCAATTTTTGAAAGCTTGCTCTTCCACAAAGATTTAAGGTTTAAAATGTCTTTTTGAGAGCCCACAGCCCAGACACAGCCTCCTGCTCCTGCTCCTGTAAACCTTGCTCCGCAATTATTTTGCTTTGCAAGTTCAAAAAGCTGTTTACCTGAATTATCAAGAACATCAGGAGTCATTTCAAGACGTAATTCAACTTCCCTATTTACAATTTCTCCAAGAGCTGAAAAATCTTTATTCCCAAAATAAAGACAAAACTCATGGGAAAGAAGAGCAATTTCATTCCAGATTTCTCTAAACTTACCTGATACAAATTGCTGTCTCCATTTTGTATTTACCAAGTGTGAATCATGGGTTTTTCCAGTATAGGCCACAAGAAAATGTTTTCCTGCATTTTTAAATTCGTTTTTTCTTAAAAGAGAAGTATTTGTAAAATCAGGCCAGGAAGAAACATCTGTCCAATGCCAGGCATTTGCACCTCCAAAAGCAGCACAAAGGTGATCTTGAAGACCGCAGGGGACTCCGGCTACTGCACTTTCAATTAAAAATGCCCTTAATGCAGCATTTTTTGCAAAAATTTTTTCTTTATTCAAAATTTTCATTAGAAGAGAAACAAGAGCCACAGAAAACACTGAAGAACCCCCAAGAGCACTTTTTGGAGGAGATGAAGATTCAATTTTAACTTCTAGGCCTCCACAATCAAAACAATCACAAATTGCAAACACAAGACCTAAATCATGATTATAAGGAGCTTCTTTGGACTTGAAAACAGCGTCTTCAAACCCTTTTGAACTTACTTTTATATAATCTTTTTTATATGGATTAAGACTTACTTTAGTTCTAAGGTCAATTGCCATATTAAATGTTACAGGATAAAGACTGGCCATTGGAAAACTAAAAGTATTTATATCAAGGGTTCCTGCAAAATCAATTCTACAGGGAGCTGAGGCAGAAAAGCTTTTTTTTTCTAATATTTCCTCTAAATTTATCATATTTTTTATAAACCCTTTTTTAAGTCTGCCCTGAAAATTATAAGGCTTTAGCTTCAAGACAATGGATAATTCTTTGTGAATTAAATTCTTTCCCTGTGCTATAGGAAAGAAAACCGCTTAAAAACCTTGTGCAGTCTTTAATGTTTTTTACTGAAAACCTTAGTTTTGAAGCCGTTTCAAATTGATTTTCCCTTATCCATAAAAGCTGCTTAACATTAGCTGCAGAAAGGCTGCCGTTAAAAAAATCAGAGCATTTGCAGCACAAGATTCCGCCCTTGTCAAATCTAAACTTAAAAGTTTTCATGTTTTTATCCATCTCTTTTCCGCAGGAAGCACAGCTTGAAAGCATGGGATCAAACCCTGAAAACTTTAAAAAATAAACTTGGAAATAAAGGTTTGCCGCCTGAGGCGAAATTTTATCTTTATTTAATACGCCTAAAAGAAAGACTAAAAGATTATAAATTCTTTCCTGGGGTGTATTTGCCCAGACCCAATTAGTGATTATTTCTGCCCAATAAGATGCAAACGCAAGTTTAAAAATATCTTGCCTTATTTTTTCAAAAGGGTCTTCAAGTATAACCTCTGTAAGTACAGGCATTCCTCCCCTTTTACTTGATGAATAAATTATTTTTGAAAGAGTATAGAGTTCTAGTTTGCCTGAAAATCTTTTTTTACTTTTTTTTGCATTTTTTGCAATGACTGAAACATTGCCAAATTCTTTTGTAAAATATGTAAGAATATAATCATAATCTCCAAACTCTGTTTTCCTTAGGAGTACAGAATCCAGGGGAACCTGTTCCATAAAAAGAAACTATCCTTATTCAATAATTGTTATATGCATATTCTGCTTAAGAGATTCTATCCACTTATCAAATCTTTTTCCAACTTCCTGGTCATATAGAATTCTTCTTATCTCAGGAGCTGCCTTTTCAAAATCTTTTTCATTTTTTTTCTTTATATCCGAGATGTAAAAAATCTGAATCCCCCTTGAAGTAACAAGAGGAGAACTTACTTCGCCTTTATTAAGATTTTCAATTACAGCTTTTATTGAATCTGAAAGGTCTCCTTTTTTAAAATAACCAAGATTACCAGACAAGACTTTCATTTCATTAAAATAAGATCCTGCTTCTGAAGAGATTTGAGTAAAATTATCTTGCCCTTCGGCTAACTGTTTTATATTTCCAAATATTTTTAAGATCTCATCCTTATCATTTTCATCAAATTGACCTGAAGGAATGGTTATATGCCAAATTTCAAAGGCTTCATCTCCCCCGTACTTTACCAAATTATCCTGGTAGTATTTTTTAACATCTTCATTGGTTACTACTATTTTTGATCTTACTTCATAATCAATAAGTCTTTTTTTTAAAATCTGTTGCCTTAATTTGTTTTTATAATCTTCAAGAGTCACCCCTTCCATCATAAGGGCTGACTCAAGCTCTTTTGTGGTAAGATTTTGCTCTCTTTTTATATTATCAAGAAATTGTTCCACAGTTTCTTCATCAACTTCAACTTTTGATCTTTTTGCCGCTATTTCAGCAATCTTTTCATCAACAAGATTTCTGAGCATTCTTGCCCTTACTTCAGCAATAAGCTCTTTTTCTTCAGCATCTGAGTATCCTGCTTGCTTGATTTTTTCAACAAAGGGCTCTATTTCTTTTTCAAGCTCCCTGTAGGTGATGATTTCATTATCAACTTCAGCAACCATCCTATCCACAAGCTTTTGAGCTCCAAAACAAACCTGAGCAGACAAAATACAAAAAAGTATTGTATATTTCAAAGTATTCATTATCAATTCCTGTTAAATTATAATCTGCCTTCTTTTAATACATCAGCCCAATTTTCTTTGACAATATTTATTTCTATAGTTTTCTTAAGCTCTTCAAGAAGACTATCGTAATCAGCCTGAATCGTCAGTCTTTTCACAGTATCCAACACAATTTCAGCAATTTCGTTGTTATTTTTAACATCTTCAGAGTTTAAATCATTAGCTTTACAATATTTCAAAAAAACACTTCTCAAATCTTTTTCATCAACCTCAATGTTTTTATTAATTATTGATGAAAGAGCTTTTTTAAGTGCCATTTCCCTTTTAAATCTTTTTTGAAAAACAGCAGTTTCAATTGAATTGTTTTTTAAAATCTCTTCAAAAACGTTGTCAGGATACTCCTTTTTTACTTCTTCAAGGTCATTAATAAATTCTTCGTTTGTATATTCAACCCCTTTTTTTGAGGCATAATCAAGAATCAGTTCTTCTTCAATTAACTGGGCTAAAACATCTTCTTTTAGTTCAGAAAGATTCTTTAACACATAATTGTGGGAATAACCAAGTTTTGTAATCTCAAAAGCAGCTTCAAAATCTTCAGTTGTAACTACTGAATCCCCTATCTTTACTATTACCTTGCCTTCAATTTCTTTTTTCCCAGCAGGACATCCCATAAATAAACAAGGGAGTAAAAGAATTAATATAAATTTTTTCATAAAAAACCTTGATAACCCTAAGTTGATTAATTTTTTAAAGTTTTTCACCTTAATTTCTGCAAACCTTGATTTAAATTAAAAAGAGTGTTTTTTGCTTTCAAAAATGTGGGTTTTACTCCGCCTGTGTCTATAAAAAGCTTTAAATCACCGTCAAATTTCCAACCTTTATTTTTTTCAACAAGCTTATTTAATGCCAAAGGACTATTAACATAATTTTTTGAAAAAATAAAAGTAAGACCGCTATTATTCATATCAAGCTGAACAATTCCTGTTTTCATACAAATTATTCTAAGCATGATTTTTAGAATAAGATTTTCAGTTTCCTGGGGAATCTTACCATATCTGTCAGAAAGCTCACTTCTAAACTCTTTTAAGTTAGTCAGCTCTGAAAGTCTTGAAAGTCTTCTGTAAATAATCATTCTCTGGTCAATATCTGGAATATAGGATTCAGGAATATAAGCACTTAAACCAATATTGATTTCAGGCTCAAGAGGTTCTTTTATTTCCTCCCCTTTAAGGTGTGATACTTCATTTTGTAAAAGTTTAAGAAACATATCATAACCTATTGCAGTAACATGACCTGATTGGGAAGCCCCTAAAATATCGCCTGCACCCCTTATCTGAAGATCACCCATTGCAAGCTGAAAACCTGCTCCAAGTTCAGAATACTGCATAAGAACCTTCAACCTTTTTTGGGCTTTATTTGTAAGTCGGTTTTCTTCTGGAACAAAAAGATAAGCATGAGCCTGGTTTCTTCCCCTTCCGATTCTGCCTCTAAGCTGATAAAGCTGAGAAAGCCCGAACCGATCCGCCCGATTTATAATCATTGTATTTGCATCAGGAATATCAAGTCCTGATTCAACAATAGTTGTACAAACCAGCAGATCAGTTTCCTTATGGACAAATTTTCTCATTGTTTCTTCAAGCTGCTTTTCAGGCATTCTGCCATGGGCCTTACCTATTCTTACATTGGGAAGAATTTTTTCAAGAAAAGAGCAGATTCCATCTATAGTTTCTATGCTGTTGTGAACAAAATAAACCTGGCCATTGCGTTTGATCTCCTTTAAAACAGCTTCTTTTATTACACTTTCCTCAAATCCTGAAATATAAGTATTAACAGGCTGTCTTGCCTCAGGAGGGGTTGAGATAATACTGATATCTCTTATTCCTGAAAGTGAAAGATGAAGGGTTCTTGGAATAGGAGTTGCAGTAAGGGTCAACACATCAACAAAAGCCTTGATTTTTTTAATTTTTTCCTTGTGCTTTACACCAAACCTCTGTTCTTCATCAATTACAAGAAGACCAAGGGAGTTAAATTTTATATCATTTTGCAAAAGCCTATGGGTTCCTATTACAATATCTGCCTCACCCGAGACCATTTTTTTAATAATTTCAGTTTGCTCTTTTTTGGTCTTGAATCTATTTAAAACAAAAATATTTACAGGGTAACCCTCAAATCTTTCTAAAAATGTCTTATAATGCTGTTCAGCTAAAATTGTTGTGGGAACAAGAACTGCTGTTTGTTTACTTTCACTCCAGGCTTTAAATGCAGCCCTTATGGCCACCTCTGTTTTTCCATATCCCACATCACCGCAAACAAGCCTGTCCATGGGTTTTTTGGAAGTCATATCACTTAAAACATCTTTAATAGCTTTAAGTTGTCCGCTTGTTTCCACATAGGGAAATCCTGATTCAAAATCTTTGAAAAGATCGTCTGGAGGACTAAATGCATAACCTGATTCAACTTCTCTTTTTGCATAAATAGAAAGAAGCTCCTTAGCAATTTTTTCAGCTTTTTTCTTTGCCTTTTCCTTGGCCTTTGTAAAATCCTTCCCACCAAGACGGTCAAGCTTTACCCTGGAATATTCAGCTCCAACATATTTTTGTAAAATATTGATTCTGTCCACTGGAACATAAAGTCTGTCATTGTCAAAATATTCTACAATGGCAAATTCACCTTTAAAACTTCCCAGATTTATTGTTTCAAGACCTTTATATTTTCCAAGTCCGTGTTCAGCATGAACAATTATATCTCCTAAATCAAGTTCATTAAGAGAATAAATTCTTTCACCGGCAAGCTTTTTAACCTTTTTTCTTCTTGAATATCTTACTCCAAAAATTTCATTTTCAGTGATAATTGAAAGACTTTCATCTTCAAAGGTAAAACCTTTGGCCAAATCTCCAGGAACAATTACAGGGTCTGCAGCCTTGATATTTTTAAACTCATCTTTTTTAAACAAATCGCTTTCATAAAGCTCAGCATCAACTCCATAAGGCTTAAGTACTGAAGAAAGCCTTTCGCATTGAGTTTTTGAAGAACATACAATTACAGGTAAAATGTTTTTTCTTTTTTGCTCAAAAACCCATTCAGAAAGCGGAGAAAGAGGGAAATCAGACCCTGTTTTTGCCTTAAGCCTTGATTTAACCCAGGAATTATCTTCAATTTTTAAAAACATTTTAGTGCTTTTTTCATTATTTCCCGGAAGATTTTTCAGGGTAATGTTTTTGAATTTATCAAGTTTTTCAATTGTTTTATTTTCAGATTCAAACAGATCTCTTGGATGGAGTATAAAAAATCCAGAATCAAGGGCATTGTAATAGTTTTCCTCATTTTTTTTATAAACTTCTTCAAAAGACTTTTCAAACATAGAAGGGTTTGAAAACAAAACAATAGAGTCCTTGGGAATATAATCAGCAAAAACAGTTTTTTCTTCATAAAATATTGGGAGAAGGGATTCTATTCCCTGAAAAGAGCCCTCGTTTTTTATTTTCTCAAGAACAGATTTTACAGCTTCAACCGAAACCTTTGAGTTGGCTCCTTTTTTTCTGATTTTTGAAAAAATTTTATCTTTTTCATCATCAGAAACAATTATTTCACTCACAGGTACAATAAAAACTTCTTTTATATCTTTAATTTTTCTTTGGGTTACCACTGAAAAAACACGGATTGATTCTATATAGTCCCCAAAAAACTCCAATCGTACAGGATCATCATATAGAGGAGGATAAAAATCTAAGATTCCTCCCCTTACTGAGTAATCACCTGGTTCTTCTACAATGGAGGCCCTTGAATATCCTGACTTTAAAAGCTTAGATATTATATCTTCCATTTTAATATCTTCACCCGCACCGTAAAGATCAACGCTTTCTTCAAGCTTTATTTTGGGGATCAGAAATCGGCAGGCTTCACTCCAGGGAATAAAAACAACTTTTTGAAAAAAACTTTCTTTCATTTCATACAAAAGTTTTATTCTTTGAGCTGTGGTTTCCATATGAAAGGAATCGGACTTTAAAATATCCTGATTATATCTTGGGAAAATTCTTAAATCTTTTTTATCCAGAAAAAAGCTTGAGTCTGTTAAAAGTCTTTCAGCTTCTTCTTCATCGTTTACAAAAACAAAAACAGGCTTTAAAAAAGATTTTTTTATTCTTGAAACAATATAGGCAATTACACCAGAATTTACTCCTGAGATTTCAAGGCTTTCAAAACCTCTGATTTTTAATTCTTCAATAAAATTCATTAATTTTTTTCTTGATTTTATTTTCGCTATGTTATTAAGACAAAGTTAATTGTTAACAATGTCAACAAATTGAACCTGATTTTGAGATGTAACAGAATTGATTTTTTTATTCTTCTACAAAAACAGACACAAAAACTTTTATTTGTAAGTTAAACTTAAGATTTTCATCGCTTTTCAAATATTGAATAATTTAAAATTTAAAAACTTTTAAAATTGGAATTTAAAACAAAATGCAAAAGCATTTTTTAATTAGTTGAGTGTATAATATTCAAGGCTGATTTCTTCTACATTTAAATTTCTTTTTTTTCAAGTGCCTAATATTTTAAGTACTTAAAGATAAAAAAGAATAAAAAGATAACTTGACGAAAAACAAATAAAAATATATTCCATCGAACTTTAGGACTTTTAAATTACCCTTGGCAAACAGTTATGGAGAATTGTAATGAAAAAGGCCAAAGCAGAACATCTTACTAAAATTACCAAAGAGATAGTCATTTCCCTTTGCAAAGAAAGCAATAATTCTCAAGACGATGGAACAGGCTATGTAAGCTCTGTTAAATCAGTGCTAGAAGGAATGAAATCATACCTTGAAGCACAGGGTAAATCTTTGGAATTTAAAAAGTTTTTTGAAAATCTATATAGCTTTTCAAAAAACATATGGATAGAGAGCATAATTAAAAACAGACTTAAAGAACCAGACGGCTCTCTTGCTGAAAAAGAGACCTTATACTATGATTATTGTTTTGAGCATATTTATAAAAAAGGGAATTTCCCCTTATAAATCCAAGTTCTTCCAGAAATTCAAATTTAGGAGTTTAAATGGCACTGACCAAAAATGACATCATCGAGCAAGTTTATGAGCTGGGTTTTAGCAAAAAAGATGCATCTGAGCATGTAGAAACCCTTCTAGAAATAATGAAATCAAGCCTTGAAAACGGAGAGGATATTTTAATCTCAGGGTTTGGAAAGTTCTGCATTAAGGAAAAAGAGGCAAGAAGAGGAAGAAATCCAGCAACAGGCAAAGACTTGATGCTTCCGCCAAGAAAAATTGTTACTTTCAAGTGTTCAGGTAAATTAAGAGAAAAAATCAACTAAACATTTGGCTGATAGAAATTGATTTTTTATTTAGCAAATACAAAGCCAATCGTAAATTCAGCAGATATTAATAAAATTAAGCTTTAGCCATCTTGAAAATAAAGTTTTTTGTTTTTGCACTGATTATTTAATAGTAAAGCTGAATATAAAAAACGGAATTTCATTTAAATAAATTCCGTTTTTTATTTACTGAAAACAAAGAAACAAAAAGAGTTAATCAGGAAAAATAAACCCTTTGGCTTTCATTTCATTTTCTGTAAGTTCTTCAAGCTCATGGGGGAGAACTATCCACTGATGTGACTCAAAAGTTTTATAATATTCATCAGGAAGCATATTGGCAACTCTGTTTTCAGGCTTATAATAAAGGGCTGCCATTGTAAGGGAAACATTTTTTTTATCAATTGTATTTAAAAGTTTATTTTTCACTCCCTCAAAAGTTTTTCCCCTGTCAAATATATCATCAATTACAATTATCCTTGTTCCATCTTCAACTTGACGAATTACCCCTTCAATATTATCTACTTCAACTTCATTGGAAGCATGATAAATACCTTTATAAGATTGTGCCTGAATGGTTGCATATTTTTTTCTTGTTTTGGTAAGCACGGTAAACACTTCCTGGATATATACCGAAACCTGGGCTCCTCCCCTTGTAATTCCCACAAATAAATCAAAATCAAGATTTTTTTTAAAAAGTTTTTTTGCAAATCCCCATGAATCGTTTTCAAGCATTTCCGGTGAAATAAAATATTTTTCAACTTTTTCTGACATCAATTTCTCCATCCAGATAAAAACATCGGCAAATTATTTAATATCCTATTATTGGAAAACTTTTAAAAACTTACCCATGCTTAATTTAAAATTTAGATTGTATTCAGTATTATATCAATAAAAGAGAAAACACCGATAATCCACATAAGAGGATGAATCTTCTTAATATTTCCAGAAAACAGCCCAAGGATACAATAAGAAACAAAACCAACAGCAAGTCCCATTGAAATACTATATGTAAGAGGCATTAAAATTATTGTAAGAAAAGCTGGAATCCCTGTATGAAACTTGCTGAAATTAATCATTCCAACATTTTTAAACATAAATACACCTACAATGACAAGAGCTGGAGCAGTTGCAAATGTTGGAACTATTGCAATAAAAGGGGTAAAAAGAAGGGCCAGAAGAAAAAGAAAAGCCGTTACAACACTTGTAAGCCCTGTTCTTCCCCCCACAGCAATACCTGCACCAGATTCAACATAGGTTGTTGTTGTACTTGTTCCAAGAAGAGCACCTGCTATTGTTGCAACAGCATCTGCTTCAAGAACCCTGTCAATTTTTTCAATATTACCGTCTTCATCAACAAGTTTAGCCTCATATGAACAGGCTAGAATTGTTCCAAGGGAGTCAAAAAGGTCAACAAAAATAAATGAAAAAATTGCCCCCCATAAACTCCATTTTAAAGCACCTAAAATATCAAGTTCCAAAAAAATAGGCCCTGGAGATGGGGGAGTTGAAATAAATTTTTCAGGCAAGGAGGCATCCCCTGTTATCATTGCTATAATGGTAACTGCAACTATTCCTATCAACATACTGCCCCTTACTTTCAAAACTTCAAGCACTGCAATTATTGCCAGACCTAAAAGTCCTAAAACAAGAGGAGTAGTCATTTTTCCTATTCCAACAAGAGTGGCGGGATTAGCAACTATAAGACCCATTCCTTTGAACCCTATCAAGGTTATGAAAAGCCCTATCCCTGCTGCTGTGGCAAGCCTTATTTCTTTTGGAATTGCAAAAACTATCCATTTTCTTATCCCCAAAAGTGTAAGAAGTAAAAAAAGAACCCCTGAAAGAAAAACAACACCAAGTGCAGTTTGCCAGCTTATCTGCTTTCCTATTACAAGGCTGAATGCAAAAAAAGCATTAAGTCCCATTCCCGGAGCCATTGCAAAAGGTACCTTTCCCCATAGCCCGGCAAGCATTGTTCCCAAAAAGGCTGCAAGTATTGTAACAGTAATGAGTGCACCTTTATCCATTCCTGTAGCGGAAAGAATATCCGGGTTTACAAAAATAATATAGGCCATGGTAAGAAAAGTAGTAGTTCCAGCTATTATTTCCTGTTTTACATTTGTTCCGTGGCTTTTCAGCCCGAAAAAATTTTCAATTAGTTTAAACATTTCTCCTCCCCTGAAAATAACTATGGTTAATTCTATTAAATACTAATCTGAAAAAGTTAAACACAAACAAAAACTTTTTCTACATTTATCCTTGATTTTTGTCAAAACCAATATCTTTAATTATTAAGCAAGCCACAAAAGACTATATTAAAAAACCCAATAAAAACAAATCAAGGCTAGTCAAATTTAAAGCTTCTTAAATAAAAAAATGCATCAGGTTTCAACTTTGATATTCCTGATGCATTTCAATAAAAGTTTTTAAATTTTTTATTAAGTTTAACAAAACTTCAAATTAGGCTTTTTTTCCTTTGTCAACAAAACTACCCATTGTTTTAACAAAACCTGTAATATCTGAAAGGTCTGTAGGTATAACAAGAGAGGTTGACTCTTTTGCAAGATTTCCAAATTGACCAATATATTGTTCTGCAATTCTTAAATTAACAGCTGCTTCTCCACCTTCTTCTTTTATTGCCAAACCCACAACTTTAAGACTTTGGGATATTGCATTTGCAACTTTTAAAATCTCCTGAGCATGACCTTCAGCTTCATTGATTCTTTTTTGCATTTCACCTTCTGATACAGAAATTGCTTCTTTTTTCATCCCTTCTGCCCTGTTTATTCTTGACTGTCTGTCCCCTTCAGACTCAGCAATTGCAGCTCTTTTATCCCTTTCTGCCTTCATTTGCCTTTCCATTGCTTCCTTTATACTTTGAGGAGGAACAATATTTTTCACTTCATATCTTGTAACTTTTACTCCCCATGGATCAGAAGCTTTATCAACTGCTGCAACAATAGTTCCGTTGATATTGTCCCTTTCTTCAAAAGTCTTATCAAGCTCCATTTTACCGATCACACTTCTCATGGTAGTCTGTGCAAGCTGAATTGAAGCAAACCTGTAATTATCAATTCCATATGATGCTTTATTGGCATCAAGAACCTGCATATATAAAATACCGTCAACTTCAACAGAAATGTTGTCTTTTGTTATACAAGTCTGAGAAGGAACATCTATGGCCTGCTCCTTTAAAGTGTGTTTGTATGAAACCTTATCAAGAAACGGAATCAGAATATGAAACCCTGCGTGAAGAGTTGCTCTGTATTTACCTAATCTTTCAACTACAAATGCTTCTTTCTGGGGAATCACCCTTGCTGTTTTTACAACAACAATAACTGCAAAAACAACAAGACCAATAATTATCAATGAATAGCCCGTCATGTTTATTCCTCTTTTTTAAATGGTTTTACAATAAGCCGTATGCTTTTTCTTCCTATTATTTGAACAGGTTCACCTTGTTTTATTTCAAAATCCGAATCTGCACCCCAGTCAGATCCTCGAAACATTACCTTACCCGCTGAATTTGGAGAAATATCAGTTGAGGCAACAGCTTTTTCTCCAACTATACCATTTGTTTCGCCCTCAGATACATTTTGTATCTTTCCTGTAAAGACAGAACTGAGTTTTTTCCTTAAAAAGAAAAGAAGAAGAAGAGACAACCCAAGAAAAACTGAAAGCTGAACATCCAGACTCATTTTGACTCCAAGGGTAATAAGGGCAACAGCCCAAGCTCCTAAACCGAAAAAAACTATAATGAACCCAGACGAAGCAAGTTCAGCAATAAACATGATTAAGCCTGCAATAAACCACAACACTTCTGGTTTTAGAAATAAATCAAACATTTTCACTCCGCTTATAAAAATTTATTGGTTATAAAAAACAAACCAAGTCTAAAAAAGATATAAATTTAACCTGGTTGAATTTTATACTAGATTCCCATTTTTAGGCTTTTATTTTTTTATATTTTATTTTGGAATTACCAAACCTGCAGGCTTAAGCTCTAACCAAGCTTTATATACATTAAATATTTTACAATTACACTAAATTTCTACTGATCACTAAGTGTCAATTAATAAAAACTGTTTGATTTCAAAAATAAAAAATTCTATATATGCTTTTTGTTGAATAAATGAAAACACAAGGGAATTTACCTTATCATGACAGAATATTACGGACTCGAACAACTTGAAGGCAATAATTTAAGCACCATAGCAACAATAGGAAATTTTGACGGAGTACATAAAGGTCATCAAGAACTTATAAAACTTGCCGTAGAAAAAGGTAAAGAAAATAATTTAAGGACAATGGCTGTCACTTTTCATCCCCACCCCATGAAATGTATAAAGCCGGGAAATCATCCTCCAACTATTACCCCCCTTGAGCAAAAAATTGAATTGTTAAATCACTTTGGACTTGATGATATTCTTATTATCAAATTTACAAAAGAATTTGCAAATCTTGGAGCGGCCCAATTTATTGAAGATATTCTTGTAAATACGCTTAAAGTAAAAGCTGTGGTTGTTGGTAAAGATTATATGTTTGGGAAAAGCCGCCAAGGAGATATCAACTTTTTAAAAGAATATGGAAAAACTCATAATTTTAAAGTTTTTGTTCCTGAATGGATCAAGTTATCAGACCAAAGAATCAGTTCAACCCTTATAAGAGAATCTGTAACAAGCGGAAAACTTGATCTGGCAAAATCAATGCTTGGCCGTTTTTATCAAATCAGGGGAAAGGTGGTTCACGGAAGAAACAGAGGGAGTAAATTAGGTTTTCCAACCGCCAACCTTGAGCTTATAGATGAACTTTGCCCCAAGACCGGAGTTTATGCTGTAATCCCCGAAATTGACAATGTAAAATATAAAGGAGTGGCAAACATAGGTTACAGTCCTACCTTTGGCGAGCAGAACTTTACAGTGGAAGTTCATTTTCTTGATTTTAAAGAAGACCTTTACGGTAGAAAAATAAAGGTAAGTTTTGTTCAAAGACTCAGGGGAGAAAAAAAATTTTCAGGTATTGAAGAGCTTTCAGATCAGATTTCCAAAGATATTGGCCAGGCAAGAAAAATTCTTGGTTCTATTGTATGATCTTCAATCCAAGGTAAACTAGCCGGAACTTCAAATTTCTTTGTTCACCCCAGATTAATTAAAAAGATTCTTCTTTTCATTTACATCTTATTTTTTATATATATTATATTTTGCAGATACTAAAGATGGAGTATAGAATATGTCAGTTTTAGATATTGTTACTTATCCTCATCCAGTTTTAAGGGAAAACTTAAAAGACGTTGAAACAATTGATGATGAGCTTAAAAAACTAGCTGAAGACATGGCAGACACCATGTACGAATCAAACGGAGTGGGGCTTGCAGCAAATCAGGTAAATTCAACAAAAAGAATAATCGTATTTGACCCTGATCCCGATCCTCAACTAAGAAATTATACTGTTCTTATAAACCCCCATATTGTTGAAACTGAAGGAAGCCAGATTTCAAAGGAAGAAGGATGCTTAAGCCTTCCAGAAATCAGAGCTGATGTTAAAAGATATGCAAAAGTAAAAGTAAAAGCCTTAAATCTTGAGGGCGAAGAAATTGAAATAGAAGACAATGAACTTGTTGGAATAATCTTGCAGCACGAAATAGACCATTTAAACGGAAAAGTTTTTATAGACAGACTTTCAGTTTTAAAAAAGAAGTTTTATCACAAAAAACTTGTGAAGCAGGCTCAATAATGGACTGGAAAAACTATAAAATAATTTTTATGGGAACACCTGAGTTTGCAGCTGTTCCTTTAAAAGCTCTTAAAAATCAAGGTTTTAATATCTGCCTTGCTGTTACCCAGCCGGACAGAAAAAAAGGAAGAGGGAAAAAACTTTTACCTCCTCCTGTAAAAACCAAAGCTTTGGAACTTGGAATAGAAGTATTCCAACCGGAAAAAATAAAAGAGCCTGAGTCAATAAAAAAACTTGAGTCATATTCTCCTGATTTTCTTGTTGTAGCAGCCTATGGGCAGATACTTCCAAAAAAAGTGCTTGATATTCCAAAGTTTGCACCAATAAATATCCATGCGTCTATTCTTCCATTTTACAGAGGAGCATCACCAATTCAACATGTGATTTTAAATATGGAAAAAGAAACTGGAATCACAACAATGTTTATGGATGAAGGCCTTGATACAGGGGATATTTTACATATTGAAAAAACAAAAATTAGTAAAAATGATACAACAAAAACTTTACACGACCGCCTGAGCATACTTGGAGCTGATTCAATAATTTACACTTTAAAAAATTTTAATCAAATAAAAAGACAAAAACAGGATGATAAGTTATCAACCTATGCTCCTCTTTTGAAAAAAAAAGACGGCCACATCAATTGGAAAGAATCCGCAGATAAAATTGAGGCAAAAATAAGAGCCTTTGATCCATGGCCTGGAACATTTACATTTTTAGATGATAACAGACTTAAAGTTTTTTCTGTTGAAAAAACATCAAACCAAAGCAGTGCAACTCCAGGTACAATAGTAAATACAGAGGAAACCAGACTAATTGTTTCATCAGGTGATTTTGATTTGATGATTAAGGAAATTCAGCCTGCCGGAAAAAAGAAAATGACTGCGGCTCAATTCCTGAAAGGTTACGACATCAGCCAGGGAGCAGTTCTTAATTGATAATTAAAGAAAATTTAAAAAAAAATCCAAGATATCTTGCAGTCTATCTTCTTACCTTGATTGAAACCAAAAATCTCATGCTTGATACTCTTGTAGCTGATCATGAAAAAACAATCAGCCAGATGGATCCAAAAGATAAAAGTCTTTTTTACAATATTTTATATGGAGTTTTAAGAAAAAGAGGCAATCTTGACAAAATAATTCAAAGAAATTCAGATAAAAACTTTAATAAAATTGACATTCCTGTCCTAAATGCCTTGAGAACAGGAATTTATCAAATGGTATATTTGGAAAAAATTCCTGTAAGTGCGGCAGTAAATACAAGTGTTGAAATTGTAAAATCCGGAGGTTTTAAAAGTGCCAGTGGATTTGTAAACGGAATTTTAAGAAACTTTTCAAGGGATTTTGATTCAAAAAAATTTTTTAAGTATGAAAAAAACTCAGCTGATTTTCCAAAATGGATGACAAAACGCTGGGAAAAAAGATTTGGGAAAAAAAACACTGAAGATTTGTGTAGTTTTTATAATGAAACTCCCCCCATCACATTGAGGGTAAATACAATAAAAACCACAAAAAAAGACTTATACGAACTTCTTTTGCCTGCTGCAGAAAAAGTTTGGAAAGATATTTCAGGCAAAAACTCTATTTCTTTAGTAAAACCCAAATTTACCATAGATAAGCTACCTGGATTTAAAAAAGGTTTTTTTCAGGTTCAGGATTTGGGAGCACAATATGTAACAGCCCTTCTTGATCCAAAACCAAATGAAATTATAATGGATGCCTGTGCAGGATATGGTGGAAAAACAGGATATCTTGCCCAACTTACCAAAGGAAAAGCAAAAATAACTGCTGCCGATTTAAACAAAGCAAAACTTGAACTATTAAAAGAAGAAATGTTAAGGCTTGGGTTTAGCAACTCTGTAAAAACCGCAGTAGTTGATCTTACACAGAGTTCTCAAAAAATTAAGTCAGAATATTTTGATAAAATCCTTGTTGATTCACCCTGCTCAGGACTTGGAGTTTTAAGAAGAAATCCTGACACAAAATGGAATAGAACTTTAAAAGACATTAAAGAATGTGCAAAAACTCAAAAACTCATTTTAAAAAACACAGCCCCTCTTTTAAAGAAAGGAGGACTTCTTCTTTATTGTGTGTGCTCCTTTGAGCCTGAAGAGACAACTGAAGTAATAAATCAATTCCTTGAGCAAAACAAAAACTTTAAAAGAGCTGAACTTGACCACAATGAAATAAAATATATTGATAATAATGGGGATGTTACAATTTTACCTTATATCTCAAAAACTGACGGATTTTTTGCAGCTTTCCTAGTAAAGGATAAAAAACACAGATTATGATTTCAAAAATAATTAAATTTATTTTTCTTTTAGTTATTTTTTCAATAATAACTGGTGTTTTTGCCTTTTTTACCATTCATTATCTTACAAAAAATCAGCCAGAAGTAATTGTTTCAGATTTCAGGGGAAAAGAGATAAGCTATTGCCTAAATCAGCTTGACTCACTTGCACTTATACCTAGAATAAAAAGCTTTGAATTCAGTCAGGTTGTTCCTGCTGATTATATAATTGATCAAGCTCCTCTTCCCGGAGAAACAGTGAAAAAAGGGCGGGATGTTCACCTCACAATCTCAAGAGGCCAAAAAAGCGATTTAATGCCTTTTTTATACGGTAAATTTATTGATGAGGCTAGAATAGAAATTTTTAAAAACGGAATAAAACTATCACATCTTTCCTATGTCCACCACGATAAAGTTAAAAAAGATCATATAATAGCATCTTCACCTTCCCAGGGAGTTTTCATAAAGTCAAACACAGATGTCTCCCTTCTTGTAAGTCTTGGGAGAAAACTCAAAGAATATACCATGCCAGATTTAACAGGAATGACAATTGAAGAAGCTGAAAAAAAGATAGCAAAAAGAAATCTTATTATAGATAAAATTGAATCAGTTTTTTCTCCAGACTTTAGGCAGTCTGTGGTTTTATCCCAAAAACCTTCGCAGGGTCTTAGAGTAAAAGAAAAAACCAAGGTAAGCCTTGTGATAAATCATATGGATACTCCTTCAATAATTTCTCCTATAATAGGAGCAAATGTTTTTTTATATAAGCTGCCTCCAAGTGTTTTAAAATCACATATAAAAACTGAACTTGAAATCTACAATAAAAAATTTATTATCCATGATGAATACTTTAGCCCTGAAGAAGAAATTAGAATAGCAATCCCTTTTGATCAGGATGCTGTTGTCACTATATATAAAGATAAAGAATTTACTGATGAGATCGTTTTTAAAGCTTTTAAAATAAATAAACCAAATAACTTCTTAACAGATTTTGATAAAATCAATAATTTTTTTTAAATTTCAAAGGATTTGTAATGAAAAAAATAATTGCCCCCTCAATTTTATCAGCTGATTTTTCAATTCTTGGCAAGGAAATCTCTGATTCTGAAAAAGCAGGTGCAGACTGGATTCATATTGATGTAATGGATGGACAATTTGTCCCAAATATCACCTATGGTTCAATAATTGTTAAAACATGCAAAAAAATCACCAACCTTCCCCTTGATGTTCATCTTATGATAGAAAAACCTGAAAAACATATTGAAGAGTTTGCTAAAAGCGGCGCAGATTATATTTCTGTTCATTCAGAAACCTGTCCTCATCTTCACAGGGTGGTTCAGCAAATCAAAGAAAACAATGTAAAGGCAGGTGTTGCCTTAAATCCTTCAACAGATCCTGATGTTTTAAAATGGGTTATCGAAGACCTTGATTTTGTTCTTGTAATGAGTGTTAATCCAGGTTTTGGAGGACAGAAATTTATAAAAAACTCTCTTGATAAAATTAAAATAATAAAACAAATGATCAATGATAAAAATCTTGATACTAAAATTCAAGTTGATGGCGGAGTTAATTCAAAAACAATAAAAGATATCTCCAAGGCTGGAGCTGATATTTTTGTTGCTGGTTCTGCAATTTTTAACAAAGATGACTATAAAGAAGAAATTGAAAACCTAAAATTTCTTGCAGGTTCCAAATGAAAAAACTTCTTGTAATAAACGGTCCAAACCTTAATATGCTTGGAAAAAGAGAGCCTGAAATTTACGGTGAGCAAACTCTTGAAGAAATTAATTCAGAGCTTAAAAAAATATCTGCTGAGCTTGGAATTGAAATCTCTTTTTTTCAGTCTAACCATGAAGGAGAAATTGTTTCAAAACTAAATCAAGAATTTGGCAAAATTGATGGCTTAATTATAAATGCAGCAGCCTACACCCACACAAGTATTGCTATAAGAGATGCTGTTTTAATGCATAAAATTCCTGTTTGCGAGGTTCATCTTTCCAATATTTATAAAAGGGAGAAAATAAGACATAAGTCATACCTTTCAGACATTTCAACAGGAGTTATCTGCGGATTTGGAAGTTTTGGATATCAGCTTGCTCTTAAGGCTTTATCCAGACTTATATAATCATGGCAAAACAAACATTTTTAAATCTCCCTTCTGATAAAAAAGAAAAAATAATAAAAGTTTCAACAGAAGAATTTGCTTCAAAAGGTTACAAAGGGGCTAGTATAAACTCCATTGTACAAAAAATTGAAATTGCCAAGGGCTCAATTTTTTCCTATTTTGGAGACAAAGAAGGTCTTTTTTTATATATTTATAAGTTTGCAATTGAAAAAGTAAAAGATTACTTAAGGGATGTCAGAGAAAAAACTAAAAATGAGAATATTTTTGAAAGATTGAAAAAAATATTTGAATCAGGAGTTGAATTTACTGACAACCATCCAAATATCTACAGAATATATATAAGAATGCTTTTAAATTCAGACATTCCTTTAAGAAAGGATATTCAAAAAAAAATAAGAAAAGAAGCCCATGAATTTTTATGTGAGCTTCTTTATGATGCAAAAATAAAAGGTGAAATTAAAAAAAACACAGATATAAAACTTGCAGCTTTTGTAATTGAAGCTGTAATGGACAGATTTTTACAAACAAGAATTCTTCCATTTTTGGATCCAGGAGCAGATATTTTCGGAGCAAATAAAAAAAAGTGTGAAGAGCTAATTAATGAAATAATTATCATTTTAAAAACCGGACTTTAAATGTTTAAGAAAATACTTATTATTTCAGCTGTTTACGATGAAGTAAAACCTATTGTAAAACATCTGGGAAAAAGCAAATCAATAAAGAAACATTCAATGATTGTTGAAAAAGGAAAAATAAACAATAGAAATACAGATATCTTAGTATCAGGGCCCGGCATTTTAAATGCTGTTCATTCACTTACTCTTTATCTTGAAAACAATCCAAAGCCTGATTTAATAATCCAAACAGGATGTGCTGGAGCTTTTTTACAAAAAAACATTTCCATTGGTGATCTTGGAATTGCATCAAAAGAAATTTATCACCATCTTGGAGTGGAAAACCCAAAAAATCCAATTATCCCCTCCCCCCTTCCATTTTCTCTTACCAATGAAAATTTTCTTACTAATGTCTTTGAAACAGATAAAAACACAAGCCTTCAAGTTTTGGATATAATCAAAACAAAAACACAATATAAAGTGGGTTTCTATCCTTTTTTAACGGTTTCAGAAATCACTTCAACAAGAAAAAAAGCAGAGTTTTTATTTAAAAACTATGATGCTGGAATGGAAAACATGGAAGGTGCAGGCTCTGCCTATGTGTCTTTTTTATATAAAATTCCTTTTATTGAAATTAGGGCTGCCAGCAATGAAACCGGTGATAGAAACAAATTAAATTGGGATTTTGACAAAGCTTTTAAAAACTCTTGTGACTGCGTTTTAAATGTTTTGAAATACGCTTAATTGCACAACAAAAACAAAAACTTTTCTAGTTTAATTTAAAAAAAGCTGTATGAAAAAAAGAAAACTTAAACTTTTAAAAACCAAGTTTATTCTTAGGCAGAAACCTGTGTCTTTTAAAACCTTAAATCTTTTTATTCCAAAGCATATGCAAAATTTTCAGATTTCAGTTAACACTAATCTCATTAGTTTTTTTTATTTTATAAAAAACTCCCCTTTCAAGTTCTTCCACTTCAACCTGTCCCTGACTGACAAGAACATCAAGGTATTTTCCTATATCATTTCTATGGAGTCCTAAAATTTCAGTTAAATCATCTATAGTGCAAGGTCTTCTAAAAATCATTCCATATATTGCTTCTTCCCTGTCTTTTCGATATGAAGTAATATTTTTTCTTTGAATACTTTTAGAAATAATTTGAGTATTTTCAAAACCCAGCTCTTTTTTAAATTTTAAAAGTTCAGCTTCAGAAGCAGGCCGAAGATCTTTAATAGCTCCGGGCCTGTCAAGGGTATTTAAAAGTACAAGATCCGGGTTTATTTGTTTGACTGCACTTTTAAGTTTTAAAATATCTTCTTTGGAATCATTAAAATCAGGGAGAATAAAAATCTCAAGCTCAAGCCTGTTTTTAAACTCTTTTTTAAAATCGGAAAGCCCTTTTATATAATTTTCAACTTTTATTTCTTTAACGGGTCTGTTTATTTTTAAAAAAGAATTTTTATCAGCACTGTCAAGGGAAGGCATTACAAGATCCGCATTTAAAAGATCTTTTCTCAGCTCCTTGTTTTCAAAAAGAGTTCCGTTTGTTAAAACGCAAACTTTTACATTAAAATTTGCCTTGATAAAATCAAGAATTTCTCCAATTTTTATATTAAGACAAGGCTCTCCTGAACCGGAAAAGGTGACAAAATCAGGTTTTGAATTTTTTTTAAAATAATCTTCAAGCTCTTTTTTTACTTCATTTACAGGAACATATTCTTTTCTTTCGGCTGTAAGAATAGTTGTTTTCCCGCATTCACAATATACACAGTCAAGTGAACAGGTTTTATGGGTAACAAGATCCACTCCAAGTGAAACTCCAAGCCTTCGTGAAGGTACCGGCCCAAAAACATATTTATACATAATTTTATTCCCCTTGATTTTATAATAACAATTAAGCTCTAAAACTAAAGTTTTACCTACCACCACCTTATTTATCTGTAAAGAAATGATAAATTTTATACCTTTACACTTTGTCATCTCTTTATTAGTAATTGAAATAAATGGTTTTTTTATAAAACATTAACTTGACAATTAATTGGCTGTCATCACCAAGGCAAGATAAAAAATTTGGAGCAAAAATGAAAACTTACCTAGACTGCATTCCCTGTCTCATAAAACAAGCTCTTCGTGCAGGAAGACAAACAGGAGCAGACGAAAAAACATTAAAAAAACTTCTGGATGAAACCGGAGAATTTATTAAACATATTCCCCTCGAAAACACCCCTGTTGAAACTGCAGCAGATATTTACAGAATAGTAAGGGAAGTTACAGGAATTAAAGATCCATATAGAAAAATTAAAAATGAAAACATTTTACAGGCTAAAGAACTTTTACCTGAACTTGAGAAAACAATAAGCCAGGCAAAAGATCCTCTTCTTTGTGCAATAAGAATTTCCATAGCAGGCAATGTAATCGACCTTGGGGTAGATAAGAAATTTAATATTAAAAAAGACCTTGAAAAAATTCTTTATCAGGACTTTGGAGTTTTTGATTATGAATCTTTCAAAATAAAATTAAACAACTCAAAGTCTATTCTTTTTATTGGAGATAATTGCGGAGAAACTGTCTTTGACACTCTTTTGATAAAACAGCTTAAAAAAAAGGTGTATTATGCAGTTAGAGGAACTCCAGTTATTAATGATGTAACTTATGATGATGCAATAAGCTCAGGCCTTGATAAGGTCTCAGAAATTGTATCTTCAGGAGTGGATTCACCAGGAGCAGTTTTATCTAAATCAAATAATGAATTCAAAAGTTTATTTAATAATTCAGACCTTGTAATAAGCAAAGGACAAGGAAATTATGAAGGCCTTTCCCTTGAAAAAAGAGATGTTTTTTTTCTTTTAAAGGCTAAATGCAATGTAATAGCCAAAGACATAGGGGTAAAAGAAGACGAGATTATTTTGAAAGGAATAAACACTGAGGCACAGGTCTAAATTAAAACAAATTTTTTTTAAATATTTCCAGATTAAAATCTAAAACTTAAAATCGATAATAAAACTCTAAATTTCAACCACTTGACAAGTATTTTAGGTCGCCTAAGAAGGCGACCTTGTTAATCAACTAAAAAAAACTTATCTACTTCCAAACATTTCGTTTTCCATAGCAATAATTGAACCATCAGTATCAGCAATTGCATCAAGTTTTCCTGAAGCTACAGGAAGAAGTGTTTTTATAAAATATCTTGCAGTGTTTATCTGCCCTTGGTAAAAATTATCATCTTTTTTCTTCTTACCAATTTTTGGAGCTGCAATAGAAGCTCTCCACAAAAGCATCCATGCCATTGTAAGATCTCCAGTTGTTTCAAGGAAGGGCAATGAAAAAGAGAAAGCCTCTAAAACATCATCAGAGCCTGCTTTTTCACCAAGAATCTTTGCTGTTTTTGCATATTTTTCAAAATATGCTGAAAGATCAGTAGCAAGTTCTTTTACTTCATCAACTTTCATTGCTTCATTGATTGTTTTCTGAACTTCATTTAGATAATCCATAAAAGGCTTACCTTTTTTCATTCCAAGCTTTCTTCCAAGAAGGTCAATAGACTGAATTCCGTTTGTTCCTTCATAAATTTGAAAAATTCTTGCATCTCTTAGAAGCTGTGCCTGGGGAAATTCTTCAATATATCCGTATCCACCGTAAACCTGAACACCGTAGCTGCATACTTCCCATGCTTTATCTGTGATATAACCTTTTATAATCGGTGTGAGAACTTCAAGGATTCCACTTAAAGTTTCTATTTCTTCAGGATCATCTGAAACCATTTTTTTGTCTTCTATAAGACCATTGTAATATATAAGACTTCTCATTCCTTCCACATGGGCTTTCATGAAAAGAAGCTGTCTTTTAACATCTGGATGCTCAATTATACATGCTGGTCCAGCTTCTTTAGGTGCAGTCATATGTTTGGTCTGAACTCTTTCTCTGGCATAATTCATGGCGTTGATATATGAAGCTGTTGCATTGGCAAATCCCTGAAGTCCAACCATCTGACGAGCTTCATTCATCATCTGGAACATATGTGACATACCTTTGTTTTCTGTACCTATAAGGGTACCTATACATTCCCCTTTTCCGCCAAGATCAAGTGAGCATGTAGCGTTTCCGTGAAGACCCATCTTCTCCTCAATCCCTGTACACACAACATTGTTGAACTCTCCAAGGCTACCATCATCATTGATTCTGAATTTTGGAACAAGGAAAAGAGAAATTCCTCTACTGCCTTCTGGTGCACCTTCAATTCTCGCAAGAGTAGGATGAATAATATTTTCAACCATATCCTGCTCACCACCTGATATAAAAATTTTTTGACCTGTAATTGAGTAGGTACCATCAGAATTTTTTACAGCTGATGTTGTAAGAGCACCTACGTCTGAACCTGCTTCAGGCTCAGTTAAAAGCATAGTACCTGCCCATTTACCTGAATAAATGTTTTTAAGGCATTTTTCTCTTTGCTCATCAGTTCCAAAATTTTCAACAAGCTTTGCAGCACCATGTGAGAGCATATTGAAAAGCATAAAAGAGTTACATGCACCATAGAAAAATTCATTTGCAGCTTGAGCTACAGTTTTAGGCATTCCCTGACCGCCCCATTTTGGGTCATCGTACATTGCAAGCCAGCCGCCTTCACAATAATTTTTGTAAACCTTATGATATTCCTTTGGAACGATTACTTCCCCAGCATCGAAAACACATCCTACTTCATCGCTTATTTTTTGAAGAGGAAGAATCTCTTTTATAGCAAGATTTACAGCCTCTTTCATTATCATGTCTATGGTTCTTTTGTTGTAATCCGAAAATTTGTCAAACTTTGAAAAATCCCCAATTGAAAACTGTTCGTGTAAAACAAAATCCACATCTCTTTTGTCTGCGATCATCTGAGCCATGCTAAACTCCTTTATTATTTGTTTATTTTTTATTAACGGATTTACTGAATCTGCTCCTGTACCTTGTATGCATAAGTTTACTATCTCATGAATGTAAACATAATTCAACAAAATAACACAGTGTACTACCAAGATAATCATATTTAAATTCTTAATCCCAATTAACCCTTTGAAAAACTGAGATATTTTACTCAACTATCCTTTAACTATAGTAAAACTCTACACCCAAATTAACTAAAACTCTTATATAAAAGTTTAATTTTTCCGATTTATCCATTAAATAAACAATAATTATTTAAAGATCCTTAAATTGAAAAATTAAATTTAAACTCTATGCCATTCACCTAGAAATTATATGTGAAAAGTTGACAATCGTAATTGTTTAAGGCAAAAGTAATTGAATATTATTTTCCTTTTCATTGTTGATTAGAAAAAATCTCAGGAAGGTCATAAATGTTTATAAAATGCTGGGGTGCTAGGGGGTCTATACCTGTTTCAGGAAAAGATTTTTTAAAATACGGCGGTGATACAACATGTATGGAAATAAGAAGCCGTAACAATGAAATCATAATAATTGATGCTGGCACAGGAATAAGGCAGCTGGGAAACAAGCTTATATCTGAAAAAAATTCTTCATTTAATATTCTTTTTACCCACGCTCACTGGGATCACTTAATGGGATTTCCTTTTTTTAAACCTCTTTTTCTTTCTAAAACAAAACTAAATATTATCAGATGCCCCCACCCAGGTAAATATGCTGAAGAAATGATGACAAGGGTAATGTCACCTCCAAACTTTCCAATCAAGTATACAGACATTAAGGCAACTATTACATATGAAGACGGTTGCCCCGGCGGGTTTAAAATAGACACAATAAAAATTGAACCCATAAACTTAAGTCACCCCAATTCCGGGTGTGGATATAAATTTAGGGAAAACAATAAAACCTTTGTTTTTCTAACAGACAATGAACTTGGCCATCTTCATGAAAATGGAAAAACACTGGAAGAGTATGCTGATTTTTCAAAAAACTGTGACCTTTTAATTCACGATTGCGAATATACAGACAAAGACTATCTTAAAAGAAAAGAATGGGGACATTCAAGTGTAAGTCAGGTTGCAGAGCTTGCAAAGCTTGCCAAAGTAAAAAAGCTTGGGCTTTTTCATCACAACCAGGACAAAACAGACAATGATATTGATAATCTGGTTGAATCAGTTAAAAGTATCCTAAAAGGAACAGGGATAGAAGTAGTTGGGATCTTTGCAGGGATGGAAATAGAACTTTAAGAACCAAATTTTTAAAAAAACCTAATTATGAAAAAACAATAATGGGAGTTATAAATGAAAAACCTTATAAAACAAGCCGCCTCTAAAATAAAAAAATCAAAACTTACAATAGCACTTACAGGAGCAGGAATTTCTATTGAAAGCGGGATTCCTCCTTTTAGAGGAAAAGGTTCGTTATGGGAAAAATATGACCCCATGAAATATGCTGAAATAAATTATTTTCTTAAAAACCCAAAAGATGTGTGGGAAGTTTTTTTAAAAGATATGAAAAACACACTTATAAAGGCAAAGCCAAGCTCTGCCCACTCAGGCTTTTATAAACTCGAAAAAAAAGGATATTTAAATTCAATAATAACCCAAAACATTGACGGCCTCCATCAAAAAGCAGGAAACACCGATGTAATTGAATTCCATGGAAGCTTTGCCAAGTTTTATTGTATGGAGTGTTTTGAAAAAATAAATCTTGAAAGCCTTGACCTATCATCTCTTCCCCCAAAGTGTAAAAGCTGTGGTGGAATTTTAAGACCTGATTGTGTATTTTTTGGGGAAAGTATTCCTCTTGACGCCCTTGAAAGGGCAAATATTCTTGCTTCTCAATGTGAAGTTGTTATTGTTGCAGGAACCTCAGCTGTTGTTCAGCCTGCATCCTCAATTCCTGTGATTGCAAAAACATCAGGAGCTTTTGTAATTGAAATAAATCCCCAATCAACTCCCCTTACAAACACTGTGGCAAATATCACTCTTTTTGGTGATTCCGGAAAAGTAATTGAGGATATTTTAACTGACATAGAAAAATAATTTAAAAAAGCAGGCGGCTATCAACAAAGGATAAAAAGAGAAATATATTTAGGATCAATGTTTTCCAGATCCACATTTCCAAGCTCTTCTTCAACAAGCTCAAACAATTCATCAAACAAAGGACCAAGTCTTTTAAGAAGAGATTCATAATTAATTTCAGCAACTCTTACAAGCCAATTTAAAAAGTCCTGCTTTTTTTCTTTCCCCGGAGTTCTTATTCCACTATCTTCAACCCAAAGCCACTGATAAAATTCTTTAAAATTTTTTACTTTAATTGGTTCAAAAACATTTTCTTTAAGGTGGAGCCAGTCCCTTGCCCATAAAGTAAGAATAAAATTCTGCCAGTTTATAAAAAGAGTGTCTGCTTTTATTTCCTTAATTTCAAGGAGTCCTAAAAGATCATCAACAGCAATAAGCTTTTCTATTTCTTTCTCTGAATTTTTCACCTCATCTATAGATGAAAACTCTTTATATATATTGGATGAGCTTTGATAATTATCAAAATAAACAGATGGCCAAGCAGCAATCCCCCCTACTATCCCAAACCATTTTTCGCCAATAAAACTCAAGTCAAATGAATTGTTAAGAACAAAGGAATTTCTTTGCCAGCCTAAAACTTTTTCCCTTAAATTTCTTATAAGAGTGTTTCCTGCCTTGAAAATATCTTCGGTATAATATGATTCAAAGGCAAGTTCCAAAAATTGTTTTTCACTTGTTTTTTCATCAAGTTCACCAAGACTTTGAGCACCAATCCTTAAAATTCCAGATACTCTTTTTACAAGATCTGAAAGCTCTTTTCTTGTTCTTATTTTTTTATGTTCACCTGAAATCACCCTATTGCATAAGGAAACAAATTCAAGAGAAAAATCATCTGAATCAAGAAAATAATTATTTACAGAAAAAATATCCATAACCGCATTGGAATTGATGTTTCCCTGGTCATCAAAAAAAACAGCGGGATTTAAGTTTTTATTTTCAGATCTTTTCTTTATATTTTTTAAATCTATAGGGGCAAAAATTTCAATAGCCTCATAAAAAGGCAGGATACCTTTTTCCTCAAGCCTTGCATTTCTAAACTTGAAAAGATGCTCTAAATGTTCAGCATTTATAACTCCTGCTGAAATAAATATAATTGATTGAAAGTCCCTATAAGATCTGTCTGCTATTCTTCCAAGAATATCAGTTACCAGGCTTTTAATATTTATTGGAAGGTTTTTGTCCTCTTTTGAATCTAAAACCTTGAAATAAATCACATCATCAAATGTCATAAAATCAGCTGGAATTATGGAAGGATCTTCGTCGTGTTCACGGATAACCACATCAATCCTGTTTCTTAAAAAATAAGTTAGAAAATCTTCCTGATCATCTAAAAGCCAGTCAGCCAGTCTTTGAGGATCTGTCATATGGAGGACTCCCAGCCAGAAAGAAGCCTTGGTAATATCTACTTCATCCTTTTCCCAGATTTCAAGATCTACAATATATTCCCATTGTTTTTTATTTGCTATTGATAAAACCGGGAGAAAATCTTCATACCCAATTTCATTTAAAAGCATATATAAAGATTGTTCAGGGAAAGAATGAACCAAAGGATAACTTTCATTATAATCAAGAATAGCTTCCAATGCTTTTTCAGGCTCCATTTTTAAAATGGATTCTCTTTTTTTTTGTAGAGCTTTAATTTTTTGTCCAACAATATCCAAAGCATTTTTTTTTGTCATAATTTCCCCATTTAAATCTGATATTAAAAATAAAAACTGATTTTAGATTAAAAGAGAATCAAGTTTTATCTTAGGCACATAATGAATATTTTTTTCATCTCTATAATATTTTATTTCTTTTGAATCTTCAGCATCTTCAATTATACATTTTTCCATGGGCTTTCCAAGGGCTATAACTAAAACAGGCTCCACTCCTTGTGAAATCTCAAGATCTTTTACAAGTCTTTTTAAATTAAAAGATGCAATCATGCATCCCCCATATCCTTTGGAAACAGCATCAAGCAAAATTGTCTGGGCAGATATTCCGGTATCAAACATAAAGTGATTTCCTTTTAAAGAAATCTCTTTACAAATAACTATGTATCCTCCTGGCCTTTCGCCTTTTACGGGCCCATCAAAATCTTTAAGATAAGCTGCCCAGGAAAGACTTGAGAACAATTTTTCCTTTTCTTTTTTCTCAAAAACAAGCCTATATCTCAAAGGCTGAAGATTTCCGGCTGAAGCTGTGTGTCTGGATGTAAAAACAAGGCCTTTTAAAAATTCCTCATCTAAATCAAAACTTTCATCAAACCTTCTAAAAGATCTATTTTTTATAACAAGATCAAAAAAAATTTCTATCTTTGGCATTCAAAGTTCTCCTGTCTTGGAAGATTTTGTTCAATCCAGACAAGTACTTTATCAATTTCTTTTTTAATTTCTTCAAGAGCTTTTCCCCTATGACTTACCTTTGCTTTTTCTTCAACTGAAAGCTCTGCAAAAGTTTTTCCAAGCTCAGGAAATAAAAATACAGGATCATACCCAAACCCGCCTTCGCCTTTTGGCTCTTCTAAAATAACACCTTCACATTTCCCCTCATAGGTTAAAGCAGGACCTATGGGTACTGCAATTGAAATAACGCACTCAAAATAAGCTTCTCTTTTATCAATTCCACTCATATCCTTAAGAAGTTTTTTAATGTTATCTTCATCAGAGGCATCTTCACCTGAATATCTTGAAGAATGAACTCCAGGCTTTCCTCCTAAACTTGGAACAACAAGACCTGAATCATCAGCTATAGCCGGGAAGCCAAGATATCTTGCAGTAAGACTTGCCTTTTTATAAGCATTGTCATCAAAAGATTCACCATCTTCAATTATTTCAGGAATAGGCCCAAAGTCTTCAAGACTCATAATTTTCACAGGATAGCCCTCAAGAAATTTTGCCATTTCTTTTTTTTTGCCCTGGTTTTTAGTCGCAAGTACAATTATTTGTTTTTTCATGGTTAATACTCCGAAATTTTAAATTATTTATAATTAATCAATTTTTTAATGATAAATATCATTCTTTAATTTTCAAATTTTTCTCAGCTTTTAATACAAGAAAAAGTACAGGGATTCCAATAATTGCAGTAATCAAAAAAAACATCTGATACCCCACAGAATCAACAATTGAACCAGAATATCCTCCAAAAAGTTTTGGAACAAGAGTCATCAAAGAACTGAAAACAGCATATTGAACAGCTGTAAACTTAATATTTGTAAGGGAGGATAAAAATGCAACAAAAGCAGCACCAGCAAGTCCAGCAGCAAGATTATCAGCAGAAATAACCACATAAAGCATTAAGGTATTATGTCCTAAGTGGGCAAGAACCATGAATAAAAGATTTGTTACCGACGAAAAAAAAGCTCCCCAGAATAAAATTTTTATCACTCCTTTTTTCTGAGAAAAAATTCCTCCTATAAATCCTCCTGCAATTGTCATAAAAAGACCAAAAGTTTTTACAATACCGGCTATTTCTGTTTTGGTAAACCCTAAGTCTTGATAAAAAATATTTGATACAACTCCAAGAATAATATCTGAAATTCTATAAAGTCCTATAAGAAGTAAAAGAAAAATGGCTGTATTTTTACTATATCTTGTAAAAAAGTCTTTAATTGGTTCAATATAAGTGTATTTTATCATTTCCTGATTTACAAGTTTTGTTTTCCCTAAAATATAAGCAATAAAAAACCCTGCACAAAGAGAAAGCCCAAGTCTTAAAAAACCAATCAAAAATCCGCTTAAAAATTTAAATAAAACAAATTGATTGAAAATTTGATTTAAAAACACAGAAACAGGTTTTGTAGAATAAAATACTGAAATAAAACCAATTGCTCCTAAAACAAGAGACAGAAATGCTCCCAGATAATCATTGGATTTATATTTATAGTTTTTCTCTTTATAAGACTGAGGCTCTTTTATAAATAAAACAGTAAGCACCCCAACAAGCATAAACATACTCATAAACAAATAAGTATACATCCATGCATTATAATTGTAGCTTCCCATTCTTGAGCCAAGAAGATCAGCCATGAAAAGAGCTCCGGCTCCGGCTGTGAGCATTCCTATTCTATAGCCGGAAATATAAGAGGAAGCCATCATAGCCTGAAGTCTTAAATGGGCACTTTCAATTCTGTATGCATCAATTACAATATCCTGAGTGGCCGATGAAAATCCAAGCAAAACTGCTGCAAAAGCCATTAAGTAAACATTGAATTGTCCCTTCGAAGGATCAGTGAATGCCATCAATACTATGGAAGAAACAATCATAAGCTGGGATAAAAAAATCCACCCACGTCTTCTGCCAAGTTTTTTTGAAAGAAAAAATATAGGAATAACATCCACAGCAGGAGCCCAAACAAACTTGAAAGAGTAACCAAGTGCTGCCCAGCTGAAAAAAGTAACAGCAGATCTTTCAACACCTGCTTCCCTAAGCCATAAAGAAAGAGAAGAAAAAATCAGTAAAATTGGAAGCCCAGCCGAAAAACCAAAAAAAAACATGGTTATCACTCTTCTATGAAAAAAAGAAAGAAAAGCCTCTTTCCAGGTTCCTTCTTTTTTTATCTCTGCTTCCATAACTTTCCTTAATTTATATCTTTTATTCTGAATGTTTTACTTATTAACTTAAGCGAAACTTAATATTACACATTAGATATTCAATCACAAAGAAAAGATCTCAAAATTTAAGCATTTTTTACCAAAAAGATAATGAATAAAACAATAAAAAGACAAAAAAGCCTGCTGGTCAACCAGGTTACCTCATGGATATCTACAAATAAACCTTGTTATTTCAAATAGTTGAATTTTTAGCAGGAGCTTGGGAGCGAGTCTGAAACGAGTCTGGCTTTCTTTCTGCTGGAACTTGGAAACTAACCCAAAAAAATTACCTATCACACAGCTTTACAAATTTTAAATTTAACTCTAATCTCTTAGATTAATCTTAATTATTTTTACAATTAAGGCTTAAAACTTGAAGAACTCTATACTTAATAACCCATTTTTAATTTCAAGGGTGGACAATTCTTTTCAAACCCATCCAGATCTTAAAACTATTCATGAAAATGAATTCAAAATCCTTTATTCTGCAATAGGTGAAATAAAAAAGATAAAAACTCACAAAGCAGAGCAATTACAACTACTGGAGCTCCGGGCTGTGAAAAAACACATCTTGCAATGAGGCTTGCAAATGAAATTTTATTGTCAAACCGGCTTTTGTTTATAAGACAGCCAAACGATAAAGATTCTGTTTTTCTTCATATTTATACAAGAATTTTAGAATAAATGGTGGGAATCCAATAATTACATTCCCAAGCCAGAGCTCTGCCCTTTACCCACATTTTTTTTCTCAGGGATATTCTTTCAAGGAATATCCCTCGCATATAATCTGTAAAAGATTATAACCTTTCCAAATTAGTTGATGTCCAACTGGAGGATCATTTTTCCTGTTCAGATATCCTCCAAGTTTTCCCACCATAACTACCATTTCACCAAGGCTGACAGGTTTTTTTAAGTTTTTTTTGAGCATAACCTTGAAGTACTTTTATTTCAATATCGGAAAATAATATTTCAGGCGGAAGCTCCGGAGCTTGTCTCCCCAAAAGAGTCATGAGCATAATTCGCCAGGCAACTACAATATTTATTGCAATAGCTCTTTTTAATCTTGCTGCTTTTTTCATTGAAAGCTCTTCGATTTTACACCCTGATTTTAAAACTCTATGCCAATCTTCAATACGCCATCTCAAACAATACCATTTTATGCATTCCAAGGCTGTTTCTGTAGATTCTATATTAATTGTTGTCAATAAAAACCATTCTACAGGGTCAATATTTTCAGGTGGATTTTCTTCCCTTAAATGTATTGCCCAAAGTTCTATAGATGTTTTACTTTTGCTGTAAGACGGTGGTTTTAAGCTTATTTTTTCAAAACTTACTAATGCTTTTGCTGTTCGTCTTTCTTTTTTGGGTTTTGCCTTTTGAGTTCCTCTTCTTAATCTCTGACTTTGACGAGGTATCTCTATTTCAATAGAAGTTGATGCTGGGGTATTTCTTAATTTATCAAAAAGTTTATTATTTCCATTTATTTTTCTGTCAAAGGCAGCTCTTACAAGCAAATCAATTTTAATGCATTCATTTCTATGAGTATCAAAAAGTTCATAAAAGTCTCCTTCTCTATCCATTACATTAACCAAAGCTGTTTCAGGAGTAAGTTTTTTTATTGACATGCAGTCACGGATGCCTTTTATCCAGGAAAATATTTTTTTTGTTTCTATGGAACTGTTTCTTTCTTCATTTTTAGTTCTTTTTATTTTTTGGATTTTTGGCGATGTTATTTCTGAACTTAATATCCCAAGAGGTAGTCCATCAGTTGTCACTGCCATGGTTGAATACATGTGAAAGCCTTTTGTAACTGCTTTTGTTTGATTTTTGCCTATTTCTCCAAGTCCGGTGCAGTTATTGAGATTATCATAATTAATTTTGGTTCCATCCTGAATACACAAAACGGTTTTTTGAGCTTTAATCCTTTGGATTGTTCTTGTTCTGTGAGGTTTTAATATATTTTCAACTGAAACGGCTGAATCATCTGGTTTGTCAATCAACCTGTAAAAACCTTTTACTTTCTTCCAGTCTCCTCCAACACATGCACTGTATGAAGCAGAGGGGTTTTTGTATATTTCTTCAACAGTCTGAATAAGTCTTTCATCCAGGCGTTTATCTCCAATATCTACTCCTGAAAATTCCTCTTTTGCCCAATCTTCAGCACTAAAGGATTCAATAGGCAGGGGCTGTAAATCTTGAGGTGCCTTTGTGCCAAATTTTTCCCTGAAAAAATCATCAAGCTTGTAAATATAAATATCTTTGATTGTCTCTTTGAATTCGCATAATGAATCCTGACGGCCTCGGCCTTTTGTTTTTCCAACAAGCTCCCAGTTTGCAGCTTTGTAGCAAGTTCCTGAATGGCTTGTTGTATCAACAAAGCTTTCAAGAAGTAATGGTCTGTAATTGTATTTTTTATAAAAGTCTTCAGGAAATTGCCTTACTGCCATTCCAAGAATATGGGAGGCCAGATTTTTACATTTTACACACGGCCTGATTAAAAATCTGCTTAAATTAAGAATATAATGAAGTAACGTCTGACGCTTTGGCCAATCCCAGCCAACCCATTTATCTCTGTCTTCAACATGTAAAGCAGCAGAGCTGAAAGCAAGGCCTCCAAGACATCCATGGTCTGAACTAATGAGATACTTTATTTGTCTGCCTACAAGGTGACCTGCTTTTCTGGGATGTTCGCTTATCATTAGCTCATTCCAGATACACCTTTGCTCAATGGTTTCTACAGGAATTAATTTGATATTTTTTATTTTGCCTGCTGTATCAGGCACATTCTCAGGCTCAGGCACTTTTGTCCAGACGAAGATTTACTTTCTCTGTTTTCTTAGTTTTAGTTTTAGGCTTGAAATTGTAAAAAGTTTCCAGACCAGCCTGCTTTTCAATAGTTGACAGAGCTTTTATGCAGCCGGCTGCCGGCATTTTACCCGCAGGGTCAAAAAAATTATACTCCTTACAGAGATAACGTGCTAATTTAGCTCTGTTTTTTTCCATACTCTGCTTTTTCCATACTCTGCTTTTTCCATGCTCTGTTTTTTCCATGCTCTGTTTTTTCCATGCTCTGCTTTTTCCATGCTCTGTTTTAAGAAGCTCTTTTATTTGGGAATCAGCAGAAAGAAATCACAGCCTTATTTGCCTTAATCCTCTCGAAGCGAGGCTTATTTCTGACTTTCCCCAACACTCCTGTCAAGGCAATGTCAATCAGTCTTAATCCTCTCGAAGCGAGGCTTATTTCTGACGGCAATGAATTACAGATTGAAAAAATATGACAGAATTTGTCTTAATCCTCTCGAAGCGAGGCTTATTTCTGACCTAATCGGAGTCCTACGCACAGTAGGATTCGAGTTCAAGTCTTAATCCTCTCGAAGCGAGGCTTATTTCTGACATTGAAATAAAAAAAGTGTCTGCCGACCTGGATAAAAGTCTTAATCCTCTCGAAGCGAGGCTTATTTCTGACGGATTTTTAAATGCAAGAATGTTTATTAATCCTTTGTATGTCTTAATCCTCTCGAAGCGAGGCTTATTTCTGACATTGAAATAAAAAAAGTGTCTGCCGACCTGGATAAAAGTCTTAATCCTCTCGAAGCGAGGCTTATTTCTGACGGATTTTTAAATGCAAGAAT
>Ga0265295_1000119_pt1 | contig 158986 bp, 135 predicted proteins | sample Munlansysbiofilm_FD_192503 | JGI IMG/M metagenome (GOLD analysis project Ga0265295, IMG submission 192503) | Leachate microbial communities from a municipal landfill in Southern Ontario, Canada - Methane capture system biofilm | ecosystem: Engineered > Solid waste > Landfill > Unclassified ...
GAAGCCCGCAACGGGGCCGAAGCCCTTGAACGGGTTCGGCAGGAACACCCTCAACTGGCCCTGCTCGATTACAACATGCCGGACACCAATGGCCTCGATCTGGCGCTGGAGCTTCTGCAGCTGGAGCCGGACCTGCCCATCCACTTGGTGACCGCCAACATTCAGGACGTCACCCGGCAGCGGGCCGAAGCCGCCGGGATCGGCTTTGTCTGCAAGCCCATCTGTCGCGACAGTCTCGCGCCCCTGCTGGCCGGCATAAGCCCATGACCCAGCTGAGCGAACTGGAACAGGATGCTCTCAAGGAGCTATTCAATATCGGCATGGGGCGGGCGGCAGCCTCTCTCGGCCGCATGGTGGGGGGAGAGATTCTGCTGTCGGTGCCCTTTCTCGACATTCTCCAGCCAACCCGTGCGGCCCAGATTATCCAAAAGCCGGGTTGCGACACCGTCAGCGCTATCCGTCAAAGCTTCAACGGCCCGTTCAACGGCACCGCGCTACTGATCTTTCCCGAGGTCAACAGCCTGGAACTGGTCCGCACCCTGGTGGGCGAGGATCTGCCGCTGGAGCATCTGGGCGAGCTGGAACAGGAAAGTCTGCTGGAGGTGGGCAATATTGTTCTCAACGCCTGCCTGGGCAGCTTCGCCAACCTGATGCGGGGAGAAATCCTTTTCGAGCTGCCCCTGTTTATCAAGGGCAGCTGTCTGAGTCTGTTGCGGGCCGACAGTGCTGTCTGCGATACGACGCAAGCACAGCCCCTGCTGTTTCTGGTGGTGGATTTCCGCACCACCGAAGAGGCCCGTCTGGCCCACCGCATCCAGGGCTATGTGCTGTTGCTGCTGGACTGCACCTCGACTCGCAACCTGCGGTCACAACTGCAACAACTGATCAACGAAACCCTTGAGCCATGAATCCGCATCTGGCGCTGCAATGCCTGGCCTACTGCCCTGCCGGCCTCATCGTGCTGGACGAACACCGCCATATCCAGCTGTGGAACCGTTGGCTGGAGCAAGCCTCCGGCATCCCCGAAGCCAGCGCCCTGGCGCGTCCCCTGGCCGAGCTGCTGGACCTGGCCACGGACAGCCGGCTGTTCGAAGCCATTGATCTGGCTCTGGGCAAAGGCCTGCCATCGATTCTCAGTCCCAAACTCAACCCGTTGCCCCTGCCCCTGTACCAGCTTGACGGTTCCGGTCAGCGCCAGCCACTGCACCAGCTGATCCGTATCCTCGCCCTGCCCGGTCGAAACCGCGAGCGTCACTGTCTGATCGCCATTGAGAACATCAGCAGCGCCTTCGAACGTGAACAGCAACTGCGCCAGCAGGCGGCGGCGCTGGAACAGCAGCGCCGACAGGCCACGGCCGCACGGCAGGAGGCCGAGCGGGCCAATGCCGCCAAGAGTCTGTTTCTGGCCAACATCAGTCACGAAATCCGCACACCCCTCAATGCCATTCTCGGGCTGTCACGACTGGCCCGCGATGAAAACGAAGTTGCCAGCCTGCGCGACAGTCTGGCCAAAATTGAACAGGCAGGACAACTGCTGCTGGCGGTAATCAACGATGTGCTGGATTTTTCCAAGATCGAGGCCGGCATGATGCAGGTTGAGCGGCAGGACTGCGATCTGCGCGCCCTGCTGCGCCAGGTGGTGGCGCTGTTCGTCGATCAGGCACAGGAGAAGGGGTTGCGGCTGAGCTGGCATTGTCCGCCCGAAATACCGGCCGGCATCCGCACCGATCCGCTACGGCTGCAGCAGATCCTCATCAATCTGGTCAGCAACGCGGTGAAGTTCACCTCCGCGGGCACGGTCGTCATGGCCGTCGCCCTTTTGCCCGGCGCCAGCGCCGAGCTCCAGTTTTCCGTACGCGATACCGGCATCGGCCTGTCCGCCGAGGAGCAGTCCCGCCTGTTTCAGCCCTTCAGCCAGGCTGACAGCTCTACCAGCCGGCATTACGGCGGCACCGGCCTGGGACTGGTCATCAGCGAACGCCTCAGCCGGCTGCTCGGTGGCCAGCTGAGTGTCTCCAGTCACAAAGGCGAGGGCAGCTGTTTCTGCCTGCACCTGCCGCTGGAAACAGCGGCCCTGGCCGCGTCGGCGGCAGCCGGGAAACCAAGGGCAACCAACGAGCCCCTGCCCCTGCAAGGCGTACGGGTGCTGGTCGTTGAAGACAACGCCGTCAACCGCGAAATCGTCCAGCGGCTGCTGCAGCGCTTCGGTGCCGAGGTAGAACTGGTCAACGACGGTTATCAGACCCTTGAACGGTTGCGCCCTGAAACCAGCCGCGCCACCATCGATCTGATTCTGATGGACATCCAGATGCCCGGTCTCGACGGCTACGCCACCAGCCAGGCGTTACGGGCCGCACCCTACAACTATCGCGGCCCGATCCTCGCCCTGACCGCCCACGCCATGGCCGAGGAGCGCCACCGCTGCCTGGCCGCCGGCATGAATGAGCATCTGGCCAAGCCCTTCGACGCCGAACAACTGCTGCAACGGATACAGCAGCTGCTGGGGCGCGCCACCAGCGCACCCTTGCCTGCAGCCACCGCATCGGCTGAAGCGGCCGAGCCGCTGTGGAATCCCGCCGCCGCCATTCAACGGTTCGGCAACGATGCCGGGCTGTTACAGCAGATGATCGCGCACTTTCTGCAAAGTCATGCAGATGACGCCATCGACTGGCCGCAGCTGCAATGCCAACCCCTGGCTGCCCAGCGGGCCTGGCTTCACAGCCTCAAGGGCACCAGTGCCACCCTGGGAGCCACGGCGCTGCCCCAACGGATCGCCCAACTGGAAACACAGCCAAGGTTGACCAAAACAGACTGGCAGGAAATTCGGCGCCAGCTCCGCCGTGTGCATCGGCTGATGCAGGATTGCCCGGTACAGGCACCAGCCGCACAGCCTCCCGCCCAGCCCGCTGCCTGCAACGACGATCTGGCGGCTCTGCTCAGCCTGCTGGAGCAGCGCGACCTGGCTGCCCTGCCCCTGTGGCAGCAGCTGCGACCCCGCCTGCCAGAAGCCTGGCTGGACGAAGCCGCCACGGTTGAAACGGCATTGCTGCGGCTTGATTTTGCCACCGCAAGCCGCCAGCTGCGGCATTGGCTGCACAGCGAAAGGAGGCTTTGACATGGCCTGCACCGATCGCCCCACCATTCTGATCGTCGAGGACGAACCGGCGAACATCCACAGCCTGGCGCAGATCCTCCAGGGCACAGCCCGCCTGTGTTTCGCCACCAGCGGCGCCGAGGCCCTTGATATTGTCCAGAAACTGGCCGTCGATCTGATCCTGCTCGACATCCTGCTGCCGGACACCAACGGCTTCGAGCTCTTCCCGCGGCTGCACGACAGTGGTACGGACCGACAGATTCCGATCCTCTTCGTCACGGCCCTATGCCGCGAAGAGGAGGAGGCCCAGGGTCTGCGGCTGGGGGCCCTTGACTACATCAAGAAACCCTTCAATCCGGTGATTGTGCAAGCCCGTGTCAGCAATCTGCTGCGCCTGTCGCTGGCCTACCGCGAACTCGAAGCCAGTTCCAACAGCGACTTCCTCACCGGCGCCTTCAACCGCCGCTACCTGCTGAAGATGGCCGAGCTGGAACGGCACCGCTGGCGCCGCCACGAGCGGCCCTTTTCCCTGCTGTTGCTCGATATCGACCATTTCAAGCAGGTAAACGACCGCTTTGGTCACAACGCCGGTGATCGCGCCCTGCGCCATCTGGTGCGGCTGTTTCAGGCCCAGTTCCGCCAGGAGGATATCTTTGCCCGCATCGGTGGCGAGGAGTTTGCCGCCCTGCTGCCGGAAACCGCCCTGAGCGGAGCCCGTGAGCTGGCCGAGCGTCTGTGCCATCTGCTGCCCTGTCATCCCGTTCTGCTTGACCAGCAGCCTGTAGCGCTGCAGGTCAGTATCGGAGTCGCTCAGGTGGACGAAACGCTGTGCCCCAGCATCGAACAGCTGCTGGAACAGGCCGACCGCGCCCTCTACCAGGCCAAGCGCCAGGGCCGCAATCAGGTGGTTGTCGCCGCGCGGGCCTGACGTCGCACCACCGCCAGATCGAGCAAAAAGACAATACGGCCATCGGCCAGCACCGCACTGCCAGAGAGCCGCGTGATCCCCCGCAGCAACCGATGCAGGGGCTTGATAACCAGCTGCTCGCTCCCCAGCACCTGATCCACCTGCACAGCCAGCCGCTCCGACCCCAGCTGCACTACCACCAGCTCCGTCCGCCCCTCAGCCGGCACGGCCACACCGCCGCCAGCAGCCAGCGAGCAGAGTTCGAGACACTGCTGGCGATAGTCCAGCGCTGGCCGCCCCAGCTGACTGCGCCACTGGCGGCGGGCCTGTGGCCCATCCAGCGACAGCACCTCGACCACCTGGGCCTGAGGCAGGGCATAGAGTGTCGATGCCACCCGCACCAGCAGGGTCGCCACCAGGGCCATGGTGCGCGGGAACAGCAGCCGGAAGCAGCAACCCTGCCCGGCCTGACTCTCGACCAGCACCTGACCGCCCACCTGCTCCAGTGCCGTTTTCACCACATCCAGACCAGCGCCCCGGCCCGACAGGGTACTGACCACTTCGCGGGTGGAGAAGCCCGGCAAAAAGATGAGCTGCTGCAGGGCGGCTTCGTCCAGCCGCGCCAGAGCCTCCGGTTCCAGCAATCGCCGCTGCTGGGCCGTGGCACGAATCTTCGCCAGATCAAGGCCGCAGCCATCGTCGCGCAGTTCCACCACCACCTGGCCCTGCTCGTGCCAGGCCTGCAGCTGCAACTGCCCCACCACCGGCTTGCCGGCCGCCTGCCGCTCGGCCGGCGTTTCCAGCCCATGATCGACCGCGTTGCGCAACAGATGGCCAAGAGGGTCCTTCAGCGCCATCAGAATGGCCCGATCCACCCGGGTCTGTTCACCCTCCAGGGTCAGCAGCACCCGTTTGCCGGTCTGCAGCGCCAGATCGCGCACCAGACGCTGATAGGGCTGCCAGATCTGACCGATGGGTTCAAGACGGCACGACAAGACCTCGTCTTGCAGCCGCAGGATTCGCTCGCCGGTTTCTTCCAGCGCCGTCGCCAGCACAGCCTGCGAACCGGCGTAGCGCTGGCGTAACAGCCCCAGTTCGGCGCTGATGCCACTTAGGGCATTGAGAAAATCATCCAACTGGCGTACCGGCAGACGGACAAAACCCTCCTCCAGCGGCTCGACCGGCGGCAGCGCCGGCGCTGGCGAACCGCTACAGACAGCAGATGAAGTCGCTGTTTCCGTTTGCGCCAGCCGTTGCAACCAGGGTTGGCCGTCGGGTTCCGGCCCCTGCCCGGCAATGGCCGCCAGCCCCTGGCGCAGCAGATCGACCCCTTCGAGCAGCAGACTGAACAGAGAGGTTTCGGCCTGCCGCCGACCGTCGCGCACCGCTTCGAGGACCGTTTCCGCGCCATGCGCCACCTGCTGCAGCGCCGCAAAACCGAGCATCTGACAGTTGCCCTTCACCGTGTGCATGGCACGGAACACCTCATGCAGCACGGCCTGCTGGCGCGGCTGACGTTCGAGCTGCAGCAAGCCTGTTTCGATATGCCGCAGCGCCTCGGCGTTCTCCGCCAGGAATTCGGCCAGCAGGGCCTGCTGCAGATCGTCCATGGCCAATCCTTTCAGGGCCGCTCAGCGGGCTGGCGGGCCAGCAGCAGCGTCAACTGATCGGCCGGCAGGGGCTGACTGAACAGGTAGCCCTGGCCGTAGCGACAACCTTTTTGCTGCAAAAAGACACGTTGCGCCTCCAGTTCAATACCTTCGGCAATAACATGCAGATTCATGTTGCGAGCCAGGTCGATAATGGTGGCGGCAATGGCCGCGTCATTCGGGTCGTCCATGATATCGCGGACAAAGGAGCGGTCGATCTTGAGATAATTGATGGGGAACCGTTTGAGGTAGGCCAGCGAGGAATAGCCGGTGCCGAAATCGTCGATGGACAGCCGCACGCCCAGCTGGCTGAGCTGGGTCATGGTGGCGATGGCGCCATCGACATCGTCCATCAGCAGGCTTTCGGTCAGTTCCAGTTCCAGGTGGCGGCCATCGAAGCCGGTTTCCCGCAGCACCCGGCGGACCATGGCCACCAGATCGCTCTGGCGGAACTGACGTGCCGAGATATTGACCGCCACCCGCAGCGGCGCAAAGCCGGCCTGTTGCCACAGGCAACCCTGTCGGCAGGCCTGCAGCAGGGCCCATTCCCCGATGGAAACGATCAGGCCGGTTTCCTCGGCCAGGGGGATGAACTCCGCCGGCGAAATCATGCCCTGCTGCGGATGCCGCCAGCGCAGCAGCGCCTCGACGCCGACCACGCGACCGCTGGTCAGCTCCACCTGCGGCTGGTAGTAAACCACCAGGTTGTTCTGGTCAACCGCCTGACGCAGCGCCCCTTCCATCAACAGCAGGGTGCTGGCCCGCTCGTTGAGGCCCGGGGTGTAGAAACGGTAGGTATCACGGCCAAGTTCCTTGGCCTGGAACATGGCGGCATCGGCGGCCTTGAGCAGCGACACCACATCGCGGCCGTCCTGCGGATACATGCTGATGCCGATACTGGCGGTGACAAACAACCGGAAATCGTCCACCTCAATCGGCAGGGCCAGGGCGCGGCTGACCTCCTGAGCCACCAGAATGACGTTCTCATCGTGTACGATCTGGTCGATGATCAGGGCGAACTCGTCGCCCGACAGGCGCGCCACCGTGTCGGCATCACGGGCACAGAGCAGCAGCCGGCGGGACACCTCGCACAGCACCCGGTCACCGGTTTCGTGGCCCAGGCTGTCGTTGATCTTCTTGAAACGGTCGATATCGAGAAACAGCACACCGACGCGGTGCTGGGCCAGGCGGGCCATGGAAATGGCGTGCTGCAGCCGGTCGCGGAACAGCTGGCGGTTGGGCAGCTCGGTCAGGGCGTCGTGATAGACCAGATATTCGAGATGGTTGCGATTCTCCTGCAGCTGCTGTTCCGAGCGCTCGCGCTCGATTTCGGCGCTGACCCGTGCCGCCATGATGGCCAGCACGTCCTCGGCCCGTTCCAGCGTTTCGATGCGCTTGCGCGACAGCACACTCAGCACGCCGATCACCTTGCCGTCGCGGCCGCGCACCGGGGCTCCGACATAGCCCTGAGCCTGCAGGTTGACCACCAGCGGCGTGTGGGGGAAGCGCTGCAGCAACCCCTCGCTGACCATGAACATGCCCTCACGCATCACATGCTGACAGGGGGTATTGGTCGGGTCGAAATCGTACTCACCCAGCAAAACGCCATCCTGGCGCGTGGCCAGCGAATGAATCTGGCCGCTGCTGCGCAGGCAGCCGACAATGGCACAGTCGGCATCAAACCAGCTGCACAACTGTTCGGCCACCCGCCGGTAACAGGCGCTGCCGGTGTAACCCAGGGTGCCTTCCACCAGGGTCTGAATGGCGGCTTCCATCTGCTTGAGGCGGGTGATGTCCTGAATGGTACCGACCAGACCGGCCAGCTGCCCCTGGCGGTCAAAAAAGGGCGCCTTGTTGAACAGCACCCGCCGGCGACTGCCGTCGTTGCAATCGAGGGTGCTTTCGTAGGTACGTGGCTGCCCGCTGGCAAACACCCGCGCGTCCTCGCGGGCAGCCACCTCGGCCCGTTCGCTGGCATGCAGCTCACGGGCCTGACAGCACAGAATCTCGTCACGGCGGCGGCCGATCAGGCGGGCATAGCCCTCGTTGCAGCCGAGATAGCGGCCAGCCGTATCCTTGTAAAAGGTCGGATTGGGCAGAGCATCCAGCAGACTCTGCAGAAAATGCAGCTCCTCCTGCCGCTGGCGCTCGATCTTGAGCCGTTCGAGTTCAGCGGCGGCGCGCAGAGCGAACATGCGCATGGCCGTCTTGATCAGACCGATGTTTTCCAGCGGTTTACGGCTGAACACCGCCAGGGGCCCCATGACCTGACCGTGCGAGTTGACCAGCGGAATGCCGATGTAGCTGTCGACCTCCATCTGGATGGCGAGGTGATCGAGAGGAAAGAGTTTGATGACATCGCGCGGGTAATAACACAGCCCCTCGCGCAGTACGGCATCGCAGGGGGTGTTTTGCAGGGGGAACAGGATGTTGTCGATGATCTGGCCTTCGGCATAAACCGCCTCGGTCTGAATCATGGTCCGGTCGGTCGGGGAGAATTCCCCGACAAAGGCGTAATCGGCCCGGGCGGCCTGTGCCAGTTCCGTCAGCAAGGCGGCAAAAAACGCCTCGCCGACACAGCCGATCAGACGATCATACACCTGACCGAGTACGGCCGGCGTCTGCTCTGCGGATTCCATTCCCATAGGCTCGTTCCTTAACATGAAAAGCCAGCTTCATGACCACGCCCACCACGGCAGACGCCAACCTGACCAGCACCACGCCCACCCTCCCCCCGGACGCCTTGCATTTCCGCGCGCCAGCAGGCATAGTAACGGGCGCGTCCAAGATACGTCAGACGCCCCAAGGATTGCAAACATTTGCCGCTCACGGCGCCTTCAATATCCGTCAAAAAAAATGCACCGCAAGGTGCGTTGCGGGAGTTCCATGTCTGAATCCAGTCAGCAGTTGCTACGCCAGCTGCCCGCCATCGACCGGCTGCTTGGCCTGGCGGCTGTCGCCAGCCATCCGGCTCCTCATATTCTCAAGCGGGTCGCTGCCCAGCAACTGGTCGCCGACCTGCGCCGCCAGCTGCTGACCGCCGCAGCTGGCGCACTGCCCACCGATAGCGAACTGGCTGACCGGCTGCTGCGGCTGATCGACCAGCGCTGCCGACCATCCTTGCGACGGGTGCTCAACGCCAGCGGCACCCTGCTACACACCAATCTCGGCCGGGCCCCCTTAAGCGCCCAGGCCCTGCAGGCCATCACCGAGGTGGCCAAGGGCTATTCCAATCTGGAGCTGGATCTGACCAGCGGCACACGCGGCCACCGCTACAGCCATATCGACCAGCTGCTGTGTCAGCTCACCGGCGCCGAAGCCGCCGCCGTGGTCAACAACAATGCCGGCGCCGTTCTGCTGGCGCTGACCGCCTTGGCCCAGGGCCGCGAGGCGCTGGTGTCGCGGGGCGAGCTGGTTGAAATTGGCGGCGCCTTCCGGATTCCCGATGTCATGGAAGCCGGCGGTGTGCGGCTGCGCGAGGTAGGCACCACCAACAAAACCCATCTGCGTGATTATCAGAGCGCCATCGGCGAGCACACCGGGTTGCTGCTGAAGGTCCATACCAGCAACTACCGCATCGTCGGCTTCAGTCAGTCTGTCGAGGCGACTGAACTGGTCGGTCTCGGACGGCAGCACGGTATTCCGGTGATGGAGGATCTCGGCAGCGGCATGCTGCTCGACCTGTCGCCGTTCGGCCTGCCGCGCGAGCCGACGGTGCAGGAGGCGGTAGCGGCCGGCATCGACGTACTGACCTTCAGCGGCGACAAACTGCTCGGCGGCCCGCAAGCCGGTCTGATTGTCGGCAAGCGTTGGGCCATCGACAAGATCCGCCATCATCCGCTGGCCCGCGCCCTGCGTATCGACAAGCTGACCCTGGCGGCACTGGAGGCCACCCTGTTCGCCTATCTCGACCGCGAACAGGCCCTGCACGACATTCCGGTGCTGCGCATGCTCAACCTGCCCGCCGAACAGCTACGTCAGCGCAGCCAGCGTTTTCTGCGCCGTTTGCGGCGCAGCCTGCCAGCCGACCAGGCCCGCCTGCAACTGGTGGAAGCCTGTGCCTGCGTCGGCGGCGGCGCCCTGCCCCTCACCGAGTTGCCCGGCTGCGCCCTGGCCCTGCAGCCGCTGCAGCAGAGCGCCGCCGAACTGGCCCGCCGCCTGCGCGACGGCACTCCGGCGGTGGTTGGCCGTCTGCAGGACGCCGCCGTGCTGCTCAACCTGCGCTGCATCGCCGTCGACGAGGAAACCGCCTTGCTGCAAGCCCTGTGTCAAGCCCTCCAATCGGCCACCGCTGCCAACGCTTTCGTCCCAACGGATGTTTCATGACCACAGCCACAATCCGCCATCTGATTATCGGTACCGCCGGCCATGTCGACCACGGCAAGACCCAGCTCATCCGCGCCCTCACCGGCATGGAAACCGACCGCCTCAAGGAGGAACAGCAGCGCGGCATCTCCATCGATCTGGGCTTCGCCTGTTTCCGTCTGCCCGGCGACATCGAGGCCGGCGTCATCGATGTGCCCGGCCACGAACGCTTTATCAACAACATGTTGGCCGGTATCGGCGGCATTGATCTGGTCATGCTGGTGATCGACGCCAACGAAGGCGTCATGCCGCAGACCCGCGAACACCTCAATATTCTGGAATTGCTGCAGATTCAGCGCGGCATTATCGTACTGACCAAGATGGATCTGGTCGAACCGGACTGGGCCGACATCGTCGAGGAGGAAATCCGCGAAACCCTGTCCGGCACCTTCCTGGCCAAGGCGCCCCTGTGCCGCGTCAGCGCCCTGACCGGTGAGGGACTGCCGCAGCTGCGCGCCACTCTGGCCGCCTGCGCCGCCGAACTGCGGCCGCGCGACGCCGACGGCCCCATGCGCCTGCCCGTCGACCGTCATTTCAGTGTCGCCGGCTTCGGTACCGTGGTTACCGGCACCCTGCTGTCGGGTCGGGTCGCCACCGGCGACCTGGTGGAGGTACTGCCTGCCGGCGAGCGTGTGCGCGTCCGCGATGTGCAGGTCCATGGTCAGCGTCAGACCGTTGCCCTCTGTGGCCAGCGCGTCGCGCTCAACCTGGCCGGCCTCGAACGCGAGCAACTGCAACGCGGCGCCGTGATTGCGACGCCCGGGGTGTTCGAACAGACCAGCCGGCTGGATGCCCGCCTGACCCTGCTGGCCGAGGCGCCGCGTCCGGTCCGTTTCCGTGATCCGGTCCATTTTTACCTCGGCACCGCCCATGTGGTCGGCCTGGTGGCCCTGCTCGACCGCGACGAACTCAAGCCCGGTGAAAGCGCCCTGGTACAGTTTCATCTCGACCGGCCGCTGGTGGCCCACCGCCAGGATCGCTTCATCATCCGCTCCTATTCACCCATGACCACCATCGGCGGCGGGCTGGTGATCGATCCCCGCCCGGTCAAGCACAAACGCTTCCGCCCCCAAGTGCTGCAGGCGCTGAAAGAACTCGAATCGGGCGAGGGCACCTTTGTGCTGCAAAAACTCAACGACCTGCAGGTGGCCCGCGTCAAGGAGCTGGAGCAGCTCAGCGGTCTGAGCCGCGAGCGCATCGGCCTTCTGCTGCAGCAGTTGCAAAACAGCGGTGCCGTGGTGGCTTTGGCCGACCAGTGGGCCAGCCAGAGCGCGGTGCAGCTGTGGCACCAGCGACTGCGTCAGCAGGTCGAAACCTTTCATCGCCAACAACCACTGCTGCCCGGCATGGGCCACGCCCCTCTCAAGGCCAGCCTGCCAGCGGCCCTCAACCTCAAGGCGTTCGACCAGTTGCTGCACCAGGCCGGCCTGCAGCGCTGCGGCGAGTGGGTGCAACTGCCAGACTATGTACCGCAGCCCTCGGCCGCCCAGCAGCGCCAGCTTGATCAGCTGCTGCAGGTCTACGGCCAGGCCGGTGTGCAGGCCAGCGGCCGGCGCGACATGCTGGCCCAAGCCGCCATCAGCGATGACGAGGCCGATGCCCTGCTCGGTTATCTGTTCTACCGCGGTGAACTGATCCGCCTGAACGACGACACCTATTTTCACCGTGACAGCTACCTTCAGGCCCTGACGGTTCTGCTTGACCATTTCCGCCAGCACGACAGTCTGACCCTGGCCCAGTACCGCGATCTGCTTGGCAGCGCGCGCAAACCGGTACAGGCACTGCTGGAGCATTTCGACGAACGCAAATTCTGCCTGCGGCAAGGCGACAGCCGGCGACCCTGGCATCTGCCCGCCAGCGCTGCCGCCGCCCTGACGCCGCCAGCCAGCCTGGCACCAACGGAGGAAAACAGCCCATGACAGGCACCCACCCGGCCCTGACCCGGCTGGCCCGCAGCGCCGGCTGAGCGGCCAAACTCGGTCCCGCGACCCTGGCTCAGGTTCTGAGTCAGCTGCCCGACAACAACGACACCAATCTGCTTTCGCGCGACATCCCCTGCGCTGACGCCGGAATCTACCGCCTCAGCGACGAGCTGGTGCTGCTGCAATCGGTCGACTTCTTTACCCCGGTGGTCGACGACCCTTACCTGTTCGGCGCCATCGCCGCCGCCAACGCCCTGTCCGATATCTTCGCCATGGGTGGCCGGCCGCTGACCGCCATGAACCTGGTGGCCTTCCCGGCCTGTCTCGACAGCGCGGTGCTGGAGCGTATTCTGCGCGGTGGTATCGACAAGATCCACGAGGCCGGCGCCACACTGGTCGGCGGCCACTCCATTGAGGACGAGGAACCCAAATACGGCCTGGCCGTGACCGGCATCGCCCATCCCGATCGACTCGTCACCACCCTTGGCTGCCAGCCCGGCGACCAGCTGGTGCTCACCAAACCGCTCGGCACTGGCCTGCTGACCACGGCCCTGAAGGGCGCGGTTCTGACGGCCGCCGAGTTGCAGGACGCCCTGACCGGCATGGCACGCCTCAACCGCTACGCCGCCGAAGCCATGCTCCGTGTCGGCGTACGGGCCTGCACCGATATCACCGGTTTCGGCCTGCTCGGCCACGGCCTGGAAATGGCCCAGGCCAGTCAGGTTGAACTGCGCTTGCAGGGCGAACGGCTGCCCAGCTATTCCCAGGCCCGTGCCATGGCTGAAATGGGCTTGGTGCCGGCCGGCAGTCATCGCAATCGTCAGCATTATGGCGCACGCCTGCAGTGCCATCAGACCGATCCGATCCTGCTCGATCTGCTCAGCGACCCCCAAACCTCCGGTGGCCTGCTGATCGCCGTCGCCGCCGAGCGCCTGGACGCCCTGATCGCTGCCCTGCAGGCCGCCGGCGACCAGGCCAGCCATATCGGCGAGGTCGGCGGCCGGGTTCCAGACGGGCGGATGCTGCTGCTCTAACCACCAGCCCAAATAAAAAACACCAACGCCCCCGCAAACGTGCTTGCGGGGGCGTTGGTGTCTGGGGGGGGGCCAGCCTTTGGTTATCCTGTGTCCCAGTTCAGTCCGGCTTTTGCCCGGCACTGTGCGGTCATGCGCCTAGGGCATTAGCTTCTTGCCAGCTGCAAACGCCTGAGCCACACAGTCACCCAGAGCGAAATAGGCACTGTTGCCCGGCGCGAACACCAGCGGATCGATCTTGCGGGCATCCGGCAAGCCGGCACGATCAAGGCAGGACGACTCCACCTTGACATCGCAGATCTCGCCAACAAACAGACTGTGACTGCCCAGTTGCTGCGTTGACAGCAGCCGGCATTCCAGCACCAGCGGTGCGGCACAGAGCAGCGGTGCATCGACCAACTCCGACCGCTCCACCGTCAATCCCGCGACAGCCAGCTTGTCCTGGTTGCGACCGGAAGCAATGCCGAAGTAGTCGGCCTCGACCACCAGCTCGCGCGACGGGATATTGATGGTAAAGGCCTTGCGGTCGATGATGGCCTGATAGCTGTGGCGTTCCTCGCGGATGGCCACCATGACGCAGGGTGGCACTGAACAGCAGATACCGCCCCAGGCGGCATTCATCATGTTGGCGCGGCCATCGGCATCGTAGCTGCCGACCAGAAACACCGGGGTCGGGTAGGCAATGGGTTTGGCTCCGAGCGACTGTTTCATGAGGGTTCCTCCTTAACGGGAGCGTGAAGACGGGACAGCACAGACACCGCACCCCTGGCAACCGTCGAAACAGGTCGGCGTCGACTGACCAGCCAGGGCGTGCTGATATTCCCGCCACAGATAGTCCTTGCGCACCCCGCTGGCGATCCGGTCCCACGGCAGGGGGTCATCGTAGGCGCGATTCTGGTAGAGCAGCGTAGTCAGATCGATGGCATGGGTGCGACAGGCGGTTTTGAGATTGGTCCCCGCCGCCAGATCGACAATGGCCGCCGCCGCCCCCTGATCGGCACGGGACAAAAAGGCCTGCAATTCGGCAGCGCGCAGCGATTCAACCTGCAACTGCAGGTTGGCCTGGCGACCGACAAAGCGCCGCAAGGGTTCCAGCTGCTTTTTAAGCTGGGCCGGCGTCATCATGGCATGCCATTGAAACGGCGTCTGTGCCTTGGGCACGAAGGGGTTGACCGACAGGATGATGGTGCCAAGATGACCGCGCGGGCGCTGCAGCTGTTGCCACAGGGCGCAAACACGCTGCAGCAGAGCAATCATCTCCTCGATATCGGCCGCCGTCTCCGTTGGCAGGCCAATCAGAAAATACAGTTTGAGATTTTCGATTCCCTCCCGCGCCAGCAGGGCAACGGCCGCAAGAATCTGTTCTTCGCTCAAATGTTTGTTGATCACATCGCGCAGACGCTGGCTGCCGGCTTCGGGCGCCAGGGCCAGGGTTTTCTGGCCACTGTCCTTAAGATGACGCACCTGCGCCACATCAAGGCTGTCGATGCGGAGACTGGCCAAGGAATAACGCCCGCCGGCCGCACCGATGCTGGTGGTCAACTCGGCCAGTTGGGGATAATCGGAAACCGAGGCGCCAACCAGTCCGATACAGCGATCCTGCTCCAGCGCCTCCTGTGCCTGGGCGCAGACCCGTTGCGGCGACTTGGCCCGGGCTGGCAGATAGACAAAACCAGTGGCACAAAAACGGCAGCCCCGCGCGCAACCACGCGAAACCTCGACCAGATGCATGTCACCAAAGGCGGTATGCGTCGTGCGGATATGGCTGCGACAGTCGCTGGCATCGAGATCGGTCAGCCACTGGCGTTCCACCGCGACCGCCGGCGGCAGCGCCGGCACATAATACCCGGCCGTGGCCGCCAGCCGCTGAAGCAATTCCGGACGTGACAGCGGCTGATCCAGCAAGTGCAGCAGCGGCGGCAGCAGCACCTCGCCTTCGCCGATAGCCAAGGCATCGAAAAAAGGCGCCACCGGCGCGGGGTTCATCAAACAGCAGATACCGCCGGCCAGGACCAGCGGTTGTCGACTGTCGCGCTCTTTGGCCCACAGGGGCAGACGCATCAGGGCAAACAGGCGCGGCAGGTGCAGGTAGTCGTTTTCAAAGCTCAGGGAAAAGGCGATCAGGTCGAAATCGCTCAGTGGCCGCTGCTGCTCAAAACTGCGTAGCGGCTGGCCGCTTTTTTCGTGCCAGGCCAGCTGATCGGGCTCGGGCCAGAACAACCGCTCACAGTGGCAGCCGGGCTGCTGCCGCAGGGCCTGCAGCAACCCCTGGAAACCCAGATTGCTCATGCCCTGGCTATAGCTGCCGGGGTAGACCAGCGCGACGCGCAGACGCGCCGATGCCGGCAACGACGAGGCGGGCTGCTCGTCAGCCAGCAGACGATCGGAGGGCGCAGCGTGACGCTTCATAGGCTGAGCCGATCACCGGCCCCGACAACGCGGGTTCGGCGACCGGAAGAAAAAATGACGGGGACCCTCAGGGTCCCCGATAGGATTCCGGCGCCGGCAAAGGGCACCGGACAGCCCCCCGGCCACGACGGGCGGAGAACCGCGTGGCGGGACGCCAGCCCCACCGGCGCCGCGCAGGGAACGGCACCGGGCAGGCAGCAGACCGCGTCCGGCAGGGAGGTGACGGACGCGGCTGTTCGGACACGCCGGTCGAACCGGCGCGGTGACAGCTTAATCGACACGCTTGCGCAAAAAGGCCGGGATATCCAGTTCGTCTTCCTCGCTGACCCGCTGCTGCATGCGGCGGGTGGTATCGCGCTGCTGACGCAGAATGGTCGGCACATCAAAATCGACCTTGGTGCCCAGCAAGCGGGCCGTGCCATCCTTGAGATCGCGCAGTTTGCGGCGATCCTTCTCAAAGGAGTCGCCAAAGCCGGTGGCGATGGCGGTAATCTTGATCTGGTCGCCAAGCTCTTCGTTGATCACCAGGCCGATGATGATGTTGGCGTCCTCATGCACCTTCTCATGCACGATGCGCGAAGCCTCGTCGAACTCCTCCATGGTCATGTTGCTCGAACCGGTGATATTGACCAGCACACCCTTGGCCCCGGAGATGTCGATATCCTCGAGCAGCGGGCTACTGATGGCCTGATTGGCCGCCTCGCTGGCGCGTTTCTCGCCCTCGGCAACACCAATACCCATCATCGCCATGCCGCGCTCGCTCATCACCGATTTGACATCGGCAAAGTCGACATTGATCAGGCCATCGGTGGTAATCAGATCGGAAATCCCCTGGACGGCCTGGCGCAGCACATCGTCGGCCGGCTTGAAGGCATCAAGAATACTCATGTTCTTGCCCGCCAGACCAATCAGCCGATCATTCGGGATCACGATCAGCGAATCCACCACCTTCTTCAGCTCATCAACACCGTTTTCGGCCTTGATCAGACGCTGACGGCCTTCACGGCTGAACGGCTTGGTCACCACGCCAACGGTCAGGGCACCGACTTCGCGCGCCACCTCGGCAATAACAGGCGCCGCGCCGGTACCGGTACCGCCACCCAGGCCACAGGCGACGAAAACCATATCGGCACCGCTGAGCAGTTCGGCAATGCGGCTGCGATCCTCCAGCGCCGCCTCGCGGCCCACCTCGGGATTGGCACCGGCGCCAAGGCCCTTGGTCAGCTTGCTGCCCAGTTGCACCTTCATGGGTGCGCGGCTGCGCTTGAGCGCCTGGGCATCGGTATTGGCGACGATAAACTCGACCCCGTTGATGTGCGCCTGGATCATGGCTTCCACCACGTTGCCGCCACCGCCGCCGACACCGATAACCTTGATCTTGGCGCTCTGATCCGCTGTTTCATCAAATTCGAACATGCTTCCCCCTGCTCCTTGTTTTTTATGCTTTATGCACCACTTCTCTCCGCAAAGCGGTGCCACGATCGGCCTGCCCCGGCCGCGTGATCAGAAAAATTCGCTGAACCACTCCTTCATGCGCCGCATCACCCGGTTGAACACCCCCTCCTGTCCGACGGCGAAGTGTTCCACCTTCTGATGCTGGCTACCATAGATCACCAGACCAACGCCGGTGGCGTAAACCGGCGAGCGCACCACATCGATCAGGCCGCCGACCCCCTGGGGCAGGCCACGCCGCACCGGCAGATTGAAGATCTGCTCGGCCAGTTCCGGCATGCCGGGCAGAATGCTGCTGCCGCCGGTAATGACGACACCCGAAGCGATCAGGTCTTCGTAGCCGCTGCGGATAATCTCGCGATTGACCAGGGTGAAGATCTCCTCCACCCGCGGTTCAAGAATCTCGGCCAGCAGCTGGCGCGACAGAATCCGCGGCTCGCGGCCGCCAACCGACGGCACCTCAATGGTTTCGTCCTTGCCCACCAGATTGGTCAGACAGCAACCATACTGCTGCTTGATGCGCTCGGCCTCGGCGTTGGGCGTGCGCAGCCCCAGGGCTATATCGTTGGTCAGATGGTTGCCGCCCAGCGCCAGGACCGCAGTGTGCTTGATGGCGCCATCGATGAAAATGGCCAGATCGGTGGTACCGCCGCCGATATCGACAATGGCCACCCCTAGTTCCTTCTCGTCGGACGACAGCACCGCCTCGGCCGAGGCCAAGGGTTCGAGCACGATATCGGCCACGCTGACATTGGCCTTGTTGCAGCTTTTGACAATGTTCTGGGCACTGGCGACAGCACCGGTAACGATATGAACCTTGGCCTCCAGCCGCACACCGCTCATACCCAGCGGCTCCTTGATGCCGTCCTGATCGTCGATGATGTATTCCTGCGGCAGCACATGGATGACTTCCCGGTCCATCGGTATGGCAATGGCCTTGGCGGCATCAATCACCCGCTGAATATCGTCGGCGGTCACCTCGCGATTCTTGATCGCGATTACCCCCTGCGAATTGCAGCCGGTAATATGGGCTCCGGCGATGCCGGCGAACACCGAATGAATCTCGCAGCCGGCCATCAGTTCGGCCTCGCGCAGGGCCTTGCGAATGGCTTCGACGGTGCTTTCAATATTGATCACCACACCTTTGCGCAGCCCGCGTGACGGGCAGGAACCGATACCGACGATTTCCAGACCGTTTTCCGTCATGCTGCCAATGATGGCGCAGATTTTCGTCGTTCCGATATCCAGCCCGACAATCAGATTTTCCCTGCGGTTACTCATGAGCCTTCCTTCCCCGGTTATCCCAGCCTACCGGCCCTTCTGACACGGCAGGTCGATGCACGCCTACCAGTGACGCTGTTTGACGATCACCTTGTCCGGCACATTCAAATCAATATAACTGAGTGACTCCAGCTGCGGCTGCAGCCGCGGATAAATCTGCTCCAACCGGTCAAGCTTGCCGGCATGATCGTCACGTCCCAGCCGCACCGCCACTGCCGCCGGCTGGGTATAGAGCTCCAGCCCGCTGGCCGGATCAATCCGGATCTGCGCCACCTGCGCCAGCGTGAACCTTTTACGCGCGCGCAGGTCAAGGACCAAAGCGGCGGTCTGCCGCAACAGATCCTGGCTGGCTTCACGCTGCTGCAACAGCTGTTCGCGACTTAAACCGGCCGCCAGCGGCAAGTCCAGCGGATCGCCCTGGCGCAGGGCCCGGAAGATCACACCATCGTCATCGACATAATACAGATAGTCGAGATTGAGAATGAACACCGGCCGCCGCTCGACGATGCGGACAACCAGCCGCCGCGGCAGGATGCGTGTCACCTCGGCACGGGCAATCCAGTCACTTTCCTGCAGTCGGCGACCTACCCGGTCAAGATCAACGTCAAAAGTTCTCATGCCCTGTCGGATATCTGACAGGGCAATCACTGTCGCCGCGTCAAGTCGCTGACAACCTTCCACCTCAATCTGCTCAACCCGGAAATAATCCGACTGGCTCAGAACCTGCACCAGCAGCACAACAGCGGCAGCCAGCAGCAGGGCGCACAACAGCATGAGCAGACTATAAAAAAAACGAAAGAGCGACCTCTTCGGTTTTTTTTCTTCCCGTTTACGCCGGTTGGGACGGGAATCTCCATTGTGCGGCGGACGGGCGGGGCGCATGGCGGCCAAGGTTCGCAGCGCCTCGACTCAGCGGTCGAGAGAAGCGTCCGCCAGCAGGCGCTCGACCAAGTCTGCAAAATCCATACCGGTACAGGCAGCAGCCTTGGGCAACAGGCTGGTTTCGGTCATGCCGGGGATGGTGTTGGCTTCCAGAAAGTAAAACGCCTCCTCTGCCACCATGAAATCGATCCGCACCGCGCCCCGGCAGCCCAGGGCCTGGCTGCTGCGCACCGCAGCCTGCTGGATAGCGCGATAACAGCCAGCCTCCAGCGGTGCCGGCACCAGATAATTCGTCTGCCCCGGGGTGTACTTGGCCTGATAATCGTAAAAACCCTGCGGTGCCTGCACCTCGACTATCGGTAGCGCCTCGCCACAGAGAACCGCCACCGTCACCTCGCGGCCAGCAATGTAATCCTCCACCAAAACACGCCGATCATAGCGGCGGGCCTGGGCTACGGCCTCGGCCAAAGCGCCGCCCTGCCGTACCAGGCTGATGCCGAGGGTGGAACCTTCGCGCACCGGCTTGACCACACAGGGCCAACGGGTCTGCTGCTGACAAAAAGCGATACAGGCGGCCTCATCGGCAGAGGCCTCCAGCAATCGGGCCGCCGGTGTCGCAACGCCAGCGGCGGCGACAATCTGCTTGGCCATGGCCTTGTCCATGGCCAGAGCCGAGGCCAGCACACCGCTGCCCGTGTAGGGAATCCCCATGATTTCCAGCAACCCCTGCACCGTGCCATCCTCACCCTGTCGCCCGTGCAGGGCCAGAAAAGCCGTGGCGATTCCATGGCGGCGCAGCTGGTCTGGCAAATCCTCTGCCGCATCGAGCGCAAGCGCCCGGTAGCCCCGCTGCTGCAGGGCCTTGAGAACTGCGGCGCCACTGCGCAGCGAAACCTCACGTTCGGCCGAACGGCCGCCACAGAGAACGGCAACGGGTTCGGCGATTCCTTTAGCTGTTTGCGTCATCCATGGCTCCAAAATCGCCGAGAAAATGAATCTCCGGCTCCAGACAAATCCCCGTGGCCCGCGCCACTCGCTGCTGCACCCGACGTATCAGCGCCAGCACCTCAGCCGCCGTAGCCGTTCCCCGATTGACGATAAAATTGCAGTGCTGTTCGCTGACTTGAGCATCACCGCACCGCTCACCCCGCAGACCGCAGGCGGCAATCAGCTGCCAGGCGCTGTGCCCGGGAGGGTTGCGAAAGACACTGCCGGCATTGGGCCAGCCAACCCGCTGGGCTTGCCGGCGGTGCCGCAGGGCCGTCTCGCGCCGCGCCGCCAGTTCCGCCGAGGTGCTGGGAGTTAGTTCCAGTTCCACCTCCAGAACCACGCGACGGCCTCCCAGGGCGCTGTCGCGGTAGGCGAAGGCACAATCCGCCGCTGACCACCAGCGGGCCAGACCATCCTCCACCACCAGTACGCGCTGCACCCGCTGTCCGAAACAACCGGCGGCGACCCCGGCATTCATCACCACGGCGCCGCCAACCGTGCCGGGGATTCCGGCCAGGTGCTCCAGCCCGGCAAGACCACGCCGGACCGTTTCGGCAATCAGACGGGGCAGCGGCCAGCCGGCGCCCAGCCGCAGGCAGGCGGGGCGCGGCTCTTCCAGCTGGCGCACAGCATCCAGTTGGATCACCAGACCGGCCACGCCGGCATCAGCCACCAGCAAGTTGCTGCCACCGCCGAGCAGGCAATAAGGCCAGCCCTGCTGCGCAACGAGAGCAAACAGATGCAGGGCATCGTCGCGGTCGGCAGGCCGCACCAGCAATTCGGCCGGTCCGCCGATGCGCCAGCGGGTGAGCGGCGCCAGCGGCACCTGCGCCGCCACCGTGCCACGCAGCTCAAGGCGCAGCTGTTCGGCGCAGGCGCCGTCGAGCTTCACGCTGCCGGGTCCGCCGGCGGCAGGGTGGCGATCAGTTCTTCACCCAGTTGCCAGACATTGCCAGCCCCTAAGGTTATCATCAGATCGCCGGGCTGCAACAATTCGCGCAGCTGTTGCAGCGCCTGTGCTGGCGACGCGCAGTAGAAGGCCGCCCGGTGGCCATGATTGGCGATGGCCGCTACCAGCGCAGCACTGCAGACGGCCGGGTCGGACGGCTCGCCAGCGGCGTAGACATCCAGCACCAGCAACACATCGGCCTGATAAAACGCGGTCACAAACTCATCGAACAGGGCCCGGGTGCGACTGTAACGGTGGGGCTGGAACACCACCACCAGCCGTCGATCCCAACCGGCCCGCGCCGCCGCCAGTGTGGCCCGAATCTCCGCCGGGTGATGGCCATAATCATCCACCACCATCACCGCCTGATCATACTTGATCTGGAAACGCCGCTGCACACCGGCAAAGGCGGCAAAACCCTCGCGAATGGTGGCAAAGGGCACATCGAGCTCGCGTGCCACCGCCAAGGCGGCCAGAGCGTTGAGCACATTGTGCTGACCCGGCATCTCCAGTCGCAGCCGTTCGCGTTTTTCTCCGGCCTGACAAACGGTGAAATCCAGACCACCGGCCGCCTGAACAATATCGGTGGCGTAATAATCCGCCTGTGGACTCAGACCATAGGTAACAAAACGTTTGTGTACCTGCGGCAGCATGGCCTGAACATTGGCATCATCGAGACAGAGTACCGCCAGACCGTAAAACGGGATCTTGTTGACGAAATCAACAAACACCTGGCGGATGGCGTCGAGATCGGCGTAATAGTCGAGATGATCGCGGTCGATGTTGGTAACCACGGCGATGGTCGGTGACAGCTTGAGAAACGAGCCATCGGACTCGTCGGCCTCCACCACCATGAAGGGCCCCTGGCCTAGTTTGGCGTTGGTGCCCAGCGCATTGAGCCGCCCGCCCACCACCGCAGTCGGATCAATGCCGGCGTGGGACAACAGGGTCGCCACCATGCTGGTGGTGGTGGTCTTGCCGTGGGTGCCGGCGATGGCAATACCGTATTTAAGGCGCATCAACTCGGCCAGCATCTCGGCCCGCGGAATCACCGGAATCTTCAGCCGCTGGGCCTCACGAACCTCGACATTGTCAGCCGGGACCGCACTGCTGGTCACCACCACCTGGGCTTGGTGCACCTGCTCGGCAACATGGCCGATATAACAGCGGCCACCCAGATGTTCGAGGTGACGGGTCTGCTCACTTGAGCGCAGATCCGAACCACTGACCTCATAACCAAGATTAAGCAAAACCTCGGCAATGCCGCTCATGCCAATACCGCCGATACCGACGAAATGAATATTACGAAATCTGCCGTACATAAACGAACTAACGCTCCTTCGCCAGCTGCAGACAAATTCGGGCGACCCCGGCGGCCGCCTGTGGCATGGCCAGTGCCCGCGCCTGGGTCGCCATCATGGCCAATTCAGCGCGATTATGCAACAGCGCCACCAGCATTTCCGCCAGGTGCGCCGCCGTCAGTTCCGCCTGCGGCAACAGACGCGCCGCGCCGGCGCGCTGCAGGGCCTCGGCATTGCGCCGCTGGTGGTCACCCGCCGCCGTCGGCAAGGGTATCAGGATCGCCGGCCGACCACAGGCGGTCAGCTCCGCGATGCTGGTAGCGCCAGCACGACAGACCACCAGAGAAGCCGAGGCATAGGCAGCGGCCATATCTTCAATGAAGGGAACCACCTCCACCCCGTCACCGCAACCCTGTTCGCTGTAGGCCTGACGCACGTCAGCCACCTCACGGCTGCCGGTCTGATGCAGCACCTGCAACTGCGGCAGCTGCCGCCGCACCAGAGCCAATGCTGCCGGCAGCACCCGATTGAGCACAGCGGCACCCTGGCTGCCGCCAAACACCAGCAGACGACTCGGCGTAGATGCCACAGCGGGCAGGTCGAACAACTCCTGCCGCACCGGATTGCCGGTCAGCACCACCCGCCGTCGACCAAAGGCGTGCTCCGCCTCGGCCATGGCCACGCAGATGCAACGAGCCCAACGGGCCGCCAGCCGATTAGCCAGACCAGGACAAGCATTCTGCTCATGCAGCACCACCGGGATCCGCAACAGACCAGCCGCCAGCACAGCCGGCAGGGAGGCGTAACCGCCCACGCCCAGCACCAGTCCGGGGCGAAAGCGGCGCAGCAGGCCGAGCGCCTGCACCAGGGTGCGGGCCAACTGCGGTACCAGCAGCAGCTGCCGCCAAAGCGACTGGCCGGCAAAGCCCTGCAATTCGACCAGATGGATGGCAAAGCCACGGGCTGGCACCGCGCGGGCTTCAAGCCCGCGGGACACGCCGAAAAATTCGATCTGCGCGGCCGGTTCCTGCTGCTGCAGGGCCTCGGCGATGGCCAGGGCCGGGAACACATGGCCGCCGGTCCCACCGCCGGCAATCAGCATTCTCATGGCTGGCCGCCAGCGGCCGGTTGGGCTGAAATATTCAAGAGCACTCCCAGACTGAACAGGGTACAGAGCAGACTGCTGCCACCATAGGAAATCAGCGGTAGCACCAGCCCCTTGTTGGGCACCAGCCCCATCACCACGGCCATGTTGGCAAACGCCTGCAGACCCAGCAGCAAACTGATACCAAAGGCACAGAGTCGACCGAATCCGTCCTGAGCCCGACGGGCAATCTGCAATCCGCGCAGTACCAGCGTAAGAAACATGCCAATCAGCAACAGCGCCACGATAAAGCCGAGTTCCTCACCGATCACCGAGAAAATGAAATCGGTATGGGCTTCCGGCAGATAAAACAGCTTCTGCTGTCCCTCTCCCAGCCCTGCGCCAAACCAGCCTCCCAGGCCGAAACCCATCCAGCTCTGAATGATCTGAAAGCCCGTATTGAGGGGATCATCCCAGGGATCGAGAAAAGCCAGAATCCGCTTGCGGCGATACTCCTCGCTCAGGATCATGTAAACAAACAGAGGGCCAGCCGTGGCCACGCTGAGGAACAGATAACGCCAGCGCGTACCGGCCACCAGCAGCATGGTGCCGGTCACCAGCGTCATGATGACCGCGCCGCCCAGATCACGCTGCGCCAGCAACAGCAGCAGCCAGACCGCCAACACCAGCATGTAGGGCACAAAGCCATACCTGAAATCCTTAAGGCGGTCCTCCTTGCGTGTTGCCGAGTGGGCCAGATAGAAGATCAGCGCCACCTTGGCCGCCTCCGACGGCTGGAAGGAAAAACCCGGCAACCGGATCCAGCGTGCCGCCCCGCCGGCACTCAGGCCAATGCCTGGCAAGAACACGGCGGCCAGCAGCAGGGTGCTGACAATCAGCAGCACAAAGGCCAGCCGGCGCCACAGATGGTAGTCGATGTGCATGGCCGCCACCATCAGGCTCAGGCCAATCAGGGCATAGCTGCCCTGACGCTTGAGAAAATAAAAGCCATCGCCATAGTCACGCAGGGCCATGATCGATGAGGCCGAGTAGACCATCAGTACGCCGAAACAGGTCAGCGCTACCGTCAGGATCAGCAGTGTCGGATCAGCGGTCAGTCGCCGGCTCATGATCCTGCTCCGGCAGCGCCTCGACTGCCGCGACAAACCGCTCCCCGCGCTCCTCGAAACTGCGGAACATGTCAAAACTGGAACAGCCCGGCGACAGCAGTACCGATCCGCCGGCCGGTGTCAGCCGCCATGCCAGCTGTACCGCTTGCTCCAAGCTGGTCGCCCGCTCAATGGCGCAAAGATCACTCCAGGACTGCGCCATACGCTCGGCAGCTGCGCCAAGCAGAACCAGCTGTGGCCGTTTTTGCGCCAACAGCGGCCGCAGCAGGCCATAATCGCCGCCCTTGTCCTTGCCGCCAGCAATCAGGGTGATCGGGCCACTGAGCCCGGCCAGGCTCTTGAGCACACTGCCGATATTGGTTCCCTTCGAATCGTTATACCAGCGCACCCCGGCCAGCTGGCGCACCAGTTCCATCCGGTGCGGCAGACCGCGAAAAGCGCAAGCCGCCTGCCAGGCAGTTGCCGGCGCCACGCCAAAGGCCAGTGCCGCCGCCAGGGCCGCCATCACATTTTCAACATTGTGCAAACCACGCAACTGCAGCTGGTCAGTATCCAGAAACAGCTGCTGGTCATCCCATCGGACTTCAATCCGACCGGCAGCGTAGGAAAGGCCCTGAGCCAATGGGCGCTGCAGAGAGAACAGCCAGCGCCGTGCCGGACAGCCGTCGGCCAGATCAAGCACCGCCGCGTCATCGGCATTGAGTACCAGCACAGAATCCGGCCCCTGATTGAGGAACAGCCGGCCCTTGGCGGTACAGTAGGCGGCCATGTCGGCATAACGGTCAAGATGGTCGGGACTGATATTGAGCAGCACACTGATCGCCGGCCGGAAACGCACGATGGTTTCCAGCTGAAAGGACGACAGTTCAACCACCAGAGCATCCCACGGCTGGTCAACCGCGGCGCACAGCGGTGTCCCCAGATTGCCACCGACAAACACCCGCTTGCCGGCAGCCGTCAGCATGGCACCGAGCAGACAGGTGGTCGTCGATTTGCCATTGGTGCCGCTTACGGCCAGAATCGGCGCGGCCAGAAAGCGGCTGGCCAGTTCAACCTCACCCCACAGCGGCACTCCCCGCGCCACCGCCTGCCGGATCAGGGGCCGATCTTGTGGCACACCGGGACTGAGCACCAGCAGGTCGGCAGCAGCGAACAGCGCAGCGCTGTGGCCGCCGAGATCACGCCCGACCTCCGGCAGCAGCTGATCCAGATGAGACAATTCAGCAGCAGGGCGACAGTCCGTGAGGCTGACACAGGCACCACGCCTGAGACACAGATTGGCGGCCGCCACGCCACTGCTGCCACCGCCGACCACCAGCACCCGTTTCCCCTTCAGGTCATCCATCGCCTCACCTCAGCTTCAGGGTCGACAGGGCCACCAGCGCCAGCACAATGCTGATGATCCAGAATCGGACAATCACCTTGGGCTCCGGCCAGCCTTTGAGCTCGAAATGATGGTGCAGCGGCGCCATACGGAACACCCGCCGACCCAACAGACGAAACGAGGCCACCTGAACAATAACCGACAGCGCCTCAACCACGAAGATGCCGCCAACAATGACCAGCACCAGCTCCTGTTTGACAATCACCGCGATGATACCCAGCGCGCCACCCAGCGACAGACTGCCGACGTCACCCATGAACACCTGTGCCGGATAGCTGTTGAACCAGAGAAAGCCCAGACCGGCACCCACCATGGCACCACAAAGAATGGCCAGTTCTCCGGCACCGGGCACACCGCTGATCTGCAGGTAGGTCGCCAGACGGGCATTACCGGCCAGATAGGCGAACAGCAGGTAGGCAGCGGCGGCGATGATCATCGGGCCGATGGCCAGACCGTCAAGACCGTCGGTCAGGTTGACGGCATTGCCTGAACCCACCACGACCAGCAGGATCAGCCCCAGATACAGCAGCCCCAGTTCGGGGTTGAGCCCTTTGAAAAAAGGCACACTCAGATGGGTCGAAAATCCGGTCCCCTGCAACAGCGTCAATCCGGCAACGGCGGCGATCAGCAGCTGCCACAGCAATTTGCCACGCGCGCTCAGGCCATCGGAATTCTTCCACTTGACCTTTTTGTAGTCATCGATAAAACCGATCACACCGTAGCCCACCGTGACAAAGAGAGCGATCCAGACATAGCGATTCGTCAGGTCAGCCCACAACAGGGTGGGAACAACGATGGCGATCAGAATCAGGGTGCCGCCCATGGTGGGCGTTCCCTCCTTCTTGAAATGCGACTCGGGTCCGACCTTGCGAATGGTCTGGCCAATCTGCAACCGGCTAAGCCGGTCGATCACCCAGGGTCCGAGCATAAAAGACAGCAGCAACGCCGTGATGGTGGCATAAATGGTCCGGAAGGTGATGAACCGAAACACATACAATGCCGAGAATTCCGTGTGCAGCGGATAGAGCAGATGATAGAGCATGAGGGCCTTCCTCTGGCGAAAAACGCTCTTTTACGCGACTTTACCCGCCTGGCGCAACAGAAATTCGACGACGGTTTCCATCCGCATGCCGCGTGATCCCTTGACCAGTACACAATCATCCGGCCGCACCTGTTCAGCCAGCCAGCGAGCCATGGCATCATGGCTGTCGCAGGCCAGGCAGCAGTCGAGCGCCAGGCCGGCACGAGCAGCGCCACCAAGCAGCGCCTCACGGTAGCTCCCCAGTGCCAGCAGATAGTCCACCCGCGCCGCAGCAAAGGCACCAACGTCCTCGTGACAGCCGGCCGCCGCTTCACCCAACTCCAGCATATCGGCCAGTACGGCAATCCGGCGACCACGACAGGGCCAGCTATGCAGCACCTCCAGGGCCGCCTGCATCGACTGCGGATTGGCGTTGTAGCTGTCATCCAGCAAGGTGGTGCCGTCACTGAGTTCACGCACCTCCAGTCGTGCCGCAGCCATGCGAACACGCTGCAACCCCGCGACAACCTCTTCCAGATCACGCCCCAGATGCAGAGCCGCAGCGGCCGCCGCCAACGCGTTGTACACCTGGTGACGACCCGGCAGTGGCAATGTCAGTTCGACACTACCGGCCGGACAGTGCAGACAAAACTGCATGGCGCGACCCGGTCGCAGGTCAGTGGCCCGGACGTCGGCTGTGGCACCCAAGCCAAAGGTCTGGCGAATCACACCGGCAGGCAGGGTCAGGCGCATCAGCTCGGGATCATCGGCATTGAGCAGGGCCAGACTGCCCGGCTTGAGATGCGCCAGCAGCTCGGCCTTGGCCCGCGCCACGCCACGGACACTGCCAAGTCCCTGCAGGTGGCCGGCTCCAATATTGGTAATAATGGCCAGGGTTGGTTCGGCGATGCGCGCCAACTGATCGATTTCACCCGGCGCGCTCATGCCCATTTCCAGCACCATAAAGCGATGAGCACTCTCCAGCCGGCACAGGGTCAGGGGCAGCCCGATCAGATTGTTGTAGTTGCCCAGGGTGCGCAGACCCTCCTCGCGCAAAGAGAGGATGCTGGCCAGCATTTCCTTGGTCGAGGTTTTGCCGCTGGTGCCGGTGATGGCGGCCACCGGCCCGGCGAAACCACGCCGCACCGAACGGGCCAGCTGCCCCAGAGCCGTCAGGCAATTGCCGACCTGGATCACCGGCACGGGCAGACCACCAACCACCTCCTCGCTCAGGCAGGCCGCCGCACCATGCTCGACGGCCTGGCGCAGATAATCGTGACCGTCATAATGGGGACCACGGAGCGGAATGAACAGATCACCTGACTGCAGGGTCCGGCTATCGGTCGATACGCCCGTTACCAGCTGTGGCAACACCGTCGCCTGGCCGGCACCGACCAGACGCCCACCCACGATGTCCAGAATTTGCTGACAGCTCCATTGCATCGTGCGTCACCGTCCATTCCGCGGCAGGGCGCCGCGTTGCCGCAACGCCAGGCGCAGCTGCTCACGATCATCGAAATGCTGTTTACGGCTTCCGATGATCTGATAATCCTCATGCCCCTTCCCGGCCACCAGCAACACATCGCCGCCGCGCAGCTGCTCCACCGCCCAGGCAATGGCTGCCGCCCGGTCAGGAATCACGACATAGGCCGATCCGACCGGTGGCACCGTCTCCGGCGCGCAGCGCACCACGCGCGGGTCGCGGATACCGGCGCAGATCTGGTCAATAATCGCCAGCGGATCCTCGGTGCGCGGATTGTCCGACGTCACCACCGTCAGATCGCTGGCAGCCACGGCCACGGCGCCCATGACCGGCCGCTTGCGCGGGTCACGATCGCCACCACAGCCGAAAACCGTCAGAATCCGCCGCGGCCGCAGATCAGCGACAGCCTGCAGGGCCTTTTCCAACGCATCACCGGTATGGGCGTAGTCAACCAGCACCAACGCATCCAGGGTATTTTCAATTCGTTCCAACCGGCCCGGCACCGCCGTCACCTGCCCCAGGGCACGGGCCAAGGCCTCCGTGTCCAAGCCCAGACAGCAGCCCACACCCAGGGCACAGCACAGATTTTCCAGATTGAAGCGCCCCACCAAGGCCGATCGCAGCTCCACCGGCCCGGCCGGCGTGGCAATCCGGGCCTCAACCCCCGCCAGGCTCTGCCGCACCGCCAATGGCCGCACCGCCGCATCCCGCTCCAATGCCACGGTCAGGGCATCGGGACGGCATTGCCACAGCCGCTGGCCATAAGCGTCACCCAGATGAATCACCGCCTGTCGGCAACCCGGCGCGTCACCACAAAACAGCCGCTGCTTGGCCGCGAAGTACTGTTCCATATCGGCATGGTAGTCGAGATGCTCGGGGGTCAGGTTGGTAAACAGGCCAATGGCAAAATCGATGCCGAACACCCGCTGCTGCTGCAAGGCATGGGACGACACCTCCATCACCATTGCGGTGGCGCCGCGCTGGCAGAAGTCGGCCAGCAGGGCCTGCAGGTCAATGGACTCAGGGGTAGTATGACTGGCCGGCTGACTGTAGCCGTCAAACCGGTTGCTGATGGTACCGATTACCGCTGGCCGATGACCGGCCTGGCGCAGTAGCGCCTCAATCAGATAGGTCAGGGTGGTTTTGCCGTTGGTGCCGGTCACCCCGATACAAAGCAGCTGCCGGGCCGGAAAACCGTACCAGGCCGCTGCCATCCGGGCCATGGCGCGACGGCAGTCCGCCACCTGAATCAGAGCAACAGACTCTGGCACCGGCAGTGGCCGTTCCACCACAACGGCACAGGCGCCGGCGGCAATAGCGGCGGGCACGAAGGCATGGCCATCCTGCTGGGCACCGGGCAAAGCAAAAAACAACGCCCCCTCGCACACCTGACGCGAATCATGGCACAGCAGGGTGGGGCACAGATCGACCGGCCCGCTGAGCTGGCGGCCATCAATCTGAGACAGCAGTTCAGTCAGTTGCATAGATGGCCTCCTGCGGGGGTTGCAGATAGAGGGTCAGGGGGGTCGTGGCGTCAAGGGCCTGTCCGGCGGCGGGCTGTTGGCGCACCACGCGGCCATAACCCTCGATACGCAAATTCAGGCCGCTGCGGGCCATCAGCGCCAGCACGTCGCGGGCGGTCAAGCCCTTGAAATCAGGCATGCGCGATTGCGGCGCGCCATTTTGCGTCGGCACAGGCGGCATCTCGGACAGCAGCGCCGGCGCCACCTCGCGCGGAGGCGGCGACGATGGACGCGCTGTCCGGGACGCATCCTCCAGCGGCTGCGTCGGCGCTACCCGCAGATAGCGCAGGGTCTGTTCGACGATACGGGAAAAAACCGGGGCGGCCAGGATACCGCCATAGACCTCGCCCCGCGGTTCATCCAGCGCCACCAATACCACCAGCCGTGGTGCCTCGGCCGGCGCAAAGCCAACAAAGGAGGACACACGCTTGTCAACCGAATAGGTGCCGGTCACCGGATCAACCTTCTGCGCGGTACCGGTCTTGCCGCCAACCAGGAAACCGGGCACCCGGGCTCGCGAGCCGGTGCCATCGACATCCGCCACCCGCACCATCATGTCACGCAACTGCTGCGCCACCGCCGGACGCAATACCTGACGCACCTCACGCGGACTATGCAGCTGCTCGGCACCGGTGCGAGGATCGACAATGCGCTCCACCAGATAGGGCTGCATCAGCCGGCCACCATTCACCACGGCGCAGGTAGCCGTCGCCAGCTGCAGAGGTGTCACGGTGACCCCCTGCCCAAAGGAGATGGCCGCCAGATCAATCTCGAACCAGTCCTGCGGCGCGCGCAACAACCCACCGACCTCGCCATCGAAATCGATCTGCGTCAGCTGACCGAAACCGAATTCGCGCAGATAGCGATAAAAGGTTTCCCGCCCAAGCTGCTGGGCGATCTTGGCACAACCGATATTGGAACTGAATTTGAGCACATCGGCAACCGTCAGGACCCCCAGGGCCCGATGATCATGAATCACCTTGCCACCGATGGCGTAATGGCCGCTTTTGGTGCAATCGATCTGTTGCTGCGGTTTAAACAGCTCTTCGTTAAGCGCCGCCGCCAGTAAAAACAGCTTGAAGGTCGACCCCGGTTCATAACTGTCGCACACCACCCGGTTACGCCGGGTCGCCGCAGGAAAGCGGCCAAACTGGTTAGGATCGTAATCGGGCTGGCTGGCCATCGCCAGAACCCGGCCGGTGGCCGGTTCCATCACCACCGCCACCCCACCCCGGGCTTTACTGCTGGTCACCGCTTCAGCCAATTCATGCTCGGCGATATACTGGATCTGCTTGTCGATCGTCAGGTACAGATCACGCCCGCGACGGCCCGCTTCGACCCGTTCACCACTACCGAGGCTGCGACCGCTGGCATCCTTGCGCGTCACCAGGTAGCCACCATCGCCAGCAATCAGCGGGTCGTAGCGGCGCTCCAGTCCTTCGAGACCACGATTATCGATACCGGAAAAACCGATCACCTGACTGCCAACCCGGCCGTTGGGGTACCAACGCTTGTGCTCTCGCGTGAAGAAAACGCCCGGTAGCTCCAGCGCCCGCAGCGCGGCGGCACGATCCGGCGCCATACGACGCTTGAGCCAGACAAATTTTTTGTCCCGCTGCATCCGCTCCAGCACCCATTGCGGTTTCTCGCCGATCAGGGGGGCGATGGCTGCGGCCATTTGCGACAGTCGCCCAGCGCCGTCAGCCTGCTGCGCCAGAATACGATGCAGAAATTCCGGATTGACATAGGCCGAATCGGCCTCCAGTGAAACCGCCAGCGCTTCGCCCTGGGCATCGAACAGGGCACCCCGCTGGGGCGTCAGGGGAATAATCTTGCGATGCTGGTTGCGCGCCCGTTCCTGCCACTGCGGCGCACTGAGCACCTGCAGATAGAAGGCACGCAGCGCCAGCACCGCGCAGAGCACAATGAAGCAACCGGCGATAAAACGGATGCGCCGCCGAACAGCGCGAACCTCCTGCTGGGGATCGGGGCGGCGACGATTGACGCGCTCAGATGTGGAGGGTTTGTGTGCTTTCAAACCCTGCGCCCTGTGTGGCGGTTTCCATCAGCGGCGCAGTTGCCGGCGCACCGGCACGTTCCAGGGCGCCACCCTGCGCCTGCCACAAGTCGAGCCGACCCTGCTGTGCCAACACCAGGCAACCCAGTGCCGCCGCCATCAGCAGACAGCCAAGGGCCAGAAAACCCAGACGGCTTCTGCGCCGTCGCATCTGGCGCTGTTGCCACAGTTCACCCAATTCATTCCACAGATCCTGTTTTTCGGCGAAATCGCGATGCATCCTCTCCCCCTTGCTTACAGCGTCTCGGGCTGGATTGTCACCACCTGGTGGGCAGCAGGCACGCGCAGGCCCAGCCGCTCCATGGCCTGCTGCCGCACATGGGCCGGGTTGCTGTAGCGGGCCACGGCCACTTCCAGTTCCTTATTGTCGTAGCACATCTGGCGAATCTGTTTCTCCAACCCGGAAACCTCGTACTGGCTACGGGTTACCTCCATGCTCAGCCAGACATGGAACAAACCAATGGCCAGGGCTACCACAATGGCGCCCAGCACACTGGCCACCCGTGGTCGCACTCCAGAAATTCCCAAGGGAGACCAGGTCAGATCAAGCATTGCCAATTCCTCTCTCATTCCGATTCACGTCAGATTCGTTTCCCGGACCAGGGGTCCAGTTCGCTGAGCGTACCAGTCGCAACCATCGATGACCGCCTGACTAGACAGCCAGCCGGCGCACCGCCCGCAACACGGCACTGCGCGCCCGCGGATTATCTGCAATTTCCTGCTCCGAGGCCCGCACCCCACGGCGCGTAAGGATCTCCACCCGTTTCTGCTTGCCACAGCAACACAGTGGCAGCCGCGGCGGGCAGATACAGGGATCGGCCTCGGCCCGGAACAGGTTTTTGACAATCCGGTCTTCGAGCGAATGAAAACTGATCACGGCCAGCACAGCACCGGGATTGAGCAGATTCAGGGCGCGCGCCAGACCCATTTCCAGATGAGCCAGTTCCTCGTTAACGGCAATGCGCAATGCCTGAAATACCCGGGTAGCCGGGTGAATCCGCGCCGGCACCAGCCCGCCCGGCACGGTTTCCTGAACCAGCGTCGCCAGTTCAGTGGTGGTACGGATGGGCTGCAGCTGCCGCACCCGTTCGATGCGGCGGGCAATCTTGCGGGCCCAACGCTCCTCACCATATTTTTTAAAGATCTGTGCCAGCTGCTCGACATCGGCCTGGTTCACCAGCTCGGCCGCCGTCAAGCCCTGGCTCTGATCCATACGCATGTCCAGCGGCGCTTCCTGGCGAAAGGAGAAACCCCGACCGGCGCTATCGAGTTGGTGTGACGATACCCCCAGATCCAGCAACATGGCATCGACGCCAGCCCAGCCCTCGCGACAGAGAACAGCTCCGGCGTCAGAAAAATTCGCCTGCTCGATATGACAGCGCGCCCCAAAGCAAGCCAGCTGTTCGCGGGCCTGCTGCACCGCGCGCGGATCCCGGTCAAGCCCGATCAGCTGCCCGTCTGGTGCCGTGGCCTCCAGGATGGCACAGGCATGACCTGCCCCGCCAACCGTGCCATCAAGCACACGGGCACCCGGATGAAGATTGAGCAGGGCCAAAACCTCCTGCAGCAGAACCGGTTGATGCCGAAAATCATCCAATATCTAGAATCCCAATGCGCCAAGTTCGCTCGACAGGCCCGCCAGCTGTTCTTCCGATGCCTGCATCTGGGCGATAAAGCGGGTCTGACTCCAGAGTTCGATCTTCTCGCCAACGCCGACAATGACCACGTCCTTTTCAAAGCCGGCGATCTGTCGCAACGAAGGCGTCAGGGCGATACGGCCCTGACTGTCGAAGGCGGCCTCAATGGCCGGACTGATGCGGTTACGGTAAATCAGGTCACGCTGTGGCCCGTTGGGCATGGCATCAACGGCGGCACAAATCTCACTCCAGCGCGATACCGGATAGGCCACCAGCGCCTCGCGGGCACGGGTGACTATCAGCTGGTCGTCGCCGAACTCTTCCTGCAGCAGACTGCGCAACCGCGCCGGGATACTCACCCGGCCCTTGGCGTCAATGCTGTTGAAGTATTCGCCGGAAAAACCCACCCACGCCCCCGATTGCCACTTTTTGACACACTTTGCCACCAATAGGGCCGAATATACCCGCACCCCTGAGGGCTGTCAAGGGAACCGGATGACCAGCCAAAGAGCTGTCAGAACAACAAAAAACCCCTGCTTCCAAATGCTTAAAGCAAATGGCGGCAGGGGCCTGGCGTCACCTGTCAACAAAAAACCGCGGCACCAGTGGATTTTGTTGCCGGGGTCCTCAATTCTCCGGCAACAAAATCTCGATCTGTTCGATCCGGTGCAGCTCCACCTTGCGAGCAATCAGGGTCAGGCCGGCTACCTCGCAACGGTCACCCTCCTGGGGAATCCGCCCCAATTCGCACAGCATCAGGCCGGCCAGGGTCGTCGCCTCTTCGCCGGCAAAATCGACACCAAAGCGGCGGCGCAGCAGCCGCAGCGGGGTGCCGCCTTCCACCAGAAACTGTCCCGGCGCCAGCGCTGTCAGATAGGGTTCCTCGGCATCGTATTCGTCCTGGATTTCACCGACGATTTCTTCCAGCACGTCCTCCAGTGTCACAATGCCCTCGACACCGCCATACTCGTCAATCACCACGGCCAGATGTACCCGGCGGCGACGAAAGGCCTGCAGCAATGCCTGCGCCAGCTTGCTTTCGGGCACGAAATAGGGTTCTCGCATCTGACTGCGCATATCGAACGCCTGCGGCTGATCGATAAAACGCAACACATCCTTGGCATGCACCACGCCGACAATATTGTCCAGACTGCCGTCATAAACCGGAAAGCGCGAATGGGGCGAGGTCTTGATCTGATCGAACAGCTCGCCATAGCTGGCCGCCACCGACACCCCGACCACCTCGGTGCGCGGAATCATGACATCGCGCACCCGGATCTGCCCCAGCTCGAACACACCGTGCAGCATGCTGTGCTGCTCGCCCGGCAAAGCGCCGGCGCGCGCCCCCAGCGCAATAATGGTCTGAATCTCATCGGCAGACAGACCGACCTGTTCCTGGTCCGCCTTGAGCAGTCGGGTCATCAGCAAAGAGAAGCGGGTCACCAGCCAGGTCGCAGGAGACAGTAAGGTCAAAATCAGCCGGATGGGTGTCAACACCTTAAATGCCAGCCGCTCGGAACGACGGGCGGCATAGGTTTTGGGGCAGACCTCGGAAATAATCAGCAGCAGCGGCGTCAGCACGACGATGGTCAGCCATTCGCCATGGACACCATACAACCGGACAAAGAAACCGGTGGCAATAACCGACAGCGCGATATTGACCAGATTGTTGCCGACCAGGATGCCTCCGAGCAACCACTCGGGCCGTCCCAACAAGGCCGCCAGCTCCTGCGCGCCCCGCCGGTTTTTTTCTACCAGATAGCTGACCCGGGTGCGATCCATGGCGAGTAGCGCCGTTTCCGAACCGGAAAAAAACGCCGATGCCACGAACAAAAACCCCATCAGGGTCAGATCGAGCCACAGCTGCTCCACCGTTGTTCCATCCTTTCCGCATCTGCCGCATCCCTGTGCCGGCAGACCACCTTGTCATTCCCCAGCCTCAGCCCGCTGGCCGGCGTGAGTGTAGCCCAGCGGCAAACCAAAAAGCAATTGGCACGGCCTGGCCGGCAGGCTACACTGACGCACCGCGCTGACGGGCTGCCAACAACCAGCCGCGTCATTTTCCAGCCACTCTTTTCAACCGGACAACCGTTACCCCATGCCTGTCGAAACGCCCACCGAAGCCGTTATCGCCCACCACCGGCAGCTGTGCCGGCAGCTGCACCACCACAGCTGGCGCTACCACAGTCTCGACCAGCCGGAAATCACCGACGCTGCCTACGATGCCCTGTTCGTCGAGCTGCGCCAGATCGAGGCACGTTACCCGCAGCTGATCACGCCCGACTCGCCAAGCCAGCGCGTCGGCAGCCCGCCCAACAGTGCTTTCAGCAGCGTAAGCCATCTGCAACCGATGCTGTCCCTCGATAACGCTTTCGATGAAACCGGTCTGCGTGAATTCGATCAGCGCCTGCGCGGCCACCTGCAGCTCGCCGATCCCATTGATTATCTGTGCGAACTGAAGATGGATGGCGTTGCCGTTTCCCTGCGCTACGAACAGGGCCGGCTGGCTGCGGCCGCCACCCGCGGCGATGGCCACAGTGGCGAGGATATCCGTGCCAATATTCGCACCCTGGCAACGGTACCGCTGCGTTTGCGGCCAGGAGCGCCCGATTTGCTGGAGGTGCGTGGTGAGGTATACATGGAACTGGCCGCCTTCCGTCAGCTCAACCAGCAGCGCGAGGAACAGGGGCAGAATGCCTTTGCCAACCCGCGCAACGCTGCTGCCGGCAGTCTGCGCCAGCTCGACCCGCACGAAACCGCTCGTCGACCATTGAAGATCTTCTGCTATGGCGTCGGCGCCTGCAGCGCCTCCCTGCCCGATCGGCAACAACAGGTGCTGCTGCAGTTGCAGGACTGGGGGCTGCGCATCAACCGGTCGCACCTGTATCCGGCCACCGGCATCGAGTCCGTCTGGCAGCTCTGCCAGCGGCTGGCCGACCTGCGCGAAACCCTGCCCTACGAAATCGACGGCCTGGTTGTCAAGGTTGACCAGCTGGCCCTGCACGACCGGCTTGGCAGCACCAGCCGGGCACCGCGCTGGGCCATTGCCTACAAGTTCGCCGCCCGCCAGGGTCGAACCCGGCTGCGGCAGGTACAGTTGCAGGTGGGCCGCACCGGCGCCATCACACCGGTGGCCCTGCTCGAACCGGTCAGCGTCGGCGGAGTGACCATCAGCCGCGCCAGCCTGCACAACTGGGATGAAATCGCCCGTCTTGACGTGCGCATCGGCGACGAGGTCATTGTCGAGCGCGCCGGCGATGTCATCCCCGACCTGGTGGCAGTGGTCAGCGAGCGACGCGACGGCAGCGAACAGCCGATTCCCCTGCCACAGCAATGCCCGGTGTGCGGCGCGCCAGTGGCCCGCCTGCGGGACGAGGTCGTACCGCGCTGTCAGGGCCTGCGCTGCCCGGCCCAGCTCAAGGGCCAGCTCAGGCATTTTGTATCACGCCAGGGCATGGACATTGACGGTCTGGGGGAGAAGATCATCGAGCAACTGCTCGACCAGGGTCTGGTTCACACCCTGGCCGATCTCTATCAGCTGCGCAGCAAACAGCTGCTGCCACTGGAACGCATGGGCGCGAAAAAAGCTGCCAATCTGCTTGCCGCCATCGACGCCAGCAAAACCCGACCACTGCACCGCCTGCTGGCCGCCCTCGGCATACGCCACGTTGGTGAACATGTCGCCCGGCTGTTGGCCGAGGCCTTTGGCACCCTGGATGCGCTGATGGCCGCCAGCGCAGAGGAACTGCAACAGATTCACGCCATCGGTCCCCAGGTCAGCGACAGCCTGCAGCACTTCTTCGCCAATCCCGACAACCGCGCTGTTCTGCAGCAGCTGCACAACAGCGGGGTGCGCCCGCCAGCAGCCAGCGCGCCGGCCCCGCCAACAGCGCCAGGCATTTTTGCCGGCAAGACCCTGGTTCTGACCGGCACCCTGCAGCAACTCAGCCGCAGCGAAGCCAAGTCCCGCATCGCAGCGGCTGGCGGCCGGGTCAGCAGTGCCCTGAGTGGCAAAACCGACTATCTGGTGGTCGGGGAAAATCCCGGCAGCAAACTGCGCCAGGCCGAAACCCTGGGCGTACCCTGCCTGAGCGAGAAAGACTTTCTGCAACATCTCAGCGCCGACGACAGCGCCGGCAAGGAGCAGCCATGACCATCATCCGCGTACATCTGCAGATCGCCGGCCGGGTGCAGGGTGTCGGCTATCGTGCCTTCACCCATCAGCAGGCCCAGCTGCAGGGCCTGAGCGGCTATGTCCGCAACCTTGCCGATGGCCGCGTCGAAGCCGTCGCCGAAGGCAGTGAAAACGCTATCGAAGCCCTGATCCGAGCCTGCCGCCGTGGGCCGCAGCTGGCGCGGGTGGATCAGGTGCAGCTGCAGCTGCTCGACGCCACCGGCGAATTCAGCGACTTTCTGATTCGTCGTTGACCTGCGCATCGCGCAGCTGCTGGGCCAGGGCGTAAATCGCGCTGCCGCTGCAGTCATAGTCCGCTGCCAGCTGGCGGGCAATCTGACGCAACGCCAGCCCCTGTTGCAGCAGCTGGCGCACCGCCTCCGCCAGTTCCAACCGGGGTGTCGTGATGGCCACCGGCGCCAGCAACAGAACGATTTCCCCCCGCACCGGTTGCGTCGAAAAATGGCGCAGCGCCTCAACCGCGCTGCCGCGAAACAGCTCTTCGTGACGCTTGGTCAGCTCCCGTGCCACCGCCACCGGCTGCAGCTCTCCCAGTTGTTCCACGATATCACGCAGACAAACGCACAGTCGGTGTGGCGCCTCGTACAGCACCAGGGTACGCTGCAAGCCGACATAGCTGGCCAGCTGGCGCCGACGGGCACTGCTTTTGGCCGGCAGAAAGCCGTCGAAACAGAAGCTGCCGGTGGGCAGGCCAGCCGCGCACAGAGCGGCAATGGCGGCGCAGGGGCCCGGCACCGGTACCACCGGAATGCCGGCGGAAATGCAGTGTTGTACCAGCAGCGCACCCGGATCGCTGATGGCGGGAGTACCGGCATCGCTGATCAGGGCAATGGCCGCGCCCTGGTGCAAACGATCAAGCAAAGCGGCACTCTTGTCGGCCTCATTATGAGCGTAACAGGAGGTCAAGGGGGTACCGATGCCGTAATGCGCCAGCAACTTGCGACTGTGGCGGGTATCCTCGGCCGCGATCAGCGCCACTTGGCGCAGCACCCGCAGCGCCCGCAAACTGATATCCTCCAGATTGCCGATGGGGGTCGCCACCACATAGAGGGTGCCACCGCAAACCTGTTCCTCAGCCATCGAAACGCTCCAGATCTTCCAGCCACAGCGCCACCGCCGCGTCACTGGGCATACGCCAGTCACCACGCGGCGACAGGGCAACGGTGCCGATCTTGGGCCCGTCGGGCAGACAGGAACGCTTGAACTGCTGGGAGAAAAACCGACGATAGAAAACCCGCAACCAGTGCAGAATTTCGTCCTGGTCATAACGGCCGGCAAAAGCACCGCAGGCCAGCGCGTAAATCTTGCGGGGCGCGAACTGGTATCGCAGCAGGTAGAACAAAAAGAAATCGTGCAGCACATAGGGCCCGACCTGATCTTCGGTCTTCTGGCGGATACTGCCATCGGCCGCCGGCGGCAGCAGTTCCGGCGAAACCGGCGTGGCGCAGATATCCTGCAACACCGTTCGGGCTTCACCACTGAACAGCTGCTCGGCGCACCAGGCAACCAGATAGCGCACCAGGGTTTTGGGCACACCGCAATTGACAGCGTACATGGACATGTGGTCGGCGTTGTAGGTACACCAGCCCAGCGCCAGCTCTGACAAATCGCCGGTGCCGATCACGATGCCGCTCACCTGATTGGCCACGTCCATCAGAATCTGGGTACGTTCGCGCGCCTGGGCATTTTCGTAGGTAATATCCTGCAGCGCCTCGTCATGGCCAATATCGGCGAAATGTTGCCGCACGGCCGCATCAATGGAGATTTCCCGCGCCGTCACCCCCAACAGTTCCATCAGGCGCCAGGCATTGTTGCGGGTACGGCTGCTGGTGCCAAAACCCGGCAGCGTCAGACCGACGATGCCGCTGCGCGGCAGGCCAAGGCGGTCGAAGGCCTGCAGGGTGACCAGCAACGCCAACGTTGAATCGAGGCCGCCGGACAGGCCAATAACCACCTGGCGCGAGCCTAAATGGCGCAGGCGCCGCATCAGGGCCGTGCTCTGCAGGGCAAAGATCTCGGCACAGCGCGACTGGCGCTCGGTCGCATGTGCCGGCACAAAAGGCTCAGCCGGCAGCACGCGCAGCAGCGCGTTCTGTGGCGAACTGGCCACGTCGAAGGGAATCCGCCGCCAACTGGCCGCCGTGGCCCCGGCCGCAAAGCTGTTGTTGCGTTGCCGCTCCTGCTGCAGCAGTTCGACATCGACATCGACACAGAGCAGCTGGCTATCAAAGGAAAAACGTTCGGATTCGGCCAGCAGATGACCGTTCTCGGCCACCAGGCTGTGGCCGGAAAACACCAGATCCGTGGAGGATTCGCCGGGACCGGCGGAGGCATAGGCATAGACCGCCAGGCAGCGGGCCGACTGTGACTGCACCAGCTGACGGCGGTAGTCAGCCTTGCCCAGCACCTCGGGGCTGGCCGAGGGATTGCACAGCAGCGTCGCACCAGCCAGCGCCTGCGGACCGCTCAAGGGGCTGGCGACCCAGCCATCCTCGCAGATTTCAATCGCGACACAGCAGGCAGGCAGGCGCTGGTGCTGGAACAGCAAATCGGTGCCGAACGGCACCACCTCGTCCGCCAGTTGCAACAGTGGCTCTGTCGCCGCGCTGGCCCGGCTGAACCAGCGTTGCTCGTAAAACTCCTGGGTGTTGGGCAGATAGGTCTTCGGCACCAGGCCCCGCACCCGTCCGCCGGACACAAAGGCAGCACAGTTAAACAGCCGGCCGTGCTGACGCAGCGGCACGCCAACCACCAGTGCCAGCGGCAATTCCGCCGTCAGCCGCGCCAGGGCCAGCAAGGCCTGCTCCGCCCGGTCAAGCAGCGCCTGCTGAAAGAAAAGATCACCACAGCTGTAGCCGGTCAGGCAGAGCTCGGGCAGCAGTAACAACTCGGCGCCACGCTGAACCGCCTGCCGCATCAACTCAGCGATAACGACCTGATTACGGCCGACATCGGCCAGGGCAAGCCAGGGCGTGGCCACCGCCAGACGGACATAGCCCAGGGCCGATGGAGCGATGGGCAATTGGGCCGCACAGATCGACTCGGGACAGGACATGGCACAACTCCTTGCGACAGGGCTTCTGACAGGGCGATCGTCAGCTTCTAGCGGCTGGCTTCAGACGCCAAAGGCGTCGGTCAGATGTTCCAGCCGCGGCTGCCCTCCTTCGAGGCACACAACGATCACATCGAAACGCGGGTTCAGCCCGTCGCAGTCGTGAGACTGCAGATATTGGTGGGCCACCCGCACGATTTGCTGCTGCTTGCGGGCGGTGACGGCCTCCTGCCCCAGGCCGTAGTTGGTGCTGCTACGCGTCTTGACCTCAACAAACACCAGCAGCCGACCACGGCGGGCGATCAGATCAATCTCGCCACAGCGGGTGCGAAAATTGCGCGCCAGGATGCGGAACAGGCGGCGCTGCAGATAGGCAGCAGCGTAGTCTTCACCCCAGCGCCCCAGCGCCAGACGCTGGTGGCTCACAGATACTCCCGCACCCCGCGAAAACTGGCCCGATGCAACGGACAGGGGCCCAACTCGGCGATACGGCGACGATGTTCGGCACTGCCATAACCCTTATGGCGCGCGAAGCCGTAGCCAGGATAACGCCGATCGAACACCTGCATGATACGATCCCGCACCACCTTGGCAATGATGGAGGCCGCCGCCACCGAGGCGCAGCGCGCATCTCCTTTGACCAGGGCCTGCTGCGGCAGGGGCAGCGCCAGGGTCTGCAAGCCATCGACCAGCAAGGCATCGGCTGCGGGATGCAGCCGCATCACCGCCTGCCGCATGGCCAGCAGACTGGCCTGCAGAATGTTGTGGCGGTCGATTTCCGCGGCACTGCAGAACCCCACCCCCACAGCCACCGCCTGCTGCCGAATACTACCGAACAGCTGTTCGCGGCGCCGGGCACTGAGCTTCTTCGAATCGGCCAGACCGGGCAGATCGTAGCGAGGCGGCAGAATGACCGCCGCCGCCACCACCGGCCCCGCCAGGGGGCCACGACCAGCTTCGTCCACACCAGCCGGCAGGCAACAGCCAGACTGGCGCAATCGCTCTTCAAAGAGCTCGAAGCCAGCAGTGGCCGGTAGAGCAGCAAACAGATCGGCAATCAATCACACCTCCCGCTGCCAGGGCCTAAAAAAACGGGGCTGACGCCTTTGCAGACGCCAGCCCCTTTGAGGTTGTCACAGCCGGCCGCAGCGCCGCCAGAGCAACGGACCACGATGGCTGTAACGGCCAGGGCCGCCCGACAGCAACGCCGGGCGGCCCTGAACAACAACTGCTAGTTTCTGCGTTCCTCACGGATACGGGCTGCCTTGCCCTGCAGATCCCGCAGGTAGTAGAGCTTGGCACGCCGCACACGACCGGAGGTCACCTTCTCGATCTTTTCGATGGACGGAGAATGCAGAGGGAACACACGCTCTACTCCCATGCCTCCGGAAATCTTGCGCACGGTGAAGGTTGAACTGATGCCACGATTAACCCGCTTGATGCACATGCCCTGAAACACCTGCACGCGCTCCTTGTTGCCCTCGCTGATCTTGACATGCACCCGCAGCGTGTCGCCGGCCTTGAACACCGGGATATCCTGCTTGAGTTGCTCGTTGCCAATCTGTTCCACAATATTCATGACGGTCTCCTTAAAACGATACAGGCCAGAAAGTGTACCTGTGATACGGATTCTTGTGAACTGTTCTTTTTACTTCATATTCTTTATAGGTTCAGGCATCTGCCTGCGGATCGCTGTCGGCGAACCGCTGCAGCAGGCGTCGATCCTGCTCACTCAGGGCGTGGCTCTGCCACAGATCGGGACGACGCTGGCGCGTACGACACAGCTGCTGCCAGCGCCGCCAGTCGGCGATGCGGGCATGGTCACCACTGAGCAGCACCTCGGGCACCCGCTGGCCGGCATATTCGACGGGGCGGGTATACTGCGGAAACTCCAGCAGCCCATCACTGAAGGAATCACCTGCGGCGCTGCAACTGTTACCCAGGACACCCGGCACCAGCCGGGCAATGGCGTCAATCATCACCATGGCGGCCAATTCTCCGCCAGTCAGAACAAAGTCGCCCAGACTGTATTCGGCATCGACATAGCCACGAATGCGCTCATCAAACCCCTCGTAACGGCCACAGACAAAGATCAACCCGGCGTATTGTGCCAGTTTCTCGGCCTGCCGCTGATCGAAGCGCTGGCCCTGCGGTGTCAGCAGCAACACCGGCGCTGCCGGTCTTAAACGCCGCAGATCCTGCAACGCCCGCCACACCGGCTCGGGCTTGAGAATCATACCGCCACCACCGCCATAAGGCTGATCGTCCGTCACCTGATGACGACCCTCTGCCCAGTCCCGCAACGGATGCGTATGCAACTCAATCCGTCCCTGCTGACACGCCCGCCCGACAATACTGTCGGCAAAAGGCGAATCGAACATGTGCGGGAACAGGGTCAGAACATCGAACTGCATGCAACAACTCCCAGGCAGGCGGTCACTCAGGATCAGTCATTGAGTCCGATCAGCCCCTCCGGCAGATTGACCCGCATTTCGCCAGCTTCAAGATCGATCGCTTCAATCATGGCCGCGACAGCAGGCAGCAACACCTCGCCATAGGGGCCCTGGACGACATACAGATCATGTCCCGGTGTTTCCAGTAACGATTCCAAGGTACCGACCACGCCCAACCGCCGGTCGATGACCCGCAGGCCCTCTAACTGATGCCAGTACAGGCTGCCATCCTCCGGCGTCGCCAGATCGGCCTGGGCCATGTACAACTCAGCGCCGACATAGGCCTGAGCCTGGTCGATATGGCTACAGCCCTCCAGTGCCAGCAACAGCGAGGCACCATGGGGACTCACCCGTCGCACCGTGCGGCGACAGCGCTCGCCCGACGGCAGCAGCACGGTCAGTTCGCGGGCATCGGCCAGCGCCAGTGAACCGGCCGTGGCCGGCCGCACACGCAAGTCACCGCGCAGACCATGGGTTGCCACGACCACGCCAACCCGGAACAACGGGCCGGCATCGTTACGCAATTCGATCCCGTTCACCGGCACCCTAGGCCTTGGGTGTGCCCTTGAAGGTGCTCCACACGCCCGTCTGGCGCAACAGGCTCAGCACGGTCTGAGACGGCTGGGCGCCGCGATTCAGCCAGGCCAGAGCCCGCTCTTTGTTGATTGTCACCTTGTTGTCGGTCAGCCGCGGATCGTACTGGCCAAGGTTCTCGACATAACGGCCATCGCGCGGACAACGCTCGTCGGCGACGACAATCTGGTAAAAGGGTTTCTTCTTAGCACCACCACGGGCTAATCTGATCTTGACGGACATGGGGATCGCTTCCTCTCTGTTGAAAAACGCCTGAAATCTCAGGCACCTGTTGACCCCGCCCACTGCGGCCTTCCGCAGCGCGGGAAAAAGCTAAAACGGCATGCCGCCCCGCCCCATCAGGCCCTTGAGCCCCTTGGGACCGAGCTGCTGCATTTTCTTCATCATCTTCTGCGCCTCGGTAAAACGCTTGAGCAACTGGTTGACATCCTGGATGCGGGTACCACTGCCCTTGGCGATGCGCAGACGGCGCGAACCATTGATCAGCTTGTGATTCTGCCGCTCAAGCGGCGTCATGGAGCCGATGATGGCTTCGATTTTCTTCAGTTCCTTGTCGGGCAGCTGCATGCCGCCCGCCTTCTTCATGGCCTGGCCGACACCGGGGATCATCTTGAGCAACGATTCCATCGAGCCCATCTTTTTCACCATCTGTAACTGATCGCGAAAGGTCTCCAGAGTGAAACCGTCCTGGCGCATCTTTTTTTCCATGCGCGCGGCTTCATCTTTGTCGATGGCGGCCTCAGCCTTTTCGATCAGCGACAGCACGTCGCCCATGCCAAGAATGCGCTGGGCCATGCGGTCGGCGTGGAACACCTCCAGGGCATCCATTTTCTCGCCCAGACCAACAAACTTGATCGGCTTGCCGGTCACCGCCCGCACCGACAGGGCGGCACCACCACGGGCATCGCCATCGAGCTTGGTCAGAATCACGCCGCTGAGGTCAAGCCGGGCATCGAACTGCTCGACCACATTGACCACGTCCTGGCCGGTCATGGCATCCGCCACGAACAGGATTTCACGCGGATTCAGTGCCGTGCGGATGCGCACCAGCTCGGCCATCAGCGTGTCGTCAATGTGCAGGCGGCCGGCGGTATCGAGAATCAGCGTGTCAAAACCGTGGTTGCGGGCATAGTCCTGGGCCTGACGGCAGATATCCACCGGATCGGCGTCGGCAGCGCTGTCGAACACCGGGATGTCCAGCTGGCGGCCGAGGGTCTTGAGTTGTTCAATCGCCGCCGGCCGGTAGACATCGGCCGGCACCAGCAGCGGCTGGCGCTTGTCCTTGCGCAAACGCAAGGCCAGCTTGCCGCAGCTGGTGGTCTTGCCAGCGCCCTGCAGGCCACAGAGCATGATGGCGACCGGCGGGCTGGCGGCCAGGTCAAGGGCATTATCCTCACCTTCACCCATCAGCCGGCCAAGCTCGTCGCGCACGATCTTGATCACCTGCTGAGCCGGCGTCAGGCTTTTCAGCACATCGCTACCGACGGCACGCTGCTGCACCGCCGCGACAAAATCCTTGACGACCTTGAAATTGACGTCGGCCTCAAGCAGCACCAGGCGCACCTCGCGCAGGGCTTCGGTCACATGGGCTTCGGTCAGGCGCCCCTGACCGCGTAACTTTTTGAAGACGGCATCGAACTTATCACTGAGTTGGTCGAACATGGCGGTTCCGCTGCTTTCCGGCTTAAGGCTGCAAAGTGGCAAATAGGGGACTATAAAGAGCCATCAGTGGCTTGTCAAGATTCTTGCGCCAGCAGATCGACAACGGCGAAACCTGTCGCCGTCGGCTGGTAGCAACGATAGTCGATCAGCTCCGCCTGTTGCAGGCTGGCGGCGATAGCCGGCCAATCAGCCGCCAGGATACGCAGTGCCATGCCGCAATCGGACGACAACACCCGCGGCAGTGGCACCAACAACACGCTGAAACGCTCCTGCAGCAGCTGCTCGGCCCGCATGACGCGGTGCAGGGAATCAAACACCAGCAGACACTGATCCGGCCCGACCATGCGCATATCCTGGCTCCTTTCCGGGTTCTTCACATTGACAGCCGCCTGCCAAATGGCTAAGGTACGCTGATTTTATCCGGCAAGACCAGCCCGCCTCGCACCTCATTTTCTGTGGATCCGGCATGCAGCTGACCCCTTTCGGCCTCAAAATCGCCCTGCTGGCCGGCACTGCGGTACTGGTCAATCTACCGCTGGGCTACCTGCGTCAGGGTGTCGTCAAACGCTCGCTGGCCTGGTTCGCCTACATCCACCTGTCCATTCCTCTGCTGCTGTGGCTGCGGCTGCATTTTGCCCTCGACTGGCAGGTTATCCCCCTGTCGATTCTCGGCGCCCTGCTTGGCCAGTTCGGCGGCGGCTGGCTGCGTTTGCGCCTGCAGCAGCCCGGGCGGTCATGAGCCGTAACAACCGTGGGCGCGCCACGCCGGAACGCAGCCGCGATATCCTCAACCAGCTGTTCGGCTCGCTGGGCATTCGCAACCGCATCGAACAACACGCCATCTGGCAACTGTGGGACCAGGCGGTCGGTCGGACCATCGCCTGCCATGCCCGGCCGGTACGTCTGCGCCAGCAGATTCTGGAGGTTGAGGTTGACCATCCTGTCTGGATGCAGCAGCTGCAACTCCTCAAACCACGCCTGCTCGCCAGCCTCAACGCCCAGCTCGGCGACCATCCCATCGAGGGCATCTTTCTGCGCCGCCGACCGGTAGCCACCCGACTTCAGCGCTTTGAGGAGCACAAGGAAACGCTGCCCGAACTCAACAGCCTGGAACTGGCAGCCATCTCCCGTCTGACCGCCGCCATCGCCGACCCACAGGTGCGCACCGCCCTGCAGCGTCTGATCCAGGCCCACCAGCGCCGCCACAAGGCCGAACGCCTGCGCCAGCAACTGCGCTCCTAGATTTCTTCATCCTGCAGCAGCAACGGTGACTGCACCCTCAGCCCCGGACGGCTGCCCTTACGCCCCTCAACCAGCACCAGGCAGGCATCCTGGCCGGCGCGGCTGTGCACCAGTCGCAAGCGTTTGGGCTCCAGCCGGGCCCGACGCATGGCCTCCAGCACGTCGGTCAGGCGTTCGGCCAGATGCACCAGCGTGCAGCGGCCGCCATGACTCAGCACCAGACCGGCGGCAGCCAGCAGTTCGGCCAGGGTGCCATGCTGTTCGTGACGGGCCGCGCGGCGCTCGGCGTCGAGGGCCTGACGACCGGCCTGTGCCGGCCTGAAGGGTGGATTGCACAACACCAGGTCACAGCTCCCCCGCGCCGTCGGCGCCCACTGCCGCACATCGCCACAGACCACCCGCACCTGCGATTCCAAACCATTGAGACAGACATTGCGCCATGCCCGGTCTGCCTGGGCTGACTGCACCTCGATGGCGGTCACCCGCAGCGCCGGCTGGCGCCGCGCCGCCAGCAGAGCCATCAGACCGCAGCCGCAGCCCAAGTCAAGCAGATGCTGTACCCCATCAAGCCGAGCGAAATCACACAGCACCAGTGGATCAAAGGAAAAGCGGTACCCCTGGCGGGGCTGGATCAGCCGCAGGTCGGCGGCCTGCACGCTGTCGAGGGTTTCATCGGCGGCCAGCAGAGTCTGCGACACTTCCGGTTGCTGTCCCTGCTCCATCGCTCTGCCTCCCCGCCCTGTTTAAGGTCCCGACAAATGGGCCGGCACGGTAAAAAACGGGGAGGCCGTCAAACGGTCTCCCCAGACAAACAGCGCTGCTGGCTCAGCGACTAGGAGCCGTAGGAATGCAGACCGGCCAGCAGCAGGTTGACACCCAGATAGCAGAAGATGGTGGCGGCGAAGCCAACAATCGACAGCACCGCCGCCCGCCGGCCAGCCCAGCCACGGGTAATCCGGGCATGCAAAAAGGCGGCGTAGATGAACCAGACGATCAGGCTCCAGGTTTCCTTCGGGTCCCAGCTCCAGTAGGTTCCCCAGGCGTAGTTGGCCCAGGCTGCGCCGGTGATGATCCCCAGCGACAGCAGGGGAAAACCGATCATGATGGCCTTGTAGTTAAGATCGTCAAGCACCTTGGCGCTCGGAAACTGGCCGACAATTCCGCCGGCCGGACCACTGCCGCCATCCTTCTCCTTGGCCACCTTGATCAGGTACATGATCGACACGCCACAGGCCACGGCAAAGGCGGCGTAGCCGAGAAAACAGGTAATGACATGATAGGTCAACCAGTTGCTCTGCAGAGCCGGCACCAGCGGCGAAATGGTGTCATCCAGCCGCAGCTGGGCCCAGGTCATGGCCAGAAAGGCAAACGGCAGCACGAAAGCACCCACTGCGGGCTGGCGGTATTTCAGATCGATCAGCAGATAGATCAGCAGAATGGTCCAGGAAAAGAACACCACCGATTCATACAGGTTCGACATGGGCGCATAACCAGCGCCACCGGGAATCTGATAGGTTTCATACCAGCGCAAACCGATGGCACCGGTCTGCAAAAGAAAACCGGCCACGGCGGTCCAGGTCGCCAGTCGGGCGATCAGCTTGCCGCGCAGCGCCAGAAAGGCTATGAACAGGACCATGGAGGCGAAATAAGCGATGGTCACCAGATTGAACAGCTGTCCGCTTTGCATAGCTCTATTCTCCCGGCCGGCCTAAGCCAGCTCCTTGCGAAAGGCTTCCTTGAGACGATCGAAATACAGCTCGAAGGCTGGCTGGTTACGATGGGCCGAGCCCACCAGCCGTACCCGCACCTTGCCCTGCTTCTCGCTCAGCACCACCCACAGGCGGCGGTGCGACAGGAAAAAGGCCACCAGGCTGCCTAGCACCAGCAGGGTGCAGCCCAGCCACACCACCCAGACACCGGGGTCCTTGGTCGCCTGCAGGCCGGTATAGTATTTCTGGTCGAAATCCTCCAGCGTGAAGATATGCTCACCGCCCCGCTGGTCGTCAAAGTCCGGAAAGTTCTTGAACAGGGTTACAGAAAAGGCCTCCGCGCTGGCGGGCTGCACCTGCAACCGGGCCGCCGGGCCGAAATTGCGGAACGAGGGCGTAAAATCGACCAGCTGAATACGGGTATCATCAGGCAGCAAGGCCCGTTCACCACGCTGCAGCGTATAGGCCTGGGCCTTGTCGGTACCACGCAGCTTCACCTTGACGGACAGGACCTCGCCACCGGCCGGTCCATAGCTCGACTGATAGAAAGTGATGCCCTTGTAGCTCAACGGATCGTTGACAATAACCGGCCGCTTGTCGATCACCACCTCACCGCCATCCTTGATGGTCAGAAGGCTGCGATATTCTTTCGGCCGCTGTGAGTTATCGTAGAAGCTGACACTGAAATCCTCACAGGTCACCGAGAACCCCAGATCGGCAACCCCGCCGCTGCGCAGCCACACCTGATCGACACTGCCACCTTCAGGAATATTGACAAATGCCTTGTAGCCGAACAGGTTGCCAATGATGGCACCGATAAAGATAATCAGGATCGACAGATGAGTGACATAAACCCCCAAACGGGCGTAACGCGATTTGTCGGCATAAAGATAGAGCCCGGCTTCGCCACTGTTGCACACCGGCGAAGCGAATTCGCGGGTCACAAAAGCCTCCAGGCGCTGACGCACCTCGTCGAGGCTGCCCGTGACCAGTTGCTCATCGACATTGGAAAAGCTTTTCAGCAACGTCTCACTTGGGGTGAACTGCGGCTGCCGTACCAGCTTCCACACGCGCGGCAGCCGTTTGATGGAACAGCACACCAGATTGACACTGAACAGAATCAGCAGGCCGATGAACCACCAGGAGTGGTACATATCGAAGAACTGCAGACTGTTGAGCAGGTGGTAGGTTTTTTCGCTGAAGAACCGCAAGTATTCTTCGGCCGGCCGGTTCTGCTGGATCACCGTGCCGATAATCGAGGTGATCGCCAGAACGATGAGGGTAAAGATCGACAGCTTGAGGGAACAAAAGAAATCCCAGATGGCTGCCACGACTGTTCGCTGTTGTCCGCTCAAATGCCAGTTCTCCTTTGCTGGGCAGGCGCTGCCTCCCATGCGCCAGCAGAGTTACGTTTTTGCCGGTCACAAGCCACGCATTTCTTCCCGGAACGCGCGTCTGGACCGACGATTTAGCGGCAGGTACAAGCCCGCCGCACAGACCGAAGAACACCTTCCCCGGCGCTTTGTCAGCACCTTAAGCCGCACAGGCAGCCGCGATGCCTCGCCAATCCTGTCCGTACAAAGCGCTTAAAGCAGACCGTCCGTGGCAAGACGCTGCTGTAACTGCTCGCTCTTGTGCGCCACCGCCGCAGCCATATCGTTGCGGGCCTGGCGCAGTCGTTCAGCCAGCGCCGCATCGGTGGTCGCCAGAATCTGCACGGCAAACAGGCCGGCATTGCGCGCGCCGGCCTTGCCGATGGCCATGCTGGCGACCGGAATGCCGGCCGGCATCTGCACCGTAGCCAGCAGCGCATCGAGCCCCTTGAGGGCCGAGCTGTCGATCGGCACGGCCACCACCGGCAGGGTTGCCTCGGCAGCGACCACACCGGCAAGATGGGCGGCGGCACCGGCACCAACAATCAGTACCCGGATACCGCGACCGGCGGCACTGGCGGCATATTCCGCCGTACGTTTGGGCGAACGGTGAGCACTGGAAACCAGCATCTCAAAACCGATGCCGAATTCGCGCAGGGCCTTGGCCGCTTCGGCCATGACCGGATAATCGGAATCACTGCCCATCAAAATACCGACCTGTACCTGTTCCATGTCCTTATCCTCCTGTGGTTCGATCAAGACGATTGCAGGCGCCGCAACGCTTTCTGGCCGATATCACGCCGCCATTGGGCACCATCGAAGCGGATCTGCGCCACGCCAGCGTAAGCCCGCTCAATGGCCGCCGGCACATCGGCGGCACGGCCGACGACCCCCAGCACCCGGCCACCGGCTGTCACCAGCTGGCCCTCGCACAGAGCGGTGCCGGCCTGAAACACCTGCACATCCTCAAGGGCGTTGGCCGCCGTCAGGCCGCTGATCGCATCGCCCTTACGGACACTGGCCGGATAGCCGGCCGCCGCCAGCACCACACAGACCGCCGCGCCCTCATGCCATTCCAGCGTCCTGGTGGTCAACTCGCCACGGGCGCAGTCGCGCAGTACCGGCACCAGGTCGGACTTCATGCGGCTGAGCAGGGGCTGGGCCTCGGGGTCACCGAAACGGGCATTGTATTCCAGCACCCGGATCTTCTCACCATCGATCATCAGACCCACAAACAGAATGCCACAGTAGGGACAACCTTCGGCCGCCATGCCGTCGATGGTCGGCTGCACCACCTCGTCAACAATCCGCTGATACAGTGCGTCCGTAACCACCGGCGCCGGCGAATAAGCGCCCATGCCACCGGTATTGGGACCCTTGTCGCCATCGAAAATCTGCTTGTGATCCTGCGCCGAAGCCAGTGGCAGAATATTTTTGCCGTCGGTAAAGGCAAAGAAAGAGGCTTCCTCGCCGTACAGAAACTCCTCAATCACCAGCGACTTGCCCGCTTCGCCAAAGACACCGTCGACCAGAATTTCATCAATGGCCTGAACAGCCTCCTCCAGCGTCTGCGCCAGAATCACGCCCTTGCCAGCGGCCAGGCCATCGGCCTTGATGACGATGGGAGCGCCCTGCTCGTTGACATAGGCCACCGCCTGATCGCGATCTGTGAAGCGGGCATAGGCCGCCGTCGGAATGCCGTACTTGGCCATCAGGTCCTTGGAAAAACCTTTGCTGCCCTCGATCTGGGCGGCGACCTGACTGGGACCGAATATGGCCAGACCGGCCGCCTTGAAGCGATCGGCAATGCCCAGGGTCAGCGGCAACTCCGGCCCAACCACGGTAAGGTCGATCGCCTTCTCCAGGGCAAAAGCACACAGGCCGTCCACATCCTCGACATTCAGCGGCACCAGTTCGGCCAGCTCAGCAATGCCGGGATTGCCCGGGGCACAGTAGATGGTCTCAACCAGGGGCGACTGGGCAATCTTCCACACCAGCGCGTGCTCGCGTCCGCCGCCGCCGACGACCAGAATCTTCATGAGGCTTCTCCTTTTGTCCTGATTTCTGTGTAACCATACCGCTTAAAAGCAAGCGAGTTGGCGACGCCCATGGAAAGGGCCTTGTCGCCAGGGATGGCGACAAGGAGCCCCATGGACGGGTTCATGCGTCCCCTGGAATGGGCATCGGCAACGTACGACTGAATTGCTGTTTCCGTGTCGACAAGCGAAAATATTCAGTCGCTATTTAATGACGGAAATGGCGCATGCCGGTAAACACCATGGCAATGCCATGCTCATCCGCCGCGGCAATCACTTCCTCGTCGCGAATCGACCCGCCGGGCTGGATCACTGCGGTCACGCCCACGGCTGCCGCGTTGTCGAGACCGTCACGGAACGGAAAGAAGGCATCCGAGGCCATGGCCGAGCCCTGAACTTCGAGTCCGGCGTGTTCGGCCTTAATGGCGGCAATGCGTGCCGAGTTGACCCGGCTCATCTGGCCGGCGCCGACGCCGATGGTCATATTGTCCTTGCCGTAGACGATGGCGTTGGACTTGACGAACTTGGCCACCCGCCAGGTGAAGAGCAGATCCTTCATCTCCTGCTCCGTGGGCTGGCGCTTGGTCACCACCTTCAGCTCCTCATACAGGGCATGGTCGGCGTCCTGCACCAGCAGACCGCCGTTGACCCGCTTGAACTCAAAGCGCTCTGCCGGCTGGGCGGGCCACTGACCGCATTCGAGCAGGCGCACGTTCTTCTTGGCCCTGACGATCTCCACCGCCTCGGCGCTGACCGTGGGAGCGATGATCACCTCGACGAACTGCTTGTCACAAATAGCTTTAGCCGTGGCACCGTCAAGCTCGCGGTTAAAGGCGATGATGCCGCCGAAGGCCGACTCGGGATCGGTGCTGAACGCCCGCTCATAGGCTTCGAGAATGGTGGAGCCGACGGCCACGCCGCAGGGATTGGCGTGCTTGACGATGACGCAGGCCGGACCTTCACCAAACTGCTTGACACACTCCAGCGCCGCATCGGTATCGCCGATATTGTTGTACGACAGCTCCTTGCCCTGCAGCTGTCTGGCCGTGGCGATGGAGGCCTCGGCGACATTCTTCTCCACATAGAATGCCGCCTTCTGATGCGGGTTCTCGCCGTAACGCATGATCTGGCTCTGCTGGAACTGCAGGGTCAGCGCCGGTGGAAACTCGGCCACACTGCCCTCTTCCAGCCGCCGGCCGAGCCAGTTGGAGATGGCACCGTCATAGGCCGCGGTATGCTGATAGACCTTGACGGCCAGCCCGAAATTGGTCGACTCGCTGACGGCGCCGTTGCTGGCGCGCATCTCGTCGAGCACCACGGCATAGTCGGCCGGGTCAACCACCACGGTAACGAAGCGGTTGTTCTTGGCCGCGCTGCGCAGCATGGTCGGGCCACCGATGTCGATGTTTTCGATGGCATCCACCAGGGTACAGTCGTCCTTGGCCACCGTGGCTTCAAAGGGATACAGATTCACCACCACCATGTCGATAGGCTGGATATCGTGCTCCGCCATTTTCGCCACATGCGCCGGATTGTCACGCAGGCCAAGCAGGCCGCCGTGGACCTTGGGATGCAGGGTTTTCACCCGGCCATCGAGCATTTCAGGATAGCCGGTGTATTCGGAAACGTCCTTGACCGGCAGACCGGCCTGGCGCAGCAGGCTCGCAGTACCGCCGGTCGAGAGAATCTCAACGCCGAAACCTGCCAGTTCACGGGCAAAATCGACAATACCGGTCTTGTCGGACAGACTGATCAGGGCGCGTTTGATGGTGGCCATGAAACCATCCTTTCTGAAAAAAACACCGCGCCGCCAGCGGCACGGCAGAAACGGGAAACAATGACAGAAAAGGCTTTTTCTACCCTGTCACACCGGGGCTGACAAGCAAAAACCGGGAGGGCGCTGTTCAGGCTGGCCCGCTGGCGAAATCGAGAGCCGCCAGAAAAGCCTGCTCGAAGGCTGGTGTGCCCGACAGCGGATAGGGCCGCATGGCCCGGCGCAACGCGTCGAGCTCCGCCAGCCCCTCGGGCCGGACAGCAAGGCGCCCGAGTCCGGCGAGGACTCCGGCGCCCACAAATCTTACTTTTTTTATCATGTATTCCGGCAGCAGGGCAACGCTTTTCAGGGTCTGCGGCGCCAGCGCCTGTCCCAGGGCACCACTGAGCAGCACCCGTTCAAGGGCCGGCGGCGCCAGCCCGGCCCGTTCCAGCAGGCACTGGGCACCGGCATGCAACGCCCCCTTGGCCAGCTGAAACTGGCGAATCTCTTCCTGGCGGATCAGCAACTGGCAACGGGCGTCACGGTAGAGACTCAGGGCCGGCTGACCCGCGTCCTGACACAGATAGCGCGCCAGATTGCTGTCGATGGCTGCGGCGGGCAGCAAGCCACCGTCCGCACCGACCAGACCGGCGGCCACCGCCGCGCCAATCGCCGCCGTCAGCCCGCTGCCGCACAGGCCGCGCGGCAGGCCATCGCCGATTACCCGCAAGCGCAGGCGATCTTGCTCCACCGCCACGTCGTAAACCGCGCCGGCCTCGGCCCGCATGCCACAGGCCAGATGTGCGCCCTCGAAGGTCGGCCCGGCCGCCACCGAGCTGCACCACCAGTCCTGCCCATCCCACAGGGCCATCTCGCCGTTGGTGCCGACATCAATCAGCAGGGTTGGTCCCGGCAGGGGCAGCTGGCCGTAAACGTAGGCCAGCAGATCCCCGCCGACAAAACCACTGACCGCCGGCAGCAGATACAGCGGCGGCAGTCCGGCTTCGTGCAGCCAGACCCCGTCAAGAGAGGGTGGCCGATAGGGTGGCCGCAGCAGACCGGCCACAGGCTGACCCCGCAGCAGGGCAATCATGGCCGGATTGGCCGCCAGCAGGCCCTGCCGCACCGCCGCCAGCGGCTGGCCAGCCTGTCTGAGCAGCTCGGCGGCCAACTGCGTCACGGCCTGCAGTGCCAGCTGCTGCAGCTCAGCCGCCGCGCCTTCGGTCGCAGCCTGCAAGCGGCGGATCACATCCGTGCCATGAACAAACTGCGGATTATCCAGACCGGCCTCGGCCAGCCCCCCCCCCTGGGCATCGAGCAGGCGACCGGCAAGGCGGGTTGTTCCCAGATCGATCAGCAGCTGCAATGCGGGCGCCGCCGTCACGAAACGACCCCGCCTGCGGCCGCCGGGCTCTCCGCCGCCGGAACCGCTGCCGGCAACAGCGTCTGCCCCAGGTAATGACGCGGCACGCGCTTGCTGACCTGGCAGAACACCTCATAGGCGATGGTGCCAATGCGCTCGGCCCATTCCTCGGCCCGAATACACTGATCACCGTCGCAGCCCAGCAGGGTAACCCGATCGTTGACCTGGACGTCCGCCAGATCGGTCACGTCGATCAACGTCCAGTCCATGCAGACCCGGCCGGCGATGGGCGCACGCTGGCCGCGAATAAGCACGGCACCGCCAGCGGACAGACGACGGTTGAAGCCATCGGCATAACCCACCGGCACAGCAGCGATACGGGTCGGCCGGCGGGCAACGAACAGCTGACCATAGGACACGCTGTGGCCCGGCGGCAATTCGCGCAGGTGCGCGATGCGGCTATGAAAGTGCATCACCGGCTGCAACCCGGCCAGAGGCTGATCCTCGAACGGCTGGCCACCATAAAGAGCGATACCGGGACGCGCCAGGGTGCAGAGACCGGCCGGCTGCGCCAGACTGGCGGCACTGTTGGCCGCATGCAGGTAGCGAGGACTGAAACCCGCCTGGCGCACAAGCGCCACCGCCTCGGCAAAGTGACGCAGCTGGGCGCTGTTGTGCGGGTGCGCCGGCAGATCGGCCATAGCCAGATGGGTCATCACCCCCACCAGATCGAGGGCCGGAAAACGATGCCACTCTGCGAGAAAGGCTGGCAGTTCGGCCGGCTGCACCCCCAGTCGGCCCATGCCGCTGTCGAGCTTGAGATGGCAGGCGCACCGCCGCCCCCGCCGCGCCGCCGCCGCCTGCAGCCGTTCAAGCTGGGCCATTTCGAACACCGCCGTCTGCAGCTGGTGCTGCACCAGGCAATCCTCCTGTCCCGGCCAGGCACCGCCAAGCAGCAGAATCGGCCGGTCGATACCGGCCTGGCGCAGCTCCAGGGCTTCCTCGACGATGGCGACACCGAAAAGATCGGCGCCGGCCTGCTGCAGACAGCGCGCCACCGCCACGGCACCGTGGCCATAGGCATCGGCCTTGACCACGGCCAGCAGCGCCACCTGGGGCGGCAGGGCCTGACGCAACAGCAGATAATTGTGCCGCAGGGCGGCCAGATCGATTTCGACCTCGGTGGGACGATGGGCGTACATGACTGGACTCAAAAGGGCTGGGCGCGACAGCCGTCGCGCTGCGGAAAAGAAGACAAAAAATGCGCCGCCACGGCAGGAACCGCCCATGGCGCAACGGGACGAAGGCCCTGCCGACGCATACGGCCGCGTCCTTGTATCACGAGCAGCGAAAAACAGTAAAGCGCCGTGCCGGTGGTCAGCTCTCGTCGAGATGCTTGCGACAGGCATCAAGAACCTTGTCGGCCGGCAACGGTCGACAGAAGTAGAAACCCTGCACCTCGTCGCAGTCACGCTGATAGACAAAACCGTACTGCCCCTCGGTTTCGACACCCTCAGCCGTCACCTCCAGATCAAGACGCTTGGCCATGGCAATCGTCGCCGAAACGATGGCGCGGTCATCGGCATTGGTCTGAATGTCGGCAATGAAGCTCTTGTCGATCTTCAACCGATTGAGGGGCAGATGTTTCAGGCAGCTGAGGGACGAATAGCCGGTGCCGAAATCATCAATGGCCACATGAATGCCCAGCTCGCGGATCTGGCGCAGCGTCGCGATGGTGCGCTGAACATCCTTCATCAACACGTTTTCGGTGATTTCAAACTCGAACCAATGGGCCTTGGCACCGGTCTGCTGCAACAGCCGCTTGACCATTTCAACAAAATCGGCTTGATCGAACTGCCGGCCCGACACATTGATGGCCACCCGCACCTGCCGGTTGGCCAGGCCGTTGGCGTGCCAGCGACAGCATTGCAAAAACACCTGCTCCATCACCCACTCACCCAGCGGCAGGATCAGGTTGGTCTCCTCTGCCAGCGGAATAAACTGCGCCGGTGGAATGACCCCCAGCTGCGGATGGCGCCAGCGCACCAGAGCTTCGAGACCAGCCATGCGGTTGCTGACCAGATCGATCTGCGGCTGATATTCGATAAAGAATTCCTTTTCGTCCAACGCCCGCCGCAGATTGGATTCCAGGTCCATCCGCGCCACCGCGCGAGCGTTCATTTCACTGGAATAGAAGCGGAAACCGTTGCCGCCCTCCTCCTTGGCGGCATACATGGCCATGTCGGCATGGCGCAGCAGTTCACCGGCATCCTCGGCATCATCGGGATAGAGCGCAATACCGATACTGGTGGAGATATAAACCTCGCGCACCCCCAGATCAAAGGGCTGCGCCAGCGCCTTGAGGATCTTGCCAGCCACATGGGGCAAATTGTCACTGCTTTTGAAATCCGCCAGCAGAATGACAAATTCGTCACCACCCAGTCGCGCCACGGTATCGTTGTCGCGCAGACAGGCGGTCAGGCGCTCGGCGGCAATCTGCAGCAGGCGGTCGCCGATGGCATGCCCGAGGGTATCATTGACACCCTTAAACCGGTCAAGGTCGAGAAACAGCAGCGCCATCTGACGATCATGCCGCCGCGCCTGGGCCAGTGCCAGTTCCAACCGGTCATGCAGCAGCTGACGATTGGGCAGCCGGGTCAGGCCATCGTAATAAGCCAGCTCGCGAATCCGCTCCTCAGCCAACTTGCGGGCGGTAATATCCTGAATGACCGGCACGGTGTAAAGCGGTTGGCCCTGGGGATCAAAAAACCAGGTCGACGACAACTGCGCCCAGAACACCGACCCGTCCTTGCGCAGATAACGTTTCTCACAGACGATGGACTGACTGCGGTTGGCCCGGGCAATCTGGCGCCGCCGCAGGGTATCCTCAATATCGTCGGGATGCGTCACATCGGTAATCTTCATCTGCTTGAGTTCATTCTCGCTGTAACCGAGAAAATTGCAGAAAGCGGGGTTGGCCTGTAAAAAACGGCCATCGGGCGCCAGCATGGCAATCCCAGCGACGGAAGATTCAAAGATGGTGCGCAGCTGTTCCTCACGCTCGCGCAAGGCATTCTCGGTTTTCTTACGCAGGGTGATGTCGCGGAAAAACCCCTGAATACCCCGCGCCTCACCCTGTTCGCGATACAGGGAGATGCTGCCTTCGGCCACGATCTTCTGACCGGTACGGGTGATAAACTCCACCTCGAAGCGTGGCACACTCTCGCCGGTACGCAACCGCTCCACCCGTTCGCCACAGCGACAGTGACAATCTGGATGCAAAATATTGAAAAAGTTCATGCGGCAGGCTTCATCGCGCGGATAGCCCAGCGTATCGACCCACATCTGATTGACATACAGCAGTTGGCCGTCAAAGCCCACCACCTGAATCAGATCGTTACTGTTTTCCACCAGATCGGCATATTCCACCGCGCACCACTCCCCCCGGCCGGACCGCCGGCTGTGTCAACTCCTGCCCACACACCCCTGGGCTTTTCACGAAAAACAAAATTTTCATGCTGTCGGCAACTTAGATCATCCTTTTAGCGCTTTTCACCCGGCGGAATCCAGCAAAAACGCATAACAAAATTCTGACCAGCCCCCCACAAAACCCTCACCGGCACCAGCCGCCTGCGGCCTCAACTGTCCAGCCCAGCCAATAAACAACATCAATTTAGCAACAAAAAAGCACTTTTTGCCCTTCCGGCCAACGACAATGGCGGTTGACAGCACCTGCCGGATGACATAGGCTGACCTGCACAGTCAGCAATCACAACCTGTAGGACATGAAGCTGGGGGAGTGAAGTTCATTCACTGAGAGTCCTCGACGGACGACCCTTGGAACCTGATCCGGATCATGCCGGCGTAGGGAAGCGACCAGAACCAGACAGCCCCTTGGGACTGTCTGTCTCGACCGCGCCCGTTGCCGGCCGCGGTTTTTTTATGACAACGACGCCCCGCTCCAATGCCACCATTGGTGGTCTCTATCTCATCACCGACACCAGCGACAGTGCCCGACTGTTCGAATGCTGCCAACTCGCCCTGCGCGGCGGTGTCCGCCAGCTGCAGTACCGCGACAAAACCCGGCCCTTCGACGAGCAACTCGCCATTGCCCAGCGCCTGCGCCAGTTGTGCCACCATCATCAGGCCCAACTGATCATCAATGACAATATCGCATTGGCTCGCGCCTGCATGGCCGATGGCGTTCATCTCGGCCAGCAGGACGGCGCGATCGCCGTCGCCCGCGCCGCGCTCGGGCCGGCGGCCCTCATCGGCCGCTCGTGCCGCACGGTAGCACAGGCCCTGGCCGCCGCGGCCGAAGGCGCCAATTACCTTGGCGTCGGCAGCGTCTATCCGACCCGTACCAAGAACGACGCCGTTCACATCGGTCTTGAGGGTCTGCGCGCCATCCGCGCCGCCGTCGATCTGCCCCTCGTCGCCATTGGCGGTATCGATGCCGCCGGCCTACCTGCCGTCATCGCGGCCGGCGCCGATGGTGCCGCCGTGGTGTCGGCCCTGATGACCGACCCCCGCCCCGATCTGGCCGCCCGCGAAATGGCTCTGCTGTTTCACCGGCGCCAACCCGTACCCTGCGGCCGGGTTCTCACCATCGCCGGCTCCGACAGTGGCGGCGGCGCCGGCATTCAGGCCGACATCAAGACCATCAGCCTGCTGGGGGGCTATGCCAGCAGCGTCATCACCGCCCTGACTGCCCAAAACACCCTCGGTGTCAGCGGCATTCATGCCGTGCCGGCCAACTTTGTGCGGCAGCAACTGCGTGCCGTCCTTGATGATCTCGGCGCCGATGTAATCAAAACCGGCATGCTGCTGAACAGCGAAATCATCCGTACTGTAGCTGAGGAACTGCGCGGCCAGGCCGGCCTGACCGTCGTCGACCCGGTCATGATTGCCAAGGGAGGCGCCAGCCTGCTGCAACAGGACGCCATCGATGCCCTGATCAGCCAACTGCTGCCGCAAACCTATCTGCTCACACCCAATCTGCCCGAAGCCGAAGCCCTTACCGGTCGCGGCATCACCAGTGTCGACGCCATGGAACAGGCCGCCATCCGCCTGCAGCAGCTCGGCGCCCGTCATGTGCTGATCAAGGGCGGCCATCTGGCCGGCGCACCCGTCGATCTGTTGCGTCAGGGAACGACCACCCTGCTGTTGCAGGGCGAACGGCTCGATTCGGCCCATACCCACGGTACCGGCTGCACCACCGCCGCCGCCGTGGCAGCCCTGCTGGCACGCGGTTTTGCCCTGGCCGAGGCCGTGCGCCTGACCAAAACCTTCATTGAAACCGCCATCCGCCACGCTCCCGGCTACGGCCAGGGACATGGCCCGGTCAATCATTATCTGGCTGCCGCCGCCCTGCGACCGCAGCTGGACTAACCACCCACCTCAAAAGGCCCGAAAGAGAGGAATCCGACCATGACGCTCATGGAAGCCGCCCGTCAGGGGATCATCACCGACACCTTGCGCCAGGCCGCCGAAATCGAAGGCATCGACGCCGAGACCCTGCGGGCCCGTGTTGCCCAGGGCACCGTCTGCATCTGCCACAACGTCAAGCACACCAACGGCCTGCCGCTGGCCGTCGGCCAGGGCCTGCGCACCAAGGTCAACGCCAACATCGGCACCAGCAAGGACGACACCAGCATCGACAAGGAAATGGAAAAGGCCCGGGTCGCCGTTGCCGCCGGCGCCCACGCCATCATGGATCTGTCCACCGGCGGGCCGATCGACGAAATCCGCGCCGCCATCATCGCCCAGACCAACGCCTGCATCGGCAGCGTGCCACTGTACCAGGCCGCCGTCGACACCGTGGCCAAAAAGAAAAAGGCCATGGTCAAAATGACCGTTGACGAGATCTTCGACGGCATCAAAAAACACCTGGACGATGGCGTTGACTTTATCACCGTCCACTGCGGCGTTACCCGTCGTACCCTTGAGGTGATGGATCGCGAAGGCCGCCTGATGGAGGTGGTTTCACGCGGCGGCTCCTTTACCGCCAAGTGGATGACCTTCAACCATGCGGAAAACCCGCTGTATGAACACTACGACCGCCTGCTTGAGCTGGTCAAACCCTATGACGCCACCCTGTCCCTCGGTGACGGCTTCCGGCCCGGCTGTCTGAAGGATGCCACCGACCGCGCCCAGGTGCAGGAGCTGCTGATTCTCGGCGAACTGACCCAGCGCGCCTGGGATGCCGGCATCCAGGTCATGATCGAAGGTCCGGGCCATGTGCCCCTCGACCAGATCCAGGCCAACATTCAGCTGCAGAAACGCCTGTGTCACGGCGCCCCCTTCTATGTACTGGGACCGCTGGTCACCGATCTTGCCGCCGGCTATGATCACATCGCCTGCGCCATCGGCGGCGCTATCGCCGCCTCGGCCGGCGCCGACTTCCTGTGCTATGTCACCCCCAGTGAGCACCTGTGCCTGCCCAACGTGCAGGACGTTCACGAAGGCGTCATTGCCAGCCTGATCGCCGCCCATGCCGCCGACATCGTCAAGCAGGTACCCGGCGCCATCGATCGTGACCATGCCATGGCCCAGGCGCGCAAGGATCTCGACTGGCAAAAACAGTTCGAACTGGCCCTCGACCCGGCCCGCGCCCGTGCCCGCCGCAGTGAAAACAAGGCCGCCGACGAACACGGCGCCTGCACCATGTGCGGTGATCTGTGCGCCGTCAAGGTCATGGATGATCGCCGCGACGAACTGAAGAAACGCGCCAGCTGATCCGCCGGCACAGCCCCGGTCATCACAACCCAGCGGCGCTTCCGCCTAGCAGAAGCGCCGCTGATCTTGCGCCTCAAACCAGCGATGCCGCCACAGGCGTCAGCAGCCGGTGACAGTGCAGCATCACTTCGCGCCAGCCATCGCCATGCCCCGTCCAGCTCCCTCTGACATTCTCCACAGCTTCGCCCCGCTGCTGCCGCCACAACCGCGGCTGCTGATTCTCGGCAGCATGCCCGGCATGGTTTCGTTGCAGGCACGGCAATACTATGCCCATCCACGCAATCTCTTCTGGCGCCTGCTCGGTGACATTCTGCAATTCGACCCAACGCAACCCTACCCGCAGCGCCTTGCTGCCCTCGCCGCGGCAGGCGTCGCCCTGTGGGATGTGCTGCGCTGCTGTCAACGGCCGGGCAGCAGCGATCAGGCCATTGTCATGGCATCGGCCCAGGCCAATGCCGTGGCGGAGCTACTGACAAGCCAACCCGGCATCACCGGCGTGCTGTGCAATGGTGCCACGGCAAAGCGGCTGTTTGAACGCCTGATCCGGCCGGGTCTGCCACCCGAGCGCGACAATCTTGGCGTGCTGCAATTACCCTCCACCAGCCCGGCCCACGCCTCCATGCCCTATGCCGCAAAACTGGCCTGCTGGCGCGCCGCGCTGGAAAGCCATCTACACCCCTGATCCTCGCCCGACACCGCCTGCGACAGAAAACACGGGCGGCGTTCCGTAACCACGAAACGCCGCCCAGGTTTTAGCTGCTCTCACCGAGAAGCAACGACGACGCACCTAGCGGGCATCGCGCACCAGTCGCACATGATGTGGGCTCATCTTGAGCAACGCTGCCAGCGCGCCATCGGCAAAATCCGCCGTCCAGGCAAAAGCCGGAAAAACGGCATAGGGCGAGGCCGACCAGTAAATACCTGCCGGCGTGGCCGGGAAAGACTCTCGATAGCTGGCCGGTTCAAGGCGATCGGCATTGAGAATGCTGGTCAGCTCCTTGATATTGGGCAACCGCCAGTCATTGTAACCGGCCTCGGCGGCAGCCCGTACCGTCTGCGCCTGTTGCAGCGCGCCCTGCCAGTCAAACTGGGCCGCCACGCCGATGCAGCCGCTTTGCGGATTCCACAGCTGGCCCTCAGAACAGACCTTCCACATCAGGCCGCTAAACCGGTCGGTGACGGTACCATCGCGGTTATCCTGCAGATAGTAGTTCACCTGATCCTGCCGCACCAATCGTACCGCCTGGGGTTCAAATGTTTCGGCCTCTGACACCTCTTCGGTGGGCTCTTCGGCCGTTTCCTCACCCTCATCTTCTTCCTCAACAACCGCAGGCGCTTCCTTGAGCAGACTGGTCTGTTCACCGCTGCGGAAATCAACCGCCAGCGCCCGGTCACTATCCTGAGGATCTGCGGTACTGCTCCAGCTGCGGGCAGCCGCGCTGGCCGCAAAGGCATCCGGCAACAGCCATTCGGGATGCTGCTGGCGTAGCTGATAGTAACGGGCCAGGGCCTGCAGCTCATCAGCCGTTGGCAGCCGCCAGCCGGAAACCGCATCCGCCAGCGCCTGAGCCTCGGACCAGGTGGTCAGGGTTTCGCTGCCGCCGCAGCCGTTCTGCGCATCCCAGATCTGGCCTTCGGGACAGATCTGCCAGCGCAGCTGACTGGCCAGATGAGTCACACTGCCATCCGCATGCGCCACCAGAATCTGGCGTGCCGGGGAGCCGGTCTCACGGACCAGTCGCACATGCAACATACTGTCTTTTTTTACGGATTCTTCCATGCCACAACAAAACTCGGTAACCCAGGCATTTTCCACCACGCCGCCGTCGGTTTCGCTGGCCGGATCGTCAGTGTCTGTCCAGTAAGCCGTATTATCGTTGGGCGTGTCCGGGAAATAGCTGCCGTCAATAACCGGACCGGCCGTACCATAGTGTACCAGGCTGCGCAACTCTTCGCGGGTCGGTAGACGCCAGTCCGAATACCCTGCCAATCCGGCGGCATTGACCCGGGCAATGTAGCTGTCCACATCACAACCATTGTCGGCAATGCAATCGTCTTCTCCCGGCACCCCGGCTCCGTCTTCCCCCGCACTCCGGCGGTACAACCAGCGGGCATCACGCAGACCGTAATCGTTGGTCTTCACCTCCCACATCAGACCCGTGGTGTTATCGCGCACCGCCACCCAGGTTTTGCTGCCCAGCTCGACGGCACTGACCTCCGCGCCATCAATCCCGATACGGCTGAAATCGAAGCCAGCCGCGCCACCGCCTGTTTTCTGCAAACTGCCGGCCGCTGCAGCGGCGTCACGACCCAGAGCGGCGTCCTGCCAGGGAAAGCCGGCTGGCGCACTGGTCAGATTGTTCACGTTGGCGTCACCAAAACTCTGAATACCGCTGTCGTTCAGCACACGGACCGCCTCGACCGCCGGCGTGGCCGGATCGGTCGGCGGCGGCGTGCTGGACGATCCGCCACCACCGCCCCCACCACCGCCGCAGGCCGCCAGCAAACTGCAGCAGCCGACCGTCACCAGCCATTTTCTCCATTCCGTCTTTTTCATGCACTCTCTCCCCGAAAAACAGCTGTTCCTACAGGCCGCTCAAAAAAATCGCGGACCGGTCCCGTTTGCATGTTAAGCAAAATACCATAAAAGCTGGCAAAGCGAACCTGCACAGCAACAATAAACCTTCATCATCTCTGGCACGGGTTATCCCAAGCGGGGCCTGGCATGCGCAAAAACCGGAGCGTTCCCGGCCGGACGGGCAAGCAGCGCTAGCGGCCGCTGCGTCGACGAACAGTGACACTTTCACCGCCTATGCCCCAGTTGTCGGTATCAACCTCGTCGATCACCACCACAGTGGTGGCGGGATTCTTGCCCAGTTCCCTGGCCAGCAGAGCCGTCACGCCCTCGATCAGGCGGGCTTTCTGTTCGGCGGTGGCACCTTCGCGGGTAATCTTGATATTGACGTAGGGCATGGCGTTGGTCTCCTTGTGTCATCAGGGTTCCTGGGTCTGGCGTTGACGACGATCCACCAGGGTCAACAAGGCAGCGAGGGCAACGCAGCCGGCCGCCAGCTGCAATGGCAGAGCGAAACCGGCCGCGATATCGGCCAGCTTACCGGCGACCATGGGGCCAAGCATCTGCCCGATACCGAAACTGGCCGTGAGGACGGCAGCGGCCTGGGCCGGATTCTGGGGCAGGCGACGACGTCCTTCGGCCAGCGTCAAAGCCACGATGCCGAGAAAGGTGGCACCAAAGGACAGGACGACAAACAGGATGGCCGCCAGCGAAGTCGCCTGACTGCTGAGCCAGATGCCGGCGCCCTGCACCGCATAGGCCGCCAGCAAGGCACAACGCGAACCGATCCGGCGTGCCAGCAGGGGCCACAGCAGTGTCGAGGGCACGGCGGCCAGACCGACAGCCACCCAGCTGTAACCGGCGTAAGGCGCCAGTTGGCTGTTGCCAGCGATAATCGCCACCAGAAAGGTGGCCGACACCACATAGCCGAGACCTTCACAGAAGTAGGCAAACGCCAGCAGGACAATAGGGCTTAAGCCCCGCGGAGAACCCAACTCCGGTGGCGCCACCCAGGGCAGGGCGCGGGTGCGACGCCCCAAGGTAACGCCCAACAGCGCCAGCAGGGCGGCCAGAACCCCGCTGCCGAGCCAGGCAGCGGCCCAGCCTCCCAGCCGATCGAGGGGTGCCACCAAGAGACCGCTCAGGGCAATGCCCAACCCGATACCGCCGTAAAGATTGCCGGCCCAGTGCCCATAACCGCGGCGCGCCAGGGCGTCTCCCACCTCGGCGGCGATCAGAATGAACAGCAGCGCGCTGGCGGCACCGGCCGCCAGCCGCAACAGCGCCCACAGATGCAACGAGGTGGTCAGCCCCATGGCCAGGGTGGTCAGGATGCTGGTCAGCAGGGCGGCCAGCCCCAGGCTGCGCGAACGCAACAGTTGTGGCGCGCAGGAACAGGCGATGGCGCCAGCCAGATAGCCCAGATAGTTGAGTCCGGCCAGCACGCCGGCCTGGGCGTGACTCAGACCCAGATCACGCTGCATCAGCGGCAGAATCGGCGTGTAGACAAAGCGACCAATCCCCATGGCCACCACCAGTCCGAGCATGCCGCCCAGAAGGATCTTCAGGGCATCGCGGCCCCGCTGGCAGCGGTCAGCTGGAATGGCGGCCGGGGCTTTCATGATTTTTTTCAGCCCCGCGCCGTCGTCATCAGAGGCGCCACCTGAATCGGCCGCAGATGCCAGATCTCCTCGTTGTACTGGCGCATGGTGCGGTCGGTGGAAAACCGGCCACTGCGGGCGGTATTGATAATGCTCATGCGCATCCAGCCGGGTTGATCAAGATAGGCCTGATCGACCCGCTGCTGGGCCTGCATGTAGCTGCGGAAATCGGCCAGGGTCAGCCAGGGGTCAGCCGGGCTGAGCATGCCGGCGATCAGGTCGTCGAAGATCCCCGGCTCGAACTGGTTGAAGTGGCCGGCTTCCAGCAATTGCAGCACCTGGCGCAGACTGGTGTCAGCCTCGACCAGTGCCTGCGGATTGTAATTGCGCCGGGCGGCCGCGACCTCTTCGGCCCGCAAGCCAAAAAGAAAGAAATTTTCCTCGCCCACCGCTTCGCGGATTTCGACGTTGGCGCCGTCGAGGGTACCGATGGTCAGGGCGCCGTTCATCATGAACTTCATGTTGCCAGTACCCGAGGCCTCCTTGCCCGCGGTGGAAATCTGCTCGGACAGATCGGTACCGGGGCAGATCACCTCCATGGCTGACACGTTGTAGTCGGGCAGAAACACCAGTTTGAGGCGATCACCCACATCGGGATCACGATTGATGACGGCCGCCACATTGTGGATCAGCTTGATGATGGTTTTGGCCATGGCGTATCCCGGCGCCGCCTTGCCGCCGATGATGGCGCAACGGTTGGTCCAGGGCTCCGCCGGGCCAAACTTGATCCGGGCATACAGGTGAATCAGATGCAGGACATTGAGCAACTGACGCTTGTACTCGTGAATCCGCTTGACCTGCACATCGAACAGGGCCTCGGTATTCAGGACAATGCCGGTACGCTCGCGCACCAGCGCGGCCAGGCGCTGCTTGTTGTGGCGCCGCACCTGATGCCAACGCTCAAGAAAAACCGGATCGTAGGTCTTTTCCTCCAGCGCCTGCAGCTGGTCGAGATCGGTCAGCCAGCCCTCGCCAATCGTCTCGTTGAGCAGGCCGCGCAAGGCCGGATTGGCCGCCGCCAACCAGCGCCGCGGCGTGACGCCATTGGTCTTGTTGTTGAAGCGCTCGGGCCAGAGCTGGTGAAAGTCGCGAAACAGCCCCTCTTTGAGCAAGCGGGAATGCAGCGCGGCCACGCCGTTAACGGAGTAACTGCCTACCAATGCCAGATGGGCCATGCGCACACGGCCTTCTTCGTCCACAATGGACATGCGCCGCAGCCGGTCGCGGTCGGCCGGCCACTTCATCGCCACCTGTGACAAAAAGCGGCCGTTAATCTCGTAAATCACCTCCAGCAAGCGTGGCAGCAACCGCTGCAGCAACGTCACCGGCCAGGTTTCCAGCGCCTCCGGCAGCAGGGTGTGATTGGTATAGGCCAGGGTACGGCTGACAATTGCCCAGGCACTGTCCCAGTCAAATTGCTCCTCGTCGAGCAGAATCCGCATCAGTTCCGGCACCGCCAGACTCGGATGGGTATCGTTGAGCTGAAAGACGTTGAATTCGGCAAAACGGCTGAAATCGCTGCCATGCGCCCGTTTCCAGTGGCGCACCACGTCCTGCAGGCTGGCCGATACCAGAAAATACTGCTGGCGCAGGCGCAGCTCCTTGCCATTCTCGCTGGCATCGTTGGGGTAAAGCACCATGGTGATGGCTTCAGCGTCGTTCTTTTCCGCCACCGCCTCAAAGTAGGAACCGGCGTTAAAATCGGACAGATCGAAATCTTCGGCCGAGGTAGCCGACCACAGCCGCAAGGTGTTGACGGTCTGGTTGCGGAAACCGGCGATGGGGACATCATAGGGCACCGCCAGCACCTCCTCGGCATGTTCCCAGTGCACGATCAGCCGGCCGCTGTGGGGTTCCTTGTACATGCGGGTATAGCCGCCGAAGCGCACCACGCAGGTGTAATCGGCGCGCTGCACCTCCCAGGGGTATTCACCATGACGCAACCAGGGATCGGGGTCTTCCACCTGATAACCGTTCTGAATACGCTGGCGGAACATGCCGTATTTGTAGCGCAGACCATAACCCATCACCGGCAGCTGCAGGGTGGCGCAGCTGTCCATGAAGCAGGCCGCCAGCCGTCCCAGACCACCATTGCCGAGACCGGCATCGCGCTCGGCCTGTTCCAGCTCTTCCAGAGCGATGCCCAGCGGATGGAGGGCCTGACGCACCGGCTCCTCCAGCCCGAGATTGAGCAGATTGTTGATCAAGGACCGGCCGATGAGAAATTCCATCGACAGGTAGTAGGCCTTTTTGGTGCCACTGCGGTAATGGGCCAGCCAGGTCTGTTTCCAGTGACACATCAAGCGGTCGCGGATACTGAACGACAGCGCCTTGAACTGGTAGTAGTCGGGCGAGGCCAGCTGGCGACCAAAGGTATTGTAGAGATAGTGTAGAAAACTGGTTTCCAGGCTGGTGCTGCTGTTGCCCAAACAGCGCATGGCCTTGGCCAATACCTCGGCCTCGAAGCTGGCACGATCTTCATTATCCGGTGCGTACATCGGCTTCTCCCTGGCGATAAAGCTGCAGATAGCTGCGCGCGCTGCGCTGCCAGCTGAAATCCTGCCCCATGCCGGCTTCCTGCAGCTGACGCCACAGGGCCGGCTGCTGCCACAGCTGCAGGGCCCGCAGAACCGTCTGCAGCAGGGCCGCGGGCGTGGCCTCATGAAAAACAAAACCCGTAGCCGTGCCGGCAGCCAAGCTGGTCGCGTCGGCATCGGTCACCGTATCCCTGAGCCCGCCGGTGGCCCGCACCAGCGGCGGCGTGCCATAGACCAGACTGTAGAGCTGATTGAGACCACAGGGCTCAAAGCGTGACGGCATCAGAAACAGATCGGCCGCCGCTTCGACACGGTGGGCCAACTCCTCGTCATAGCCGATATGCAGCAGCACCCGCTCGGGCTGCTGCGCCGCCAGGGTCCGCAAAGCCGCTTCGTAATGAGCCATGCCGCTGCCAAGCAGCACAACCCGCGCCGTCGTCTGCTGCAGCAGCGAGGGCAGCACCTCGAGCAGCAGATCAATGCCCTTCTGCTCCACCAGCCGACCGATAAAGGCCAGCAACGGCACCTCCGGCCGGGCAGGGTGCGCCGCGCCCAACTGGCGCAGCACCGCCCGCTGATTGGCGGCCTTGCCCGCCGCCAGATCGGCGGTCAGGCTGTAGTTGCACACCAGTGCCGGATCGCTGGCCGGGTTCCACACCCGCGTATCAATGCCGTTGAGAATGCCATGCAACGCGCCTTCGGCCCGGCGCCGTGCCAGCAGGCCATCAAAACCATAACCCTGCGGCGGCAGACAGATCTCGGCCGCGTAACTGGGGCTGACCGTCGTGACCTGATCGGCAAACTGGATACCGGCCTTAAGAAAAGAAAACTGGCCGTAAAATTCAACCCCCTCGATCTGCCACCAGTGCGGCGGCAGCCCCAGGCCGGTGAACAGGCTGGGGGGGAAATGGCCGCCGTAAGACAGGTTATGGATGGTGAACAGGGTGCGCGGCCGGCGCGACTCCCGCGTCAGCAGGGCCGGCAGCAGGCCGGTCTGCCAGTCGTTGGCCTGCACCAGATCGGGCTGCCAGGACAAGCCGACACGGCCCTGGGCCAGTTCGGCGGCGGCCAGACAGAACAGGCCGAAGCGTTCACCGTTATCCCACCAGTCGCTGCCGTCGGCCGCCTGATAGGGGTTGCCGGGCCGATCGAACAGGCCGGGAATATCGATCAGCCACAGGGGGCTGTCGAGTTCGGCATGGTGGGCCTGCAGCAGCCGCGCCGACCGCTGACGACCGCAACCGGCGACATCAAAACGCGCCAGCTCCTCGACCTGCTGCAATCGTTCCAGGGCCACAGCATAAGCCGGCAACAGCAGGCGCACCTCGACCCCCAGCTGCTGCAGGGCGTTGCTCAACCCGGCACTGACATCGGCCAGACCACCGGTCTTGACAACCGGATAGATCTCGGAGGTGGCAAACAGCAGGCGCATCAGCAGGTCTCCTCAAAACGCAGCACCACAACCGCCAGCGGCGGCAACGTCAGCCGCAGGCTGGCCGGCCACTGCTGCCAGGGCGTCGGCTCGGCCGTCACCTGGCCGCCCATCCCCAGGTTGCTGCCGCCATAGAAGGCGGCGTCACTGTTGAGCCGTTCGCGGTAAATACCGTGGCGCGGCGCGCCAAGGCGGTAATCATGGCGCACCACCGGGGTGAAATTGAAGATGCACAGCAGTTGCTGGTCGTGGTCCTGGCGGATGAAGGCCAGCACCGACTGCTCATAATCATTGCAGTCGAGCCAGCTGAAGCCCTGGTGGTCGAAGTCATGCCGATACAGAGCGGCTTCGGTGGCGTAAAGCTGATTGAGATCACGCAGCAGCAGTTGCACACCCCGGTGCGCCGGCACATCGCACAGCTGCCAATCGAGGGCCCGACGGCAGTCCCACTCGGCCCATTGGCCGAATTCGCCGCCCATGAACAGCAGCTTCTTGCCCGGATGCAGCATCTGCCAAGCCAGCAGCAGGCGCAGATTGGCGTACTTCTGCCACAGATCGCCGGGCATCTTGTCGAGCAGCGAGCGCTTGAGATGCACCACCTCGTCGTGGGACAGCGGCAGGATAAAATTTTCGCTGTAGGCGTAGAGCTGGCTGAAGGTCAGCTGGTTATGATGATAGCGCCGATGAATCGGATCCTTTTCAAAGTAACTGAGGGTGTCGTTCATCCAGCCCATGTTCCACTTCATCGAGAATCCCAGCCCCCCCATCCAGATGGGGCGCGACACCATCGGCCAGGAGGTCGACTCCTCGGCCATCATCACCACGCCGGGATACTGGGCATGCACCTCGGTATTGAGCTGTTTGAGAAATTCAATGGCTTCGAGATTCTCGTTGCCACCGTAACGGTTGGGCAGCCACTGGCCCGGTGCCCGCGAATAGTCGAGATAGAGCATGGAGGCCACGGCATCAACCCGCAGGCCATCAACATGAAACTCGCGCATCCAGTACAGGGCATTGGCCAGCAAAAAATTGCGCACCTCGTTGCGGCCGAAATTGAAGATGTAGGTACCCCAGTCCTGGTGCTCGCCCAGCCGCGGATCTTCGTGTTCGTACAGCGCCGTACCGTCAAAACGGGCCAGGGCGAAACTGTCTTTGGGAAAATGGGCCGGCACCCAGTCGAGAAAGACACCGATATCGTGCTGATGACAATAATCGACAAAGTAACGGAAGTCATCGGGATCGCCATAGCGCCGTGTCGGCGCGTAGTAGGCCGAGGTCTGGTAGCCCCAGGATTCATCCAGCGGATGCTCGCTCAGCGGCAACAGATTGATGTGAGTGAATCCCATCCAGCGTACATAGTCCACCAGCCGGCGGGCCAGCTCGCGATAGTTGAGAAAACGGCCATCATCGCTGCGCTGCCAGGAACCCAGATGCGCCTCATAAATATTCAGCGGCTGGTGTTGCCAGTCGAAGTCGGCGCGACGGGCCAGCCAGTCACCATCCTGCCACGGAAAACGGCTGCGGTGAACGATGGAAGCGGTGCGCGGCCGCATCTCCATCGAACGGGCATAGGGATCGGCCTTCATGAAGCAGTGGCCGCTATGCAGGTTGCGGATCTCGTACTTGTAACGTTCACCATCATCCAGGCCGGGAATGAACAGCTCCCACACGCCAGAACCGCCGCGCGAGCGCATGGGATGGCACAGGCCGTTCCAGCCGTTGAAATTGCCGACCACCGACACCCGCTCGGCCGAGGGCGCCCAGACGGCAAACTGTACACCTTCGACACCCTCGATGTTGCACCAGCGGGCACCCAGCACGTTGTAGAGTTGCCAGTGACGGCCTTCGCCGAACAGATGCAGGTCGAGATCGCCGATCTGTGGCGCGAAGCTGTACGGGCACAGGCTGCGGCGGTCCTGGCCACAGCCATCCTGCCACAGCAAAGCGTAATGGCGCGGCAGACTGGCACGGTCGGCCCCCGACAGCCAGACAGAAAACAGCGCACTGTCACCGACGCGGCGCAGTTCAGGGCCCTGTTCCAGCCGCACACGCACGGCACCGGGCAACCAGCAACGCAACAACCAGCCGCCCTGTGGATGGGGATGACAACCCAGCAGGGTGAACGGATCGTAGTGGCGGCCCTGTCGCAGACACTGCACATCGTAGCTGGCGGGAGTGAGAAATTCGGCGGGCTGGTCCATGCTCAACGCTCCTTGGGGGCCAGGCGGCCGGTCTGTTCCAGCCAGCGGCGGATGCGGCCAGCCAGAATGCTGTCGAGCTGCTCGGCCCGGAAACGCCAGCGCCAGTTGCCCTCGCAGGTGCCGGGCACGTTCATGCGGTGCTGGCCATCGAGCCCCAGCCAGTCCTGCAACGGCACCACCGCCAGATCGGCGGCCGAGACCAGGGCCGCCACGATCAATGGCCAGGGCATGGGGCCGGCTTCCTCTGGCAGCTGCCGCAGCACCTGCTGCTGGCGCTCGGCGGGCAATTCCTCGAACCAGCCCAGACTGGTGTTGTTGTCGTGGGTGCCGGTGTAAACCACGCAGTTGGGCCGCTGCGCTCCGATGCGGTGGGGGTTGTCGGGACTGTCATCGAAACCGAACTGCAACACCGCCAGACCCGCCAGACCGAAATCGTCCCGCAGTTGCATCACCTCCGGGGTAATCAGGCCAAGATCCTCGGCCACAAAGGGCATGGCCGGAAAATCCTGCCGCAAGGCTTCGAGCAGGGCGCGGCCGGGGGTTTCAACCCAGCGGCCCTCCATCGCCGTCGGCGATGCGGCCGGGATCTCCCACAGGGCCTGCAGACCGCGAAAATGATCGATACGCACCAGATCGAACAGCCGCAGGGCTGCCGCCATGCGCTGGCGCCACCAGGCGAAGTCCGTCGCCTGATGCAGTTCCCAGTTGTAATGGGGGTTGCCCCAGCGCTGACCCTCGCGCGAGAAATAATCGGGGGGCACGCCCGCCACCACCGTCGGCTGCAGGTCGGCATCAAGTTTGAACAGCTGCGGCCGGGCCCAGACATCGGCGCTGTCATAGGCCACGGCGATGGGCACATCGCCAAACAGGCAGATACCGCGTGCCCGCGCCTGCTGGCGGATCAGCTGCCAGCGCCGCTGCAGCAGAAACTGCTCCTTTTTGAGCCGGGCCAGGGTGTCCGCCTGAACACGCCGCGCCTGCTGCAGAGCCTCAGGCTCACGGTGCCGCAAGGCTTCGGGCCAGTCGCACCAGGCCCGATCGGCATGCTGCTGCCGCAGGGCAACAAACAGGGCATAATCCTCCAGCCAGAAGGCCTCACGCCGCTCAAAGTCGGCCAATTCGTCGGCATCAGGCGTCGCCTGGGCGGCAGCGGGCGGCAGCAGGGCCGGATTGAGCGCAAAACTGCTGTAGGCCTGATAGGGCGACCGGTCGGCATGGGGCGGCGTCAACGGCAGCATCTGCCACAGAGTCAGACCGGCCTGAGCCATCCAGTCGAGAAAATTCTCGACCTCGTCACCAATCACGCCGTGCGGCAACGAGGTCGGATGCAGCAGTACTCCCGCCTTGCGCATGTTCAGCCTTCCTTCTTGATGGCAGCGCAAAAACGCGCCAACAGCTGCGTTGCGGCAACCGGCGCGTGGCTTCGCCATGGCGCCGTACGACTCGCACCTTACCGTTGGCCGTTTTTGCTTTGGCCATCGAACCTGATGCTTTTTGCAAAAACATCATGCCTGGGACAGCAAAGATTTTCGGATACTACCCGTTGCGTCGCATGGTGCCGGCATTGTCGCTCGGACCGCCACCGCCATGCGACAGGGGATTCTTCAGTTTCTGAGGCGGGATCTTCTCCAGCAGCTGGTACAGCCGGATCAGATGACGGCGAAACAGCTGGTCGAAATCGCGAACGCTGTCCGCCGGGTTATAGTCGCCAAACCACCAGAACCAGTCCGAACCTTCACAGATGGCCAGCTGTTCCGCTGCTTTGGCGCTCTTTTCCTGTGACAGCAGGCCAGATTCCATCACCCGATCGTAACAGGTCTTGGCCTCGGCCAGCAGATCCCAGGCATCGTTTTTGTCCTTGTCGCCGATCCAGGTGGAGAAAGAACCGTACACCCAGCTGCCGGCACGCAGCTGGGACAGCTCCCTGAGGGCCTGTCCGCCACAGGCGGCCAGCGCCTCGCTGAAGGTGACCAGCTCGATGCGGGGATGTTCCGCCAGCCGGCGGTAAAGCGTGGACAGAAAGGCGTAGGCATTATCCGGATAGTATTCCCAGGCATTCTCACCATCAAGAATGACCGTCACCACCTGCTCGCCCGGTTCATCGCGCAGAAACTGGCGGATGTTTTCCAGATGGTGACAAAAATCGTTGACCGCATCTTCAGCACGCCAGCTTTTGTAGTGAAAACCGATCAGATCGGACAGGCCATCGTCGCGGAAAAACAGGGCACAGTGCCGCGGTGGATGGCTCAGCGGCCGGTACAGCAGCTTTTTATGTTCCAGATCCTGGGGGCTGATCCGCGACAGCTCGCAGGAGGCACGCCAGACCCCCTCACCCGAGGCCGTCCAGTCAAAACCGAACTCGTCCAGCAAGCCCAGAGCGGCGCTGCTGACCCCGCCTTCCGACAGCCAGACGCCCTTGGGCCGATGACCGAAGTGCTGTTCGAACACCTCCAGGCCCCGCTCGACATGCCAGCGGGCGCGCGCCTCACCACCGGGATAGGCCGGTGACTGGGGCGGCGGTGCCGCCGGTTGCGACGGCTGCATCGCGGCAAAATCGAGCAGCAACGGCACGATGGGATGACCGTAGGGCGTCAGCGACAGCTCGATCTGGCCGCGCTGCTGCAGGGCGCGATAACGCGGGATGATGCCTTCGAGGGTGTCGGCCATCACCTCGACCAGAAGCTGCTGGTCGACGGCGGTGTAATTGTTCTTGCGCGCCAGCAGGCGGGTAACGCGAAAATCCTTCTGCCGCAGGCTGGCGCCCATCCAGCTCAGATGATACCAGACCAGCAGATCGACAAAGAACTGGCGACTGAGATAACTGACCCGCACCGTGTCGAGTTCACCGGCGCTGTACTGCTCCCGGGCGATATCCACCAGGGTACGAAAGGGCGCGTAACGATCGATCATGGTGGGCGCGTAGGCGCGCTGACAGGCCCGGATGATTTCGGCACGAGCCTCCGGTTCAGCCGGCACCGGTGAAGCGCCGGCCACCAGATTCAGCAGCGGGTCGCGCATGATGGCGCCCTCGGCGAGAAAGGCCCGCATCTGCCCGGCATAATCGCTGATCTGTTCCAGCAGCACCGGCGCAAAATTGACCACCACCCGCGCCTGGGGACAGGCCTCCAGATGGGCGGCCATGTCGGCGTAGTCCTTGATGGCGTGCAGATAGACCCAGGGCAGACGGTAGATATCGTCGAGCCCGTCGCGATAATGGGGCTGATGCATGTGCCAGCACAGGGCCAGCTTGATTTTCTTTTCCATAAAAAAGGTGGCGCGTCCTTTCCCGCCAGCGCTCGCCCAGGGCCTAGCGCACCACGTGCAGATGCTGGCCCAGCATGTCCGGCGTCACCAGAACAATTCCGTTTTCATCGACATAGAAGCGTTTTTTATCCTCGGCGTGATCCTCTCCGATCACCGTATTAGGCGGGATCACACAGGATTTGTCAATCACGGCTTTGGTGATGCGGCAGTGCCGACCGATATCGACATGGGGCAGAATGACGCTGTCCTTGATAAAGGAATAGCTGTGCAGAAAGCAGTCGCTGAACACCACCGAACGCTTGACCCTGGCGCCGGAGAGGATGCAGCCACCGGAAATGAGCGAATCAATGGCCGCACCCCGCCGGCCCTGATCGTCAAAGGCGAATTTGGCCGGCGGCAGTTGGGCCTGATAGGTCCAGATGGGCCAGTCGCGGTTGTAGAGATTAAGCTCCGGCGTGATCGAACACAGATCCATGTTGGCCTTCCAGAAGGACTCAATGGTGCCAACATCGCGCCAGTAGCCGGGCTTGCCGTCCTCATCGACAAAGGGATAGGCCCGCACGTTGCTGTTGGCGATAATCGACGGGATGATGTCCTTGCCAAAATCCTTTGACGAGGCCGGGTCGTCATGGTCCTCGATCAACTTGTCAAACAAAAACTCCGGCGAAAAAATGTAGATACCCATGGAGGCCAGGGCCTTGTCCGGCTTGCCCGGCATGGGTTCGGGATCGGCCGGTTTTTCGGTAAAGCGTACAATACGCAGGTTTTCATCGACGGACATGACCCCGAAACCGGTCGCCTCCAGGCGCGGCACCTCGACGCAGCCGACGGTGACATCGGCACCACTCAGGGCATGGGTTTCGATCATGTCGCGGTAATCCATCGCATAGATGTGGTCCCCCCCCAACACCAGCACATACTGGGGTTTGTGTCGCCGGATGATGTCGATGTTCTGGTAGATGGCGTTGGCCGTGCCCTGGTACCAGTCCTTGCCCAGGCGCTGCTGAGCCGGCAGCAGTTCGACGAACTCGCCAACCTCGTAACGCATGAAACTCCAGGCGCGCTGGATGTGACGAATGAGCGAATGCGACTTGTACTGGGTCAGCACACCGATGCGGCGAATGTCGGAATTGACACAATTGGACAGGACGAAGTCGATGATGCGGTATTTGCCGCCGAACGGCACCGCCGGCTTGGCGCGCCACTGGGTCAGATCCTTCAGCCGGCTGCCTTCGCCACCAGCCAGCACCAACGCCAGGGTATTGTGGGTCAACTTGGTGATTTTAGGATAGTTCTTCATCGTCTCCTCACAGGGCAAAAAACCGGGACTGCCTCCCGTTCAGGGGCTTCGTTCAGGGGACTTCCACCAGGCCGGCGCTGCGGCACGCCTGCAGCAGGGCTCCCTTCAAACCGATCAGTTCGTCGGTCACCAGATAGACCGGCATCTGCTCAACCACCTCACGCATGCGGTCCTTGGCCAGAAAATACTCGGTGAAGGCCGATCCGCGCATCCAGCGGGCAATGCGGCCACCAATGCCGCCGGCAATATAGATTCCGGCGCGGGCCGGCCACAACAGCGCCGCATCGCCGACAAACTGCCCATAGATGTTGACAAAACAGGTCAGGGCGGCCACGGCGGCAGCTTCACCGCGTTCGGCGGCGGCATGAACCTCGGCGGCCCGTAAAACCGGCGCCTCCGATCGGCCCATCCGCCGCAAATGATACAGATAAAGCGTTTCCAGGCCACTGCCGGACAGCAGATCTTCGTAACTGACATGGCGCCAACGCTCATGCAGCCAGCGCAGCAAACGCTCCTGCTCTTCATCCAGCGGGGCGAAGGCCATGTGACCGCCCTCGGACGACTGGGGATAGAACCGCCCGCCGCGCTGATAGACCGGGGCCACGCCCAGGCCGGTTCCGGCCCCCACCACCAGCCGGTTGCCAGCGGGATCGAAACGGCCTTCATGCAGGCAGATCAGCGCGTCGGCCGCAAGTTCGTCGATTCCCAGGGCGGCGGCCTGAAAATCGTTGATCAGCGTCACGGTAGCCAGCGGCAGGCGCGCCTTGAGCAGGCAGACGCGAATATGCCAGGGCAGGTTGGTCAGTGTCACCTCGGCCTCGTTGACCGGTCCGGGCAGACCAAAGCAGGCCACGTCCACCCGGTCGATACCACAGTCACGCAGCAATTGCGCCAGCAGATCGGAAAAGGAGGCGAAGTCGGCGCTGTGGTAACTGTGGACCGCCGACCGTTCGGTTTTTCGTTCACCCACGGCAAGCCATTGAAAACGGGCGCTGGTTCCGCCGACATCTCCCGCAAGTAACAGCATGGCACTCTCGAGTAAGGGGTTGATGAGACGAAGGTGGTGGCAGCACAAAAACTTCAGGGCCAGCGGCACACAAACAGGCCTTCACCCGAGCTGAAGATGAAAGCCTGTTCTTCGATCCTGACAAGAAAACCGGCAATGTCAAGCCGGCGGCCGTAGCCCCAACAAGCGGCCATAGGCCTGCAGCGCCTCGTCCTCAGCGGTTCCCGCCAGCAGCTGCCCCGTCAGCACCTTGCCCAGCTGAACCCCTTCCTGATCGAAGGAGTTGATGTTCCACACGAACCCCTGGAACATGATCTTGTTCTCGAAATGGGCCAGCAATGCCCCCAGAGCCTCGGCGGTCAGGCGCGCACCGCGAATCAGACTGGCCGGCCGCTGACCGGCAAAATGCCGGTTGGCATTTTCGTCGGCCCGGCCCTTGGCAAAGGCCACCAGCTGGGCCGCCAGATTGGCATTGAGCTTGTCCTGGCTGGTCGAATCCTGCACCAGCAGATCGCGCTGACCCTGCGCCTGTTCGAAACCGATAAACTGCAGCGGCACCACATCGGTGCCCTGATGCAGCAGCTGATAAAAGGAATGCTGACCGTTGGTGCCGGGCTCACCGAAAATGATCGGGCCACTGGCGTAGGGCAACGGCTCGCCCCGCCGGTTGACCGACTTGCCATTGGATTCCATGTCCAGCTGTTGCAGATGAGCCGGGAAGCGGCTTAAGGCCTGACTGTAGGGCAGCACGGCGCTGCACGGATAACCCAGCACATTGCGCAGATAAACTCCCAGCAGGGCATCAAGCAGGCTGGCATTGTGGCGGATATCCGGCTGCAGGGCCAGGGCGTCCTGGGCATGGGCGCCGGCGAGCAGGGCCTGGAAGATGGCGGGACCGAAGGCCAGGCTGAGCACTACCGCCCCGACGGCACTGGTGGACGAGAAACGGCCGCCGACAAAATCATCCATGTAAAAGCTGTCGCGATAGGCGCTGTTGCCCGCCAGCGGACTGGTCTCGCTGGTCACCGCCACCAGATGGGCACGGTCATCAAGCCCCTGGTGACGCAGGGCGGCGCGCACCAAGGTTTCGTTGGTAAGCGTCTCCTGCGTGGTACCGGATTTGGACACCAGCACAAACAGCGTCCGGGCCAGATCGAGGCGGGCCAGCACCTGGTCAGCGTCATCAGGATCGACATTGGACAAAAACTCGGCCGTCATCAGCTGACACCCCTGGCGACGGGCCTCCTGCTGCAGGGCCAGATAGAGCGCCCGCGGCCCCAGATCCGAGCCACCAATGCCGATCTGGCACACCTGGGTAAAGGCCGCGCCACTGCTGCCGCGCAGCGCGCCACGATGCACCTGTTCAGCAAAGGCGAAGATGCGCTGATGCTGCTCGCGATAAAAGGCTCCCAGGTCACGGCCGTCGTGCATCACCGCCGGGCCAAGTTGACCACGGGTGAGATGATGCAGCACCCGGCGGTTTTCACCAACGTTCATGCGCTCACCGGCCAGCAGACGCTGGTACTGGCCAACCAGGTCGAATTCGTCACTAAGACCCTGCAACAGGTCGAGATGGCGCTCCTCCACCGGCATGGCGGCGTAGTTGTAATGCAGCCCGGCCGCCATCGGCACCTCGGCCGCGCTCACCCGCGCCGCCGTCAGCAGACGGCGCAGATCGGTAAACGGCAGGGACAGCAGGTCGGCGTAATGGCGGCTTTCATTCAGGTTGGGACAGGACTGCGGCATGGCTTCTCCCGGCGTCAGCGTTGCAGATAGGCTTCCGTCACATAACGGCGCATCATCACATGGGTATTGAAGTAGTAGGCGTTCTTGCCGATGGCGTTCTTCATCACCTTGACCCAGTCACTGGGGTGGTCGTAATACAGCGGCAGAATCACCCGTTCGAGCTTGTCGTACAGATCGGTGGCATCGGCCGCACGGCTGTTCTCGTCAGCATGCAGCTCCGTCGGCGCCGCGCCGATGGACCAGCCGGTCACCCCCTCAATATGGCCTTCGATCCACCAGCCGTCAAGGACACTGAAGTTGGGCACCCCGTTCAGGGCCGCCTTCATGCCGCTGGTGCCGGACGCCTCCAGCGGCCGCGTCGGCGTGTTGAGCCACAGATCAACCCCCGGCAGCAGCCGGTACGCCACGTCGATGTTGTAATTGGGCAGATAGATTACCGTGATCTTGCCCTGCAGCCGATGCATGAAATCGTGAATGCGCTGGATCAGTGCCTTGCCGTTCTCATCGTGCGGATGGGATTTGCCGGCAAAGATTAGCTGCAAGCGCCCTTCACCCAGTCGCAACAACCGTTCGATATCCTCGAAAATCAGATCATTGCGCTTGTAACTGGCCACCCGGCGGGCAAAACCGATGGTGAGAATATCGAGGTAGATCTTCTGGCCGGTCACCTCCTGGATATACTGCGCCAGATAAGCCTTGGCGCCCTGGTGGGCCTCCCAGATCTGTTCATCGGGGATGGTATCGACCCGCACCAGCAGTTCCGGCTGCAGAGCCCAGCCCTGGATGTAGCGGTTGAACAGCGCCACCATGTAGGGCGAGGCCCAGGTCAGCGGATGAATACCGTTGGTGATGGCGTGAATCTCGTAGCCGGGGAACATGGCTCGGGAAACCTGGCCATGCTTTTTGGCGACCCCGTTGACAAACCGGCTCATTTTCAGCGCCAGACTGGTCATGTTGAGTTCGTCATGGCCGCCCAGTTCGCGCAGTTGCGCCAACGGGATCAGATCTTCACCCAGCACGCGCTGCACCAGCGGATAGGGAAAACGATCGTGACCGGCCGGCACCGGCGTGTGGGTGGTGAAGATGCAGCGCCGCACCACGGCATTACGGTCAAAGGCCAGGGTTTCGGTCCAGGTGGCTGCCGACAGGTTGCGGGTCTGGTTGAGCAGTTCGACGGTCAGCAGGGCGGCATGGCCTTCGTTCATGTGATACTGAAAAATATGAAATCCCAGCGCTGCCAGAATCCGGGCGCCGCCGATGCCCAGCACAATCTCCTGCTTCAGCCGATAGGTTTGATCACCACCGTAGAGAAAATCGGTGATGGCGCGATCCTCCGGCCGGTTCTCGGCCACATCCGTATCCAGAAACAGCACCGGCACCACCCCGCCGGACGGACTTTTCACGCGGTAGAGCCAGGCTTGCACCACCACCGCATGGCCCTCGACGGGGACCGTCACCCGCACTGGCAGCTGCTCCATAAAGGTGGCGATCTCCCAGTTGACCGGCTGTTCGTGTTGACGGCCCTGACTGTCGATGGTCTGTTCGAAATAGCCCTTGCGACTGGCCAGGGTGACCGCCACCAACGGCACCTGCAGATCGGCGGCGCTCTTGATCGTATCCCCGGCCAGAATTCCCAGACCGCCGCTGTAGGTGGGGATATCCTGCGACAGACCGATTTCCATCGAAAAATAGGCAATCCGCGAGGCTTCGGTAAAGCGACTCCACTCCATAAGACCAGTCCCCTTGAAAGATTGATACCGGACGGCAGCGCCAAAACGCCCCAACGGCTGCGTTGCCACAAAACAGGCCCCGTCTACTCAATGACTATAACGCAGCCCGGTGGTTTTACCAGCGGCCATTTGCGCCGACTGGCCGCTGGCGGCGAACGGCCATTCGAACAGGTCTTTGTTCCCATCGGTGATCATGCTATGCTCAGGCGCGTTTTTGGCCGCGAAGATCGCGCCGCGCGCCTGCCGTTCCCGACTGCCCTGCTGGATGACCGCCATGTACAAGGCCTATTTCGCCCTGAACGACACGCCCTTTTCCATCGTTCCCGACCCGCATTATCTGTACATGAGTCCGCGCCACCGCGAAGCCCTGGCCCATCTGCTCTACGGCATCGAGGGCGACGGCGGCTTTGTGCTGCTGACCGGCGAGGTCGGCACCGGCAAGACCACGGTATGCCGCTGCCTGCTGGAGCAGCTGCCCGACCAGACCGACGTGGCCTTCATCCTCAACCCGCGCCTGACCGCCAGCGAACTGCTGGCCAGTCTGTGTGACGAACTGGGCATCGCCCTGCCGGCCGGCACCGGCAGCATCAAGGTGCTGGTCGATGCCATCAACGCCTTTCTGCTGGCCAATCACGGCCGCGGCCGCCGCACGGTGCTGATCATCGACGAAGCGCAGAATCTCGATTTCGCCGTCCTGGAACAGATTCGCCTGCTGACCAATCTGGAGACCCACAAGCAGAAACTGCTGCAGATCCTGCTGCTGGGCCAGCCGGAACTGCGCCGCCTGCTCGATCAGGCCGAACTGCGCCAGCTCAAACAGCGCATCACCGCCCGTTACCACCTGGAGCCCCTGTCAGCCGCCGAGGTCGCCGCCTACGTCCGCCACCGGCTGCAGGTGGCCGGCTGCGACCGGCCGCTGTTTACCGCGGGAGCCCTGCGCCTGCTGCATCGGCTGAGCCAGGGGATACCGCGCCTGATCAACGTGCTGTGCGACCGCGCCCTGCTGGCGGCCTACGTCGCCGGCCAACCGCGCGTCAACCGCCGACTGTTGCGCCGCAGCGCCCGCGAGCTGTTCGGTCAGCCCGATGGCCTGCCAGCGCGCCGCTATCTGCTGCGCGCCGGCCTGGTCCTGCTGCTGGCGGGCAGCGCTCTCGGCGCCGGGCTCTGGTTGGCCGACTTCGCAACCCCGCCAACGCCGCCGGCTCCCGCCAGCGCCGCCGTCAGCCCCTCCCCGCCGGCCGCGCCGATCAGTCTGCCCTGGCAGCAACTGCCGGCCAGCAGTCACAATGATGAGCACAGCCGCCTTCAGCTGCAGCTGTTGTGGCAGCAGCAGCTGCCCACAGGCAGCCCGGTCGCGTTGCGCTGGCTGCGGCTGCAGGGCAGTCTCGGCCGACTGGAGCAGCTGGATCTGCCCGCCATCCTGACCCTCAAGAACGATAGCGGCCAGGCGGTCTATGCCCTGCTGCGCCAGCTGCAGCGCACCCCCGCCGGCGACGGCAGTGCCCTGCTGCAGATCGACGAGGAGCTCTTCCAGCTGCCGCTGCACCAGCTGGTACGCTGCTGGCTGGGCGAATACCAGCTGCTCTGGCCAGCGCCGGCCGGTTACCGCGAAGCCATCACACCGGGCCAGGATGACGCCCTGGTCGCCCTGGTGGCCCGTGCCCTGGCCCGCTATTTCAACGAACCCCTGCCGCTGGAACCGTCCACCCATCTTGGCGGCAACCTGCTTGAAACCCTCAAACGTTTTCAACGCCAGCAAGGCCTCAAGGACGATGGCATTATCGGACCACTGACCCTGATCCGCCTGACCCGCGACGCCCTGCCCCAGCGGCCCCGCCTGCTGGTTTCACCAACGGACAGCGCCCATGTCGATCATTCTTGATGCCCTGAAAAAATCCCAGCAGCAACGCCAGCAACAACAGGTTCCCGGCCTGCACAGCCAGCCGGAACCCGTCGCCGCGCCACCGCGCCGGCGGCTGTGGCCGCTGCTGCTGAGCCTGGCCTTGCTGCTCAATGGCGCCGTTGGCCTCTGGTGGCTGTTAAGGGCGGCACCCCCGCAGGGTGCCGCCCTGCAGACAACCATCCCCTACAACAGCACTTCTGGCGCTGTCCCACCGCCGGCGCCCGTCCCTGTTGTCACAGCGCCAGAAGTCTTGACCCCGCCCGCTCCCACGCCGGCCACCCAGAGGGTCACACCGCCGCCGCTCGCGCTGCCAGCACCGACTGCCACTGCGGCAGAGAGCGGGCCGAACACCAAAACGGATGCCAGCAGGCAACCCCAACCAACCCTGCCGCCAGCACCGGCGGCAGAACCTGGGCATGAGGGCCTCTCGGCCGACCAGCCAGCCGATCTGCCCCTCTACCAGCAGCTGCCGGGCGAACTGCTGGAGCGTCTGCCGACCCTGGACATGAGTGTGCATGTCTACAGCACCGACCCCGCCAGCCGGCTGGTACGCATCAACAATCAGCTGCTCGGCGAAGGCAGCCGGATCGACAGCTGTCAGCTGGAAGAGATCACCCCCCAGGGCGCCGTGCTGCGCCAGGGCGGTACCCGTTTCCTGCTGCCGCGCCGCGGTCAGCGCTGAACCACCCGTCCCATCCATCCGGCCTGCTTTGAACTTGCCCGCGCCGCGGCAATCGTGCTACCAAGGCGCTTTTGCCCACGCGGGAGTCCCTTGCCATGATCCATCTCAGCTCCATCCGCCGGCAGCACGGCCAGCGCCTGCTGTTCGACAACGCCAGCTGCCAGATTCCGCCCAACAGCCGTACCGGCCTGGTCGGCCCCAACGGTGCCGGCAAATCGACCCTGTTCCGCCTGATCTGCGGCGAGGAAAAACCCGATAGCGGCGAGATCAGCTGCGCCAAGGGCTGTGTGATTGGCTATTTTTCGCAGGATGTCGGCGACATGGCCGGCCGCAGCGCGCTGGCTGAGGTCATGGCCGCCTGTGGCGATGTGGTGGCCCTGGGCGAGGAACTGACCCGCATGGAAAGCCGCATGGCCAGCGGCCTGGAGGATGATGAACTGACCGCTTTGCTGGAACGCTACGGCGAGGCCCAGCACAGCTTTGAACAACGTGGCGGCTACGATCTGGAGGCCCGCGCCCAGGCCGTGCTGACCGGCCTGGGCATCGCGCCGCAGGAACAGCAGCGGCCGGTGGAAAGCTTCAGCGGCGGCTGGAAAATGCGCATCGCCCTGGCCCGCATTCTGACGCAAAACCCCGATGTGCTGCTGCTCGACGAACCGACCAACCACCTCGACATGGAATCGATTCTGTGGCTGGAAAACTGGCTGCGCGACGACTACAAGGGCGCTCTGCTGCTGACCAGCCATGACCGCGAATTCATGAACCGGCTGGTCAACCGCATCATCGAGGTCGGCAACGGCGGCCTGACCACCTACAGCGGCGACTACGATTTCTATCTGCGCGAGCGCGAAATCCGCCGCGAGCAGCTGCAGGCCAGCCACCGCCGCCAGCAGGAGATGCTGGCCAAGGAAGAGGAGTTCATCGCCCGCTTCGCCGCCCGCGCCTCCCACGCCGCACAGGTACAGTCACGGGTGAAGAAGCTGGAGAAGATCGAACGCATCGTGCTGCCGCCGGAACAGAAGCGGCTGCGTTTCGCTTTTGCCGAGGCGCCGCGCAGCGGCGATGACGTGCTGGCCTTCACGGCTCTGGCCAAGGCCTGGCCACAGCCGGAAGGAACCGAAAAAACAGTATTCAGCGGCGTTTCCGGCCTGGTCCGGCGCGGCGACAAGGTGGCCGTGGTCGGCGTCAACGGCGCCGGCAAATCAACCCTGCTGAAGGTGCTGGCCGGGCAGACAGCGCCCTCGGCCGGCAGCTGCAGCCAGGGAGCCAACGTGCTGTGCGGCTACTTCAGCCAGCACAGTATGGAACTGCTCGATGCCAGCCGCACGGTGTTCGAAACGGTGCAGGCCGCCCTGCCCCAGCTCAGCGTCGGTGTGCTGCGCAATCTCTGCGCCGCCTTTTTGTTTCAGGGCGACGAGGTCGACAAACGCGTCGACAAACTCTCGGGCGGCGAGAAGGCCCGCCTGGTGCTGGCGACCCTGCTCGGCCAGCCCCTCAACCTGCTGATCCTCGACGAACCGACCAACCACCTCGACATCCTCGCCCGCGAGGTTCTGCTCGAAGCCCTGCAGGGCTTCAGCGGCACCCTGCTGCTGGTCAGCCACGATCGCCATGTGCTGCGCCATCTGGCCAACCGCGTGTTCGAAATCGATCACGGCTGCCTGACCGCCTACGAGGGCAACTACGATTACTACCTGGAAAAGACCGGCCGCGATCATCGCCAGCTGTAGCGTGGCGCTGAAAACAGCCGGCGACGGTCAATCGGGGCGGTCGGGACGCTGCCGGCTCAGGGGAGCGGCGCGCCCAGCAAGGTCTCGGCAAAGACCCGCAGCTCGGCCGGCAGGGGGCTGTCAAAAATCAGCGGCGCGCCACTGAACGGATCGACGAAGGCCAACCGGCTGCAATGCAGAAACAGCCGGGGCAGCGCCGGCGGACAGGGGCCGCCATAGCGCGCATCACCGAACAGGGGATGGCCGGCGGCGGCCAGCTGGCGGCGGATCTGGTGCTGGCGACCGGTCTGCAGGTCAATCTGCAGCAAACTGGCCTGCTCACTGCGGCGCAGCGCCTGGAAGCCACAACGTGCCTCCTTGAGCTTGCCCTTTGCCGGCAACAGGCTGGCCAGCTCCCCCGTGGGCGCCGTCCGGCCCTGCACCAGCGCCAGATAGCATTTCTCCACCTGCTGACGCAGAAACAGGCGGCCCAATTCACCACAAGCCTTGCGGCCCTTGCCCAGCAGCACCGGGCCGGAGGTGGCACGATCGAGCCGGTGAATGGGCGCCACGGCAAAACGCTCGCCCCGCTGAGTCATCAGCGTCTGTACCCGGCCAACCAGATGATCGGTTTGCTCTGCGCCGCCATGCACGGCCAGACCAGCCGGTTTGTCGACCACCAGCAGTTCGGCACTTTCGTACAGCACAGGCACACCCGCCGCCTCCGCCGCCTGGCGCGGTGCCGCCAACAACTCCGCCAACCGGGCGCTGCCAGCCAGCTGCAGCTGCTGACCGGCCTGCAACAACGCATCAGCGGCCAAAACCTGGCCATCACAGCGCACCCGCCCCTTCTTGAACAGCTGGCGCAGATAGCCGCGACCGGCGGCCGGGACAGCCGCGGCCAGAATCTCCAGCGCGCTCTGGCCCTGCTGGCGCGTGCTGACCACGATGATTTCTGTACAGGTTTCCATGTTTTTTCCTCTCGGCGGCAATCCCGCCCGTTACTTGCGAAACAGGTGCAGCAACAACGACAACACCAGACTGACGACGATCATCGTGGTCAGCGGAAACCAGACCTTCAGCCCCGGCCGCTCAAACAGCAGATCGCCCGGCAGTCGGCCCAGCGGCAGTTTGGCCAGCCAGGGCCACAACAGGCCCGCCAGCAGAAACAGCACCCCCAGCAACAGCAAGATTTTCTGCATCGCCTAATTCTCCTTAAAAATCTGGCAGTTCCCGCCTGTCCGGTTGCAGCCGACCGCGCCGGCAACCGCGCAGGGCATTGATCAGCACCAGCGGCGTGTCCGGTCCGATTTCATGGCGCCGGATGATCGCCTCTTCGATACGTCCCTGCTCCAGCCAGTGCTGACGCTGCACGCCCGGCAACAGGCCTGATTGCAACGCCGGTGTCAGCCAGCGACCCGCACGGCGCAGCAGAACATTCGCCGTAGTGGCCTCGGTCAACTCATCACGCTCATTGTACAGCAACACCTCGTCGGCCTCCGGCCCCGCCAGCTGGCGCAACCGGTCATAGCGTTGCCGCTGCTCGGTCTTGTGGCGCAGGGTGGCATCCGTCGACTGCACCGGCTCGGCCGCCCAGGCCAACCGCAACGGCCGCGACGCCGCGCGCTGCGGTTCGGCAAGAAACTGGCATTCGATGACGCCCTGACTGTCCAGCAGCAGACGCACGCGGTAACGGCCCTGCCGTGGCTGACAATTCGCCGCCGCCGCCAGTCGTTGCCGCAGCTGCTTCGCCGTGCAGGGGTAGCCATGACAGGCGGCCGAGTGCAGCAGACGCCGCAGATGCCCTTCCAGCAGATGGAAACCGGCGCCGGCGCTCCAGCGCAGGGTCTCCAGCAACCGCACAGCGCTCGGCCGCCGCGGCAGAATGGCGGCCTTGAGCTGGCTTTCACGGTATTCCGCCACTGCGGCGGAATCCCAGACAATGCCGCCGCCGACACCGTAGCTGGCCGTGCCACTGGCACGGTCGACCAGCGCCGTGCGGATGGCGACACTGAAACAGCCGCGCCGGCCGGGTCGGCAACAGCCAATGGCGCCGGTGTAGATCTGGCGCGGCGCCTGTTCCAGCCGGGCAATATGCCGCAAGGTATTCTCCTTGGGTGCGCCAGTGATGGAGGCACAGGGAAACAGCGCGGCGAACAGCTCGGCCAGCGAGGCATCGGTGCGTGCCGTCACGCTGCTGGTCATCTGCCACAGGGTCGGATAGGCCTCCAGCGTGAACAGGCGCGGCACCCGCACCGTCCCCGGTCGGGCGATCCGGCCGAGATCGTTGCGCAGCATGTCGACAATCATCAGGTTCTCGGCGCGGTCCTTGACGCTTTCAGCCAGCAGCCGGCGCTGAGCGGCATCGGCGACCGCGTCGACACCCCGCGCGGCCGTGCCCTTCATCGGCCGGGTCAGAATACGGCTGCCGACCCGCTCGAAAAACAGCTCCGGCGAGGCGCTGCAGATGGCAAAACGACCCAGATCGAGATAGGCGGCATAGCCACCGGGCTGCCCCTGCTGCAGCTGGTGAAACAGCGTCCAGGGCGTGGTCGGCAGCAGACAATCGTACGGATAGGTCAGATTGACCTGATAGGTTTCGCCGGCGGCGATCAGCTGGCGAATCCGTGCCACCTGGCAGGCATGGGCCGCACCATCGAGCTGCGCCAGCCAGCAACCAGCCAGATCGGGGCCATCGGGCGGCGGCAGCTGCGCCAGCAGCCGCGGCGGCGCAAACAGACCAAACCACAGCAACGGCAGCGGCCGTGGCTGCCAGGGCTGGGCGCGGCTGAAGGCGGCGCCCGCCTCGAAACCGACAAACCCGGCGGCATGCAAACCTTCACCTTCAACGGCCTGCTCCACCGCCTGCAGCGCCGCCACCACCTCGGTCGGCGAATAAGCGACGATCTCCTGTTGCGGCCGGTCATAGTACTGCCACAGCCGCCGCCGCGGACAGTGCAGCAACACCTGCGGCCCGGCCGACGCCAGCGACGCATCTAACGCCATGGAAACAGACACCTTGCTCCTCAATCAGGGAAAATGCACCCAGCGGCAGCGGCGACGCGCTCCGCCAGCCGGGCGAAAGCTTTTCGGGCGGGACTTTCTCTGGCCAACCGCATGACCCTCCATTATAGTATGGCGATCGATTGCCGACGATCTGTTTTTCTAAGGCACAGCCTGCCGCACCGCCCGCTGACCCGCGCCAAGGTTGCGGTCCGCTCCGGCAGCCGGTGCTGTTACGTCTTTTTTCCGCCTCAGGCCTTGTTCAGCGAGCAGGGCCTGCAGCTTTTTCCGGATAACCGCATGTGGTCTGCCCGCTTTCCCTCCCTGCGCCTCTACCGCTGCGAACTGGCGGCACTGCTGCGCCTGAGCGCTCCCCTGATTCTGGCTCAGCTGGCCCAGACCAGCATGGGCTTTGTCGACACCCTGATGGCCGGCCGAGTCGGCGCACGCGATCTGGCAGCGGTGGCCATCGGTTCGAGCCTGTGGTTTCCGCTGATTCTGTTGCTGCTCGGCCTGCTCAGCGCCCTGACTCCGCTGATGGCCCAGGCCCAGGGTGCCGGCCAGCAGCAGCAACTGCGCCAATTACCGGCCCAGGGCATGCTGCTGGGCGGGCTGGCCGGCCTGGCTCTGGCAGTGCTGCTGCCGCAGAGTCGCCATCTGTTACCGCTGCTGCAGGTCGAAACAGCGGTGCGACCGCTGATAGACGGCTATCTGGTCGGCGTGGCCTGGGGCTTCCCCGCTATCGGCGTCTGCTTTGCTCTGCGCTACTGCAGCGAAGGGCGCTCCCTCGCACGCCCAAGCATGATCGCCAGCTTCATTGGCCTGGGGGTCAACATCGTCGCCAACGCCGTGCTGGTGTTCGGCCTGCTCGGCGCTCCGGCCCTGGGCGGGGTGGGCTGCGGCCCGGCAACGGCTCTGGCCATGTGGGCCATGCTGCTGGTCATGCTGCTGCTCTATCGCCGGATCGACCGCGCCGCCCTGTCTCAGTGGCGGCGCGGCTGGCGCCTGCTGGATCGCCGGCTGCAGCTGCAACTGCTGCGCCTGGGCCTGCCGATCGGCATCGGCCTGTTCATCGAATGCAGCAGTTTTGCCCTGATCGCCCTGCTGCTGTCGCGCTTTGGCGCCGGCGAGGTGGCGGCCCATCAGATCGCCCTCAACTTTGTCTCGCTCATCTTCATGATTCCCCTGAGCATCAGCAGTGCCACGGCCGTTCGGGTCGGCTTCAGCATTGGCCGGGCTCGACCTCAGCAGGTGCGCTGTGCCGTACGCACCGCCGTCACCACCGCCCTGGTGCTGGCCCTGACCAGCGCCAGCCTGATGCTGCTGCTGGCACCGGCCTGCGCTGCTCTCTACACCAGCGACGCCCATCTGCGCCAGCGCGCTGCTGAACTGATCCTGCTGGCGGCCCTGTTCCAACTGCCCGACGCCCTGCAGGTGATCTTCGCCGGAGCCCTGCGCGGCTGCAAGGACACCCGCGTTCCCATGCTGCTGCAGACCCTGGCCTACTGGGCCATCGGCCTACCCCTCGGCTGCCTGCTGGGGCTGCGCCTGCAACAGGCCGCGCCCGGCTTCTGGTACGGCCTCATCGCTGGCCTCAGCTGCGCCGCGCTGATGCTCGGCCTGCGCCTGCGCGCCAGCCTGCGACGCGTTATCGCCGGGTTGCGCCCAGGCACCAGCAATTTCCCCTTGACAAGAACGGACACAGTCGCTACTGACTGACCAATCACTCGAACTGTCCGGGAGGGCCCATGATCCCCAAGCGTGACCGAATCATCACCGCGGCCATCGCCCTGTTTGCCGAAAAAGGTTTCCGCAACACCAGCACGGCGGAAATCGCCAGTCAGGCCGGCGTGGCCCAGGGCACCCTGTTCTACCATTTCAAAAACAAGGAAGGCATCCTCACCGAGGTGCTGCGCGAGCTGCTCGACGCCACCCGGCAGGGCTACGACCGCATCGACAGCCGCCAGCTAAGCGGCTATGCCTGTGTTGAACGGTTGCTGCGCAGCGAACAAGCCCTGGTCGAACGTGAGCAGTTGCGCGTGCGGGTACTGATCCGCGACATGACCGACGAGGTCCTGGTACCCGGCACCTGCGGCCATGGGCTGATCCGCGACTTTCTTGGCTACAAGATCAGCCTGCTGATCCGTTTTCTGCAGCAGGGCATGGCCGATGGCAGCGTCCGCCCGCTGGACGCCGAAAAGACCGCCTGGTTCATCGACGCCGCCTTCTACGGTATCCTGCGTATCCGCCTGCTCAAGGATCTGCCAATCCCCCCTCTGGCGGAACACGCCATCGACCTGTGCCTGAGCGCCCTGCGGCCGCCCTGTGCCCCACCCCCAGCCAGCTAAGCCGCTGTTTTTACCGCCCGGATTTGCCGGCTGATTTTTTCCTGCCGTCCGCCGTTTATTTCCTTGTTCTGTCAACGGCTTTGTGCTTCTATTGGCGCGTTTTTTCGTTTTCCAGCCTTTTGTTTTCTGACAAAAAGGAGGCGGGCCATGTGTGCAAAAAAGCTCACCCGGGTCAAGCGGCCACGCAACAAAATCAAGCTGCGCGGATTCAACAATCTCACCAAGACGCTGTCGTTCAACATCTACGATGTCTGTTACGCCAAGGCGCCGGCCAACCGCAAGGAATACCTTGAGTATATCGACGAGGAATACAACGCCGAGCGGCTGGTCACCATCCTGCAGGAGGTTGCCGACATCATCGGCGCCAACATCCTGAGTATTTCCAGTCAGGACTATGACCCGATGGGCGCCAGTGTCACGATCCTGATCGCCGAGGAACCGGTCGATCCCAAGCCCGACCAGGTACTGGCACATCTGGACAAGAGCCACCTGTGCATCCACACCTATCCGGAAACGGATTCGAAGTTGGGCATTTCCACCTTCCGGGTTGATGTCGACGTGTCGACCTGCGGCAAGATCAGCCCGCTCAAGGCCCTCAACCATCTGATCGAATCGTTCGAATCGGATATCGTGCTGATGGACTACAAGGTCCGCGGCTTCACCCGCGACACCAAGGGCAAGAAGCATTATATCGACCACCGCATCCACTCGATCCAGCAGTTCATCAAGCGCAAGACGCTGGATCTGTACCACTGTGTCGATATCAACATTCACCAGGAAAACCTGTTCCACACCAAGATGCTGCTGAAGGATGTGGAACTGGAAAATTATCTGTTCGGCACGGCGATGCAGGATTTTTCCGACAGCGAAAAGGAACGGGTCAAGGAACTGCTGCGCCACGAGATGACCGAGATCTTCTATTCCAAGAACATCTTCTAGTCGCCTGTCTCAGCCGGCCATCGGCCTGACAGCACCGCAACAGCAAAGCCCCGCGTGGCCTGGTTGGCCGCGCGGGGCTTTTTTATCTGACGACAAGGGGGCGCTTCAGGCCGGATCGAATTCGCTCTTGGGCGCACCGCACAGAGGGCAGCACCAGTCTTCGGGCAGATCGGCAAAGACCGTGCCGGCGGCGATGCCGTTATCCGGATCGCCCTCGGCGGGATCATAGACATAACCACAGGGACCACAGACGTACTTTTCCATCACACTCTCCTTTGGCTCAGGGCCGGCCGGAAATCCCGCGGGGATCAGGCCAGCGGTTGCGGGGCCGGACGCTGGCCCAGTTCGTTGTTGACCATAAAGATACCATTGCCGGAACTTTCCACCAGCCGCAGCTTGTCAAGAATGCCGTTGATGGTGGACTCCTCCTCGACCTGCTCGTTGACAAACCACTGCAGAAAGGAGTTGGTACCATGGTCACGTTCCTCCAGGGCACGATCTACCAGCTTGTAGATGCGCGCTGTCACCGAACGCTCGTGCGCCAGGGCCTGCTCGAACACGCTTAAGGGCGACCCGTAATCCTTCTTCGGCTTGGGCATGGCATCCAGTTCCACCGGCTGATTCTGGTCCAGCAGGTAATGGTAGAACTTCATCGCGTGCAGCTGCTCTTCCAGATACTGGTTATAGTGCCAGCTGGCAAAGCCGTCGAGGCCCTTGGTACTGCAATAGGCACTCATGGCCAGATAGATGTTGGCGGAATAGAACTCGTAATTCATCTGCTCGTTGAGAGCTGCGGCCATGGTTTCACTGATCATGAGAGATTCTCCTGTCGCTGAAAAAAGAAAGACAAAGCAGGGGCCTCAGACCCGGCCGGCGCTGCCGAGCACGGCTTCATTCTTGTGACGGATCAGCCGGACCAGTTCGCTGCGGGCCGCGCCGAGGTACTTGCGTGGATCAAATTCAGCCGGATGCTGGGCCAGGTACTCGCGCACCTTGGCCGTCATGGCCAGACGACCATCGGAATCGATATTGATCTTGCAGACGGCGCTGGCCGCCGCGCGCCGCAGCTGCTCCTCCGGCACACCGACGGCGCCGTCGAGCCGGCCACCGTGGGCGTTGATCAGAGCGACATATTCCGGCACCACACTGGAGGCCCCATGCAGCACGATGGGAAAACCGGGCAGACGGCGCGCGACCTCATCGAGAATATCGAAGCGCAGCGGCGGCACCTCCTCGCCCTCCTTGAGCTTGAATTTGTAGGCGCCATGACTGGTGCCGATGGAAATGGCCAGGGAGTCAACACCGGTACGGCCGACAAAATCCTCCACCTCTTCCGGCCGGGTGTAGGTCGAGTGCTCGGCGCTGACCTCATCCTCAATGCCGGCCAGCACGCCCAGTTCGCCCTCCACCGTCACGTCAAAGCGGCGGGCATAGTCGACGACCCGGCGGGTCAGAGCGACATTGTCCTCGTAGGTCAGATGCGAGCCATCGATCATCACCGAGGAAAAACCGGCGTCAATGCAGGACTGGCACAGCTCGAAGGAATCGCCGTGATCCAGATGCAGACAGATGGGCAGATCGACACCCAGATCGCGCGCCATGGCCACGGCGCCCATGGCCATGTAGCGCAGCAGGGTTTCATTGGCGTACTGCCGCGCGCCCTTGCTCACCTGCAGGATGACCGGTGAGCGACTTTCCACGCAGGCCACCACAATGGCCTGCAACTGTTCCATATTGTTGAAATTATAGGCCGGAATAGCATAACCATCGGCCATTGCGCGGGCAAACAGGGCACGCGAGTTGACCAGTCCCAATTCTGAATACTGTACGCGCTGCGTCATAGGGGGCATCCTCCGAATCACGGGCTGTGCTGTCACATCGCCCCGCCAGCCGGGGCAGCCCCTATCTTACATGACTGTGGCACCAAGGCAAGCCCCCCCGCCGGCGGTCCTTTCGCCTTGAGAAAAAAGTCCGCTTCCCCTAGAATGCCGCCCATTGTCTGCCATTTGACGGCACCCAGCCCTTTTCCCCAACCCTTCGCGCATAAAGGACGACATCGCATGGAAGACAAGGCGCAGCTTTATTTCACCGACTGGGCACAACGTTCGGAACTGGCCGAGAACATGGTGCCGATCATCGGCAGCCTCTACCGCAACCGGGGCATCATCCTCAGCATCTATGGCCGTTCGCTGATCAACCGCAACCCCATCGGCATTCTGCGCGCCCACCGGTTCGCCCGCCAGATTCTGGAAAACGAGATTTCCGTGCGCGACAGCTATCCGCTGCTGCAGGCCATCAGCAAACTCGACCTGGCACCCTGCAAGATTGATCTGGGCAAGCTGACCGTGCGCTATCAGGCCCAGGCCGGCGGTGAATCCGTCGAAACCTTTATCGGCCGCGAACTGGCGGGACTCAATACCGGCAGCACACCGGTGCTGGCCGAACCGCGCGACGTGGTGCTGTATGGGTTTGGCCGCATCGGCCGCCTGCTGGCCCGCCTGCTTATCGAGCAGACCGGCGGAGGCGACAAGCTGCGGCTGCGCGCCGCCGTGGTGCGCAGGGGCAGTGACGACGACCTGATCAAACGGGCCAGCCTGCTGCGGCGCGACTCGATCCACGGCCGCTTCCAGGGCGTCATCAAGATTGACGAGGAGGAAAACGCCATTGTCGCCAATGGCAACCTGATCAAGATCATCTACGCCGACGCGCCGGAAACCGTCGACTACACCGCCTACGGCATCGACAACGCCATTCTGATCGACAATACCGGCAAATGGCGCGACCGCGAGGGACTGGGCCGCCACCTGCAGGCCAGGGGCATCGCCAAGGTGATCCTGACCGCGCCGGGCAAGGGCGACATCCCCAACATTGTCCACGGCGTCAACAACGCGCTGATCCGGCCCGACGAGCACCTCTATTCCGCCGCCAGCTGCACCACCAATGCCATCGTACCGGTACTCAAGGCGGTCAATGACCGTTTCGGCATCCGTTACGGCCATGTGGAGACCTGTCACTCCTACACCAACGACCAGAATCTGATCGACAACTACCACAAGAAGCCGCGCCGCGGCCGCAGCGCGCCACTCAACATGGTGCTGACTGAAACCGGCGCGGCCAAGGCCGTAGCCAAGGCACTGCCGGAACTGGCCGGCAAGCTGACCGGCAACGCCATCCGCGTGCCGACGCCCAACGTATCCATGGCCATTCTCAATCTGACCCTGGATAAAAGCACCAGTGTGCAGGAACTGAACAGCTACCTGCGTGACATTTCCCTGGATTCGCCGTTACAGAACCAGATCGACTTCACCAATTCGCCCGAGGTGGTGTCGTCTGACTTCGTCGGTTCACGCTATGCCGGCGTGGTCGATTCGCTGGCCACCATCGTTGACGACAACCGCTGCGTGCTCTATGTCTGGTATGACAACGAATTCGGCTACAGCTGCCAGGTGATCGGCCTGCTGGAGGATCTGGTCGGGCTGAAGATTCCCCAGTTGCCCTGAGTGGCGCACCGTACAACACACAAAAAAAGGGAAGGCCCGCGGGCCTTCCCTTTTTTTGTGCTTTACCGGAAAAAACAATCAACCGGCGTCAGTCGTTGGTCATCAGACGCATCTTCTTGCGCAGACGGCGCTGGGCTTCCTTCTCCTTGCGCTTGCGCTTGACGCTGGGTTTTTCATAGAACTTGCGCTGTTTCATCTCACGGAAAAGCCCTTCCTGCTGCAGCTTACGCTTGAGCACGCGAATGGCCTTTTCGACATTGTTGTCGAGAACCTGAATTTCCACGTATCCTTCACCTCGCTTTCCCGTGACATTCGCCCCGCAGGCGGAGCGGAACGCGCAACCTAGCAATTTGACCCTGGAAAGTCAAGCCGGCTTTTTGTTTCAGCGGACAAAAGCCGGCTTGATCTTTTGGTCGGGCCGGCGCATAAGAAAGCGGTTTTTCCGGCAGCTTTCCCACTCCTGCGGCAGCGGCGGCTACTCCATCATGAACCGAATTGTCATTACCATTGTGCTGTTGAGCCTGAGCAATGTGTTCATGACCTTTGCCTGGTATGGCCACCTGCGCAATCTGGCGCACAAGCCCTGGATCATTGCAGCCCTGGTCAGCTGGGGTATCGCCCTGTTCGAATACCTGCTGCAGGTACCGGCCAACCGCATCGGTCACAGTGTTCTGCCCGTCGGCCAGCTGAAGATTCTACAGGAGGTGATCACCCTGCTGGTCTTCGTGCCCTTCTCGCTGTTCTACCTTAAGGAAAAACTCAGCCTCGACTACCTGTGGGCCGGCCTGTGCCTGCTCGGCGCGGTCTTCTTCATTTTCCGCAGCCGGCTGCTCTAGCACGACCACCACAGCCCACCACCGGCGGCCTTGTCACCAGCCGGTCCAAGGCACCACAAAACCGCCGAGCGGCCAGCTGACAAAGACAAAGAACCCTCCACAGAACGCGGAATCCGCCGTTGACCGGCAGCGGCGAAGCTGCTAGTCTGCCCGCCATGAATCCGCAACCGACCCCGACCAGACGATGGCGCCGCTGCCCGCTGCCGTAACCGCGACCGCGCGCTGCCGACCATCAACCGCCCGCCACCTCGTTCGGCCGGGCCTGAAACCAAATGCCTGCCGCGATCGCCCGATCGCGGCTTTTTTGTTTTTCCTGCGGCCCTGCCGGCCAGCTTCCCGCTTATCAACCAAAAGCCACCAGAAGGATCACCACCATGCGCATACTTTCCGGCATCCAGCCCTCGGGTTCCCTGCATCTGGGCAACTATTTCGGCATGATGAAGAAGATGATCGACTACCAGCAGCAGGGCGAGCTGTTCTGCTTCATCGCCAACTATCATGCCATGACCAGCCTGTCCGACGGCAAGGCCCTGGCCCGCGGCACCCTTGAAGCGGCAGCCAACTTCCTCGCCCTCGGCATGGATCCACAGCGCAGCACCTTCTGGGTGCAATCCGATGTGCCCGAAGTACAGGAACTGGCTTGGTTTCTGTCCAATTTCACCCCCATGGGGCTACTGGAACGCTGCCACAGCTACAAGGACAAGGTCGCCAAGGGCATTGCCGCCAACCACGGTCTGTTCGCCTATCCGGTGCTGATGAGTGCCGACATCCTGCTGTTCAACAGCGACCGGGTGCCCGTCGGCAAAGACCAGAAACAGCATGTCGAGGTGACACGCGATATCGCCATCAAGGTCAACAACGTCTATGGCGAGATCTTCACCCTGCCCGAGCCGGACATCGACGATGAGGTGGCCACCGTGCCCGGCCTGGATGGCCAGAAAATGAGCAAAAGCTACGGCAACACCATTGACCTGTTTCAGGAGGAAAAAGCGCTGCGCAAACAGGTCATGCGCATTGTCACCGACTCCACGCCGGTGGAAGCGCCCAAGAATCCCGACAGCTGCAACCTGTTCCAGATCTACCGCCTGTTTCTCGACAAGGCCGGCCAGCAGGCCCTGCGTCAGCGCTATCTGGCCGGTGGCACCGGTTATGGCGAGATCAAGGAAGAGCTGTTCGTCACGATTCGCGACTACTTCGCCCCCTTCACCGAACGACGCAATGCCCTGCTGCAGGACAGCGATCAACTGCGTCAGACCCTGCAACAGGGCGCCGACAAGGCGCGCCGCGAGGCGGTCAGGGTCATGCGCAAGGTTCGCAAAAAAGCCGGTCTGGCTTATTAGCCAAACGACACCTCCCGCCACTCATCGCCGCTGGCGGCTCAGGGCACCATGGAGTCCTGCGCCGCCAGCGGCAGCTCGCGGGTGAACAGCACAAAGGCCATGCCGGGCCGCTTGCTGCCCTCATACATGGCAAACTGGATACGTTCGAACAACCAACCCTGGCGCGTGCCCTCATTGAGAATGCGCTCCAGGGTTTCGTCCGTTACAATGCTGGTTTCGATCACCTTGTACTCAACCATCGGGCATCCCTTTATTCCCTGATACGGAGGATCGCATGACCATCAGCGGCAACCCCAAAAAGCTGGCGCAGGATATCGCCGACGGCTACTTCAGCCTGTCGCCGCCGCTACTGCGGCCCTACACGGCGGTGGACCTGAAAACCCTGGCCAGCCAGCTGAACCTGGTACAGCGCGACCTGCGGCAGGAACAGATTCCGCTCGACGACGTGCTGGCTCTCAAGGCCCGCAACAACAAGCTGCAGCGGGTCAACCAGGCCCTGAATCTGCTGCGCGGCTACTGCCAGAAGCGCCGCATAGCGCTCTGAGCAACCCCGGCGGCCACCGGCTCAGAACTCGGCATGACCGGGCGTACGCGGAAAGGGTATGACATCGCGGATATTTTCCATGCCGCTGAAATACATCAGCAGCCGCTCGAACCCCAGACCAAAGCCGGCATGGGGACAACTGCCCCAGCGCCGGCTGTCGAGATACCAATCGAGAGCGGCGGCCTCCATGCCCAGTTCGGCCAGACGGGCCTGCAACAGGTCAAGACGCTCCTCGCGCTGGCTGCCACCAATGATTTCACCCACCCGTGGCACCAGCAGATCCATAGCCGCCACGGTTCGGCCATCGCCATTCTGCCGCATGTAAAACGCCTTGATCTGCTTGGGGTAATCGGTCACAAACAGCGGCCCGCCGATGACCTCCTCACACAGATAGCGTTCGTGTTCGGTCTGCAGATCGGCCCCCCAGGATACCGGATAACTGAAATCACGACCGCTGGCCTGCAGGTGGGCAATGGCCTCGGTGTAGCTGAGGCTTTCAAAACGGGCCTCGGCCAGTGCCTCCAGCCGTGGCAACAGCCCGGGCTCGACGCGCTCGTTGAAAAAGGCCAGTTCCTCGCCACAGTGTTCCAGGGCATGACGCACCAGATAACGTAAAAAATCTTCCGCCAGCTGGCAATCCTGCGCCAGATCGGCAAAGGCCATCTCCGGCTCAATCATCCAGAACTCGGCGGCGTGGCGGCTGGTGTGGGAATTTTCCGCCCGGAAGGTCGGACCAAAGGTATAGATATCACCAAAGGCACAGGCGAACAGCTCGCCCTGCAGCTGGCCGCTGACGGTCAGGCCGGTACGGGTGGCGAAAAAATCCTGGCTGAAATCGACCTGCCCCGCTGCCGTGCGCGGTGGCTGGCCCGCATCCAGGGTGGTGACACGAAACAGCTCGCCGGCCCCTTCGCAGTCATTGGCGGTAATAATCGGCGTGTGAACATGGAGAAAGCCCCGCTCCTGAAAGAACTGGTGGACGGCAAACGAGAGCCGGCTGCGCAGGCGGAAGAGGGCGCCAAAGCTGTTGGTACGCGGCCGCAAATGAGCAATACTGCGCAGGTATTCGAAGCTGTGGCGCTTTTTCTGTAAGGGGTAGGAACTGTCACTGGCCCCGATCAGGCGCAACTGCTGCACCTGCAGTTCCCAGTGCTGCCCCGCCGCCGGTGACGGGCAGAGCGCGCCCTGGGCCCAGACACAGGCGCCGGTGGTCAAGCCCGCCGCCACCGCGGCCTCCAGCTGGGCCGCCGGCAGCACCAGTTGCAAGCCCGCCAGACAGGAACCGTCATTGACCTCGATAAACAGCACCTCCTTGCCACGTCGCACGGTCCGCACCCAGCCACGCACCTGCAGGTCGGCGCAGTCCTGCCGCCGAGCCAAAATCTGTTTGATCCGCATTCGTCTCCCTTTCCTGTCCCTGCGCCAACAGCGCCTGTCAGTCTCCGGTAAAAAACGGTTCTTTTTGGCGCTCCGCAATGCTAGACTGCAAAACAGCGTTTCAATCGAGCAGCCCCAGGTTCATCTACCACCTGTGCCGGAGGTTCCCATGGCGGCGTCACGCGCCCTGCGCGACTTTGAGCCCTTCTGTCATCTTCAGCCGGAACATCTCGCCCGCCTGGAAGAAGCGGCCATCATACGCAAATTCCCCGCTCACTTCCATGTCTTCAACCAGAACGATCCCTTTACCGGCCATCTCTATCTGATCCGCGAAGGCACGGTCGAAATCACCCTGCTGACCACCGGCGGCGAGGAACTGGTGGTGGACTACCGCCGCGAAGGCCAGCATTTCGGTTGCACGCCGATTTTCAGCGGCGAGGCCTATACCGGCGGCGCCCGCACCGCCCGGGAAACCGAATGTTTTCTGCTGCCGCAACCGGTCATCATCGCCATCTGCGATGCCGAACCGCAACTGCGCCAGTATTTCAACAACGCCATCGTCGCCCGTGTGCGCCACCTCTACGCCGACATCGTCGCCAGCCACAGCCAGAAGGCCCTCGGCCGGCTGGAGGCCTACCCGTTCCAGAAACGGCTGTCGGAGATCATGACGGCACCGGTGATCACCTGCAACGAAAACGCCAGCGCCCGTGACGTGGCGCGTCAGATGCAGGACCACCATATCCGCTCGCTGGTCATCACCGACGCCGACGGCGCCATGGTCGGCCTGGTGACCTGCCGTGACCTGATCAGCCGGGTGCTATCCCAGGGCGTCGACGCCGAGCAGATCAGTGCCCGCACCCTGATGAGCCACAAACCGCTGGCTCTGCCACCGTCAACCTACATGTACGAGGCCATGGCCTTCATGATCGGCCACCGCATCAAGCATCTGCCGGTGGTCGAAGCGGGTCACCTGCTCGGCATGGTCACCATGACCGATCTGGTGCGGCACCGCAGCCAGAAGGCCCTGCTGATGCTCGGCCGTATCGAGGAAGCGCAAGACCTGGCCAGCCTGCGCGAGTTGCACGATACCCTGGTGCAGGTGGCCGACAGCCTGCTGTCGGAAACGCGCAGCGCGCCGGAGGTCATGGAAACCCTGTCGTACATTCACCATGGCCTCATCCGTCGCTGTTTCGACCTCTGTCGCCAGCAACTAGCGGCCGAAGGTCAGCAGGAACCGGACATCCGCTACTGTTTTCTGATCATGGGCAGCGGCGGCCGGCGCGAAATGCTGCTGGGACCGGATCAGGACAACGGCTTCATCTACGAAGACTTTCCCGCTGAGCGCCAGGCCGAGGTTGATGCCTACTTCATTCCCCTGGCCCAGCGCATCACCCAGGCCCTCGACTTTATCGGCTACCCGCTGTGCGAGGGCGATGTCATGGTCAGCAACGCCGCCTGGCGCGGCCGCTTGCACGACTGGCGCCAGCGCATCGCCGACTGGGCCGCCAATCCCGAACCCCACAAGGTGCGTTATTCATCGATCTTTTTTGACTTCACGCCCCTGGCCGGCGACGCCAGCCTGGCGCACAGCCTGCAAAGCATCGTGTTTCAGGCCGTGCGCGAACATCCAGGCTTTCTCTACCATGTGATGCAGCTCAACCTGACCCACCGGGTGCCACTGGGGCTGTGGGGCCGTTTCATCACCGAAAAAAGCGGGCCCAACGCCGGCAGTCTGTCGCTGAAAAAGGGCGGCCTGATCTACATTGTCGATTGCGTCCGTATGTTCGCCCTCGAACACGAGGTCCGCGCCCTGACCACCCTGGAGCGGCTCAAGGCCCTGACCCGCGACCAGGTGTTCAGTGCCGACACCGCCGAGCATATCCGGGTGGCGTTCGAGGCCCTGTCGTTTCTGCGGCTGCGCAACGAAATCAGCCTGCTGCGCGAAGGCGAGAAGCCCAGCAGCACCATCGATCCCACCAGCCTGTCGCGCACCGAGCAGGATCTGCTGCGCAGCGCCTTCCAGGCTGTCAGCAAACTGCAGAACGCCACCCGCAGCCACTTTGGCAAGGGACTGAGCTGACCCCATGTTGCAGCTTGTGCGCCACCACTGGCAACGCGCCAACCGCCTGCGCCAGGCCGACCTGGAGCAGAGCAGCCTGTTTTTCTTCTATGGCAGCCTGATGGAGCGCTACGGCAACTTCAACCGCTTCATCAAAAAGCATGTCCGCCAGATCGAGCCGGCCTTCTGCCGCGGCAGTCTCTATTTTCTGCCCGCCGGTTTCCCCGGATTGATCATCGGCGACCAGCATGACCATCAGCTGGTGGCCGGCGAACTGATGCAGTTCGACCAGCCGCTGCGGGTCATGCGACTGCTCGACAAGCTGGAGGAATTCTATCCGCTGCAACCACGTCGCAGTATCTATCTGCGGCGCCGGCTGCCGGTGCTGGTGGAACGAATCGCCAGCGACAGCGATGGTCAGCCGGTTCTGCAGCGTCACGACGCCTGGGTCTATATCTACCCGCGCCGCCTGCTGCGCCAGGAGCGCGGCGCCCTGCCTCTGCCCTGCGGCCAATGGCGTTCCTTTCGCGACACGCCACAGCTGCCGGTGCGCACCGGCTGCCACAGCCTGCGGCTGTGCGACAGCCAGCAGCAGATTCTGGTCGACGAACTGTTCTACCAGCAGCCACAGGTACAGCAGGCCTGCCGCCAGCTGTGCGACAGCCATCGGCTGTGCCAGCAGGCCCGCCAGCTCATTCCCCAGCCAAACGCCGGTTTTCCCGCCACAGACGCTGTTCCAGAGCCGCACGCCAGCGGCTGACCTGGGCGGTGCGGTACACCTGTTCACGCAACAGTCCCTCCGCCACCCGCGCGACAAACCCCTCAATCTGGTGCGCCGCCAACGGCCGCGCCCGCCGGGCCCACTGCGCCAACAACTCAATGGGCACCTGCTCGGCGTGGCCAAAATCCGCGCTGGCATTGAAGCCCTTGATGGCCAGCAGCAGCAAAAACCAGTCCTCCACCTGCCAGTCGGCCCGCAAGCGGCAGAAGGCGTATTCCACCACTGCATGGGGCCGGCCATCCCACAGCGACAGATGCTGGCGCCGGCGAACCAGCTTGATCAGCTCATGGCGCGACAAACGCTGTTCCACCCAGTCACCCGTGCTGTCGTCGCGTTGCAGATCGCCGCCCAGCAGCAGCAGACACAGCAGATCACCCAGGCGAGGCGGCAAACGCTCGCCACAGGCGATCTGTTCGCAATTCAGATGCAGGCTGTGGGGCGCGATATCGGGGGTGAAACGGACCACCCGCGCAATGTAGTGCGCCAGCAGCATCGGATCACAGGTCAGTGGCAGGCTGTAGCGCCGCAGATAATCCATCCGCACCAGGGAGTACTCGAAGAAGCCGCCTATCCAGGGCAGCGGCAGATAGCGCCGCAGCCGCACATGGTGATCAAGATAGCCACCCAGGCGCCAGCTGACATCCTCAAGAAAATAATGATGAAAGTAGATAAAATTGTGAAAGCGGGGGTCACGCCGATGGCGGCCGAAGCTGTGCTCGAAACTGGCCCGATAGCCCAGGTTGCTGAATTCAAGTTCAGCACCAAGAGGCCAGCGGCCGCCGACACGCTGCGCCAGGGGCAAGCAGTCCTCCAGAGAGCTGTCATCCTGCGCCAGCAGCTGACTGATCTGGTGCTGGCAGGCCAGACAGTAGAGGTACAGACTGCGGCAGTTTTCCGCCTCCAGCCGGGCAATCAGCTGGTCGGTCTGGCAGGTCAGCAGCGCCGCATGGTTCAGATACCAACCCAGGGCCGTCAGCAACATCGGCCCATCGGGATGACAGCCCGGCTCCGCTGGCGGCAGCCGGTCACGATGGCGCCGGCGCAGGCGCTGCAGCAGCGCGCCCAGCTGGTAATGGCGCAGCACCAGCCGCAGATAGTGTGGTCGCAGGTCGCTTTTACGCCAGATGCGCCAGGGTACCTGCAGGCGCTGATCCTGCCGGGCGGCGGCGACCTGCAGGTTATGCCGCAAGGGCGCGCGATAGAAGGCGCGGTAGTCATACTGGCGGAAGAACCAGAACCGGCGCCGGTAGGTCACACCGATGAACTCGCGCAGCAGCATCACCCGCTCGACCGCGCTGAGTTCGGCGTAGAGCTGTTCGTAACGACTGCCACGGGCATGGTCCGGGAAATAGCAGGCCATCGCGCCTCCCCGCCGGCCGGGCTGCGGCGCCAGGCGCTTCAGCCCCATCCAGCCATCAAATGCCTTCCATCTGCAAAGCGATTTCTTTCAGCAGCTCACGGTTGATCTGATTGTCCGGTGTCTTCGGCAGGTATTTGGTGAAACGGATCTTATCCGGCAGATTGAGCTCGCCGATCTCCTCGATGATGTGCTCACGAATCTCGCGCAGGGTCTTCTCGCGATAACTCTCATCGCGCGAATCCGTCAGCACACAGAAGGCCACCAGCATGTAGCCCTGCAGCGGGTGATCGATTACCGTGGCGGCACATTCACGCACCCGCTCCATGCCCAGCACCGCCTGTTCGATTTCCGCGACACTGCGCCGCCCGCCACCGGTGCTGACCACGTCATCAAGCCGGCCGGTCAGCTCCAGATTGTGGTTAGCATCGTAACTGGCACCATCACCCGTGGCGTAGTAGCTGCGCTGGGGATACTTCTTCCAGAAGGTCTGCGGATAGCCGACCGGATCCTTGTAAAGATCCTGCAGCATCGACGGCAAGGGTGAAGCCAGTACCAGCCGGCCCGGTTCAGCGGCAGCGCTAATCACCCGGCCGTGATGATCGACAATGCGCGCATCCACCCCCGGCAGCGGCTGCATCATGGTGTCGTCCTCGAAGCCCAGCACCCCCGGCACACCGGCGATCAGACAACCGCCGGTTTCGGTCTGACCCCAGATCTGGGTAATCGGCAGGTTGCGCTTGTTGGTCAACTCGAACTGTACCCAGTTGTAGAGTTCCTCGCTGATCTTCTCGCCGCCGCAGCCAATCAGGCGCAGGGAATTGCTCGACCGATTGAGATAGCGCTTGGTGCTTTTGGCCCGCATGACACTGCGCAACAGTGACGGGTTGGTATAAAGTACCGTGATGTGATAGCGGTCGAGATAATCGAAAAAACAGCGGGTATTCTCGTAGGAAATGGCCCCTTCGTAGAGAAACACCGTCGCGCCCAGGGCCAAGGGGCCATAGACGGTATAGCTGTGGCCATTGATCCAGGCCAGATCCGAGGTGTTCCAGTAGATATCGGTATCGACCAGATCGAACAGCAGCTCGGTGGTGAACTGGGCCCATACCAGATAGCCGGCCAGACCATGCAACACCGCACGGGGCCGCTTCGATTTGGTCGAGGTATACAGCATGAACAGCGGCTCGTCCGCTGAACAAAGCGGATCGAACACCGCGCCGGTGGCATAATCCGGATCGGTGATCAGATCCTCGTACCACAGGTCGCGTTTGGGCTTCATCTGGCAGTGCTGACCAGTATGGCGCACCACCACACAGTGACTGATGCTGTAATCGATCCGTTCAAGGGCCTCGTTGACCACCTCCTTGAGCCCCCGGCTGCGGAAACTGACGCCATCACAGGTAATGATATACCTGGCCCGGCAGTGCTGCAGCCGTTCAGCCAGGGCCTCGGCCGAATAGGCCATGTGGAAATTGACATGAATGGCGCCCAGACTGGCACAGGCCAGCATGGCCACCACCGTCTGCGGCAGATCGGGCAGATAAAGCAGTACGAAATCGCCCTTTTTCACGCCCAGGCGCAGCAGGGCGTTGATCAGACACATCACCTCGTGACCCAGAGCCTGATAGGTATAGGTGCGCTCCTCGAAGTTCATGCCACGCCAGATCAGCGCCGCCTTGTTGCGGCGCAGGCTGTCCATGTGGCGGCCAATCAGATTGTGAAACACATCGAGGCGGCCGCCGGGATACCAGCGGTAATAGGGCGGCGCCATCTCATCGACCACAGTCCGGTACGGCTCGGCAAACTCCAGATATCTGCGAGCCAGGCTATCGAACAACTCCAGCCGTGGCATGGCCTTGTAAGCCTCGTACTGGTGAACCGAGATCTTATGGCGGCGGTATTCGAGCCGGGGATGCACCATCACAGGTTTTCCTTGCGTGAAAGATCGAGCTGGGCGCTGTAGAGATCGTTGAGAGACTGATAGGACGTCGACAGTTCCTGGATGATGCGCAGGAACACCCGGGTGGTGGCAATGGCATCGCCCAGCGCCCGGTGGCGCTGCTCACAGTCGATACAATAGGTGGTCAGCAGATCGTCCAGCCGGGTACTGGTGTTGTTTTCCATCACCAGTTTGTGCAGCAGCATGGTATCCAGCCAAGGCGCCCCTTCCAGCGGGCAGTCGTAATAACGCCGCAGCTGCCGGTCCAGCATGCGCAGATCAAAATTGATATGATGGCCAACCAGGATGCTCGGTCCAATAAAGCGCAGCAGCTCCGGCAACACCTCGGCAATGGTCGGCTTGTTCTCCAGCATGCTGTCGGTGATGCCATGCCACTGAATCGAATCGGGCGGCACCGGAAACGGCGGCTTGACAAAGGTATCGAAGATCTTGGTGATCTGCCGGCTTTTCACCTTGACCGCCGCCGCGTTGATAATGACATCGCTGTCCAGGTCCAGCCCGGTGGTCTCCAGGTCGACAACACAGAAGGTCGCCTCGCTCAGCGACAGCTTCAGCACCGCCGAAGAACGGATCTGCTCGGCCTTGCGGCAAACAAACTCCGCCACCGGATCGCCCCGCTCGCCCTTGACCCGGCGCTGGGCCGATTTGAACAGAGACTTCCACATGGCTCAGGCCCCCTTGGCCACGATTGAGACAAAACCCTGTTCTGGTTCCGTCAGGGTTGGCCGGCCGCAAATTCGCCCGCAAAATAGGGCTGGCGGTTCACTGGTGTCCAGTCTATACTTTTTCTTTTATTTTTCAACAGGAGCAAAGCGGATGAATCTAAAACCTATTTTTGTATTGATCATCATTCTGTCACTGATCATGTGGCTGTCGCAATGTGAATACGGTGCCGAACACCAGGATGTCGATCCCAAATACAAAAACGCCCACCTCACCGCCGTCAGCGCCCAGAAGCTGATGAAGGAGAAGCAATTCGAGGAAGCCCTGCGCTACTATGAACTGGCGCGCCAGGAAATGGAACACCCCAACGTCCAGGCCAACCAGGGAACCGATGTCTACATCAACTACGGTTTCGTCATGAACGACATTGGCGTCATCCACCTCGGCTGGGCCCTCTACGGCAAAGCCCTCGACACCGAGCGCAGCCACATCGACCCGGCCAGCATTGACTCCACCGAGTTGCAGACCGCCCTGCAGTCTTTCGAAACCGCCATCGACTTTTATCAGCGCTGGTTCGGCCACAATCCCAAGGATTACGAACGCTACAGCAACGCCATTGCCGAATCCTACGCCAACTATGGCACCGCCCTGAAATACGCCGGCCGACAAGACGAAGCCATCGAGGCCTACCGCCTGGCCCTGCTGCGCAACCCGGAAAACGGCACCGCCCTGCGCGGCTTCGAACTGCTGCAGCTGCCATCGGAACCCCATGTCGAAGCCGGCAAGGCCGAACGCGAGCGCTACAAGAAACTGCCGCTGTAGCAGCGCACGCCTCTGTTTCCGCTCAAAACCTGCGGCAGGCGGATTGTTCCGCCTGCCGTTTTTTATATCCGTTCGCCCGTAACGCCCGCTCGATCGTAAAGGAAAAGAGCAAAAGGAAAAGAGCGGCGCCGCTTCTTGCCCTGGCTCAGCCTGAAAATCGCCCAGCACCCCACCCCGCCCTGCACAATGGTCCCGACCTGCTCGCTCCGCCCCAGCTGAAGCCTGCCCTTCTCCGGCCTTGGCCCCGATCTGGTTCCTGGCCCCGGCCCTTCTTGTCGGTGGGCCGCTGCGACTGCCTCCCACCCTGCAGCGCCAGTTTTTGCGTACCCGTTCCTCAACTCCACCACATCTCAGACCTGGGCCAAGCCCCCGTTCATCTCCGCCACGAGGCATTACCAGCCTGCACCACACCTGCAACATCCGGGAAGCATTCCTGCTGAAATCGCAACAGGTTCGTCCACGGCTTTTTTCTCACCGGCCACTGACAGCGCGGTTGCCAGCTGGCCCGACAAAGCCATCGCGGCAAGCCTGGCGATGGCTTAGCGCTCCATCCATGGATACGACGCTGACTTGCTGCTGGGTTGCTGCGAAGACATCCCTTCTGCGTCGGCCAGGCCAGCGCTGCCCACTGCCAATCCGCCCCCCCCCAACAAGCCCGACTGTCACACCAGGCCGCCTGAGCCTGGCAAAATCCGGCTGTCCTGCGCCACAAAAAAAGCCCCCCGGCGCGAGGGAGCACCGGAGGGCAAGATGACGAGGTCAACGCTGGGCGTTTATTCGTCGTTATGTACCTTGTAGAGCAGTTCCTTGATTTCCTGCGACGGCTCGGGGGTCATCAGCGAAACCACGATCATCGTGATCAGAACCGCCGGGACACCGAGGATGGCGCTGGAGGTAAACGGAATGTAGTAGGCCAGCACCGATGCCTTGGGCAGGAACATCGAACCAAAGGTCACCAGCAGACCGACGACCATGCCGGCGATGGCGGCTTCCTTGGTGGTGCGGCTCCACCACAGACCCAGCAGGAACAGCGGGAAGAAGGTGTTGGCGCCCAGCGAGAAGGCGACAGCCGTGATCTGAGCGATCAGCGCCGGCGGATTCAGTGCGGCGATGATGATGGACACGCCCAGAATGATGGTGCCGGCACGGGCGATGAACATCTTCTTCTCTTCCGTCGCGTTCGGATTCATGACGCGGAAGTAGATGTCATGGGCGAAGGCCGAAGCGCCCGCCATCAGCAAACCACCAACCGTCGAGAACGCGGCCGACACACCACCGGCAGCGAGGAAGCCGGCGAACCACTCGGGCAGACCCGCCAGTTCGGCGGCGTTGACGACGATGGCGTCCGGCGCGATGGTCACGCCAGCGGTACCCAGCAGGTTGGAGAACTTGGCGAAAGCGGCGTAGCAAGGCGCGGTCCAGTAAACCAGGGCGATGCAGAACAGACCCCATACCACCTGCCAGCGGGCGTCACTGACGCGCGGCACCACATAGAAGCGGCCAATAACGTGGGGCAGGCCGGCAGTACCCAGCATCAGGGTGATGCACAGCGCGAACCAGTGGTAAGCGGTGTAGTTCGAGAACGGCAGATAGTAGCTCGGGTCGGCCGAAGCCGCGGCGATGCCATTGCCACCATGACCGATATCCCACAGGGCGGCGCCATAACCGATCTGCGGCACGGCCGAGAAATAACCCAGCTTGTGGGCGATGAAGAACAGCGGCAGGAAGAAGGTGATGACGATAACGACATACTGTACCTGCATGTTCTTGGTGGCGCCGAGCATACCGGAGATCAGCACGTAGGCCAGCACGACGCCGGTACCGACAAACACCGACATCTGATAGTTGATACCGAAGATCCAGTTGAACATCATGCCGATGCCCTTGTACTGGCCGACGGAATAAACGAAGGAGATGACGATAACGATCAGCGACGACAGCAGACGCGCGGTGGTCGAATAGTAGCGGTCACCGATAAAGTCCGGCGCGGTGTACTTGCCATAGCGCCGCACCTGTCCGGCCATCAGCACCAGCAGCAGCACGTAGCCACCGGTCCAGCCAAGCACGTAGGACAGGGCAAAATAGCCCTTGAGGTAGATCAGGCCGGCCATACCCAGATAGGAAGCGGCCGACATCCAGTTGGAGGCGATAGCCATACCACCACCGAGCTGGCCGACACCACGGCCGGCGGCCCAGTAGTCCTCGGTATTCTGCGCCTTGGCGAACACCCCGACCAGAACGAACAGCACCAGCAGGGCGATCATCATCAGGGCCGGAATGACCTTGAACTTGCCTTCCGGGTTCAGGTCCTCAACGGCGGCGAAGAGGTTGCTGGAAACCAGCATAAAGAAAAGGGTCAAGCCCAGTTGCATCAGTCGTTTCATAGTCAGCTCTCCCTTCCCTTATTTTTTGGAATGCTCTTTTTCAAGCTTGTCGATGAACTTGCAGTACCACCAGCACAGGAAAATATACAGTGCGATGCAGAACTGCGCCGAATACCAGTAGTGGAACGGGAAGCCAAGGAACTGCGTCTCCGTCAACCAGCTCTGGCCGGCCACCTGGGTCACCACCTCGCCAGTGGTGAGCGTGACTTGGGAAGTCACCGCCGGATCGGCCACCAGCTTGAGCAGAAACAGGAAACCGTAGGTCGACACGAACCAGATCACCAGGATGAGCTTCTTCATGCTCACGTCCTTGGTCATGAATTCGCCGACCGGCCTGAAAAAGTTAATATTTACATCTCTTTCCATACCCATACCTCCTTGGTGAGAAGCCGTCGGGGAACCACCCCGGCGGACCACATAACGCGTTGTACCTTTGTTGCCGGTGCATCAGAATCTGTCCGTTTTGTGTGAGCGCCTCCTTTCGCCAAACGGGTTGAGAGCCCTAAACCATGCAGCGGATTACTGCCGATTGATGCGCGAGTAAAGCGAGCGGCGCCGCCGGCCGCTCTGTTCCCGGTGATCACTGATATAGGCGAACAGGAAACAGATCAGCGCGCCACCGGTGATGACGGCGCCCATCAGGTAATACAGGCTGTCGTCCATGGGTACCTCCCCTTCCGCCACCTGGCTGGCAGCGGTCTGATAAAATTAAACAGCGTTCTGATCTTGATGAAACTTATGCCACAGCGGCTTTTTTACTGTCAAGTAAAATGTTGTTATACGGATTTCGCTTCAACCTGCCAACATCGCCCCCGGCTGCGCCAGCGGCTGGCCGGGGAAACGGCAAACATCAAAAAAATGATATGGTTCAATAAGTTGCCGAATTTATTTTTCAACTCACCTCCGTGTTTTACTGCAAAAGAACAAAACAGCACCACAGAAGCCCGTCGAAAAGTGGCTGGACAGTTGTTTTAAAACTGTTCTTGTCCAGGGCCGCCATCGCCCCGCTTGTTGCCCGTTTGATACCGAGTATGGCAAAAAATACCCCAATGGCAACCCCTGCAGGCGCAGGAAAAAAGAAATTGTTTTATCGGAATGAAGGAATAGTGCACGTACGGCGGTCGCCCGGCCCGGTCAGAACATCGACCAGGACGGCAACACAGCGGCAGGGTTTCAGGCGGGAGGGAAAAGAAAGATCCAGCACCGTCACCTGGGTGACGGTGCTGGCCGAAGAAGGCACGGCTGGCGGCGAACGGTCAGGCGCCGCGCCGCCGGGTCAGACGCGACACCAGTACCAGCACCAGGGTCGACAGCGGCAGCGCCACCAGGGCCGGCTGATTGAGGGCAAAGGGCGCGTCGGCGGCCAGCAGACCGTAACGCAGGTACATTTCGGGGGACAGCAGAATCAGCAGCAGGGCGGCCACCAGACCAGTGATAATGGAGGCCACCAGCCCCTGCCAGGTGGCCCGAGGCCAGAACAGCGCCAGCAACAACGCCGGCAGGTTGGCGGCGGCCGCCAGGGCAAAGGCCCAGCCGGCCAGATAGGACACGTTCATGCCCTCGAACACAATTCCCAGCCAGATGGCGATGCAGCCGAGGACCACCGCCACCAGCCGGCCGGCCACCACCTTGTCGGTGGCGCTCATCTGCAGGCCCATGAAGCGGTCCATGATGTCATGCGCCACGGCACCAGACGCGGCAACAATCAGGCCGCTGACCGTGCCCAGCACCGCGGTGAAGGCCACCGCCGTCACCACCGCGAACAGCGGCTGACCAAAGGAGCGCGCCAGCAGCGGCAGGGTCATGTTGCTGTCCATCACGTTGATACAACCCGAGGCCATGGCGCCAAAACCGAGAAACACACTCAGCAGATAGAACAAGCCGATGCCGCCGATGGCCACCACGGTAGAACGGCGCGCCGCTGCCTGGCTGGGAACCGTGTAGTAGCGGATCAGAATATGCGGCAACGCGGCCGTGCCGCACACCAGCGCCAGCATCAGCGACAGGAAATCCAGCCGGTCACGCCAGCCGCCCTCGGCCAGCGGAAACAGGCCACCGGGCTGAAACAGGCGGGCGCCGGCCGTGCGCTGGGGATAAAACACCTGCACCGGCTGGCCAGCGGCATCACGGTAGACCCGTGACGGCCACAGATACAGTTCACTGCGATAAAGAACGCGCAAAAAGGCCAGCGGTGACAGCGGTCCGGTGCGCAGACCGTCGCCGCCGGCAAGCCGCGCCAGATGGCCGACGGCAAACAGCCGACCGGCCTCCGGCGGTGCGCCATTGTAAAGCCAGTGACCAGCGGCATCACGCTGCTGGTACTGGGTCTGATACAGCAGCAGGGTACCGTTTTCCTCAGCGGCAAGCCACCAGGGCGCCACCTCGCCATCGGCCCGCCGCAGCGGCACGAACCCGGCGGCATAGGCCGGCGACTGCTGCCAGTCGGACGCCGCCTGCCAGGCCGAATCGGCCAGTTGCAGGCCAGCGGCGCTGACCTGGCCCTGCAGCGTCACCAACGGGGTGGCCGGCGGCGCCAGGGCCGGCGGTGCCACCAGGCCACGCTGCAGCAGTGCCAGGGTCAGCACCAGCGACACCAACAGCAGGGCGATACCCTTGATGAACTGGATGTAGGTGGTGGAGGTCATGCCCGAGGTGGCGACAATGACCGTGACCACCACGCCGACCAGCAGCACGCCAAGATAATAGGGAATGCCCAGCAGCGGCGTGACCAGGGCACCGGCGCCAACCATCTGCGGAATCAGGTAGAACAGCGATACCACCAGGGTGCTGATGGCCGCCACCAGCCGCAACGGCCGGCAATTGAAACGGGCGTCGAGGGCGTCGGTGAAAGTCAACCGGCCCAGCCGGCGCATGGGCTCGGCCACCAGAAACAGGGCCACCACCCAGCCGCACAGAAAACCGACGGAGTAGAGCACGCCATCGTAGCCGACCGTGGCGATCAGGCCACTGACACCGAGAAAGGACGCGGCCGAGAGATAGTCGCCGACAAAGGCGATACCATTGACCCCCCAGTGAATGCGGCCACCGGCGACGAAGTAGCCGGCGGGCGAACTGGTGCGCCGGACCAGCTGAATGGACAGGCCGACCACCGCCGCGACCATCAGCAGAAACAGGGCCACCGCCAGACGCGACTGTTCCACCAGCATGGCTAGGGCCGCTCCCCGGCGGCGGCGTGACGCCGTTCCAGCCGGCAGCACAGCACATGGTAGAGCAGCGCCAGCAGCAGGGACACCAGCAGCAACACCAGCCCCAGCAGCAAACCAAGGCTCAGGCCGGCCAGCTGGCGCGCCGGCAGCTGCGGCCAGAAGATATGCAACAGCACGAAGGCGCCATAGAGCAGGCCGTACAGCGCCACCATGCGCAATCCCATCCGGGTTTTGGCCTGCACCAGGCCGTCGGCATTCAGCAAGGGCAACATCTTCGCCTCCACAACAGGCCCGTGCCGGGCACTGCTATGCGATCTCCGCCGCCTGGCGGCGCAGTTGTTCAAGAACCTCGGTGGCCAGGCCGGTCCGTGCCACATAGGCGTTTTCCAGCTCCTCGACATAGAAGCGGTCTAGTCCCGAATTGAGCAGAAAATCCTCGCGCAGCTCGGCCAGGCGCTGACGCAGAATCCGCGGCAGCAGCTGCTGCAGATAGTAGCGCTCGGTTTCCAGCTGCACCAGCAGCTGACGGAACAGACGCTCGGCGCAGGCCCGCTGCTCGGCCGTCGCCAGATCAACCGCCGCCAGCACCTGCTGGCGCAGCAGCTCCACCGCCGCGCCCTGCAGGTCGCTGACATAGTCGGCCTGCAGCAGCTGCTTGAGCAGGTGCAGCAGCTGACCGTGCAGCCGTTCCTCGTCGGTGATCTGCTGCAGCTGGGCCAACAGGACCGCTCGCGCCGTGCCGGCACGCAGGGCCTCGCGCAGACAGAGCAGCTTGCGCCGGCCATAGCTGCCGAGAAAGCGGTTGCACAGCACATCGCTCAACAGCAGCTCCTCGAACAGACCGGGCTGCAGCCGTTCGAACTGGCGGTAGCTGCGCTGCAGCTCGGTCAGCATGGTTTCCTGGATGCGCACCGTCACCATAAAGGCCAGATTGTTGATTTCCTTCAGGCACCGTTCGAAATGATCGAAGGCATCGAGAATGCCGCGCAACCGTTCGGCCAGGGCGATGTCGGCACCGCCATGAACCCGCTCATCGCAGATGCGGCTGGTTTCGAGCACGATCTGGTCAAACAGGTAGTCGCGGTTGAGCAGGGCCTGGCGCTTGCTGTGCAGCAGCCGCACCAGATCCTCCCGGGTAATGACGGCGCTCAGACGCGGGTTGTCCTGCAGCAGGCCGGACAGAACCTCGCGCGTAGCGGCGATATAGTCCTGCTCCTGGTCAACCAGTTTGTCATAGCGCAGATGCTGATCGAGGGGGTCAAACAGGGCGGGAGGAATCTTGTTGCGTGTCGCCAGGGTTTTCAACCGCGTCAGCCGGGCGTTCTCCTGCCGGCTGATGGCGCCACGCAGATGGCAGTCAACCAGAATGTCGCGGTATTCATCGACCACCGGGCGGTTATCGCGATGGCTGTACATCACCGCGATGCGGATACGGCGCTGCTGGCTCTGGCTGATGTCGAGCCGCTGGGCCAGCGCCCGCAGGCGCTCGAACTCGCCATCGGGGATGGCGCGGTAACGGAAATACAGATCGCGGAACAGCTCCTGGTAGGCCAGATGTTTTTTGTGGATCAGCCGCAGCAGGTAGAAGTAGCTCTTGTGGCCCAGCAGACCGAACAGCTCGTCAACCAGACGGGCATCATCACTTTCGGCCACCCGCGCCGTGCGCTTGAGAATCTTGCCCAGCAGGCACAGCAGGCCTTCCTGCTGGGTAGCCAGGGCGCCATAAACCGAGCCGGTGACAAAGAAGAAACAGTTGCTGATGGCATGCCCCTCCTCGAAGATGCTGTCATAGGGAATGCGCCCGCCGGTATCGCTGCTGAATTGCAACTCGCCGTTGTCCCGGTAGCGGGCACCGAACAGCACCAGCCGGTTGCAGACATCCTTCTTCAGCAGATCGGCCAGCGGCTGTTCAACGCCGTGCATGTAGGCACAGAAGCTGCCGCCGTTGCCCCAGTGGGTCAGACCGGTGGCGTCGAGCCGGATCTCGTTGCCCGGCGCGAAGATGCGCAGGCCGTCGCCACTGCGCTCGTAGAAATGAAAGCGCTGGGCGTCGCGGCCGGCCACGGTGACAAAATATTCCACCGCGTCATCGATATGGCCGTGCAGGCGCAGTTCCTGGTGCATCACTTGAGGGTTCGTCTCCCGCCGGCAGACGCAGCTGCAGGCCATCGTAGGCAAAGACCACCCCGGCTGGCAGCAATCCGGCATGGCGTGTGGCGTCCACATCGTGGCTCAAATGGGTCAGCAGCGCCTGGCGCGGCCGCAACCGCTCGATCACGGCCAGGGCCTGACTAACGGTCAGATGGCTGGCATGGGGCCGAAAACGCAAGCCGCCGATAACCAGCAGTTCCAGCCCCTGCAAACAGGCCAGGGCCGCCTCCGGCACGGCACTGCAATCGGTCAGATAGGCCAGCGGGCCGATCCGGTAGCCCAGCACCTCGCCCTGGCCATGGGGCAGTACCAGCGGCACCACCAGACGGCCAAACAGGTGAAACGGGCCATCCACCCGCTGCGGCAGCAGTTGGGGCGAAAAGCCGGCGCGGGCCTCGTCACCGAAAATATAGGGGAAGCTGCAGCGCAAACGCTGCAGCACCGCGGCGCTGCCGTAGATCGGAATCGGCCGGCCCGACAGGGCGTTGAACATGCGCAGATCGTCGATACCGTGGATATGGTCGGCATGGGCGTGGGTATAAAGCACCGCATCCACCGCCGTCAGGGCATTGCGCAGGGCCTGCTGGCGCAGATCCGGACCGCTGTCGATCAGAACCTGATGGCCGTCCCAGCCCAGCAGGGCGCTGCAGCGGCTGCGCTGGTTGTGGGCATCGCCCGAACGGCAGACGGCACAGCGGCAACCGATCACCGGCACCCCGGTACTGGTGCCACTGCCAAGGATGGTCAGACGCAGATCCATGCCACCGTTCGATTCCGCTGGTGGCGCCGCTGGCGCCCGGGGTTGCAACTATTCATATTCAGCCACCACACAGTTGCGGCCGTGCTCCTTGGCCCGGTACAGTGCCCGGTCGGCCCGCCGGAACACCTCGCCCTGCTCGTCACCCGGATGCACCGTGGCAACACCGAAGCTGGCAGTCTGGGGTGGCAGGGGCGCCAGGTCGAGGCCGGCAATGGCGCGACACAGCGACAGCGCCAGAAAACGGGCCTCGTCGAGACTGGTTCCGGGGCAGATGATCATGTACTCCTCGCCGCCCCAACGACCGACCAGATCGGATTCCCGCGCCCGGCCCCGCAGCACCGCCGCCACGGCACAAAGCACCCGGTCACCCTGCTGGTGACCGTAGGTGTCATTGACACGCTTAAAGTGGTCAAGGTCAAGCAAAATGAGCGACAGCGGCTGCTGGTAGCGTTTTTCGCGACGCCACTCGTAGTCGAAGGTTTCCTCGATCTTCAAACGGTTATACAGCCCGGTCAGCCGGTCGGTCACCGACAGGCGCTCCAGCTCGCGCGATTTTTCCTCCAGCAGAAAATGGGCCTGCACCAGCTGCAGATTGAGCTGGCGCAGGCGGCGGTTGCGGTAGACAAACACGCCGGTCACCAGGACGCCAACCAGGGCTGTGCACAGTACCACCACCGGCCGCACGCCACTGCGATAGCTCACCGCCACCCACTTGTTGTACAGCCGCGGCCCTTCGCGCGGTCCCAGCTCGGCCACGGCCTGATCGAGAATGTCGCGCAGCTGGGGCGCATCCTTGCGCACACCGATGGCCAGATGCAGCTGCAGATCGAGCTGGCCGGAGATGCGGACATTCTTATAGCCCTGGCGGGCAATGGCCTGACCCAGGGCCGCCACCGTATCGACCAGGCCGAACAGCTCACCGCGATGCACCTTTTCAATTCCTTCGGCCAGGGAGTTCAGCTCCACCAGCTCGATGGCCGGATAGCGCTGCCGGAACAGTTCGGTCACGGCATAGCCGCGCACCGCGCCAAGACGGCGGCCAACCAGCTGGTGAGCATTCTCAATGGACAGGGCATCGTCGCGGGTGGCGACCACCACCGGCAGATCGAGGTACGGGCGGGTAAAAATCAGCGCATCACGCCGCGAAGGGGTAGCGGCCACCAGCGGCAGCAAGTCGGCACGACCATCATGCAAAGCCTGCAGGCTGTCGGCCCAGCTGGGGGTGTCGAGCAGCCGCAACGGCACTGGCAGCAGCTGCTGCAGCAGAGCCAGATAATCGGCCGAAAAGCCGGTATGCTGGCCGCGCGCGTCACGCCCTTCCAGCGGCATTCAGTCCGGAGCGATGGCCAGCCGGATCTCACCCAGCTCCTCCAGGTAGCGCCGCTGCGCCAGGGTCAGCTGCAAGCCCCCCTCGCTGGCGCCGCCGTTATCGATCAGCCAGCGCCGCCGCAGATCGTTGAGCTCGGTTTCATCAATGCGATCGAGGGCCTTCTGCAGGGCCGACACCAGCAGCGGATAGTCGCGCCGCACGCCAATGCCCTCACGCGTTGTTTTGAACCAGTCACTGACCAGCGGCCGGCTTTCGAGATTGAGCAGGTAATGGCGGCGAATATGAAAGGTCAGTACCGGGTCGGTCGACACCAGCCCGTCCACCGTGCCGGCAGCCAGGGCTTCGAGACCCCGCAGATGATCGGGATAGCGCACCAGTTCGATGCGGGGATAATGTGTGCGCAGCACCGCCTCATGCCAGTAACCGGCCACCACCGCCAGGCGCCGGCCGGCAAAATCCTCCAGCCGTTTCGGTCGCCGGTCGTCGCGGCGGGTGGCCAGTCCGACATAGGTGTTCAGCACTGCCGTGGTGAAACGGGCATAGTCACGCCGCTCGGGCGTATCGACCATGGCCAGCACCAGATCGATACGGCGATGGCGCAAGGCCTCAAGGGCCTGATCCCAGGTGTGATCGGTGCGATAGACGAACCGGATACCCAGACGCTCGGCCAGCAGATCGGCCAGATCGACAACAAACCCCTTGGCCTGGCCATTCTCAACATAGGCAAAGGGCATGTAATCCGGTTCGACATGCACCTCGAACAGGCGGTTTTGCTGCAGAAAGCCGCGCTCGGCGGCTGTCAGCCCCAGCGGATCGGTTACGGGCGGCTGGGCGCTGGCGACCTCAGGTAACAGCAGCAGCGCAGCCAGCAATCCCGCAAGCAGCAACCCCCACCAGAACAACGGCAGGCACCGCCGGCTGGCTGTGCTCTCGATGCAGAACAAAGGGGTCGCGGCCATGGACACATCCAGCGGCAAGCACAAGGAAGGGAAGCAGAACCTCCCGGCGGGCAACCGGCACAATCCTGCCCGGTGGCTCCATAGAATGGCACTTTAACAGCACAAATGCCCATCGGCAACCGCGATAGCGCCGCCCGGCGGCAACCTTGACCTCAACGCCGGGGAGTGCGCCGCCGACCGCGACCAGCCGGCGCCCCCACCCGGCCAGCGCGGTCGCTGGCAGCGGCGGCAGGCGCGGCGTCCCTGCAACCACCCGCCGGCGCGGCGCTGCCCAGCAGGAGGGCACCATCGGCCTGACGACCGCACAGGCGCAAGGCCTCGCGAATAGCGGCCTGTTCCTCCGGCCGGTGGTAAAGCAGCACGGCCTTGTGCAGCCGCCGCTGGCGTGCCGAACGCTCGACAAAGACCGCCGCGCCGGTCAGCGGATCGCGGCCGGTATGGTAGATACAGGTGGCCAGGGTGCCGGGTGTCGGGGTGAATTCCTGCACCTGTTCCACCCGCAGGCCCAGCCGTTTGAGTACCAGCGCCGTATCGATCATGTCGTCGAGGCTGCAGCCGGGATGACCGGCCATCAGATAGGGCACCAGGCCAACGCGCCGGCCGCTGGCGCGCTGATGCTGGCGAAAGGCGGCGACAAAGGCCTCGAACTGGCGCAGGGGCGGCTTGCGCATGACCTGCAGCACCCGGTCACTGAGGGCTTCCGGCGCCACCTTGAGCAGGCCGCCGATATGGTGCTCGAACAGCTCCTGGCGGTAGCCGCTCTGCCGTTCGAGCAGATCGAAACGCACGCCGGAAGCAATGAAAACATGACGCACACCGTCAAGGCGGCGCAGTTGGCGCAACAGCGCCACCGCCGGGCCGTCATCGCAGATCAGGTTGTCGCACAGCCGCGGATGCAGGCAGCTGTCACGCTGGCAGCGCTCGCAGCGACGGGCATCGCGCAGGGCGGTGCCGTACATGTTGGCCGTCGGGCCACCGACATCACTGAGGGTGCCACGAAACGCCGGATCGCGCCGCAGCTGATCGGCCTCGGCCAGGATGGAAGCCGACGAGCGCGACAGCACCCGGCGGCCCTGATGACAGGCGATGGCGCAGAAGGCGCAGCCACCCTGACAGCCGCGATGGCTGGTGATGGACCAGCGGATCTGCTCAAAGGCCGGGATCGGCTCGGCATAACCGGGATGGGGCCGCCGGCAGAACGGCAGGGCATAGAGGGCATCGAGCTGCGCCGGTGTCAGAGGCGGCGCCGGCGGATTGACCACCACAAAGCGGTCGCCGTGGGGCTGCACCAGAAGCGCCGCCGCATTGCGACTGGCCAGGGCGAAGGCCCGGCCATAGGCCTCCCGGTCGCTGGCCACCTGCTCGTAGGACGGCAGCTGGACACCCGCCAGCGGCGCGCTGCTGACCCAGGCACAGCCGGGCAACTGACGCAGCTCGGTCAGTGTGGCACCGGCCGCCAGGGCCTCCACCACCGCCAGCAGGGCGTTTTCCGCCATGCCGTAGAGCAGCAGATCGGCCTTGCTGTCGATCAGCAGCGAGCGCCGCACGCTGTCGCTCCAGTAATCGTAATGGGCCAGCCGCCGCAGGCTGGCCTCGATACCACCAATCAGCACCGGCAGCTGACGGAAGGCGGCCCGCGCCGCCGCCGTGTAGGCAATCAGCGCCCGATTGGGCCGGGCGCCGGCCCGGCCGCCCGGCGTGTAGGCGTCGTCCCGCCGTTTCTTGCCGGCGGCGGTGTAATGGTTGACCAGCGAATCCATCGCCCCGGCCGACAGGGCAACACAGAGGCGCGGCCGCCCCATGACCGTAAACGCGGCCGGATCGCGCCAGTCGGGCTGGGCCAGGATGCCGACCCGGTAACCCCGTGCTTCGAGCAGCCGGCCGAGCAGCGGCACGCCAAAGGCCGGGTGATCGACATAGGCATCACCCGACACCAGCAGCACATCGAGCTGGTCCCAGCCGCGCGCCGCCATGTCGGCGCGGCACACCGGCAGAAAGGCCTGGCGCGCCGCAGCGGCCGTGGTCGGCGGCCTATTCATGGCGCAGCGCCACAATGGGATCAAGGCGCGCCGCCCGCAGCGCCGGGTAAAGGCCGAACACCAGCCCCACCGCCATGCTGATGGCCAGCGCCAGCAGCAGGCTGGCCGGCGTCACCAGCGTGGTCAAGCCGGTCAGACGGCTGATCAGCCAGGGCAGCAGCAGCCCCAGCAACAGTCCCAGCAAGCCGCCACAGCCGGACAGGACCAGGGTTTCGGCAAGGAACTGACGCGCAATCTGGCGGCGGCGGGCACCGATGGCGCGGCGGATGCCGATTTCACGGGTGCGCTCGGTTACCGAGGCCAACATAATGTTCATGATTCCGATTCCTCCCACCAGCAGACTGATACCGGCGATGGCGCCCAGCACCAGATTGAAGGTCCGCTGGGTCTGTTCGGCCTGGCGCAACAGGGTCAGGGGCACATGCAGCACCACGTCCTGCCGGCGGTGAAACCGCCGGAACAGGCCATCAAGCGCCGCCGCCGTGGCCTCCACCACCTGCTCGCTGTCCATCTGCAGCAGCAACTGATGCAGTTCGACCCGTTCACGCACACTGGTGCCGGCCACCCGCCGCAGATAGACATCACCCAGGTTCTGGCGGAAGCTGGCCAGCGGGATATAGACATCGCGCGGCTGATCCGGCGCCCGCGCGCCCCCCTGGCCGGCGGCACTGCTGCGCAGCACACCAACCACCTCGTAATAATTGCCGCCGATCCGCAGGCGCTGGCCGACTGGCATCTGCAGTGGCAGCAGCTGCCGCGCCACCTCTTCGGTCACCACCGCCACCGGCTTGCGGTACTGTTCATCCAGCGGCCGCAGGGTGCGGCCGGCCAGCAGCGGCCGCGGCACCAGATCGAACCAGTCGGGCGTGGTGCCAACCAGGCGCACCTCCAGCAACCGGCCATCCTTCTGGGCCTGTTCGCGCTGCTGCTTGACCGGCACCAGCCGCAGCAGATGCGGCAGGTTGTGACGCAACCGGTCGGCATCAGCGTAGGTCAGGCCGTAAACACTGAGAAAGGAGGCGCTCTGGCGCTTCTTCTCCTGCGCTACCTCCTTGACCGATTCAGCCACCAGCACCTCGCTGCCGAACTGGCGAATCTGCTCCAGAGCCTCGTGGGCGGCGCCCTGCCCCACCGCCAGCATGGCCACCACGCTGGCCACGCCGAACACCATGCCCAGCATGGTCAGCAGCGAGCGCAGGCCATGCAGCCGCAGCTGAGCCAGCCCCAGCCGCAGATCGCGACCAAAGGCGATCAGGGAAACGGCGAACCACGGCCTCATGATTCGAGCCGGGCGACACGCCCGTCCTTCAGCCACAGGCGATGGCTGCAGTGCCGCGCCAGAGCCTCATTGTGGGTCACCATGATCAGGGCCTTACCCTGCGGTGGCAGCGCCAGCAGCAGGTCCATGATCTGTTCACCGGTCGCGCTGTCGAGATTGCCGGTCGGCTCGTCGGCCAGAATCACCGCCGGATCGTTGGCCAGGGCGCGGGCAATGGCAACCCGTTGCTGCTGGCCACCGGAGAGCTGTGCCGGCCGATGGTGCAGACGGTCAGCCAGACCCACCTGGTCGGCCAGCTGGCAGGCCCGCTGGCGGGCGAGATCCGGTGCTGTCTGACGATAGAACAGCGGCAGGGCAATGTTCTCCAGCACATCGAGCTGGGCAATCAGATGAAAACTCTGGAAGATAAAACCGAACCGGCGCAGGCGCAGATCGCTGAGGGCGTCGTCGTCCAGGCGGGTCAGCGGTACGCCATCGAGTTCGTAGCTGCCGCTGTCAAGACGGTCAAGGGCGCCGAGGATGTTCAGCAGGGTACTCTTGCCCGAGCCGCTGGCGCCCATGACCGCCCAGCTCTGGCCCGCGGCGATGGTCAGGTCGATATCCACCAGCGCCGCCACCGCGCCGGCATGGGTACGGTAGCTGCGGCAGGCGCGGCGCAGCTGCAGCAGCGCCGTCATCAAAGGGCTCCGTCCGCCTGCAACGGCGGGTTGAGCAACACCGCCGCGCCGGCCGCAAGCCCGTCGACAATCTCCACCTGGTGGGCATTGTGGCGCCCCAGCCGCACCGGCACCGGCTGGGGCGGCGTTCCCGGTTGGTAAGCCAGCGCCTGCCCTTCCTGCACCAGCACCGCCTGCAACGGCAGCACCAGGGCCTCATCGATCTGGTCGATGAGGATTTCCACCTGACAGTTCATGCCACTGCGCAGGGCCTGGGATTCGGCTTCGAGCAGAATTTCGGTGTTGTACAGCTTCAGATCGGGATTGAGCCAGGCGCTGGTGGCATCCGGCAGCACGGCAATGCTCTCCACCCGCCCGGCGAAGATCTGGCCCGGCAGGGCATCGAGCCGCACCAGCGCCCGCTGGCCAACCTGCACCTGTTGCAGGTCCGATTCATGGATCTTGGTTTCGACCAGCCGCGCGCCGGAAGCCGGCAGATAGATCAGCTCCTGTCGCTCGCGCACCTCCTGTCCGGCAGCCAGCGGCTCCACCGCGCCGCGCCAGCTGGCCTGGGTGGAGGTGGCGTAGATCACCATGCCATCCTGCGGCGCCAGCACCCGCGTCTTGGCAATCTCCTGACCGATCTTGTCGAGCTTGCCGCGCTCACGCTCCAGAGTGGTGGTGCGTGCCAGCAACTCGGCCTCGGCCCGCACCACATCGGCGGCCGCCTTGCGCTCAGTGCGCTCCAGTGCCATGGCGGTCTTGTCCACCTCGGCCTTGAGCTCCAGCAGCCGGCGCGGGTGATCAAAATCACGCAGCAGGGTCAGCCGGCCGCGACTGAGTTCCAGATCGATGCGCGCCTTCTGGGCCGCCAGCTCATCGGCCTGCAGCTCGGTCTGCGACAGAAAACGCTCGTCGAACAGCACCTGCGACCAGGAACGTTTTTCCTCGGCCCGGCGCAATTCCTCCTCGGCCAGGGCAATCCGGGCAAGGGCCTCCTGCTGCTGGGCCGGATACTCGCCCTGCTGGTATTTGGCCAGATCGTCGCGGGCGAAGCGGCGCGCCAGACGGGCCTGTTCGACATCGCTGCGCGCCTGATTTTTCACCACTTCGAGATTTTCTCGCGCCTGCACGAAAGCCGCCTCGGCGTTCTGCACCACAATCTGCTGGTCGATGCGGCGATCCTGCAGACTGCTGCCATCGAGTTCGATCAGCAACTCGCCTGCCCGCACCTGGGTGCCCTCCGCCACCAGCGACAGAATGGTGGTGCGGCCTTCGAGACTGTTGCTGATGACCACCTGATCGCGCGCCTTGATGGTGCCGGAAGCCAGCACGTTGATGGTCAGCGGTGCGCGTTTGACCCGCACCACCACCGGCTCGACGGGAGACCGACCACGGGCGGGCCACAGCAGCAGGGCCAGCAGCGCCAGGCCCGCCAGCAACAGAAGAAGCCCTGGCCCGGCCAGGCGCTTGTCAAAGAATCGCTCGCTGTTCACGGCTGCTCCTGAGGCGGGCGCCAATCGGCCAGCAGCCACTGGCCCGCCGTATCGGGTTCAAGAACATCCAGGTCGCGCTGCAACTGCATACGGGCAATGGCGTACTGCACCTGTGCCGCCACCAGCGCGTTGTTGGCCGCCACCAGCGCGTCCTCGGCTTCGAGGGCATCGCGCATCTGGATGCGGCCCGCCCGCAGAAACAGGCTGGTACTGGCCACCCGCCGCCGGGCCACCCGCACCGCCTGCTGTTCGATGGTGATGGTTTCACGGGCCTCATGCAGTCGGCGCCAGGCACTGCGAACCTCGTACTTGACATTGTCCTCCAGGGCCTCGACCGCGCGCACGGCCTGCTGCAGCTCAATCCAGCGGTTGCGCAGGGCATTGCGCTCGGCCGTGCGCTCCAGTGCCAGATCGAGTTGCAGCAGCGCCGAATACTGGCCCCGCGCCGGCCGCAGGCGGGCGTCGTCCTGGCCCGCCTGGCCCAGAGAGCGGCTCTCGCCGGCCTGCGCCTGGCCCAGCAGGGTCAGTTCGGCGCGCAGGGCATCCTCGGCCACGCCAATGCCACGCCGGGCATCCTCCACCTGGCCACGCGCCACCAGCAGATCACGGCGCTGGCGCAACGCCAGCCGCAGCAAGGCTTGTTCCGCCGCCCCGTCATCGGCACGATCCGTCAGCGCGGCGGCAAGGGACTGCTGCAGGCGAGCCAGTTCGGCGTCATCGAGGGCCAGCTGGGCATCCGTCGGCAGGCCCAGCTGCAGCTTGAAGCGGTCGAGGGCATCGAGGCTGTTCTGTCGCGCCTGCACCCAGCGACTGCGCGCCCGCAGTTCATCCTGCAGTGCCTGGTCGACCTGCACCTCGGGCAGCCGGCCGGCATCGGCCAGACGGCGGGCCCGGCGGCGACTGTCGATCAGGCGCTGATAGTTGTCGTAAGCGGTGCGCACCTGGTTGTTGCGTTCCAGCACCTGCAGGTAGCTGCTGGCCACGGCCACGGCAAAACTGCGGCGGTAACGGTCGAAGGACCACAGGCCATAGAGCAGATCGCGCTCGGCCTGCTGCAGGGGTTCGGTCACCACCGCCTGCCCGGCTCCACGCAGCAGGGGCACGCTGATGCTGGCATCGGCGACCAGTCCGCGCGACACCAGCCGGTCGCCGCTGAGCAGCTGCACCAGATCGAGGGCCAGCCCCATGGCCAGACTGGCGCCCTGCCGCAGCTGGCGGGTCAGCGCCAGATCGCCGCTGTGGTGCAACCCTTCCAGGGTCGGGCTCTGGCCCCGCTCCTGCGACCAGAGGCTGCCGAGCAGACCACGCCAGCTGGTACGAAACCGTTCCTGCTCCAGATCCAGCGCCAGGGCCGTCTGGAACAGCTGCTCCTTCTGCAACTGGTAGTCACGGCTGTAGCCGGCGGCAATTTCAAGGGCCAGTGGCAGACTCAGCAGCAACGGTCCATCGGCGGCTTCGGCCGGGGCCGCGTTGTCAGGATCAACCGCCGGCGCGGCGGCCGGCCAGCCCTGCTGCAGCAGCAGCCGCTGGCGCAAGGCACGGCGCAGCGGACTGAGCTGGAAGTCGGCCACCTGCCCCAGGGCCTGCTGCTGCTGCTGGTGCACCAGGGCATGGGCCACCTGGTCGGCCTGCTGCAACTGCGCCGGCGGTGACGCACAGCCCGCCAGCACGGCAGCGGCCAGCAGGGCGCCAGCAACCGCAGGATTCCACCACCGTCCGCCACCCACTGTCGATCGACCTCCTGAGTATTTGAAAAAGGAGTTAATAACTAGCACAGCCACGCCCACCAGGCCAGAACGAAGGCGGCGGCCGCCACCTTTTCCTGTCAGCCGCCTGCTGCTTGACAGGGGGGGCGGAAGCTGAAAAAATGCGCCGGCTGCGTCAGTACGGGCATCTGGCCAGCACCGCGCCGGCAGGTCTGTGTTCCCGCCGGTTTTCATTGTGTGGCCTGGCCTTTATACCCCAACCGTCCGACAGGAGTGATTCCATGGCGAACCCCGTACGAATCGGCACCCGCCGCAGCAAGCTGGCGCTGTGGCAGGCGCATCATGTTGAAGACCTGCTGCACCAGGCGGGTCTGGAAACCGAAATCGTTGAAATCGACACCCGCGGTGACCAGATTCTCGACGTGTCCATCGCCAAAATCGGCAGCAAGGGCGTCTTCACCGAGGAGCTGGAGGATCAGCTGCGTTCCGGTGCCATCGACATCGCCGTTCACAGCGCCAAGGACATGCAGTCGGAACTGCCGGCGGGCTTTGAGATCATCGCCTTCACTGAACGCGAGCAGATGCACGACGTGGTCGTCAGCCGTGACCGCACGGTGCGACTGGCCGACAGCAGCCGGCCACGGGTGATCGGCTCGTCCTCGGTGCGGCGGCGCGCCCTGCTGCAGGCCTATTATCCCCACCTGCAGGTAATCGAGATGCGCGGCAACCTGCAGACCCGCATCGCCAAGATGGACGCCGGCCAGTGTGACGCCATCCTGCTGGCCTTCGCCGGCGTTCACCGCATGCACTATGATGAACTGATCGTCGAGCATCTGCCGCTCGACCGTTTCATCCCGCCGGTGGGCCAGGGCAGCGTCGCCATCGAGGCGGCCACCAGTCTGAGCCCGGAGCGGCGCCGCATCATCCGCCAAGCGGTGAACCACGCCCCCACCGAAGCCTGTCTGCTGGCCGAGCGCGCCTTTCTCAAAACCCTTCATGGCGGCTGCAGCATTCCGGCCTTCTGCCTGGCCCAGCGCGTCGGTGACGACTGTCTGAACGTGACCGGCGGCATGATCAGCCTTGATGGCCAGCAGATCATCAAAAACAGCCTCAGCGGCTCCTGCCCCCAGGCCGCCCAACTGGGCAGCCGCATCGCCGAGCTGACCCTGGAACAAGGCGGCCGCGCCATTTTACAGCAGATCCGCCAGCAACGCGGCGAATAGCCGTCGGTCACGGCCAGCGACTCCCTCTCGGCCTATCCTCCTTTTGCCCTGGCGCTCCGGTGGCAGATGAGTGCGGCAGACGGCTTGCATTTCTGGTTCGCCCGAACAAGAACGGGCCGCCTCAATCCCGGGGCGGCCCGTTCTTTTTCAGCGGCGGCGACAGCTCGTCACGCCCTCAGGCAAGCAGCTGATCGGCGATGCGCTCGGCCAGTTCTTCCTGGCCGCCCCGATTGGCATCGATGGTGATCTCGGCGTAACGGCGATAGAGCAGCAGCCGTTCCTGATACAGGTCGGCAAAGCTCTGTCCCGGCGCACAGGCAATGCCACGACTGTCGAAGTTGTGAATGCGGCGGCAGATCTCGTCAAAGGCAACATCGAGAAAAACGATGGTCGACAGGCGCTGCAGATGCGCCATGGCCGCCGCACTGTAGACGGCGCTGCCGCCGGTGGCGATGACATGACGCTCGACCTGCAGCCGCAGGATTTCCTCTTCCTCGATGCGGCGCAGTTCGAGATAGCCGGCCTCATCGAGAATCTGCTGCAGGGCCTTGCCGCGGTTGACCTGGATCAGCACATCGGTATCGACAAATCCCAACGACAGCCGTTTGGCCAGCACCACGCCCAGGGTGCTCTTGCCGGCGCCGGGCATGCCGATGAGGGTCAGGTTGCCCAAGTCGGCCGGCATCATGGCTGGCGCAATTCCCCGACAACAAATTGCGCCCAGACCCAGCCATAAGTGCCATCGGGCAACTGCACATAGTACCAGTCGGGCGCCGTGCCCAGCACCACCAGATAGGTACCGGCCGTCACATGGCCCACCACCGGCTGCAGCCGGCTGGGCCCGCTGCGCACATTGAGCATCTCGACCTGAACCTGTACCTGGCCGAGAGCCTGGGACGGCAACGGCAAACGCTGGGGCGGCGGTGGTGGCGGAGTCGGCGTCACCAGGGTGGTCATCGGCGCCTCCACCACCCGGTAGCCACTGGCCATCGGCTGATAGTAGATGCCATCGTAATAGGCATAACTCAGGCCGGCGACATTGAGCATCACGTAGCCGGTCGGCAGCCAGTCGACCACCAGTCCGACCGGCGGCCGCACCACCCGGTAGCCATGGTGCAAAGGACGATAAAAGGTGCCGCGATGCACATAATGCACACCGTGGCGCGGGCTGTGCAGCCGCCGCGCCCCCTGCGGCGGGCGCCGCACCTCGCGACCAAAATCCGGCCGCGCCGGCCCGGAGAAACCGTGCCGCTCAGAATGACGATGCTCGGGCGCACGGGCCGAGGCCGGGGCGGGCCAGACCAGCAGCGCCGCCAGAACACAGCCCAGGGCGGCAGCAGCCAGACCGGAAAGGGAAAAGAAATAGCGGGACATAGACTCCTCCTGGTGCGCGGTCAGGCACCGGTTCGGGCAACGACACAAGGCTGAAGCAGGGCTTTGCAAACCCATCTCAGTGCCTTGTTATAGCACAGATCCGGCGAACAAAAAGCCGGGTCGGAAAAGGATTCCGGCCCGGTAGGAACAACCGCAGAATGGCAAAAAACGAAACTAGCCGGCACAGGCCTGGGGCAGCGCCACGACGCCGAACAGTTCCTCGAAGATCTCGGCCACGGTTTCGATGCGGTCGGCCTTCCAGGCATTGCTGCCACAGAAGATCAGGCCGCTGGCACGATCACCCCGCTGGGCGCGGTCAAGGGCATGAACGATGCAGAAGCGCTCCTGACCGCTTTTGTAGGCGCATTTCTTCAGGCAGCCCGACGGACAACGCACCTGGCCCTCGATATCGTGGGCCCGGATGGCTTCGATATTGCCGCAGATCGCCCGTCCCGGCAGCCCGGCCGGGCTCATGATCAGGCCGATATCCTCCTTGCGGCAGTCAAGATAGGCCTGCTTGAACTCCGGCGCGGCATCGCATTCCTCGGTGCAGACAAAACGGCTGGCCATCTGCACGCCATCGGCGCCCTGCGCCAGGGCGTATTCGACATCGGCGCGATCCCAGATTCCACCGGCGGCGATCACCGGCATGTCGGCCTGCCATTCCTCGCGAAAATAGGCCTTCACCCCGCGCACGGTGGCGTACTGGTCGTAACTGCCGTTGCCGATATTCTCCAGTTTTTCACCCAGATGACCACCGGCGGTGTCGGGATCCTCCACCACCACCGCGTCGGGCAGACGCTGGTAGGCCTTGTGCCATTTGCGGGCGATGAGTTCGGCCGCCTTGACCGAGGAAACAATGGGTACCAGCGCCACCTCGGGATAATCCGCCGTCAACGCCGGCAGATTCAGCGGCAGCCCGGCACCGGAAACAATGATCTTGGCACCAGCTTCACAACTGGCACGCACGATATCATCGTAGTTGCTCACCGCCACCATGCAGTTGGTGCCGATGATGCCGTCCGGAGCAATTTCATAAGCCTTGCGCAGCTCCTCCTTCAGCGCCAGCAGATCGGCAGCAAAGAAGTTGCGGCCGGTATAATGCGGGCTGTTAAGGGCCAGGCCGGCCGTGGCGATCAGGCCGACGCCACCGCAGCGGGCCACCGCGCCGGCCAGGCCGGCAGCCGATACCCGCACGCCCATGCCACCCTGGATCAGAGGATAGGGAATCTGGTGTTTTCCGATTTTCAATGGCATCATGAGCGGACCTCCTTTGCTGCGACCGGAACGACAGGCCCTGCGCCCGCAGCGCCGGAATCTGTTTCCGGGAAACACCCCCGATGATAGCAAAGAGGCACCCTGTGTCCGTGTAATAGTTCTGTAAAAGCCCTTCGAGCCCCTAAGGAAGTCCGCCATGAAATGGCAACGCCCCAGTCTCAATCCCCTGCTGGCCTTCATCGCCATCCAGTGCGCCTGGCTGGCAGTGGTCGGCTTCTGGATCTACTGGTTTCTCGGCAGCCACCAGCAACTGCGCAGCCTGGCCGAAAAGTACAGTCCGGACCTGCTCGAACCGGGCATCAACTGGCTGATCCTGCTTGAAGGCCTGCTGCTGCTGATTGTCATTCTGGTCGGGGTCTATGTCATCTTTCTCTACTGGCGCCGTCAGCTGGCATTGAACCGGGAGCAGAAATCGTTCATCTCGCAGGTCACCCACGAACTCAGAACACCGGTAGCCTCGCTGCAGCTGCAACTGGAAACCCTGCAGCGCCATCGACCCGCCGGGGCCGACCTCGATCCCTTTATCCAGGCCATGCTGGCCGATACCGCCCGCCTCAGCAGCCTGATCACCAAGTTGCTGACCGCCAACCGGCTGGAACAGAGCCGCTGGCGCCTGGCCCTGCGGCCCTGTGACCTGTCGGCCTATCTGCGCAGCTACCTGGCCGAATGGCAACAGCAGCAGGGCGACGCCGTGCAACTGAGCAGCCAGATCGCCGAGGGCATCCGCGTGGCGCTGGAACCCGAAACCTTCGCCATGGTGCTGCGCAATGTACTGGAGAATGCCGTGCTCTATTCACCCACACCGGCCCGCATCCAGGTGCGGCTGGAACAGCGCGGCCGCCTGTGCCTGCTGGTGATCCGCGACGAAGGCCGCGGTCTGCCGGCCAGCGAACAGCAGCGCGTGTTTCGCATGTTCTATCGTCACGGCCAGCAAAACCCACGCATCAAGGGCTTCGGCCTGGGACTGTTCATCGTCAAGGCCCTGATCAAGCGCCACAAGGGCCGGGTCAGCCTGTACAGCGCGGGCGAAAACCGCGGCTGCACCCTCACCATCCGCCTGCCCCTGGCTGAGAACAGCAAATGAGCGCCGCTCGTCTGCTGCTGGTGGAGGATGAACAGCACATTGCCGCTGCCCTTTGTTTCAATCTGCGTCAGGAAGGCTATCAGGTGCAACAGGTGGACAGCGGCGAGCAAGCCCTGCAGCTACTCAGTCGCGAAACCTTCGATCTGGTAATTCTCGACCGCATGCTGGCCGGCGAGCTCGACGGCCTACAGGTCTGCCAGCGCATCCGCCGCATCGAACCGCAACTTCCGATCCTGCTGCTTACCGCCCTGGGCGAGGAAGCTGCTCGCATCGCCGGCCTGGCCGCCGGGGCCGACGATTATCTGGCCAAGCCCTTCAGCCTGACCGAACTGCTGCTGCGCATCGCCGGCATGTTGCGGCGCAGTGCCTGGTATCGGCCACAGTACACTGAACTCAGCCGCTATCGTTTCGGCGAAGCGGAGGTCAATCTGATCAGCGGTGAAGCCTGTCGCGCGGGGCAGTCGTTTCAGCTCACCGACCTTGAGCTGCGCATGCTCAAACTGTTCATCAGCCACGAGGCCGAGATCTTAAGCCGCGCCTTCCTGCTGAAGTCGGTCTGGGGTATGGCCCCGGACACCGAAACCCGCACCCTCGACAACTTCATCGTCCGGCTGCGCAAGTATTTCGAAAAAAAACCGGCCCGGCCACGCCACTTCCTCACCGTGCGCGGCCGCGGCTACCGCTTCAACCCCGAGGGCTGATGACCGGCCCGTACCGCGCGAAAGCGGTTGCGCCGGCGCGGCAAATCCCTATAATCGATACGGCGTTTTATTTATTTTGGCAAAAGGGTTCTCGACAATTTTAATTCAGAAGGAGATGTATGATGAAAGCCGTACTGCTCGACGGATTCGGCGGACTGGAGGTTCTCAAGGTCGGTGAGGCGGAAAAACCCGCGCCCAAGGCCAACGAGGTACTCATCCGGGTGGCCGCCACCAGCATCAACCGCCCCGATCTGGTGCAACGGGCCGGCAAGTACCCGCCCCCGCCCGGCGACTCGGAGATTCTCGGCCTGGAAGTGGCCGGCGTCATCGAAGCTGTCGGCAGCGAGGTCAGCGGCTGGCGGATCGGCGACCGGGTCATGACCCTGGTGGGCGGTGGCGGCTATGCCGAATACGCCGTGGCCTACGCCAGCCACCTGATTCCGATTCCGGCTACCATGAGCTTTGAAGAAGCCGCCTGCGTCTGCGAAAGCTACATCACCGCCTTCCTCAACGTCTTCATGATTGGTGAGCTGCAGGACGGCCAGACCGCGATCCTGCATGGCGGTGGCGGCGGCGTCAATACGGCGGCCATCCAGCTGGCCAAGGCCCTCACCCCCAGTACCAAGCTGATTGTCACCGCCAGCCCGGCCAAACTTGAGCGGGTCAAACAACTGGGTGCCGACCTGGTCATCGACTACACCCAGACACCGGACTTCTCCGATCTGGTCAAGGAATTCACCAACAAAAAAGGTGTCGATGTCATCCTTGACCATGTCGGCGCCAAGTACCTGGCCCCGAACATGAATTCGCTGGCCTACAAGGGCCGGCTGGTCATCATCGGCGTCACCAGCGGCATCAAGGCCGAGCTCAATCTGGCCCTGATGATGGTCAAGCGCCAGCAGATCATCGGCAGCGTACTGCGCTCGCGGCCGGTCGCGGAAAAAGGCGAAATCGCCGCCGAGTTCACCCGTCGCGCCCTGCCCCATTTCGCCGAGCGCCGCATCGTGCCCATCATCGAGCAGGTGTTCGGCCTTGACCAGGTGGTCGAGGCCCACCGCATGATGGAGGAAGACAAGCATTTCGGCAAAATTGTGCTCAAGATCGCCGATCTGTAAGTCCCCCCAAGCAGGCTATAAAAAAAGCGCTCCTCAATGCGGGAGCGCTTTTTTTGTGGTCGCGGCAAAACGGCAACGGCGGGGAGTCCTCCGCTTCAGGGCGCCAGCTGCGGCTGGCCAAAGGCCTCCATGGCGAACCGCACCCGGTCCTCGACCCGGGCATGACGCTTGCGCAGCTGCTCGATGCGGCGCAGCCGCGGCAGCAGACCGCTGCCATTGGCCACCTGGATCGCCAGACCGGGCCGGGCGTTGAGTTCGAGCAACAGCGGACCGCGTTTTTCATCGAGAATGAAGTCGGTTCCCAGATAGCCCAGGCCAGTCATCTCGTTGCAGCGCGCCGCCAGCCGCAGAATCTCCGGCCATTCGGGCAGTTCGATCTGGTCGAAGGCGCAACCGGTATCGGGATGGACGCTCAGCGGCCGGCTGTACTGCACCGCCTTGAGGCAGCGACCGGTAGCGATATCGAGCCCCACACCGACGGCACCCTGGTGCAGGTTGGCCTTGCCATCGGAAGCCCGCGTCGCCAGACGCAGCATGGCCATCACCGGATAGCCCTGGAACACGATGACGCGGATATCGGGCGCGCCCTCGTAGGAATAGTTGGCAAAACGCGCGTCGAAGGAGATCAGCTCCTCCACCATCACCTGGTCCGGGGTTCCGGCCAACGAATAGAGGCCGGCGAGGATATTGGACAGATGGCGCTTGAGATCCTCCGGCCGCAAGTGGACGCCGGAAGACTTGACAAAGGCCTCGCCGTCGCGACCCTTGATGATCAGGATGCCGCGCCCGCCGGAGCCCTTGGTCGGCTTGACGGCAAAGCCGTTGAGGTTGTCGAACCAGCGACCGACCTGGCGGATGCGGTACTGCTCACGCACGACAAAACGCAACGGCGGCACCGGGATACCATTGCGGCGGGCCAGCTGTTTGGTCTTGAGTTTGTCGTCCACCAGGGTGTAGAGCTGGCGCGGGTTGTAACGGCTGATGAAGTCGATGTTGCGGCAGTTCATTCCCAGAATGCCGAGTTCGCGCAGGCGCGCGGGCGAAATGAACCAGCTCACGGTCAGGACCTCGGCAGCATGGAACGGAAACGGCGCAGTTCCAGCAGGCGATAGCCGGTATAATGCCCCATCAACAGAATCAGCGCCACGATGATCAGGTTGATCTCGGGGAAGTGAAAGCTCAGGTGCGCCATCAGCGGCCAGGTCATCAGCAGATAGCCGAAAACGGCCACCAGCAAGCTGCCGCCGCCCTGAATGAGTACCTCGCGCGGGCCTTCATCCTCCCACAGAATCGACATGCGCTCGATGGTCCAGGCCACGATAATGACCGGAAAGAAGGTGACCGTCATGCCGGTGTTGTAGCCCAGCTGGTAACCGGTGAGACTTAAAAACAGCACGATGAAGATGACGATAATGACAATGGTGGAGATCCGCGCCACCAGCAGCAAGTTCAGGGCCGACAGATAGCCACGCAGCAACAGGCCCAGCGCGACGATGGCGACAAAACCGGTCAGGCCCGGCAACAGGGCGGTCTGATAGAACGACAGGGCAATGAGCACCGGCATGAAGGTACCGGCGGTTTTGAGCCCGACCAGCACACGCATGAACACCATCACCAGTACCCCCAGCGGCAGCACCAGCAAGGTTTTGAGCATGTTCTGCTCCTCCACCGGCAGCTTGTGAACGCCGAAGAAGGCCAGCTTCGACTCCTCGGTGGTGGTGTGGGCCAGCTGCACCGCCGACAGGCTTTGACGCAGCATGGAAAAGCGCGCCCGCGAATTGTAGGCGCCCTGCACATCGAGCAGAGAGCGGCTGCCCTGATGCCAGAGCAGAAAATCCTGCGGCAGACCCTGGGCACCGGTGCGCAGGTCGAACGGCAGCCAGCGCTGCTGGTGATAGATCTCCAGCACCGGCGTCAGCTGCTGGTTGCGGCGGCCGTCCTCCAGTTGCAGCCCCATGGCGATGCGGGCGGGAATGCCGGCGGTATGGAGCAGTTTCTGCAGCAGCTGGGGCAGCAGGGTCTGACCCAGCAGCAGGGTGGCGTTCTGGTCCGGCACCGGCGCCAGCAGCTGCTGGATCAGCGCCCGGGTCATGCTCACCGGATCACTCGATTGCTGATAGGCGGTTTCCAGCAACTGTTGCGCCGCCAGGGACTCGGCAGCACTCCACAGCGCCGCCTCCGGTGGCGCCGGCGCTTCCTCCTCGACCGCAGCCGGGGCGGTGGCCAGCGGCACGGCCTGCACCTTGTAGTACAGCACCTGCGGACCACGCGCCGTGCGAATCGACCATTCACCACGGCGGTCGCTGCCACGCTCAAGCACGGCAAAACCGTAGCCCGGCGAAGCGGTCTGCTCGTCGAACAGCGAAAAACCCGGTGGATTTTCGGGCAAATCCAGGCTGATGGTGACCGGCTCGCCCTTGGCGGTAAAATCGACTCGGGCCTCCACCAGCCAGATGGGCGTCTGCACCCCCGGCACAAAGGGAATGCCCATGCGTTCGTGGCGCAACCAGGCCGTCAGCAGACCGGCGACAATCAGCAGCAGCACCAGCGGATAGAAAAACAGGCGCGAATTCATTATTTGCTGCCCTTGCCAATAGCGGGTTTGGCGGGTTGATGGGGTGGAGCGATATTCTCCTCACTGACATCAACCAGCATCATGTCCAACAACACATTGCGGCCGATCAGCACCGAGAAATCCATATGGCTGCGATCCGACAGGGTAAATTCGGCGTTCTGGTTCACCTTGCCAATGGTCACCCCCAGCTCCACCACCGGCCGGCGCTCGGAATCATCGGTATTGGACTGCAAAATACGGACAAAACGGACCACCCGACTTTCGAGCAGGGTTTCCTTGTTGTTTTCCGGATTCACCAGCACAAAACGCACCCAGGGCGCGCCGTTACGCTCGAAGACCTCCAGATTGCGCGCGTCAAGGGACGAGGTGGTGGCACCGGTATCGATGCGCGCCGGCAGCACCACGCCAGGTGGCAGCAGATAGACATGCTCGATGGCGCCAACCACCTGTTTGTCGCGCGCCACCCGCAAAGGCGCCGGCGGCGGTGGCGCCGGTCGGCTGGCCGTGGCCTTGGGCTCGGCAGCCACGATACGCAGAGCGCGGACCTGATCCTCCCACTGCATCTGGCGCTGCAACTGGTCGCGCTGGCGTTCATCGAGTTCACGCAGCCCTTCGTTAACCTCCAGGTGCGCTGCCCGCAGGGTCTGCTGGGTCTGGCCCAGCTCGTCCTGCAACCGATCGAGCTGTTGCTGCTGCTGTTGTACCCGCTGCTGTAGTTGCTGCCAGTCCGGCTGTTCAACCAACAGATATTCCGGCAAACAGGCCGACAGCAACGGGGTCAGGAAAAACAGGGCGACTGTCCGCAGGGTGCGGGCCATCCAGAACGAATTCAGGGACATGACTCTCTTCGATCCGACAAGGGGTTGATAACAGCAACGCTCCGGCAGGCGCAGGCCGGGACGCGGCGCTACTATCCTCCCGAATCTGAAAATTGGCAAGAGGGACATTAACGGCCCGGCGTACGCCCTTTCGGCCATAGCAGCCAGAGGCGGGCGGGGAACTTGGTGCGGGCGGCGTAAAAGCCGGCCTGATCGCCCATGCCCCAGAAAAAATCGGCCCGCACACGCCCTTTGATGGCGCCGCCGGTATCCTGGGCGATCATCAGGCGCTGCAGCGGCTCACCACTTTTCGGCCAACGACTCGTCAGATAAACCGGAGCGCCCAGTGGCACGAAGCGCGGATCGACGGCCAGGCTGCGGCGCGCGGTCAGCGGCACCCCCTGAGCACCGGTTGGCCCATCGCTGCTGTTTTCGACAACCCGAAAAAACACATAGCTGGGATTTTCATTGAGCAGCTGTCGTACCCGGCCGGGATTTTCGCGCGCCCAGCGCGACAGGTTCTGCTGCGACATCTGGTGCCGGCGCATCTCACCGCTGTCGAGCAGCAGCTTACCGATCGAGCGGAAGGGATGACCGTTCTGGTCGGCGTTCTGTATCAGCACCCGCTCACCGCCGGGCAGCAGGATACGGCCCGAGCCCTGGATCTGCAGAAAAAACAATGCCACCGGATCTCTCAGCCAGAACAGCTCGCTGCCCTGCAGCGGCGGCTGATCGGTTTCAATCTCGGCCCGCGCGAAATAGGGCACCACCCGATTGCCTTCGAGCCGACCCCGCAGGCGGTAGCCCTTAAGTTCGGGATAGACCGCCGTCAGATCGACAATCAGCAGATCATCGGGCCGGGCATAGAGCGGGTAGCGAAACTCCTTATCCGGCTGACGGCGACCCTCGACATCCGGAATGTAGTAGCCGGTCAACTCGCCTTCGGGCTGGCCGTCCTCCTGCTGCAATTGCCAGGGGCTGAACTCCTGCTCGAAAAAGGCCCGGATCGCTTCGGGTTGTTCCGGCAACGCCGCCGCCCGGCGACACAGATCGGCCCAGCCGTCACGCCAGCGCAGCGAACGGCAGCTGCGCCGGAAGGCCCGCAGCGCCCCGAGCTGATCGTCCTGCTGCCAGCCGGGCAGATCGGCAAAGCGAACCGGCCGGTAGGGCTCAGCGGCGGCCGGCGGCGCAGGACGCGCCGCACTGACTGGGGGCAGGGCTGCAGGCACGGGCGCAGGCTTGGGGGCGCAGGCCGAAAGCGCCAGTATCAATGTCAGCACCAGCGCCAGAGCCCAGGCCGACGGACGAAACCGGCAGCGGCACGACCGGGTCTGCAATCGCCAGATCACGGCGTGAACCCTTCACGCCAGCGCCCATAGCCTTCCTGCTCCAGCAGCTCGCGCGGCACAAACCGCAGGGCGACGCCATTGATGCAGTAGCGGCGATGGGTCGGCGGCGGGCCGTCGGTAAAAACATGGCCCAGATGGGAATCGGCCTGGCGGCTGCGCACCTCGATGCGGGGCCGCAACAGGCGGTGATCCGCTTTCTCCACCACGGCCTCGGCAAACAGGGGACGACAGAAACTGGGCCAGCCGGTGCCGGAATCGAATTTGTCGCGGGAACTGAACAACGGCTCACCTGAAACCACATCGACATAAAGGCCTTCGGCCGTGCTGGCGGCATAGGGATGGCTGAAGGGTGGCTCGGTCGCCTCTTCCTGGGTGACCCGGTAGGCCAATTCACCCAGCTGAAGGCGCAGTTGGGCTGGCGACGGCTTGACAAAGGGCATCTCCTGTCCGCTGGGGCCGCTCCCTGCCATCAGCAGCAGTGACAACGCCGATACGGTCGCTAACATCCGTGGTTCTCCTTCTGCTCAGGATTGTTTGGCAGCCTGGCCGGCCGGCTCCATCTGGCGGATGAAGCGGTCCGCTTCGTCCACCGCCTGCTCCAGTTCGCGGACCAGCCGACGAACATCCGTCTGAATGCCATCCAGTTCGTTGCGCAGGGCCGCCACGGCCCGGGCATTGAGATTGTGTTTGAGATAAAGCACCTGGTCACGCAAGGGCTCCAGCACCGGTTCAATATGCTGTTCGGCCCGCCGCATGCTGCGCACCAGCAGATCGCAACGATTACGGGTATCGCGCAACTGCTGCTCGCTGGAACGGCGCAGGCTGGCGCTCTTGTACTGATCCAGCTCCTCCTGCCATTCATCGAACAGCGCCGCGGCAACCTGTTCGACAGCCACAATCCGCTCACGCACCTGGGCCGCCTGCTCCTCGCTGGCCTGCAGCTGATCCCGCAACGTCTTGTAGCGGCGCTCCAGCTCGCCACCATCGAAACCGGTCAAGGCACTGAAGGCCTCCAGCGCCGACTGGAATTGCTCCTTGGCCTGCTGCTGACTTTCCCGCGCCTGTTCCACCCGCTCGACGAGAATATCGCGTTTGTGCACGCCGAACTTCTCCATGGTGGCGAAATAGGCACTCTGGCAACCACTCAGCAGCCCCATCAACAACACAGGCAGAACAACCACCCCCAGGCGAAATCGATTCACCGTCATGATTTTCCTCCGCTATCAAGCAATCAGCAGCCGTTGCCCCCAGCTGGGGAATCATCGGAACCCGATGAAAGGTCGATTGCGGCCGTTTCCAGCCACGATCAGCCAGAAAGCAGCAACCATCTGCCACCGGCCGGTTACAGGTTACAGCATGTCGCAGGGATCGACGTCGATCGCCAGCCGCACCCGCGCCGGCAACTGCGCCGCCTCTTGCTGCACCTGAGCCAGCAAACGGCGCAAGGGCGGCCGCTCAGTGGCTTTGAGCAGAATCTGCAACCGGTAGCGGTTGCGCAGGCGGAACAGCGGACAGGGCGCCGGCCCCAGCAGTTCGACTCCGGCCGGCAGCCGCAAGGCGGCCGCCAGGGCAGCAGCGTGGCGCTCCACCAGCGCCCGGTCAAGCGCCGACAGCACCAGGTTCACCAGGTAGCCATAGGGTGGATAACCAAGCAGCTGTCGTTGGGGCAGTTCCTGAGCACAAAAGGCGGCGTAATCCTGGGTCAGGGCGCAGCCAAGCACCGGATGATCGCTGCAGCGGGTCTGCACCAGCACCCGGCCGGGCAATTCAGCGCGGCCGGCACGGCCGGCTACCTGGGCCAGCAGGGCGAAGCTACGCTCAGCGGCGCGAAAATCCGGGATGTTCAGGGCGGCATCGGCATCAATAATGCCCACCAGGGTAACGGCAGCGAAATCGTGGCCCTTGGCCACCATCTGGGTACCGACGAGGATATCAACCTGGCGCCGGCTCATCTGCTCGACCAGCAGCTGCTGGGCGCCCTTGGCGCGGGTACTGTCGCGATCCATGCGGGCAATGCGGGCCGCCGGGAACCGTTCGCGCAGCAGCGCTTCGAGCTGTTCGGTGCCAACACCGGCTGGCTCGAAGGTGGCACCGCCGCAGACGGGACAGCAATCCGCCGGCACGATACGGTAATCGCAGTAGTGGCAGCGCAACCGGCCTTCGGCCCGGTGCCAGGTGAGGCTGATGTCACAATTGGGACAACGCGGACAATGGCCACAATCCTGACAGAGTAAAAAAGGGGCGAAACCGCGCCGGTTGAGCAGCAACAGGCTTTGTTCGCCCCGCTGCAGGGTTTCCGCCAGAGCCGTGCACAACGGTGGCGACAGCGGCCCCTCGGCGCGTGGCACAGCGGAGAGATCAACGATTTCCATGGTCGGCAGCGGCCGGGCATTGACCCGCTCGGCCAGTTCCAGATAATGCCAGGCGCCGCTGCGGGCGCGTTGGTAGCTGGTCAGGGCCGGGGTAGCACTGCCCAGCAGCACCGGCACCGCCGCCATCTGGGCCCGCAGCAGCGCCAGATCGCGGGCATGGTAGCGAAAACCCTCGGCCTGTTTGTAGCTGTCGTCCTGCTCCTCGTCCACCACCAGTATACCTGGGCGGGCCAGCGGCACGAACAGGGCCGAACGGGCCCCGATGACAATGTCCAGCGTTCCGGCAGCGGCCCCTTGCCAGACCGCATAGCGCTCCGAGCCGGCCAGCGCCGAATGCAGCACGCCGATACGAGCCCCTTTAGCTTCGAGACGGGCGCGAAAGCGACCGACCAGCTGCGGCGTGAGGGCGATCTCCGGCACCAGCACCAGGGCCTGACGTCCCTGCCGCAACACCTCGGCAATGGCCTGCAGATACACCTCGGTTTTGCCGCTGCCGGTAACGCCGTGCAACAAAAAAGGCGCGAAGCCGCCGGCCCGCAGTGCCGCTGTCACCGCCTTCAGGGCCTGCTGCTGGGCCGCGGTCAGCGCCGGCGCCGCTTCAGGCTGACAGGGCTGACAGGCAAAGGGATCATGGGGACGAGACTGACGCTCGCAAACCAGCACCCCCAACTGTTCCAGCCGCCGCAGGGCCGCGTGGGGTTGAGCGAAGCGGCCGCGCAAGGCGGTCAGACTCACCGTGCCCCGTTCGGCAATGAATGCCACCAGTTCCTGCTGCAGCCGGCCACGCAGTGGCGGGTCGGTCACAAGGCAGCGATAATGGTTTTCCTCCTGCGTTGGTGGTGGCTGCAGCCCACTGAGTGCTTGCGGCAGGGCCGTCTTCAGTGCCAGCCCCAGCGGACAGGCATAGTAGGCGGCGGCCCGGCGCAAAAAAGCCAGCAGCTCCGGCGGCAGCACCGGCCCATTATCGAGCAGTTGCGTCAGCGGCCGAATGCGGCAACCGATCGGCGCCTGCGCCTGCGGTCCCAGCACCACGCCCAGCACCGTGCGCCGGCCCAGTGGCACCCGCACCCGTCGACCCGCCACGGCAGCGGCGGCCAGTTCGGCCGGCACAGCATAGGTCAGTGCCGGCAGGGGCGCCAGCAGCGCCACCTCGACCCAGCTGTCAGTCGCTGGCGTCGCAGGGGTCATCGAAGCTCACCGGAGGCAAAGGCCTGGCGCGTCAGACGGGCCACCAGCCCCGACAGACCAATCAGACCGATCAGATTGGGAATGGCCATGGCGCCGTTCATGGCGTCGGAGAAGTCCCACACCAGACCAATCTTTTCCAGCGCCCCCCAGACAATCACCAGACAAAACAGCAGCCGGTACGGCAGCCGGGCGCGCAAGCCGAAAACATATTCGATGCATTGCTCACCATAATAGGCCCAGCCCAGCATGGTCGAATAAGCAAACACCACCAGCCCGAGGGTGACGATGAGGGCACCGGCACCCGGCAGAGCCGCCTCGAACGCCAGCGCTGTCAGGGCGCTGGAGCGTTCGCCGCTGTCCCACAAACCGGAGGTCAGGATGACCAGCGCCGTCAGGCTGCAGACGATCAGGGTATCGAAAAAGACACCCGTCATGGCGATCAAACCCTGCCGCACCGGGCTGTCGGTACGGGCGGCAGCATGGGCGATGGGGGCACTGCCCAGGCCGGCCTCGTTGGAGAACACCCCGCGAGCGACACCAAAGCGGATGGCCATGGCCACCGTGGCACCGGCGAAACCAGCGCTGGCCGCCGCCGGCGCGAAGGCATGGCTGAAAATCAGGGCCAAGGCAGCAGGAATGGCCGCCGCGTTTTTCAGCAGGATGACCAGAGCCGCCACCATGTACGACAGCGCCATCAGCGGCACCAGCTTTTCCGTCACCCGGCCGATGCGATGAATACCGCCGAGGATCACCAGGGCACTGGCCAGCCCCAGCCCCAGTCCGGTCAGCAGCGGCGACACCTGAAAGCTGGCCTGCAAAGCCACGGCGACCGAGTTGGACTGGACCATGCTGCCGATGCCGAAAGCGGCCACACTGCCCATCAGGGCAAACAGCAGCCCCAACCAGGGCAGACCAAGACCGACGCTGAGATAGCGCATGGGGCCGCCCTGCATGGTGCCATCGGGCAACTGTTCACGGAAATGCACCGCCAGCACCGCCTCGGCGTACTTGGTGGCCATGCCCACCAAGGCACAGAGCCACATCCAGAAGATGGCGCCCGGCCCGCCCAAATAGATGGCCGTGGCAACCCCGGCGATGTTGCCAGTGCCAATGGTGGCGGCAAGGGCGGTGGTCAGGGCCTGAAACGGCGAGATGTCACCGGCGCCGGCGCCGGCGGCCGGCCGGCGGCCGAATACCAGCCGCAAGGCCCGCGGCAGACAACGCAACTGAATACCCTTAAGCCGCAGACTCAACCACAGACCGGTGCCAACCAGCAGGGCCAGCATCACCGGCCCCCAGACAAAGGCATTGAGTTGGGCCATCAGCTCCTGCAGATTCAGCACGCCGCGCCGGTCTCCGCCGCACGCTGATCACGCAGAAACGCGGTCAGCTGCGCCAGCTGGCCCATCAGGCGGGCGAACTGCGGGCCGTCAAGACTCTGGGCACCGTCGCACAGGGCATGGGCCGGATCGTGATGCACCTCCACCATCAGGCCATGAGCGCCGCACACCAGCGCCGCCTGCGCCATCACCGGCACCAGTGGCCGACGGCCGGTGGCATGACTGGGATCAACAATGATGGGCAGATGACTGAGTTGACGCACCAGCGGCACCACCGACAGATCGAGGGTGTTGCGGGTGGCGGTTTCGAAGGTGCGGATGCCGCGCTCGCACAGAATCAGCTGATCGTTGCCCTCGGCGACAATGTACTCGGCGGCAGCAAGAAACTCCTCGATGGTGGCACTCATGCCGCGTTTGAGCAGCACTGGCACACGCAACCGGCCAACCTCCTTGAGCAGGTCGAAGTTCTGCATGTTGCGCGCACCGATCTGCAACAGATCGGCATAGCGGCAGACATCCTCAAGCTGGCCGATGCGCATGACCTCGGTCACCACCGGCAGGCCCACGGCATCGCCGGCCTGACGCAGCAATTTCAAACCCTCGACGCCAAGACCCTGGAAACTATGCGGGCCGGTGCGCGGCTTGAACGCGCCACCTCGCAGGATGGTGGCGCCGGCATCCCTGACGATGCGGGCACTGGCCAGCATCTGGGCCTCGCTTTCGATGGAACAGGGACCGGCCATCATCACCGGCGGCTGGCCATCACCAATGATCACCGGACCGACCCGCACCTGGGTCGAAGCTGGATGAAAATCGCGCGACACCAGCTTGTAGGGCTTGCTGACGTGCAGGGTTTCGCGCACACCGGGCAGGTTGCGAATGGTCGCATCATCGACGTAGCCCTGGTTGCCCAGCACACCAATGGCGGTACGGCTGCTGCCGGGAATCGGTTCGGCACGCAGGCCCAGGGCGGCAACGGCCGCCGTCACAGCATCAATCTGCTGCGATGTGGCATCCTGATTCATGACAATCAACATGGGCGGAATTCTCCTTGTGCGGCTCTGGCGAGCGGGTTGCGGGCAGCCGGCAGCGGCCGATCTGAATGGAGGAACGACAGCGCAAGGCACTGCCAAATATCGGCTCAGGCGGCGGGGGCCACGCGGAGCTGGGAAACGGTGCTAGCCTAGCGGCGCCCAAGCCTGATTTCAATGTTTTTTGCGGCCAGCCGGCGTGGCTGCGCGTTGCAATCGCTGCCGGCCTGTGCTAGGTTCCGGCCGATTTTCAGCCCTGCTGCCTCTCAGCCCGCAGTGTCCGCCGCCGCAGCTCCTTTATCCTGCCAGGATTTCCGTGAGGTTATGACCGCAACCGCCACCACCCAGCGTATTCTCCCCATCCATTCGCCGCTGTTCGTGCCACCAGAGCAGCTCATCGGCTGCCGCGATCTGCGTCAGCTGTTCGCCCAGCCCGACCGGCCACTGGCGCTGGAAATCGGCTGCGGTATCGGCGATTTCATGGCCGAACTGGCCGCCGCCAATCCGATGACCAATTTTATCGCCATCGATATCTACAATAAGGGCTGTCTGAAAACCTGCCGCCGGCTGGAAAAGGCCGGCTTGAACCATGTGCGGGTACTGCGTGTCGAGGCCCGTTACCTGTTGCACCAGCATTGCCCGGCCAACAGCCTCAGCGCTGTTTACATCAATTGTCCCGACCCCTGGCCCAAAAAACGCCACCGCGACCGCCGTCTGGTCAATGGTGACTTTCTGCGCCTGTTGCTGTGCTGTCTGACGAATGATGGCCGTCTGCACTTCGCCAGCGACGTGGCCGACTACGCCAACCAGGTGGCCTGCCTGCTGGCGGGAATCGAAGGTTATGTCCAGCCCGGCGCCACCGCCGTGACCACGGCCCTGCCCGGCTACCCGCTGTCGAAATACATGCGCCGCTTTCTCGCCGGCAATCTGCCCATCTACTTCATCGCCCGCCACCGCCAGGCGGGACTGCAGCTGAGCGAAGCCGACCGACCAGCACTGCCGACCGGCTTCCGTACCCGCCATCCACACCCGGCCAACGGACAGGAGCTCGGGCCATGAAGATTCCTTATCTGACAGCCGATCTGGCCGGCACCGGTGGCCTGCTTAAACAGCAGCCCGAGGATTTCTGTGTCGAGGAGATTCCCGCCTATCTGCCCTGTGGCAGTGGCGAACATCTCTACCTGCTGGTAGAGAAGGAGGGCCTGAGCACCTTCGCCCTGATCGAGCAGCTCAGCCAGATCCTGCGCCTGCCACGCGACCGTTTCGGCTATGCCGGCCTCAAGGACACCCAGGCCCGCAGCCGCCAGTGGTTGTCCATCGCCGGTGCCCGCGCCGAGCAGCTTGAAGCCCTGACCCTGCCGCAGGTGCGGCTGCTGCAGCTGAGCCGCCACGGCAACAAACTGCGTCTTGGGCACCTGCGCGGCAACCGTTTCAGCATTCGCCTGCGCCAAGTGGAAAACGACGCGCCGTGCCGCGCCGAGGCCATTCTCCAACAGCTGCAGCAGCAGGGCGTGCCAAACCGTTTCGGTCCGCAACGCTACGGCGTGCTGGGCAACAATGCCGCGGTCGGTCGCGCCTTGCTGCAGCAGGATTTCGATCGCGCCCTGGCTGAAATCATCGGCCCGCCGGCCCGTATCACCAACGAACGCTGGCGCCAGGCGGCCGAGGCCTTCGCTGCCGGCGATCAGGCCACCGCCTGTGCCGCCCTGCCCGCCGCCATGCGCGATGAACGCCGCCTGCTGCAGCAGCTGCAGCAGGGCCGCAGCCCGCGCCAGGCGGTTCTGGGGCTGCCGCGCAAGCGCCTGGCGCTGTATCTTAGCGCCTGGCAGTCGGCCTTTTTCGACACGCTGGTGACAGAGCGCCTCACCAGCCTCGGCCAGCTGTGGCCAGGCGATATCGCCTACATTCACGCCAAAGGGGCCTGTTTCCGGGTGAGTGACGCCGTCGCCGAGCAGCCCCGCGCCAACGCCGGCGAGATCAGTCCGGCCGGCCTGTTGCCAGGCAGTCGGGCACTGACCAGCGAAGGCGCCATGGCCCGCCTCGAACAGCAGTTGCTGGTGGCGGAACAGCTGCCTGCCGATGCCTTCACCGCGCTTAAGGGTCTGCATCTTACCGGCGAACGCCGTCCTCTGCGCGTTTTTCCGGCCGACTGCCACTGCCAGGCCGCCGACGCTGACCTGATGGTGCGCTTCTCCCTGCCGGCTGGCTGTTTTGCAACCAGCGTTTTGCGGGAAATCCGCAAAACCGCCACGGAGGACTGACCAGCCACGCCGCTCTGCCCGGCCGGCCACGCCTCGGCCTGCCCTCCACCGGCTAACAACAGCGATCAGCGGCGCAGCCCGAGACCTCGCGTGACACACGCCTGCGCCCACCTCGCCTGAGCCATGTTATATTTTCATTCCGACATCTATCCCGTCAGCATGGCATCACTTTTGACGAAAACGACCGTGCTGGAGCGGAATCGACCCTTAACCTCTTGACTCTTTTAAAACAACATTTTATAGTCTTCCAAAATCTCAGCAAAAACGCACCGGACGACTGCGTCCGGTGCGCTCAAGGGTCTTCTGGCTCAGATGTCGCAATTTCTACCACGAACCCTTGACAAATGAAACGCGATTCTATACATAGACGCATTTAGCCAGTCCGGCCCGGTCTTCCGTTCCGTTCTTTTATTTGTTAAGGGGATTGACGCATGCCCGCCAAGAAAGACAAGTCCGAATATATTATTCAGGCCGTCTCCCATGCCCTGGATCTGCTGGAGCAGTTTCACGACGATGTCGACGAGCTGGGCGTGACGGAGCTGAGCAAGCGCCTGAAGCTCCATAAAAACAATGTGTTCCGGCTACTGGCCACACTCGAGTCGCGCGGCTATATCGAGCAGAACCGCGCCACCGAGAATTATCGGCTGGGCCTGAAGTCCCTCGAGCTGGGACAGACCTTCATCAAGCAGATGGGTCTGCTGCGCCAGGCCAAGCTGAGTCTGGAACAGCTGGTCGAAGCCTGCAACGAAACCGCCTATGTGGCAATCTTCAAGGAAAACCATGTCGTGTACCTCGACGTGGTGGAAACCAACCTGACGGTACGGGTGGTTTCGCGGGTCGGCTCGCGTCTGCCGGCTTATTGCACAGCCGCCGGCAAGGTACATCTGGCCTACCTGTCGGACGAAGAACTCGACAGTTGCCTGCCGGCCGAACTGCCGGGCTTCACCCCCACCACCATCACCAGCCGCACAGCGCTCAAGGAAGAACTGCGGCAGGTGGGTCAGCAGGGCTACGCCTATGACAACGAGGAGCTCGATCCCGGAGTGCGCTGCATCGCCGCGCCCATTCGCGATTACACCCGCCGGATTGTCGGCGCCATCAGCCTGTCCGGCCCGTCAATGCGCTTCACCGACGAACGCATAACCCGTGAGCTGACACCGCTGGTGGTCGATGCGGCAGAGAACCTGTCCACCCGCCTCGGTTACCGCGCCTGAAGCTCGCACTCGCCTTCGCTTGATCCGCAACGGCCGCCATTCCAGCGGCCGTTGCCGTTGCAGGCGCCCACAGCAGCAGAAGGTTGAACAAGGCCCGTCCAGGGCTTCTTCAACAGCGCCAGCCGAACAGGCAATTTCCGTCTGGCTCAGCCAATCACGCCATGATGGATCAATGCGGTTTTTGTTCGCCCTTCCATGGGCTCTGCAGGCTGTCAGTCACGCACATCAGCAAGCAGCCCCTCCGCCTGCAGGCGCTGCCACAACGCCGCCACCTGCCGCTGCAGCGCCGCCAGATCGGTGGAGTTGTCAATAACGTAGTCCGCCCGCCGCGCCTTTTCAGCCTGGGGCATCTGCGCGGCCACCTTACGACGCGCCTCTTCAACCGTGCTGCCGTCACGCCGCTGCAGACGCTGCAGCTGAACAGCCGGATCCACCGTTACCGTCAGTACCCGATCAACCCGTTTTTCAGCCCCCACCTCATACAGCAAAGGGGCCTCATAGACCACCAGCGGCGCCTGACGACGGGCCTGACGCAGACGGCGGCGCGACAGGCTGGCAATGGCCGGATGCAGGATCGCCTCCAGCTGACGCCGCCGGTCGGTGTCGGCGAATACCAGGGCGCCCAGGCCGGCCCGATCAAGCTGGCCATCCGGCTGCAAGATGGCCGAACCAAAACAGTCCACCAGCCGCTGCAGGGCCGCCCGGCCCGGCGCCACCAGTTCCCGCGCCAGCTGATCGGCGCTGACGACCACAGCGCCGCGCTGCGCCAGCAACCGGCTGACCGTACTCTTGCCCGCCGCGATACCGCCAGTGATCCCCAGCACCAGGCCCATTTTTCCTCCTTTTACGATAACCCCATGAAACCATTGACTTAGCTGGCCAGCACACTTGACACCGGCAGTGAGCGCGTGCTAGCGTCGCCGCCTGTCTGCGCACCCGCCGACGTCACCACAACAGGCCTTGCCTATCAAATCCGCTGCAGGAGAACAGAACATGAAACACGAAAAGTCTCAAGCCCTCTTCGCCCAGGCCAAACAGGTCATTCCCGGTGGCGTCAACAGCCCGGTCCGCGCCTTCAAATCCGTCGGCTGCGAGCCGCTGTTCATTGAGAAAGCCGCCGGCAGCCGCATCTTCGATGCCGACGGCCAGAGCTATATCGATTATGTCGGTTCCTGGGGGCCAATGATTCTGGGACACTGTCATCCGCGGGTGGTGGAGGCCATTCAGGAAGCAGCCCGTTTGGGCGCCTCCTATGGCGCGCCAACCGCCAAGGAGGTTCAGCTGGCCGAAATGGTCTGCGCTGCCTACCCCAACATCGAACAGGTGCGCATGGTCTCTTCCGGCACCGAAGCGACCATGAGCGCCATCCGCCTGGCGCGCGGCTGCACCGGCCGCGACAAGATTCTCAAGTTCGACGGCTGCTATCATGGCCACGCCGACTCCCTGCTGGTCAAGGCCGGCAGTGGCGCCGCCACCTTCGGCGTACCGACTTCGCCTGGCATTCCGGCCGATTTTGCCCGCCACACCCTCACCGCCACCTACAACGACCTGACCGAAGTCCGCCAGCTGGTCGCCGCCAATCCGGGCCAGATCGCCTGCATCATCCTCGAACCGGTGGCCGGCAACATGGGCTGCATCGCTCCTCTACCGGGCTTTCTCGAAGGGCTGCGCGAACTCTGCACGACTGAAGGCATCCTGCTGATCGTTGACGAAGTCATGACCGGCTTCCGTCTGGCCTATGGTGGGGCACAAGAACGTTTCGGTGTCTACGGCGACCTGGTCTGCCTGGGCAAGATCATCGGTGGCGGCCTGCCCGTAGGGGCCTTCGGCGGCCGGCGCGATTTGATGGAACAGCTTTCGCCCGTCGGCGGCATCTACCAAGCGGGCACCCTGTCAGGCAATCCGCTGGCCATGAGCGCCGGCATCACCACGCTGGAACTGCTGCAGCAGGAAGGCTTCTACCAGCAGATCGAGGAAAAGAGTGCCTACCTCGAAGCCGGCCTGCAGCAGGCGGCCGCTCTCTGCCCCGTGCCAACCTGCCTGCAGCGTGTTGGCGGCATGTTCTGCACCTATTTCTGTGCCGGTCCGGTCAACAGCTTCAGCGACGCCAGCACCAGCGACACCGCCGCCTTCAGCCGCTTCTTCCGCGCCATGCTGGATCAGGGCATCAATCTGGCGCCATCCCAGTTCGAAGCCGGCTTTATGAGCATTGCTCACAGCCGTGACGATCTTGACCAGACCATCGAAGCCGCCGCTCAGGCGTTCCGCAGCCTGTAGCGCCACCGTCATCCCGTCTCTGCCGTTGCCCCCACGCGGCACCGTCCCACCGGCGGTGCCGCGTTATTTCACCAGCAACCTTGCCCCCGACCGGTTGCAACGGTTTACAAGCAAGGCGAAAGTTCTTATTGTAGAAACGTTTTCTCGTCGGCGGCTGCCCCAGCCGCTCCCACCAGCAGCAGGCGCCTCATGGAAACCTTCAGCGATCCCGCCCTGGAACAGTCCCTCGCAGCTCTGGCCCGCCTGTTCAAGCTGGCCAGCTATTATCATGACGGCCATCCCGCCCTGCAGCAGCCCCTGCGGCAGGCCATCGACCTGATGCGTCAGTTGCTGCAACGCCAGCCCGAAGGACTGCTCCTGAAGGTACGACGCCAGGGTTTCGAGCGCGAGGGCCAATTGCTGCGCTGCGGCTCCACCCTGCCGGCCGATCTGGCCACCCGATTGTTCGTTCATCGGGTCACCAGTCTGATCGTGCTCGACGATCTGACCGAGCGCCAACTCCTTCTCCTGGTGCGGCTGCTGCTGATGGAACCCGCCCAGATGACCGCTGCCGGCGGTCTGCAACACCAATTGGAGCAACACCGGGTCACCGGTCTGCTGCTCAACCAGTTCGATCTGACAACAGCGGCGCGCTACCGCCAGCAGCTCCGCGAGCGGCAGCAAGCCCAGGGCGAAACCGCCGCGGGCAGCGGCTTCGCGGACGGCAGCGCCAACCAGGCCGGCACCCCGGCAGCACCCCTGCCAGCGGATCTGTCACGTCAGCTGCGGCTGTTGCAGAAGCTGATTGATGAAGACAGCCCCACCAGCCGGCAGAACTTCGCCCGGCAGCATGCGCTGCTGCTGCAGGCGGTGCAGAGCCTGCTGACCAGCCACCAGCGTGATCAAATCCTGCCGGCGCTGCAGCAATGGGATTTCTGGTGCCATAACGATCAGACCGGTCCGTTCTTCCGTCAGCACTGCCTCGATGCCCTCAACCGCCTCAGCCAGCTCGGGCTGGTGAATTTCCTGCTCGACCTGGTCAGCCACGACAAGCGGCAGCGGCCACTGACCTTGCGGCTCATCGGCCTGCTCGGCGAGCAGGCTGGCCCCCTGCTGTGGCAGCGCCTGATCGAGGAACAGGACCCCCAGATCCGGCGCCTGCTCAGTCAGCTGCTCAGTCAGCGCATCACTGAAATCCAGCCTCTCCTGCTCCGCCATCTGCATGACGAGCGCTGGTTCGTGGTGCGCAATGCCCTGGTCCTTCTGGCCGAAAGCCGGGATGTCCGCCTGACCGACGATCTGGCCGCGCAGCTCTACCACAGCGACGAGCGCGTCGTGCGCGAAGCCATCCGCGCCCTGGCCCGCATCCGCCAACCGGCCGCCTGTCAGGCGCTGCTGCGCTATCTGGATACGCCCGCCTGCCCGCAGGCCCCCATGGCCCTGCGCGCCCTTGGCAGCCAGAACGATCCCGCCGCCCTGAAACGCCTGCTGTGGCAGATCAACCAGCGCGATCCCCTGCTACGCGAATTGGTGTGCTGCCGCAGCGCCATTGAAGCCCTGGGCGAGCAGGCCGATCCGGCGGCCCGCGCCAGCCTGCAGCGCATCGCCGGCCACCGCCCCTGGCTCCATCGCAACCGCTACCGGCAGCTGCGTCTTGCCGCCATTGAGGCATTGACCAGCCTGCGGGATACCGCTGTCGACCAGCAACTGCAGCAGCTCAGCCACGATGCCGACCGGGCCGTAGCCGAAGCCGCCCGCCAGGTATTACAAAAACCCGGAACCGGCCGATGAGCGCTACCGCTTTTCTGCTCGACTTCAACGCCCTGCTCAGCAGTCTGCGCCTCTACCCGGCCGAGCATCCGCTCAACCTGAAACTGCTCGACCGGCTGTGGCAGCAGCTGCACCGCCAGACCAATGAACAGGGACCACTGCGGCTGGCGTTGCACGATGGCGCCCTGCTGATCGATGACGAACTGTTCAGTGACCATCCCGCCGCCAAAGCCCTCGTCAACCTGTTGCAAACCAATCACATCGATGGGTTTGAGATTCGTGCCAGCCTGACCCCGGATCAGCTCTGCCACTTCATCACCCTGTTCACCAGTAACCAGCTGCAGGGCGACCAGTTCGACCAGCAGCTGGCAGCCGCAGCCATCCATGCCATTCACAGTCTGGAGCTGACCGGTGCCAGCGAGGACGGGCACAATGCCCCACGGACAACCTACCAGAAAGCCCTGAGCTGTGTGAGCCACCTGGGTGAGCAGATTCTGCAGGGAGGGGTGCCCCGCAGTGGTCCGCTGCGCCAGGCCGTCGACAGCATGGCGCAAGAACTGATCCGGGCACCCTACGCCTTTTTTGCCCTGACCCTGATCAAGGACTTTGACGACTATACCTACAGCCATTCGGTCAATGTCGCCGTGGTCGCCATGACCATCGGCCAGGCCTGTGGCCTCAGCGCCGACCGTCTGCAGCAACTGGGCGTCGGCTGTCTCATGCACGACCTGGGCAAGTTGAAAATCGACAGCCGGATTCTGCGTAAACCCGGGCCGCTGTCAATCGAGGAATACGCCCAGATGCAGCGCCATCCGCTGCTGGGCGCCGATATCGCCCAGGCCATGGATGACATTGATCCTGCCGTACTCGCCATTATTCAGGGTCACCATCTGCACTACGACCGCAACGGCTACCCAAAGGTCGCACTGGCGGCAGACCATGCGCCGCTGGTGGATATCTGCACCGTGGCCGATGTCTACGATGCCCTCACCACCCTGCGCGCCTACCGCCGTCCCTCCAGTCCACGGCAGGCCCTGCAACTGCTGCAACAGCTGGCCGGCAGCCAATTACATCCGCAATATGTGGCAGCGCTGGTACAAACCCTCGGCGATTTTCCCGTCGGCACGCTGGTGCGGCTGGTCAACAACGAAATCGGCTTGATCATTGATCAGGACCGCCTCGACAACCAACGGGCGCTGGTGCGGATTCTGCGGAATGACGAAGGCCAGCTGCTCACCACATCGTACGACCGGCAGATCGACAGCAGCGAAGACCTGGCCGGCGAGGTCGATCCCCTGCGTCTCGGCATTCGGCCGGCCGACTGGCTCTAGCCGGCAGCGGGTCGACGGCCCGCCGCCCCGAGTGCATCGCCGTCGCCGCTCGCCGCCTGGTCGCAACGCAACGCCAAACGGGCCAGGCCCTGCACCGCACCACTGCGTACCTGGGCCGCGCCATCCTCTAGTGCCGCCGTCAGCAGCGGCAAGGCCTCAGCATCCCCCAACTGTCCCAGCGCCGCCAGGGCGGCAGCCCGCCTGGCGCTGTCACCGCGCTCGGCCAGCAGCCGCAAATAGGGCAGTACCCGGCGATCGCCGTAGGCCGCCAGCGTCTGGCAGGCATAAGCAACCACCGCCGCATCACTGTCCTTCAGGGCCTGCAACACCGCCGCCAGCAAACCCGGTGGGCAACGGCGACCCGCCACCTGCAGTGCCACGGCGCGCACGGCAGCCACATCATCCTGCAGAGCCCGGCGCAGCAGTTCCGTCGCCGCCGGCGCGACAATCTCGGCCAGGGCATGAACCGCCGCCACCCGCATAGCGGGATCCTGGTGCGCGAACTGCCTGTGCACCTGGGCCAGGTTCAACTGCGCCTCGACCTCCTCCAGCGCCATGCTGGCCTGGCGCCGCACCTCGGCATCGGGATCGGTCAGCGCCTGGCGCAACAGCTGCTCACAGCGCCGCTTCATGACACTTCCTCGCTGCCAGATGCCGGCGACTCACCCTGACGGCGCACATCCAGCCCCTTTTCCAGTTCAATCACCTTGATCAGGTTGGTCGACCCCGGTTGCCATAAGGGTGTGCCAGCCGTCACAATCACACAGTCATCAGGACGCGCCAGCCCCTGACTGAGGCTGTAACGGCGCGCCGAGACAAACAGGGCGTCGGTGCTGTTGAGAGACGGCACCTCAACCGGCTCAACCCCCCAGATCAGACTCAGCTGGCGGCAGACACTGGCATCCGGGGTCAGAGCCACCACCGGGCAAGCCGGCCGAAAGCGGGCAACACAGCGGGCCGTAAAGCCGGAACGGGTATAGGCCAGCACGGCGGCGGCGCCGATGTCTGCAGCCAGCCAACCGCAAGCCCGACCGATGGCACAGGCCACCGGGGCCTCGCGGTCAAGGGGCGGCAGATCCATATCAAGGCTGGTGGGAAGATGGGGCTCGGTGGCGCGGGCGATGCGATCAAGCATCTGGGCGGATTCCACCGGAAAGGCACCCGAGGCGGTTTCATCCGACAGCATCAGGGCATCGGTGCCATCGTAGATGGCATTGGCCACATCGGTGGCTTCAGCCCGGGTTGGCCGGGCGCTGCTGACCATGCTGGAGAGCATCTGGGTGGCAGTAATGGTCAATCGGCCGCGCTGGCGCGCCCGCCGGATCAGATCTTTTTGCAGCACCGGCACCCGCTCCAGCGGCACCTCGACCCCGAGATCCCCTCGAGCTATCATCACACCATCAACCTGATCAAGAATGGCGTCGAAGTGTTCCAGGGCCTGAGGTTTTTCAATCTTGGCAATCAGCAGGGGAGTGGAACCGCTGGCGGCGATCTGCTGGCGCACCTCCTGTAGATCCTCGGCCCGTCGGACAAAGGACAGGGCGACAGCATCCACCTCCATCTGCAGACCAAAAGCCAGATCGGCGCGATCCTTGGTGGTAAAGGCAGCAATCTGCAATTCGGTGTTGGGCAGATTGACTCCCTTACGACTATAGGCGGTGCCGCCACGGATCACCCGGCAGAACACCTGCGGGCAGGCCAGCCGCTCAACGCGCAGTTCCATCTGGCCGTCGGCCAGCATCAGGGTATCGCCCACACGGACATCGTCACACAGCCGGTCGTAATCCACCGGCAGACTGTCCGGCACCCGCGCACTGCTGGCGCTGAGACTGATGGCGTCGTCGGCATGCAGACGAACGCCCTGCTCCGGCAGTTCCCCCAGGCGGATCTTCGGGCCGCACAGATCCTGCAGAATCGCCACCGGCCGCTTGAGCCGGCACGCCGTGGCCCGCAGGTTGCGGATCAGCGCACCATGACCATCGTGATCGCCATGGGAGAAATTGAGCCGCGCCACATTCATGCCGGCCAGCATGAGGCGCTCCAGGATGACCGGATCGCTCGAAGCCGGGCCAATGGTACAGACGATCTTGGTACGGCGCATGGGGAGCCTCCTTTTTATTGACAGCAAACAGGCTGAAGGTTCCGCTGCCGGCGACAAGCGAAACCATGAAAAAGCCCGCCCGGCAGACAAACGCTCAGGCGGGCTCAGGCAATGGCACCCGGCAGCAAACAACGGCACCGGATCAAAAAAATCCGACGAAATTATTTCTTGTGGCAATCACCACACTTGGTCGGGCCCTGCTTTTGAGCAGCGTGACAATCCTTGCACAGGGCATGACCCCGGTCCTTGCCCAGCTCAAAGGGGCCGGGCGTGACCTCGCCATGACAGGTGGTACAGCCGAGCTGCTGGCCGTGCCAGGCATGGGTAAAACTGACCGCGCCGTAGTTATTTTCCAGCACCAGGATTTCAGGCGCCGAAACGGGTGCCGGGCTGACAGCGGCCACGGCCGCTTCCGCCACCTCGGTCACCGTCTGTTGACCTGCAGCCACAACCGCCGCAGCGGTTGTCTGCACCTGCTCAACCGCTGCGGCGGCCGCCTGCTGCGCCTCGGCAATCACCGGTTCGGCCAGTTGCTGGACCTCAGCCACGGCCGTTTCAACCGGTGCCGCAGCAACCTCACCCGGCTCGGCCAGCTGTTGCGCCGGCGCAACTTCCTGCGGTACCGCTTCAGCCACAGCTGTCACTGCAGCCTGCTCCACCACCGCCGTGGCCTCGTCCGCCACCACCGTCTGCGCGCTCGCGGTCTCCTTCACCGGCGCTGGAGCTTCGCCGTCTGCGGCTTGTCACAACCGGCCAGAATCAACGCCGCCATCACCATCAGCCAGAGGGTTTTGCCTGCCATCTGCTCCCATCCTTTCTGCAATACTGCCTGTTCAACAACACCCTGTCCCCAGCCAGGCGGCAGGCCAGCCCCACCGGAATACCGGGAACGGGAGCGGGATCATCGCCGTTGTGGACGCGATCCCGGTATAACCTAGGTCAGAAGGGAATTTCGTCATCCGGGTTGAAGCTGGGCTCTTCATAGGTGTCAACCGCAGCGGCACCAGATCGCGCCGGAGGGGTGGCGGCGTAACCGTCATTGCCGCCGCGGCCACCCGGAGACGGCGCGCCACCGCCCTCCTCGCCGGCGCGACCCAGCATCTGCATCTGATCGGCAACGATTTCAGTGGTATAGCGGTCAACACCATCGCGATCCTGCCACTTGCGCGTCGTCAGCTTGCCCTCGATATACACCTGCTTGCCTTTGTGCAGATACTTGCCACAGATTTCGGCCAGCTGGCGCCAGGCCACGATATTGTGCCATTCGGTCTTGTTCTGACGATTGCCGTCACGATCCTTGTAGGTTTCAGTAGTGGCCAGGGAAAAATTGGCCACGGCCACACCGCTGGGCGTATAACGCAGCTCCGGATCCTTTCCCAGATTGCCCACCAGAATCACTTTGTTTACCGACACTGCAACCTCCCTGTTGTGGCGGGTCAGCCGCAGTTTCCGGCAGCTGCCCGACGAATAAAAAATTTGTACCGCTCGCTGAGTCGGCGCGCCAGACGAGCGCGCCGGTTGCGCCCCACAGCAGCGAAAGTCTACCGTCTTCACCGGCCCGGCGCAACCGACGATTCGGATTGTCCGCCCCGCCCGAAGCGCCACCTGCTGCGACCAGCACTCCGGCCTTACGGCCTCACCGCATAAAAAACCCCGCCAGCAGCCATGGCCGTGACGGGGTATCGAATCTTCCTGGCAGGTTCAGGCGACGGAGTCAAACACCGCGACTGCGAATCGTTAGCACCGGCCGAACCGAACGGCGGACCAGCCGTTCGGCCGTGCTGCCAACCAATACATGCTCCAGGCCGGTACGGCCGTGACTGCCGATCACGATCAGATCGGCGTCAATGGCCTCGGCCTGCTTGAGGATTTCCTGAAACGGCAGCCCCATGACCACCTCGCTGTCACAGGGAACGGTAGTACCGATGTGGTCGTGGCAGAATTCCTCCATGCTTTTGAAGGCCTGGATTTCCACCTCACGCTCCAGCAACGCAAGGGTTTCCGGCTGGATGCGACTCTTGCGTTTGTCGGCAAATTCACCAATCACATGCAGCACCTGCAAGCGCGCACCGGCCAACTGGGCCAGATAGACGGCATATTCGCAAGCCGGCAGGGAACTGTCGGAAAAGTCCGTGGCATACAGAATGGTCTGAATCGGTTTCATGCGCTTATCCCTCCGAGATTCAGGCCGCTGCCGTCCGCAGCGCGTCCTGACGATTCTTGCGATGCTGCATCAGCCAGACCAGCGCCACCAGCACGATACCGGCGATGTCGGTGACAATGGTCGGCCAGTACAAGAGCAGGGTGGCCGGGGCCAGAATCAGCCATTCGATCAGGTTGGTGCGGCGAATCATGTAAAACATGGTCAGGGATGAAAAGGCGATGGTCCCCAGGATGGCCGAAACAAAACTCATGGTGATACGCAGCGGTGTCGGTGTGATTTCACCCCGCACCAGCACATCGCCCGGCTCGACCATGGCGCCCGGCGTTTTGCCGACCAGGCTGACCACGGCGTTTTTTTCCGCCGTGATGGTCAGGGTATCGGCCCCGGCCTGCAGCACGGCAATCGTCTCGCCCGGCTGATACTCGACCCCCTGCTTGACATGGATCTGGCTTACCATAGCAAAGGGAGCGCCATTTTCCAGTTCCGGCACCCGGATTTCATTGAGCTTGCCCTGAAACAGGATCGAGGGGGTAAAAGCGAACAGCAACGGCATGACATAGAGCAGCTTGGCGTACTTGAACGAGGTCCAGCCGGTTTTCCAGGGATCGGATCCAGCGATGGCGGCGCCGGCATAGGCCGCGACACAGACTGGCGGGGTGATGTTGGAATCCTGACTGAGCCAGTAGACAATCATGTGGGCACAAACGGCCGGCACGCCGAAGGTCCCCAGGGCCGGTACCGCCAGCACGGCAACGATGAGATAGGCCGCCGTGACCGGTACGCCCATGCCCAGGACCAGTGACGCCAGGGTAATCAGCAGCAGCGCCAGCAGCAGACTGCTGCCGGCCATGTTGATGATGATATCGGAGAACTTCAGGCCCATGCCGGTCAGCGAGATAATGCCGACAATGACGCCGATAACACCGACGGTGGCACCGATAATCAGGGTATTGCGCGCTCCGGTCAGAATCGCTTCCCAGATCTCGGGCAGGCCCATGCGCGTTTCTTTCTTCACCCAGCTGATGGCGATACACGACAATGTCGACCAGAAGGCGGAGAAACCGGGCGACCGCCCCATGATCATCAGCACCGTCATCAGCACCAGCGGAATCGCAAAGTACCAGTCATTTTTAAGAACCGTGCGCCAGGGCGGCAAGCTCTCGTCCACCACCCCCTTGAGACCCTGCTTCTTGGCCTCGAAATGGATCATGCAGAATACGGAGAAAAAGTACAGCAATGCCGGCCCGACAGAGATCATCATGATGTAGGAATAAGGAAGGCCGGTCAGTTCTGCCATCAAAAAGCCGCCGGCGCCCATGATCGGCGGCAGGAACATGCCGCCAATGGAGGCGGCCGGTTCGATGGCACCCGCCACATGAGGTTTGAAGCCGGCCCGCTTCATCAGCGGGATGGTGAAGGCTCCCGTCGAAACCGTATTGGCGATGGCGCTGCCGGATACCGAACCGAACAGGGCCGAGGCCATGACTGCCACCTTAGCCGGCCCCCCCCGTGCTTTTGCCGGCCAGGGCCAGCGGCAGATCGATGAAGAAACGGCCGGCGCCCGACTTCTGCAGAAAGGCGCCGAAAAAGATAAACAGAATGACATAGGTGGCCAGCACGTTGGCCATCACGCCAAACACCCCGTTGGTGGTGAGAAACAGGGCGTTGGCCATGCGTTCGATGCCAAAACCGCGATGGGCCAGAATATCAGGCAGATGGGGGCCAAAATAGCCAAAAGCCAGCATGCCGACGCCAATCAGGGTCATCGACCAGCCCAGCACCCGGCGACAAACCTCCATGGACAGCAGAATGCCCACCACACTGACCAGGCCATCCAGTTCGGTTTCGGCCCCGGCCCGGTAGTTGAGCGCCTCGAACTGGCTGATCCAGTAAAACACCGTGGCGCCGGCAGCCAAGGCAAAAAGAATATCGCTCAGACAGGGGCTCTGGCGCCAACGCGCCAACATGAAGCGATCGGCGAAAAACACCGCCACCGCCACAGCCAGGGCCAGCAACAACGTCAGCCAGAAACCGCTTAGTGCCGCCAGCCCTCCGGCCAGACCGGCCTCACCCAGGGCATCGCCAACCGCCAGCAGACGGGCATGAAAACTGGCAATGTCCGGCGAAAACAGCCAGGCCGTCAGGCCACCGCTGAGCAACAGTCCAAGCAGGCCACTGAGCACGACCCGCACCCGCGCCGAGCCGGCGGGATAGAGCAAGAACACCAGCACATAGGTAATGAACACATAGATCCCCAGATGATACTGGGTGCCCACGGTCTTGACGCCGGCGGCGTAGAAATAAAACAGCACCATGAAGGCACCAAGCAGAGCCGTAACCCAGTGCCAGAGCCCCGAGGGGGTACGGAAGGACTTGGCATCCTTCTCCATCAGGGTTTTGAGCTTTTCCTGGTCCTGCGGATTGAGTTCCTCCAGATGATCCTTCGTTTCCGGCATGAGGCGACTCCCTGTCTAAAAATAAAACCTGAGGTATTCACAGGCTGGCTGAGCAGAAACTTCCCCGGCAAGACGCGCCATTGGCGAGCCATGAGGCGCACGTTACGCCCGCCGCAGCCTTGCGGCACGGCAATTGGTACATTTCTGCGACACCATCAAACCTGGCCAACCCGGCATGACCGGGTCGGCGGACAAAGGAAACGGGGCATAGTGCCCCGTTTCTGCTGTTCATCACATTCAGTGGTCAGTCCTCCACCGTCACTGGCGGCAGAGTCCAGGCCGCATCAGAGTGGCTGCTGGGCTGCCGTCAATGTCAGGCCGTTAGCCTGCCAGAACTTGGCCGCACCGGCATGCAGCGGGGTAACAATCCCGTAATTGCCATCCTTGATGCTTATGGCCGCGGCAGCCTTGGTCACACTCAGCATATAGGCCAGGCCCTCGGGCGAAAAAACCTCGGTCAGGGCCTTCTCGACGATATCGGCCTTGACATGCTTGCCGGCCACCCAGATCGTCGAATCCTGCACCGTTTGCACATCGTAGTCAACACCGGTATAGGTACCCGCCGGAATGGTCACCTCGGCATAGTAGGGATTATTCTGGAAGAAATTCGTTGCCTTGGCAGCATCCACCAGGCTGAGCAGGCGAATGCTGTTGCTGGCGGCAGCCTGAATGATGGACGAGTTAGGGTAGCCGGCAAATACCCACATGGCTTCAATCTTGCGGTCGCCCAGGGACGAGGCCGCTTCGCTGTAACCGATGAATTCCACATTCATCTTGTCCCACAGCCCCAAAGCTGTAAAATAGCCAGCAGTGTCCGGTTAAGAAGTTGCATAAACGCCATAGTCGAGATCCACAATGCCGGGAGGGCCTAACCCCGCAGCTGCATCCTCGGCAGCCTCATTGCGGATCTTGATACAAAGTTCACGCACCCTGTTGATGCTGACCCGTTCGCCATGCTCCTCATGGCAGTAGATCGCCAGCAGCAGATAGGTGATCAATCCCGCAAGGATCTGCACCAGCAGGCCATAAGGAC